>Ga0070681_10002111_pt1 | contig 18052 bp, 17 predicted proteins | sample KBSC83BmetaG_FD_65650 | JGI IMG/M metagenome (GOLD analysis project Ga0070681, IMG submission 65650) | Corn rhizosphere microbial communities from Kellogg Biological Station, Michigan, USA - KBS C8-3B metaG | ecosystem: Host-associated > Plants > Roots > Rhizosphere | place: USA: Michigan... | reverse complement strand
GGATTGATCGCCATGAAATATATCCACGAATGACTCGTGGTTGTTTTGACAGTTGCACGAGGCTGTTAAGCCCGAAGGAATGGGTTAAAATATCGCGTCAAACACGAGGCCATGAGGGGAGAGGAGGTCACAAGCATGAAAGAGTATCGCATCGATCCTGGGTCACGAGTCAAATTGGGTCAGTATGACCCGGATGGCACAGGGGAATACAAGAAAGCTGATCAAGACAAAGACAAGGCAAAGGCTGTCACAAGTCGGTTGATCGGCCAGCTGGAGGAATTGCAGGAACGCCTCTATGCCAATGGCGATCGTGCGATGCTCATTGTGTTACAGGGAATGGATACCAGTGGCAAGGACGGGACCATTAAACACGTAATGTCCGGGGTAAATCCGCAGGGCTGCAACATCGTGTCATTTAAAACACCGTCGCCGGAGGAATTGAGCCATGATTTTCTGTGGCGGGTGCATCACAAGGCGCCGCCCAAGGGGCAGATTGGAATCTTCAATCGCTCGCACTATGAAGATGTACTCATTACTCGCGTCCATGGATTGGTATCGGACAAGGTCGTGAAACAACGGTTCAGTCAGATCAAAGCATTTGAAGAGCTGCTCCATAGGAATGGGACCACGATCCTCAAGTTTTTTTTACACATCTCGAAGGATGAACAGAAGCAACGGCTGGAGGAACGCATTTGTGATCCAAAAAAACGATGGAAATTCAACGAGGGGGATCTCGAGGAGCGGAAACTGTGGAAGAAATATATGGGTGCGTTCGAGGATGTGATAGCCGCGACAAGCACCGAGTATGCCCCCTGGTATATCGTGCCCTCCAATAGGAAATGGTATCGAAATCTCGTGGTCGCCGATCGGGTTGTCGACGCGTTGAAAGATATGAAACTGAAGGCTCCTGGTGCTTCCGCGGGGATCAACTTTGAGACACTGAAGATCGAATAATGAGCGAGTACCGTAAGACGAAAGAAATGTCGCCCGTGAGATGAATGGCACGAAGGATACGTTCACCATATGTATGTGTCGCGAACTCGCGATTTGAGCCGGCGGGTATGGTTTATGCTGGGAGAGTTCTTGTACTGAATAGATTTTTCCCCATTGACACGATTTTCTAATGGGCGTAAGTAAAATCTACGGCCCATTTCTTCGCTCGAAGAGAGGGGGAATCGGACAGAACGCGCGACTGTCAACGGATTCCCCACCAACTTTCTCAAGAGAGGAGGGTTGCGATGGATGACCTCACTCCACCTGACCATTCAGGCCCGCCGAATCGAAGTGGACTTCTGATCGGTCGTGCTAGCCGGTTCTCCCCTGGCTGTGCGCCTTAACGGCGCGAAAGACTAAGAGGGCTTTTCGCCTGATCGTGGAGAATCCGACGCTGGCGCGAGGAACACAAGTGCCTGGGATGAAATTGTTCTCCCCCTATCGGTTGTACAATGTTCTCGATTTGAGCGGGTCCAAGTTCTTACCGGGCCGACTTACAACCTATCGATGACCTGGCGTCATAAGCGCCACACACGGGCGACCTCCCACCTTAGTGCAGGGTCGCCCGTGTCGTGTTTACTCGGTCGACTTTCTTGCGATTCAGAATTCTTCAACGTTTCCTCTATGCGTCCTGAATGACGTCTGGTCCGAGTCTTTTGAAGTGTGTTCGTGCCAATGTCGCGCAATCCCCTTGTACCTGGCCTCTTCATGGCTACGCTGAACCTGCCATCGGTGGATTGCCTCATCTGGTTAAAACTAACAGAATTCTTTATGGCGTGTCCTCTCTGAGCCATACTGTGGCCTGATTGCACTTATCGAGGGAGGGGTAATTAATGATTGGTCCGGCCAAAATCGTAGTTCGTCATGTCGATGGTACGATTCTCAAGGGATATTCCCAAGATTTCTCGCCGACGGCACACCAGTTCCACATTCGTCGCGATGCCGTGGGGGGGACGGATCCAGGACAGCGGGTGATGATGCGGGACTTGAAAGCCATCTTCTTCGTTCGGGATTTTGCGGGGAACGGTGACTATGATGAGCGGAAGGAGTTTGTTATAGGTAAGCCGCATTCCGGCCGCAAGATGGAAGTAACATTCACAGATGGAGAAGTGTTGGTTGGCACGACCACGGGCTATGATAATGAGCGTCCTGGATTTTTTCTGTTTCCTGTCGATGACAAGAGCAACAACACGCGCGTGTATATCCTTCAGGCGGGTGTCAGGAAGGTCAAATTTATTTAAATCAGTACAGGATTCTCATAGATCTGAAGCCCCTTCTCGTCCGCCTCCCCTTCGCCACCGAAACCTCTTCCTGGATTGGTTTCTCGTCTATACTGTTGGTCGGCGCGATCGACGCCAAAACCAATAGAACGGGATGCCGCTCACGACCGTCATGGCGCCAAGGAATGACTCGATGGGTCGTTGACGGATTCCATAGATCACGAGCGCGAGGGTTCCCGCGATCAAGGTCAGCGGCAAGAACGGATAAAGCGGGGCGTGGTAGCGATGCGGGATGAATGTTGTATGGCGGTGAAAGTGAAAGATGGTTGAGAGGGTGACTGTCATGAAGAGAGCAAGTACGAGACCGCTGTATACGACGAGTTGCTCGAACGTGCCGCTGAGAATAAGGAGAGAGGCCCAGGCGCTTTGGAGCAGAATTGCGCGAACCGGTACGGCGCTCCGTGGATGAAGCTGAGCAAGCCAAGGGCTGATGATGCCGTCGTGGGCCATCGCCCAGTAGACTCGTGGGCCGGCCCATACCATTGCGCTGACGGCTCCGGCGATGGCGAAACAGAGCAATGCCGCTACGAACTGCGCGCTACCAGCCCCCCACAGAGCTGCCGCAGCCTTCTCTGCAACCGGCAAGAGAGGTTCCTGGGCTAATGTCGAGACCGGAAGTGCATAGAGATACACCATGTTCAGGAGCAGGTAGAGTCCGGCAACAAAGGCGGTTCCCCCCACCATGATCCTGGGCAACGAACGTTGCGGATCGGCGATTTCTCCGGCGATATAGCTCGCCACATTCCAACCCATATAGCTATAGATGACAAACAGGAGGGCGATGGCCGCGGCGCCGGGAGAGGGGTTAGAGTCGGGAGAGGGTGTTGTAAGATGAGCCCATTCTCCCGATCCGTACAGCCAGCTGCTCAGTATGAAGCCAGAGATGGCGAGAACCTTGGTCGTTGTGAGGAGCCGTTGCATGCGGCCGCCGGTGTCGGTTCCGAGGCAATGCACCAGCGTGAGTAGCCATAACAGGCTGAGCGCGAGCCCTCTGCTCAGCCATCCGCTCTCGTCGGTGAGGGAGATGAGACGCAACGCATAGGAGGCAAAACTCACCGCTGATGCCGCGAGAGCAGCGCCGAATCCTATGGTGAACGATGTCCAGCCACTGAGAAAGGCCACCAGTGGTCCATAAGCCTCTCGCAAATAGATGTAATCTCCCCCTGCATGAGGGAGGGCTGCCCCGAGCTCTCCATAGACCATGGCGCCACCGAGAGCAAAGAGAGCTCCGACAAACCATAGTAAGAGGATGAGCAGCGGATCACCCAAGTCCCGCGCCATGAACCCTGTCGTAGTAAAGATACCCCCGCCGATGATGTTGCTGACGAGGAGACAGGAGGCGGTGAACCAGCCGATCTTCCGAGAGGATGATCTCAGACTCGGCTCATTGAATGTCGGCTGGGTCATGGCGTTCGGGGGCTTTCTTTTCTCACTCCCCTTCCCTACCATATTGAGCGATGCCTGGAAAGCGACCCAAAACTCCTCGTGCGGCCGGTGTGGTGCGACGCCGGCGCAAGCCCGGTCCCGCGTCGACCGGTTTGGCCGCAATGGAGCTCCAAGCCGCCGCTCCTCCACACGAGGTCGTCGAACTGCATCGGAGGATCGATGGCGATGGCGGGAAAGTGCTCGCGATCTATCGAGAACCCTACGGCGGACGCTGGATCCTCCTGGCGGCCTTACCGATCGAACTCGTTGAACCGACTCCTTTTCAGCGCAATCTCTCGGACACGCACGTGCGGAAGTTGGAAACAGTGATCGGCAGAATCGGACGGTTTCTCGATCCGATCATTACGGTGCGTCTGCCAAAGGGAGACCAGATCGCGAAATACTGGACTCCCAACGGCAACCATCGGCTTTCGGCGATGAAGACGTTGGGAGCGAAGAGCATTATTGCGATCGTCGTGCCTGAAGCAGCAGCGGCCTATCAGATTCTTGCCATGAACACCGAGAAAGCGCACAACCTGCGCGAGAAATCCCTCGAGGTGATCAGGATGTACAAAGAACTCGCGCGGCTCGATGACGCAATGGAAGAGACCTATGCCTTGGAGTTCGAGGAACCCGCCTTCATTACGCTGGGTCTGTGCTACGAGGAACGACCAAGGTTCAGCGGCGGGGCCTATCATCCTGTGTTGAGACGAGTGGAGGCGTTCTTGAAGAAGCCGCTTGATGCGGCGATGTCCCTTCGGCATGAACGGGCGAAGACGGTGCTGGAGTTGGACGATCTGGTCATCAAACAGGTTGAGGCACTTAAACTGAAAGGTCTGACGAGTCCCTACCTGAAGAGTTTCGTCGTTGCACGGGTGAATCCGCTACGGTTCCGCCCCAAAGATGCCCCCCCACTCTCATTCACTGAGGCATTCGACCGGATGGCGACCGCGACGGCCAAATTTAGCCCCGAGAAGATCAAGATGGAAGACCTGGCCCGTTCGGGCGGTCAGACTGATGAGGCTGAATAGCCGGTCGTTCATCTGAGTCTCCCCCACCTTGCCCTTCCGCTTGGAGCACCTTTAGAATACCGGTCCAGGACAGGATCGGCAATCGCCGGTGATTTCATGCTCGGAGGTGGTGTCATGAACCTTGCTGATAACAAATGTATTCCCTGCCGCGGCGGCGTGCCTTCGCTCCGAGCGGATCGCGTGCAGGATCTGCTCAAGGAATTGGGGCGCGGATGGGTGCTGAACCAGGCCGGCCATCTAGAACGCTTGTATACGTTCAAGGATTTTGCCCAGGCTTTGGCCTATGTGAATAAGGTGGGTGCCGTGGCAGAAGGAGAAGGTCACCATCCAGACCTCTATCTCGCTTGGGGCAAGTGCAAGGTCGAGATCTGGACGCACAAGATCAATGGACTGACGGAGAGCGACTTTTACATGGCTGCCAAAGCCGATCGCGAGTTTGAACCGTTTCGAGCTGGTGCCAATTAACCGCGTGCGGGTGCTTGAGTGATGGACCCGCGAGGGATCAGATGAGCGACAAGACCGAGGTGGCGCTTGTTAATATGCCGTTCAGCTTCTCGAAGTACCCTTCGATCCAGCTCGGCACACTCTCCGCACTGCTCAAGTCGAGAGGCATCCTGGTTGATTGCCATCATCTGAATGTGCACTTCGCGCACAAGATCGGTGTGCCCCTCCATGAAATGATCTGTGAAAAGCGGGCGCTTTTCGGCGAATGGATCTTTTCATATCTCCTGTTCCGTGACAATCCCAAGCGTGCTGAATATCCCCGCCTGTTTAAGCCGGTTTTTGAGCAAATCTCCAAGGAGAGCGGGCTTCCAGCCTCGTTTTTTGAAGAAATGGCGACAAGGACGGCACCACAATTTTTGACCTCGGTTCTGACTGCGATCGACTGGGGGCAGTATAAGATCGTCGGCTTCACCTCGACGTTCGATCAAAATGTTGCGAGCCTGACGATGGCGAAGCTCATCAAGGATCTCTATCCGGATGTGACGATCGTATTCGGTGGGGCGAACTACGACGGCGAGATGGGGCTGGAATACTTCCGGGTCTTTCCCTTTATCGACCATGTGGTGGTGGGAGAAGGGGAAGAGGTATTTCCGCAACTGGTTCGATACATTCTTGAGGGAAAGTCAGGGATCGTTCCGAGCGGCGTGGCCTATCGAGAAGGCTCTACGGTAGCGTTCAACCCGAGGCCGGCACTTTTTTCGGACTTCGCAAAGACCGGCCCCCCCGATTATGACGATTATTACCATCTGTTAGCTGAGCTTGGCGACGCCGAGCAGGGACTTGATAGGATTCTTCTCTATGAGGGCTCGAGAGGTTGCTGGTGGGGAGAGAAACATCATTGTACATTCTGTGGATTGAACGCCCAAAGTATGAAGTTTCGGGCCAAATCGTCCGAGCAGGTAGCACGGGAGATGGCCTATCTTTCCAGCCGTTACGATACGGCGCGCTTCCGTTTGGTCGACAACATCATCGACATGAAGTACGTGGAGAATCTCTTTGGCCGGTTTGCGGCAGACCGCTGCGATCTTGATGTGTTCATCGAAACCAAGAGCAATCTCCACAAGAGCCAGATTCGAACGCTCGCCGTCGGGGGGGTGAAGTGCATGCAGCCGGGGTTGGAGAGCCTAAGCCTCAATCAGCTGCAAGCGATGGATAAGGGCGTGACGCCCATGCAGAATATTATCTGTCTCAAGTGGAGCTCCTACTATCATGTCGCTGTATCCTGGAATATCTTGCTCGGGTTTCCCGGAGAAACGAACGAGGATTACCGTCGGCAAATCAGTCTGATTCCATCGTTGTTCCATCTGCAGCCTCCGGAAGCGACCGGGAAGTTCTGGCTGGAGCGCTTCAGCCCCTACTACACCAGGCCGGAAGAGTATGGAGTTCGGATTACTGGTCCGGGGATGGCCTACGAGTATGTCTACGATGCTCGGCAGATGGATCTCAAGAAAATCGCTTACGATTTTGAGTATGAGTTGGACGACTGGAATGTAGATCCTCACATCTATCAAGAATTAGTCGATCTGGTGGAGGAGTGGCAGCGATTAGCCAAGTCGAGCGATAAGCCCTTCTTATACTATTCGAAGGCGATCGACTACGTTACCGTGTACGATGGTCGGAACCCGAAGGCACCCTCAAGGCGGCGTTACGATTGGCCCGCGGCAGGGATCATCGAGGTGTGTAGTGAATCGGCCAAGAGCCCGGACCAGATTCATACAATTTTGGCAAGCAGACTAGACAAGAATGAGATCAACGACGCAGAAATCGGTCAGGCTCTCGAGGTATTGCTGGAGGCACGGGTTCTCTATGAAGAACGCGGCAAGTACTTCACCCTTGCCATTCCAGAAAATCCCTACCTGTAGCGGGCCGGGCGGTGAAAGAGTCAGCCAACCTCATTCTCGTATCACCCGAAGGCTCCCATACAGAGCAGGACCTCTCGGCATAGAATTCCCTGAATGGAGCCTTTCCGTTCGCCAAGTACCCTTCCGGGAAGAATGACTACCCGATGGGAGGTTTGTACCGCGCCGGTCTTTTCTCACCGCCCGTGCCGAACAGATTGTTCGAGCAGCCTACGGGCTTCAGCATCTTCCAGTCTTGTTCAGGCTTTCCAAGGCCTTAGAACCGGACGAGCCAGAGTTTCGTCACATCGAAAGTTTGTCTGCAACGTTGCGCATCTGGACACCATGTACGAGGGAGGCGCCGCCTCGGATGGCACAGGCAACGTGAACTGCCTCAGTCATTTCTTCGATGTTCGACCCTTTTTCGAGGGAAGCCTGGGTGTAGGCGTCGATGCAATAGGGGCATTGGACTGCATGGGAGACGGCCAGTGCGATGAGCGCCTTCTCCCGTTCTGTTAAAGCTCCTTCGGCGAAGACCGCGCTGTAGTAGACCATGAATTTTTCCCAGAGGTCTTTGTTACCTTTGCTCATGTCAGAGAACTTGCTTAGGTCGTGTGGCTTATAGTAGGTCTCCATGGTGGTCTCCTTCTCCTTCCGTATGACGACAGGGGTGAATCAAGACGCGAGGCTTGTCGGCGCAGTCTAGTGATCTAGCAAACGGAGAGAGCAAGTTAACTGGTACGGCGGGAATTGGATGGCCTGCAGGTTTGGGGCAGGCAGGAAAGTATCAGACAGGAGAATAATGCGACAAGCAGAAAAGGCAGAGCCATTCAGGTTTTCTATTTTGCGCCGTGCCCGCATACCTATGCATTGCTGGGTGGTTCAGGATCAGCTTGTGTGAGCACCTGCGAAAACCGCATACCGACGATCCCGGTTACTTTGGCCATGAGGTCTGTTACCTCTTGCCATTCCTGCGGTAAGAGATCCTGTTTAAGTTGAGGATGAATCGCCCACTGGGCATCGACAAGTGTTCCCTTACGGCTTACGAGGACCCGAAGCAGTTCCACATCCCAGGTACTCGACTCGGCTCCTGCCTGCTGGGGTGAATTCCCGTTATGCAATGGTCCCGACGGAGGCGTTGAACGTGCCATACAAACAATCTCCTTAATTCTGTAAGGAAGGGATCATACTCCATCGGCATTCCCTCTGTATATCGGTCAGGAGGTTCGATGGTTGGTTTGGTCCCATTCGAGAATATAGCGAAGCCGAAATCTGTAACCTACGGGCATGGGTCTTCTCCGAGTATGTCGAGCATCGCCTGATGGATTGGTCCGTTGCTAGCGACTAATTCTTGCCCGTAGATAGAGTGCGACTTGCCTGCAAAGTCCGTCACTCTGCCACCGGCTTCGCGAAGGATGACCACCCCTGCCGCCATGTCCCACGGATTTAGTTTTACCTCCCAAAATCCATCGAACCGTCCGGCCGCGACATAGCAGAGATCCAGGGCCGCTGTTCCCGTTCGGCGTAATCCTTGAACCTTCAGCGCGAATCGTACGAAGTGATTCAAGTTATTATTAGAGGTTTCCCGAATGTCATACGCAAAACCTGTGACAAGCAGCGCGTGATCGAGAGATTGCGTTGTCGACACGAAAATTGGCACTCCATTGAGCTGCGCTCCTTGACCAATTTGAGCAGTGAAGAGTTCGTCACGAGTCGGATCGAAGACCACACCGATTATCCCCCTTCCATCACATTCAACCCCGATGGAAATACAATAGGCTGGGAATCCGTGGGCGAAGTTGGTGGTACCGTCGAGCGGATCGACTACCCATTTGTATCGGGATGGAGCGTGTTCTGTCAGCCCGCGTTCTTCGGCGAGGACTGTGTGGGTGGGAAAGGAATCACGGATGACCTCGATGATTTCTTGTTCCGCCTGATGATCGGCGTCAGTGACAAGATTGATAACCTGCTTGTGTTCAGTGCAAAATCCCGTCTGCATGCGCTCCAAGAGAACAGCCCCGGCTCGGCGGGCTGCCTCTATAGCGACTGAGGTGAGACCGTCAAGGCAGCTATCTTCGCTATGGGGGTGGCACATGAGGAGGCATCATAACATGATGCAGGTATGTCTCAGTATCGCGGAGAGTATTACAAACAATGGGAGCTCTCTCCTTAAATAATTATGCTTAAATTTCACTCATTCTTATATGCGAGAATAGAGTAATTGCGGCAATCATGACTCCGTATTAAAGCTATCATTCTATGCAAGCTATGTTCGCAACTTTATCTATTGACTTGCTTCGCAAGCAATGCTATAAAGCAAGCATGCTTCACCAGGGGCAATTCCGTGGAAGAACTCACCGATATATTGGTTGGTCTTGAGCAGCGCATCACCGCTTACAAGAGCCGACTGCAAGAACTCGAAAAGAAGCGGCGTCGTCTCGATGACGAGATCGCGACGATCAAGAAATATTTGGAGTTGGCAGAGACGCTCTATCGCGTCGAGGCCGACAAAGCCAAGCTCGCCAGTCTCTCCAGTCAATTTTATTCAGACGAAAAAGGCGCTCGGCAGCGACCGAACACGGATGTCACCGACCAGTCGAGAGAAATCCTCATGGGGCGGAGCAAGTATTCCGGGAAAAGCGTATCGGAGGCTGCATATGAAATGCTGCGCGAGGCGAACCGCCCGATGCATGCCAAGGAGCTTGTACAGCGATTGGTGGAGGGAGGGCTTCAGATCAAAGGGAAAACCCCGCTGACATCTGTGGCTACCTCTCTGAAGCGTGACAAGCGGTTTAAGAAGGTAGGCCCTAATACGTTCGAAGCATTGGAAGATGCCCTGATCCACGCAGTGTAGTGGGTCTGGGCAAGTTGGACCTCAAAATACACGAAGGGGGGTGAGAGTCTTGGCGACGAAGAAAGCAGCAAAGAAGAAGAAGAAGTAGTCCCCGCCTCGATTCTAGCGCCGGGAGCGAGGCTACTTGCTCCCGGCGTTAAATCACATCAGACAACGCATCACGAAATCATCTTGCCCCGGCTAGGCGGGCAACAAGCACACCAAGAGTATCAATTAAATCTGATGAGAGTTAAGAGGCTTGGAGTGCCACCAGCGATGCAGATCGCGGAGCAGCCAGAGGGGAGCGCAGCTCAGATGCAGCAATGGTTTCATCGGTATTGAGCATCACCCAACTATCGGGATGGTTGAGAATTTGCTGAACGAGGCGGGTGTGAATCGCATGCCCTGAGCGTTCAGCGATTAAGTGCCCGATAAATGGTACCCCGAGCAACGAAAAGTCTCCGATCAGGTCCAAAATCTTGTGTCGCACAAATTCGTTGGCAAAGCGAAGGCCTGATTCATTGAGAATTCCGTCTCGAGAAAGAATGATCGTATTGTCCAGGCTGCCGCCCTGACCCAGTCCGCGGGCCCAAAGCGCTTCCACTTCCTCTAAAAATCCAAATGTCCTGGCATCGGCAATTTCTCGCTCAAACGCATGGACCGAATGCTCATAGAGGTAAGTTTGAGTCTGAATCAGTGGATGATTGTAATGGATAGAGTAGGTGATTTTGGTTGTCGAGGATGGTTCGATGCGAACTCGACGACCGCCGTCCACGACTTCAAGGGGCCGTGTAATTTTTAAGTAGGGTTGCCGACGGCTCTGTGGAACAACTCCAGCTGACCGAATCAAACGGACGAAATGTGCCGCACTGCCGTCCATGACTGGAGCTTCACCGGCATCGACCTCCACATACACATTATCAATATCAAGACCGGCTAATGCGGCCAGAATGTGTTCTATCGTCTTAACCTGAAACCCGTTTCCACTAATGGCAGTGCAGAGTTCCGTAGCGACGAGATATTCGATCGAAGCCGCAAGGGAGGCTCCATTTTTACCGTTGCGATTCACGAAGACCACGCCCGTATCTGCCGGAGCAGGCCTAAGCGTTAAGGTCACAGGCTGTCCGGAGTGAAGCCCTACCCCCGTGCAACTCACCGCATTTGCTAAAGTTTGCTGAACTCTCACAGAGTCACCTCAATATTTACAGAGGTGATGTTAGCAACTCACGTGCCAGCGGTAGCTAATGTAATAAATCAATATAACGCATTGATAAGTATGAATTAAATATTGTTAACTGAGGAAGGGTCTATGTTGCAAAAACATGACACCTGTGACTTTTCAATGATTTGCGAAGTTCAATTTCTTCGTTTGGGCGGGCCAGTAGTTTATCTTTGAAAATCGGGATAATTATGGCCGAGGATCTAATTCGATGAGCCCTTTCCGGATGGCCAGAATTGCGGCTTGGGTGCGATCGTAGACTTGAAGCTTGTGAAAGATATTCCGCACATGGTTTTTGACGGTCTTTTCGCTGAGATCCAGATTATTGGCAATTTCTTTGTTCGTCTTGCCGTCCGCAACCAATCGTAGGACTGTGATTTCTCGTTCTGTTAGATCGTGCTCAACCCATCCGGGTTTTTTCCCCTTTTTCTGGGACATTAAGGAAAACTCCGCGAGGATTTTACTCGCGACGGATGGATGGATCAGCGACTCGCCTTTGTAGATCGCACGAATCGCGGCGACGATTTGAGAGGATTCGGAGTCTTTCAAGAGATATCCCGTGGCGCCGGCGCGAACCAAATCAAAAATGTATTGTTGCTCGTCATACATGGTCAGCGCGACGATTCCGATATGCGGAAACTCGCGCTTGATCTGTCTGGTCGCTTCGACTCCACCCATTCGTGGCATACTGACATCCATCAATACCACGTCGGGGACCAGCGTCTTGACCTTCTCGACGGCTTCCATGCCATCCTGGGCTTCGCCGACGATCAGGATGTCGTCTTTTGTCCTGAGGATTGCGGCAAGTCCTTCGCGCACGACGCGATGGTCGTCCGCGATGAGCACCTTAATCTTCTCCATGGGATGTCGTCTCCTTTTTCACGAGGGGGATGTCGACGACGATCGTCGTGCCACGCCCTTTCTTGGACTCGATTTTGCCTTCACCTCCCACGAGTCGAGCCCGCTCCAGGATGCCGCGAATCCCGAAGTGGTCCCATTTGTCCGGATCACGCAGCACGGTATCCATATCGAATCCCACGCCGTTATCCCCGATTGTGACACGAAGGCGTTCAAGGTCGATATCCAGTCCCACGGTCACCCGGGTCGCTTTTGCATGTTTTTGCACGTTGCTGAGGGCTTCCTGCACGATGCGAAACAAGAAGATCTTGGTGCGGGGAAACAAGATCTGCTCATCGCCGGAGACTTTGAACTGGGTCTGGATGCGGTACTGAGTCTCATACGACGTCAAGTAGTTCGTGAGCGCCGGGAGGAGTTCCATCTTATCGTAGTGGAGCGGGCGCAGGTTGAAAATGACTTGCCGCGCTTCCTGGATGGCCAGCTTCAATTGAGCTTTGCTTTCACGCAGCGTGGACAGGCTGGCTTTTGGATCTTTACGAATAAGTTGCTGGCTCAGGTCGAGTTTGAAATTCACCCCGGCCAAACTCTGTACCAGGCCGTCGTGCATTTCGCAGGCAATACGTGTTCGTTCCTCCGTCACTGCCACCCCAGTCTCCTTGACGTACAATCGATAGAGCGATTGATATTTATTCAAAGTCTTCTCAATTTCCGCTGTGGCGCGGATGCGAGCCTCAATGAGTTCCCACATGAATTTGGCGCTGGCTCCGCCGATGATCGTAACGCCCATCCGGTGAAAGTCCTGGAGCAACTCCCAGACTTTGGCATTGCCCGATACGTCGATGATGAGATCCACGCGCTCAAGATCCAAGAGACGCCGGTAATCACGGGTCACGGGAATGCCCAGCCGTTTTGCGAGTGCGATGCCGGGAGCATTTTTCTGAACTTCCGCCACGCCCACGATCTGCACCAGGGGATCTGTCGCAAAGATCTCCATCAATGCCGTGCCGCCTCGGCCTGCGCCGATGATGGCCACATGCGTGCCACCGGGTGTGCCAGTCTTATGTCGTGGTTTGGGGGTTTTGGTTTGAAAGGTCGGCATCGGAACAATAACTCGCTGAAAGACTATCCCAGGTCTTGACCGACGGACTGCGGGAGGACTGAGAGATGACGAGGAGAGGAAAGGACGGGTCCCGTGGCCCTCACCGTTCGCGGCGTTGCTGGGCCAACGTTCTCAACTCGTCCATGAACTGGTCAATATCTTTGAACTCACGGTAGACAGAGGCAAAACGCACATAGGCGACCTGATCGAGCTGATGAAGCTCTTTCATCAGCTCTTCGCCGACGATCCGGCTCTCGATTTCTGATTCCCCCATCTCCTGGATGCGTTTTTCGATTCGATCCGTCACCACCTCGATGGTCGCTGTACTGATGGGTCGCTTTTCGCAGGCTTTCTTGAGCCCAGCGAGAATTTTGGTACGGTCGAACGACTCCCGGCGGCCGTCCTTTTTCACCACCACAGGGAGGATTTCTTCGACCCGTTCGTAGGTGGTATAGCGGCGTTTGCAGCCGAGACATTCGCGCCGGCGTCGAATAACCTCGCCTTCCTTCGCCATGCGCGAATCAACGACCTTGTCTTCGAGTTCATCGCAGAACGGACATTTCACAGGCGATGATCCTGCTCCGATCGGGGCGGTTTAGTAGGTGTGAAAGATCGGAAAGCGGTTGCACAGCCCTTTAGCCTGCGCGCGGACTTTCTCGAGCACTGCCGGCTCTTCCCGATGTTGCAGCACCTGATCGATCAAGTTCACAATCTCGGTCATTTCTGTCTCCCGCATTCCGCGGGTGGAAACAATGGGAGTTCCCAGTCGAATGCCGCTGGCGACGGCCGGCGGCTTTTCATCGTAGGGCACGGCATTTTTGTTCACAATAATGCCCGCGGTGTCCAAGGCTGCATCGGCTTCTTTCCCGGTAATACCCTTGGTGGTCAGATTCACCAACATGAGATGAGTATCCGTGCCCCCCGACACAATTTTGTATCCGCGGTCGAGGAGTCCCTGAGCCAACACTTTTGCATTGGCGATAACTTGCTGCTGGTACCTCGTAAACGCCGGTGAAAGGGCTTCTTTAAATGCGACAGCCTTGGCCGCGATCACATGCATCAACGGGCCACCTTGCATTCCGGGGAATATAAACTTGTCGACGGCTTTGGCATGGTCGGCCTTGCACATCACGACACCGCCCCGTGGTCCGCGGAGGGTCTTATGTGTGGTCGTGGTGACAAAGTCGGCATAGGGAACAGGATTGGGGTGAAGGCCTGCAGCGATCAGGCCGGCGATGTGGGCGATGTCGACCATCAGGTAGGCGCCGACCGACTTCGCAATCTGTTGAAATCGAGGAAAATCTAGGGTGCGGGCATAGGCACTGGCTCCCACGACGAGCATTCGCGGCCGACACTCTTCCGCCAGTTTCTGTACCGTATCATAGTTGATGGTTTCGGTCTCACGGTCCACACCATATGAGAAGGCGCGGAACAGGATCCCTGAAAAATTTACCTTGCTGCCGTGAGTGAGGTGCCCCCCTTGAGCGAGGTCCATGCCCAGGATGGTGTCGCCTGGCTTGAGGACGGACAGATAGGCAGCCATGTTGGCCTGCGATCCTGAGTGCGGCTGTACATTCACGTGATCCGCGCCGAAGATCTGTTTACATCGCTCGATGGCAAGGCTCTCCACGGTGTCGACATGCTGGCAACCACCGTAGTACCGTTTTCCCGGGTACCCTTCGGCGTATTTGTTGGTCATGAGGGAACCCTGAGCGGCCAGGACGGCGGGACTGGCAAAGTTCTCCGAGGCGATCAGAAGCAGCTTATTGCGTTGTCGCTCTTCCTCCGCTGCAATAGCGGCGTACACATCCGGGTCTGTGGCCTTGAGTGCGTCTAAAGAACCGACCGCGTCTTTCATGACAGCTCATTCCCCTCATTACCAGGATGCGAGAACGTCGCTTTCTCACCCGCCCGAAGGCGGCGAGTCGAGAAGAGCCTTTTCGAATAGGCTGAAACGTGAACCGGACACGCGAATGCAGTGTGTGTCGTACGATTATCCTGCGTGGTTATTCTGATTGTACCGGACGTTCCGTAATATATCCCCCGCAGCGTGTCAGGACTCGACGGGGGCCGTTTCGGCTTCCTGCTTCTTCACAACGTGGATCATTACGGTTGCGGTCACGTCCCGTGGCAGCTTGATCGGCACAGTGAAGGTGCCAAGTTCCTTGATCGGATGGTCCAATTGGATTTTGCGTCGATCTACCGTAAATCCCTTTTCGGCCAGTCCTTCTGCGATGTCTTTCACCGTGACCGACCCGAACATCTTGTCGTCCTTACCGACCTGGGCCTGCACCGTGAGGGTCACGGCAGAGATACTCTTCGCGTGGGTTTCAATCTCCAGCTTTTCCTTCTTCGCTCGCTCCCCGGCGACACGTTTGATGTGGTCAAAGGCCTTGATACTGCGACTGTCAGCCAGCACTGCTTTTTTACGTGGGAGCAGAAAGTTCCGCGCGTACCCATCCTTTACATCCAGCAAATCGCCGAGATGTCCGACCCCGTCCAATGTTTCCTGTAGAATGACCTTCATGCCCCTAACTCCTTCTGTTGGAAAGGGAATGAGGATACTGGGGAGGCGGCGAAAAGTCAATTCGCAATGTGCGGCACCTGTTCGATCCGTCATGGTTACGGGACGAGAATAAAGGGGGGAGGAATCCGGACAGCTGGACAGAATTATAGGCCGACCGTATTATGGCGACCGCTATCGGGGAACGTAGGACAATTCCACATTTTATGACGGCACAAGACCTTCTCGAAACATGGGCACTCCGGATTGAAGCCGACCTGAAACGGGCAAGCAGCACTCAGTTCGATCAGCCAATTCAGCATGTTACATGCCGGATTCAGCAAACCATCGGTACACTTCACCTATACGAACTGACGCTCCCACAAGGCTCGTCTATCGAACATGACACCCCCCTCTCGATCGTGCCCCAGGACGAGATGGAGCCGACCGAAGGCATCGTCCTGGGCGGACAAGGGAACAGAGTCCTCATACAGACATTCGATTCGATCGGGCAAGTTTGCACTGATGCGACCGTGATCCCAGATCGAGCCGGGCTTCTGGCCACGTGGGCCAAACGATTACGCGATATGCTCGCACAGCCCGATGCCTATCGATTAGGTCCGGCAGACCGCCTGGCTTCCTTTCTGGAGCTGTCGGAAGACGGGAATCTTTCTTACAGCGGTACCGGATCGTCAATACTCACGACCGTCTGGTCGGAGGAACTTTCGATTCGACGACAACGGTTGGCAGTGCTGGTGATCGAACTGATCCGCGCGAATAAGCGAATCCTGCTGGTCTGTCCTGATCACCAGGCCGCGGATGAACTGATTGGAACCATCGCCCGAGCCATGAAGGCCTTAGGGCTGATGTATAAAACATGGGTGAGTCGTTATGAGATGGCCTTAGCCCAACACGTCGAGGGACTCGGAATTCAAGAGTTGGGATTCGAAGCGCAGATGCATCAATTTTATGCCAAGTCTCGGGCGGATAAGGCTGTGCTCCGGCGCAAGTACGAGCGGTTTAGAGAGTTGACGCCTGTATTGGCCTATAAGGCGCAGAAGCAACGGGATCTCGATGAAGTACGACTCCTGGAATGGCGATTGCTGACGCAGGTGAGTGATTTACAAGCCAAAATCAAAGATGTGAACGCGACTCTGGCTGAATACGAAAAGTTACCGCTTTTTCGAAGGCTCAGCCTGCAGGCAGTCGGGAAAAACGTCCTCTCATTGCATCAATATCTCGAACTATACGATAACCAGTATGTCGAGTTGAGGGCAGAACTCGATGTTGCCAAGGCGCGCATCGACGAACTTGTGCCGGAAGCCGCTGTGCCGAAAGATATGCGGCCGGAGTTTGATGAACTGAAAGAAGAAATCGTTCATCTGGGCGGCACGAAGAAGATCCGGGAATTGCTTGCTGCAGAAGAGGACACAAACCGCCAGGCCTTCATTCAGAATCGGCGACTCGTGGTCACTACCGCATCGCGAGTTCTCAGCGATCCCCTCTTCAGCCGCGTCAGGTTTGATGTCTTGATCGCCGATGAGGCACCGCATATTGCGGCGGCATCCTTGCTCGGCGCCGCGGGACTGGTTCGCGAACGGATCGTGATGAGCGGCGATATACGCGATGTCGCATCGGCCGGGCTCTGGGGATTTAGGAAGACTCAACCCACATAGCCGAACCCCCGATTGCTTGACGGGGACCTCAATAATTCAGGATAATCGCGTTCCACCTCGATTGTGCCGAAGTGGCGAAACTGGCAGACGCACTAGATTCAGGGTCTAGCGCCCGCAAGGGTGTGCGGGTTCAAATCCCGCCTTCGGCACCACAACACTTTCTCCGTTCCTATCAAGGCGTTTCATCGTTTCAAGGCCTTTCTTTTCCACACTAATTAACACCCCTTCGGGGGTCTGTTTCGGCTGAATTGTCATGTAATTGTCATGTGAGCGGTCCGAATGGGGGTCTAACACCCGAACCGCTGAAGTCAGGTGTTTAGGCGAAAGGTGGGCATAGCGCAGCGTCATCGTCGGGGACGTATGCCCCAGGAGGTTACTCACAGTGGCTAAAGGGACGCCCCGCATCATGAGCCAGGAGGCGAAGGTATGCCGGAGATCATGGAAGTGAAAGTCCGCCAAGCCTGCGCCGGTACAGGCCTCCTCAAAGGGGTGACGTATATCGTTCCACCGGTTCCCTCCTGCATCGTAAAAGACCCACGGTACGTCTTGCCTGGTTCGTAGCCCACTGAATAGGCTCCACAAGGTTTCATTGAATGGCAGTGCCCGTGCTTTGCCGTTCTTCGTCTGCTTCAAGCGGATAAACCCGTGGGTCATATCCACGGCATCCCAGGTGAGGCCAAGGAGTTCCCCTTTCCGCATCCCTGTATGGAGTGCCGTCAACACAATGGGACGGAGTGAGTCGTCACAGGCTTGGAGTAACCGCTCCGCTTCGGGTTCCCCTGACAGATACCGC
>Ga0070681_10002106_pt1 | contig 18079 bp, 21 predicted proteins | sample KBSC83BmetaG_FD_65650 | JGI IMG/M metagenome (GOLD analysis project Ga0070681, IMG submission 65650) | Corn rhizosphere microbial communities from Kellogg Biological Station, Michigan, USA - KBS C8-3B metaG | ecosystem: Host-associated > Plants > Roots > Rhizosphere | place: USA: Michigan... | reverse complement strand
CGGCACCCGGCTCTACGAAGCCGCGTACGAAGCCGGCCTCGTCGATCGCCCCTTGCTCCATGCCGAGCTGAATCCCGACCCTCATCCGTTTCCGTGAGCTCGGTCGCCCGGCGACAGACGGTCTCCTGGCTCCGCTCCATCTACGGCGGGCCACCGGATCCCGACGATCCCGCCGAGGCCTATCACGAGGCTTCGAAGGTGACGCCGTCCCAGATCGGCCGTCAACTGCAGGGAGCGGCGCGGCTCGCGGCCGACCGCGAGCTCCAGCTCAGCTCGATGCGCGCCGTCAAGCGGCAGGGCGTCGCCGGCATTCCCCTGCCGGCTCCGGCCCCGCTCGATTGCCGGCTCGGCGACGCCCTGCAGCGCCGACGGTCGCACCGGGCTTTCGATCCCGATCCGGTCGCCGTCGACGCGCTGACGGCAGTGCTCCACGCGGGCTACGGCGTCACCGGGGTGCTCGGCGCAGACGAAGGGCAGCCCGAGCTCCGTCTCCGGGCGGTCCCGTCGGGCGGGGCGCTCTATCCGCTCGAGCTCTACGTCGCGGTGCTGCGAGTCGACGGGCTGGATCCTGGTCTCTACCACTTCGACCCGCCGCGTAGCTGCCTCGAGATTCTTCGCACGAGCGTCAGCCCCGACGAGCTCGCCGGGTTGTCGACCTACCCGGAGATCGGCTCGTCGTGCGCTGCGCTCGTCCTCGTGGCCGCGATCTTCGGCCGGACACGGTTCAAGTACGGTCTGCGCGGTTACCGGTTCGCCCTGCTCGAAGCGGGCCACGTCGCCCAGAACGTGCTCCTGGCCGCGACCGCGCTCGGACTCGCTGCGGTTCCCCTCGGCGCTTTCTACGACAGGCGAACGGACACGTTTCTCGCTCTCGACGGCGTGAACGAGTCCACGCTCTACGCGATCGCCGTCGGCCGGGAGCCGACGTGAACGTCGATCTGCCTTTCGCTCGGGCCGCGCTCGGCCCGATCGCCGGCGCGGGAACCTTTCTCCTGCTGACCGGCGGGCGATTCCCGCGCTTTCTCCCGCGTCCGCTCGGGCGGGCGATGGTCGTCCGCTGGCTCGGCCTCGCTGCCGGCGCCGGGTTCGAAGAGGTCGTCTGGAGAGGGATCTGCCTCGGAGGCCTCCTGCTCGTGGTCGGGCCGTGGCCGGCGTTGGTCGTGTCGTCGGCGGGGTTTTCGCTCTGGCACTGGCCCTCGCTGGGCGGGCGTTGCGCAGTCCACCTCGTTACCGGCGCCGCGTTCGGGGCGGTGTTCCTCGTCGGCGGGCTGGCTGCCGCAATCGTGGCTCACGCGCTCTACAACCTGCTCGTGGACTGGGCGGTTCACGCCGAGCACGCACGAGTCCGGGGACCATGATCGTGGCGGCCCTCAGAGGTGTGACCAAGCGCTTCGGGAGCCTGGTCGCGCTGGACGCCGTCGATCTCGAGCTGCGCGGCGGCGAGGTGCTCGCGCTGCTCGGGCCCAACGGCGCAGGCAAGACAACCGCTCTCTCGCTCGTGCTCGGCCTCCGTCGTCCCGACCGCGGCCGGGCGGAGCTCCTCGGCCTGGACCCCCGCAGTCGCGACGCGCGGGCGACGATCGGCGTGACGCCGCAGGAGGCCGGGTTTCCACCGACGTTGCGTGTCCCGGAGATCGTCGACCTGGTTCGAGCTCACTTCGCGACGCCCGTCCCCACCGCGGAACTGCTGGCCCGATTCGGGCTCACAGACTGCCGGCGCCGCCAGGCCGGCGGCCTGTCCGGCGGCGAGCGAAGGCGCCTGTCGGTCGCCTTGGCATTCGCCGGCCAGCCACTCGCCGTGTTCCTCGACGAGCCGACGACCGGCCTGGACGTCGAAGCACGCAGGAGCCTCTGGGAGGAGCTTCAAGCGTATGCGGCCGCGGGCGGAACGATCCTGCTGACCACGCACTACCTGGAGGAGGTCGAGGCGCTGGCGACCCGCGTGGCGCTGCTGGCCCGGGGTCGCATAGCCGCCGAGGGGTCGCCGGGGCAGCTGGCGAGTGCCCACGGCGGATCGCTGGAGGAGGCGTTCCTGACCCTGACCCGGAGCGGCCCGTGAGGCTGACTTTCCTCTACGCGAGGGCGATGACCCTCGAGCTCCTGCGCTACCCGGCGTTCAGCGTCCCGACGCTCGCGTTTCCCGGCCTGTTCTTCCTGCTCTTCGTGGCTTCACGAGACGACGTCGACGCCACACTCCTGGTCGCGTCCTTCGCCGGCTTCGCGTTTCTCGCCGTCGCCTTCTTCCAGTTCGGCGTGGGTATCGCGGCCGAGCGCGAGACACCGTGGGAGCGCTTCCTGCGCACGCTCCCGGTGCGGACGACCGTGCGCTTCGCGGCGCGCATGCTGTCCGGGACCGTCTTCGGGCTTGCTTCCGCGGCAGTTGTCGTGGTCCTCGGCGTGGCGACCACGGATGCCCATCTGCGGCCTGTGCGCTGGGGAGCACTGGTCTTGGCACTCGTGGTCGGCGCGGTTCCCTTCGCGCTCCTCGGCATCGCGCTCGGCTACTGGGCGTCACCCCGAGGGGCGCTCCCGGTCGCGAACATCCTCTACCTCGTGCTCGCCTTCGCCGGCGGGCTGTGGACCACTCCCGCGAACCTGCCGACCAGCGTCGCCTCCGTCTCGCCGCTCATCCCGACCCGGCAGTTCGGGAACGTGCTGTGGGGCGCGACCGAGGGCCGGCTCTGGCGGCCTCGCGACTGGCTGTTGCTGCTGGGGTGGAGCGCGGTGTTCGCGGCGCTGGCCGCCTGGGGGTACCGGCGCGATGAAGGGAGGCGCTATGGCTGAGCGTGCGTGAGCTCGGCGAGCGGGTGCGTAGATGCCGGGTGCTAGCAGGGGCCGGGCTGCGGCTGCCCGCCGGGACCGACCTCGTGCTCGACGGCGGCGCCGGCGGTCGTCTGGAGGCAATACCCGCTCGTGTCCGCACGCACGAGGACGACGGCGGAACCCGGAGGCAGTACCGCTCCCGCATAGGTTCCGTTCTCGGCGAACCAAGCCTGCAGCGCGGCTGTGACGCCCTCGAAGTTCGTCGCCGCGGCCGTCGTTACGGCCTGCGCCTCGGCGGACGTCGCGGACGACGACGTCGGCCCGGCGTCACGGGTCTGCACTGCGTAGAGGTACACGCCGACCACCAGGGCGGCAAGCACTGCCACGAGACCGAACAGGCGGGTCATGCGCAGCCCATCGGCAACGCCGCGATCGGGGATGACCCCATTTCGAGGGGCGCCCGCCTCTGCCTGGCGTTCTCCCGCGCCGTCCATCGCCTAGAATGACCCGATGACCTGGGAGCTGATCTGGATGCTGGTCATCCTCAAGATCCCCGTGGTCTACCTCTGCACCGTGGTGTGGTGGGCGATTCGCGCCGAGCCCCGGCCGCCGGAGCCCGCGGTCAAGACGGTTCGGGCCGAGCCCGAGCCTCCGCCGGGCTGGCGGTTCGCCCGGGTGCGCCCGCACCGGCCGGGGCGTGGCCCACACGGGACGCCCTCGCGCGGATACCGGCGGAAGGTCGCGCGCGCGGAGGCGCCGCGGTGAGCACGTCCGAGGTCTCCGCCAACCGCGACCGGGTCGACACGCTCTCCGGGCTGATGTCCGCCACGGCGATCTTCCTCGCGTTTCTCTGCGCGACCGACCTTCACCTGACGATCGCGGGGACCGACGTGCAGATGCGCCCCGTGCGGGTCGGCATCGCCGCCGTCGTCCTCGCGCTCATCGCCGCCGGCATCGGCGGCCGCCACCGGAAGCTGGCCGCGGCCGCCACCGCGATCGCGGGTGCGGGCTGGCTGCTCGGGATGGTCATCGCGGTGATCACCGAGCGTCCGCTCTTCTAGCGCGTCCCGGGTCCCCGGTAGGGATGAGGCGGTTGGTACAAAAGAAGAAGCGATGGACGTCGACGGACTGAATGCGGGCTACGCCAGCACGATCCTCGAGCAATACCTCGAGAATCCGGACTCGGTCCCGGCCGAGTGGCGCGCCCTGTTCGAGGACGACGCCGCCGACACCCTCGCCGACCTCCCGGGCCTCGCCCGGCTGCTCGAGCGTGCGCAGCTCGCCGCGCCGGCGATCCAGGACAGCAACGGCGCCGCCGCGCGCGCCGCGCCCGTACCGCCGCCGCCGCCGGCCGAACCGCCGGCCGCAGGTCCCGCCGACGACCTGCTCCTCGGCGGCGTCGCCGCGGCGATGGCGCTCGTCAAGGCGTACCGCATGCACGGCCACCTCGCCGCCCATCTCGATCCGCTCGGCTCCGAGCCGGTGGGCGATCCGGCGCTCGAGCCCGAGCGGCTGATTCCCAGGCTCACTCCCGAGCTCCAGGCGCGTATCCCGGCGTCGCTGTTGCGTCTCTACGTCCCCGCCGAGACGCTTGCCGACGCCCTCCCGTGGCTCCGCGACACCTACTGCGGCACGATCGCGTACGAGATCGAGCACATCTCCGACCACGAGCGTCGCGTTTGGCTCCGGCAGGCGATCGAGTCGGGGAAGTACCGGCAGCCGCTCGAGCCCGACGAGAAGCGCCGGCTGCTCGAGCGCCTGACCGAGGTCGACGGCTTCGAGCGATACCTCCGACGGGTCTTCCTCGGCCAGAAGCAATTCTCGATCGAGGGCCTCGATGTGCTCGTCCCGATGCTCGACGAGTCGATTGCGCTGGTCGCCGAGTCGGGGGCGCACGAGGTCGTGATCGGGATGGCACACCGCGGCCGGCTGAGCGTCCTAGCGCACACGATCGGCCAGCCCTACGAGTCGATCCTCCGCGAGTTCGAGGGAGAGCGGACGATCGATGCGGTCGTCTCGGATCCCGAGGGCGGCTCGGGCGACGTCAAGTACCACCTCGGCGCCGAGGGCATCCGCAAGACCGCCTCGGGCGAGATCACCGTCACCCTCTGCGCAAACCCGAGCCATCTCGAGGCGGTCGACCCCGTGGTCGAGGGCCGCACGCGCGCGGAGCAGACCGACCGTTCCTCCCGGGCCGGCGTGCATGACCCCGGCGTCGCGCTGCCGATCCTGATCCACGGCGACGCCTCGTTCGCCGGACAGGGTGTCGTCGCCGAGACGCTCAACGTCGAGGGCCTGGCCGGGTACACGACCGGTGGGACGCTCCACCTGATCGCGAACAACCAGATCGGCTTCACCACCGACCCCGCCGAGGCCCGCTCGACACGGTACTCCAGCGACCTCGCCAAGGGCTTCGACATCCCGATCATCCACGTGAACGCCGACGACCCGGAGGCGGCGCTCTCGGCGGTCAGGCTGGCGCTCGCGTTCCGGCGCCGCTTCGGTCACGACGTGGTCGTCGACCTCGTCGGCTACCGGCGCTTCGGACACAACGAGCAGGACGAGCCCGCCTACACGCAACCGCTGATGGCCCACCGCATCGCCGCGCATCCGACCGTTCGCGAGCAGTTCGCCGGCCGGCTGGTGGAGGAGGGCGTGATCGATGCAAACGACGCTGCTGCGCTCGATCGCCGTGTCGAGGACATGCTGCGGGCCGCTCACGAGCGGTTGAAGGCGACCTTCGTCCACGAGGCGCCCGGCGAAGCGCCGCTCCCCGGGCCGCATCAGGATGTCGCTGCGCCGAACCGGATCGCCACTGTCGTCGGCGCCGACCGGCTGCGCGAGCTCGATCACGAGCTCGTCTCCGTCCCCGGACACTTCACTGTGCATCCGAAGCTGGCGCGCCAGCTCGCGCGCCGAGCGGTCGCGCTCGACGAGGGCGGGATCGACTGGGGCCAGGCTGAGTCGCTCGCGTTCGCGAGCCTGCTCGTCGAGGGCATCCCGATCAGGCTGACGGGTCAGGACACCGAGCGCGGCACGTTCTCTCACCGCCACCTCGTCCTGCACGACGCCACTACCGGCGAGCGCTTCACGCCGATGCAGCATCTCGAGGCGGCGACGGCGTCGTTCGAAGTGCACAACTCGCCGCTGTCCGAGTACGCGGCCGTCGGGTTCGAGTACGGCTACTCGATTGCGGCGCCGGAGGCGCTCGTGCTCTGGGAGGCCCAGTTCGGCGACTTCGTCAACGGGGCGCAGATCATCCTCGACCAGTTCGTGGTCGCCGGGCTCTCGAAGTGGAGCGAGACGCTGAGGCTGGTCCTGCTCCTGCCACACGGATACGAAGGCAATGGCCCCGAGCACTCCAGCGCAAGGCTCGAGCGGTTCCTCCAGTCGACGGCCGAGGACAACATCCGGGTCGCCAACCCGTCCACCGCCGCTCAGTTCTTCCACCTCCTGCGCCGGCAGGCGCTCGACCCCGTCGCGCGGCCGCTCGTCGTGATGACGCCGAAGGGCCTGCTCCGATTGCGCGAGGCTGCCTCGACGCTCGCCGACCTGGCCGACGGCTCGTTCCGACCCGTGCTCGCCGACGCCGGCGCCGACCGCGAGCGCACGCGCCGGCTCGTCCTCTGCTCCGGCAAGGTCTACTACGACGTCGCCGGGCACGAGTTGCGCGCCGGCGCGGAGACCGTCGCCGTCGGCCGCATCGAGCAGCTGTACCCGTTCCCGAAAGCCGAGCTCGCCGGGCTCGTGTCCTCCTACCCGGGCCTGACCGAGGTCGTCTGGGCCCAGGAGGAGCCGCAGAACATGGGTGCGTGGCGGTCGATCCGCCACCGCCTCGAGGAGGCGCTGCCGTCAGGCGTGCCGCTCCGCTATGTCGGCCGGCCCTGGCGCGCCAGCCCCAGCGAGGGATACCCGACGGCCCACCTGCGCGAGCAGGACCGGATCGCCCGTCGGGCGCTGGGCTAGCTCGAGCGCTTCCGCGCCTGGGTCGCCGCCGCGTCCTTCGCGGAGCGGGCTGCCCAGCCCGCGACCACCGGGCCGTACCGCCGTGCGTGCGCAAGGAGGGCCCGGCGCTGCCGCGGCGAAAGTCGAAGCCAGACGTCGTAAACCGCGAACGCCAGGCCCACGGCACTTCCGGTTCGGCGCAGTTTCGGCACACCTTCATCCTCACATACGGACACGTCCATCCGCTTCGGAGCCTACGCTTGAGCCGGTCGCGCCCAAACAATTCCGTTACAATCCCGCACCGATCATCGAGTCCCACCATGGAGGTTCGTATGCCGGTCGAGACGACGTCGCTTTTCAGTCAGGTGATTCAGGAGCATCTCGAGCTCAAGCGCCGCAACTCGGAGCTCGAAGGTGCGATGCCCCTATCGACCTACGAGCTGGAGGATCCGTTCGACAACCATCCGCTCTTCAAGTCGGAGGAGCAGGCGCGGCTGGAGGAGACGATGGACGGCGTCGAGCCGGTCGTCGAGGTCGCTGCCGTCGTGCATCCCTGGCCGGGCGAGGATACGCTCGAGCACGTCGAGACCGATCAGAGCCTCTGGGGTCGCTCGCGGGACTTCGACTGGGGCGACTAACCCCGAACCTCCCGTCCGTTGGGGGTCAGCATCCTCGTTTGACCACGAGGGCGTAGCCGAGCTTCACCGTTTCGATCGGGACGGACCGGATCCGGCCGAGCAGCGTGGTGCCCGTGCCTGACGTGTACACCGCGCCGTCGTAGCAGCGTTCGAACAGCATCCTCGCCCGCAGCAGGTGGTAGCGGGAGCTGACTACCACGACCGAGCGCCAGCCCCTGCGGGCGGCCAGGCGGGCGAAGGCTCTCGCCTCGCCCCGCGTGCTGTACGGGTCCGGATGGAAGCAGGCGACGCGGACCGGCGCCGGGCCGCCGGCGCATAGGCGGTTCGCCTCCGGCCAGGTCGGCGACCAGCCGTCGGAGACGACCAGGACCGGAGCGACGCCGCGACGGACGAGCTCGAGCCCTTCCGCGAGGCGCGGCCCGCGCGCGCCGGCGAGCACGATCACAGCGTCGGCACGTGCGGCGCGGTGCCGGGGCGGCCATACGAACAGCACGGCCGCCGCGATCGCCCAGCCGAGCGCGAGCCCCAGGAGGAGCAGACCGAGACCGCGCACGCGTCGACTCTACGCAGGTCGAGGAACGCAGGCCGCTCAACCTCGCGACCTGCCTGCCGATGAAGAAGGGATGCCCCGCCTCGGCAGCAAGCTGCTCGCCCTGACGGTGGCCGTCGCATTCGCGGCGGCGACCCATGCTGCCGCCGCACCGGCGGCGACCAGGAGCTTCTTCGTCGGCGCCGAGGAGGACGCGTTCCTCTGGGGCAACTCCCAGCAGACCGCCTCCGTCGCGCGCACCCTGGGGCTGAAGTCCGTGCGGGTGACGCTCCAGTGGAAGCCGGGCCAGACGCAGGTGCCCGCCTCCTTCCAGCTCGCGCTGCAGCGGATGGTGCTCGACGCGTGGGGGATCCGGGTGGTCGCCAGCGTCTACGGCAACCCACAGGACGCGCCGCGAACCGCGGACGCGCGCGCCCAGTACTGCTCGTTCGTCGCCGACCTGCTCCGCGACAACCCGGAGATCGACGACGTGTCGATCTGGGACGACCCGAACGACGGCACGTTCTGGACGCCCCAGTTCGACGCGGACGGCAAGAGCGTCGCTCCCGCCGACTACGAGGCGCTGCTCGCGACCTGCTACGACGCCGCCCACGCAGTCCGCGCGAACGCCAACGTGATCGCGGTCGCGGTCTCCAAGAGCTCCGCGACGCCGGGCGCCTTCACGCTCGCCTGGCATCCGCCCGCCGACTGGTTCGCCAAGCTCGGAGCCGCCTACCTGGCGAGCGGCCGGACGAAGCCGATCTTCGACACGCTCGGCTACGTGCCGCATCCGACCAGCTCCGCTGAACGGCCGTGGACGAAGCACCCGGGCTCCTCCGCGATCTCGCTCGGCGACTACCCGACGCTGATGTCCGTGCTCGGCAGCGCCTTCGGCGGCACCGCGCAGCCCGTGCCCGGCCAGGGCTCGACGCGCATCTGGTATCTGGGCCAGGGCTACCAGACCCGACCCGATCCCGGCCGGACGGGGTTCACCGGAGCCGAGAACGACCCGAACCCCGTTCCGTCGTGGTCCCCACAGGAGGCGACCGACCGCGGCGAAGGCCCCGCCCTCGACCAGCCGCAGCAGCTCGAGGACGCGATCCGCATCGCCTACTGCCAGCCGGCCGTCGGCGCGTACTTCAACTTCCACCTGTACGACGAGAGCAACCTGGCGGGTTGGCAGTCGGGCGTCTTCTGGCCCGACGGTCAGCCGAAGGCCGCGTACCAGGCCCTCCGCCGGGCGGCGGGCGAGGTCAACTCGAACTCGATCGACTGCTCGGCGTTCTCGCCGACGGGCATCCCTCCGCGTCCCGCCCCCGTGAAGATGCCCGCTCAGCAGCCGCTGCGCATCACCGATCTGCGCACCACCTCGGTGGCGGCGTTCGGCGCAGCCGTCACCTGGAAGACCTCGATCCCCGCCGACGTCCAGGTCTCGTACGGGCTGGTCGATTTCGGCGTCCCGACCGTCTGGGCGCCGGTCGTCTCGGGCGCCGACGGCTCGATCGCCGCGCTGTCCGCCCTCGACTCGAGCTCCAGCTACCGCGTCTGGGTCAACGCCGTCTCGGACGACGGCCAGCGCGCGCAGGCGACCCTCGACCTCCGTACCCCCGGAATTCCGGCCAGCCCGAGTGCCAGTCTCGATCGCACCAACGGCGCCGTGCTGCTCGACGGTCAGCCCTACTTCCCGATGATGCTCTACTCGGTGTGCCCGTACCAGTACGCGGCGGCGCTCGCGTCGGGCATCAACCTCTTCGCGCTCAACGCCTGCGGGACGTTCCAGAGCCAGCTGAACGCGCTGGGCGGCGCGGCGTTCTCGGCGGGGATCGCAGGCGGCCACGCCGGCGCCGGTGACGGGATCATCGGCTGGTTCCACCGCGACGAGCCGGACGGCGACAACGTCGCGGCCTCCGCGCTGCCGGGGCCGCCGCCCGGGGTGCCGGGCCTCTCGTTCCTGACGCTGACCAACCACTTCTACTCGGGCGCAGCCGCGCTGCCCTGGGGCCGGGGGGTCTATCCGCCGCTGATCGCGAAGGCGGACGTCGTCGGCTTCGACCTCTACCCGTTGCAGGAGTGGTGCAAGCCGGAGCGGATGGCCGACGTCTTCTACGCCCAGCGCGAGCTGGTCAACCTCGCGGCCGGGAAGCCGACCTTCCAGTGGATCGAGGCGAACGACTGGAAGTGCTACGGCCCCGACTCCGTGACCCCCGCGACCGTGCGCGCGGAGTCCTGGCTTGCGATCGCCGGCGGGGCGCACGGCCTCGGCTTCTGGCCTGCGTCGTGGGACCCCGGGATGAACAAGGTGATCGCCGGCGTCGCCAGGGATGTCGCCCGGCTCGGCCCCGTGATCTACGTGCCGGGTCAGGCCGCAGCCAGCCAGCGAGTCCAGCTGAGCGTCCGCACCTGGTCGGGCGCGCTGTACGTGATCGCCGTCAACTCCGGCTGGTCGGCGGTGAACGCGAAGATGACGATCCCCGCCCTGAACGGCCGGCCTCTGAGCGTGATGGGGGAGGGGCGGCGCGTGAACAGCGACGGGAACACGTTCACCGACCGGTTCGCGCCGATGGCCGTGCATATCTACATCGCCCCGCCGGCCAACTCGTAGCGAATGAAGCGTTCACATTCACCCGTTTCAGGGAGTTCGAAGAAAGGAGCGTTGTGGAATCATTGATTGCTCCGATGGAGAGCGAGCACAAGTGGGATCTGGTCGACGCCGTCAGCCGGTCCCCGCTGCTCGCTCCGCCCACCATCCGCCCGGGAATCGACCTCGCCGACGTCGAGCGCAGGCTGCTGGCGTCCGAGGATCTGCCGGCATCCGATCGTGAGCGACTGATCGGGTCGGTACGCGAGCTGGCCGAGGTCTACGGCCGGCTCGGCGGCTCCAAGGCCGCGTAGCCGGTCAACCGAGAGCGCCGGCCGGGTCGATCGCTGCGCCCCGGAGGCGCAGCTCGAAGTGCAGGTGCGGCCCGGTTGCGTCTCCCGTCCGGCCGACGAGGCCGACGGTGGTGCCGCGCGTGACCCGCCGGCCGGGCTCGACGAGGATCTGGGAGAGGTGTGCGTACAGCGTGCTGACGCCCTGCCCGTGCGAGAGTTCGACGACGTTCCCGTAGCCGGCCAGGGGCCCGACTGCGGAGACGACGCCGTCCCGGGCGGCGACGACCGGCGTCCCCATCGGCGCCGGGTAGTCGATTCCGGTGTGGAAGCGCATGCCGCGCGGCCCGAAGCCGTCGGTGGGCTCGGCGTCGATCGGGGCCGAGAGGCGAACCGGCGAAGCCGGCGGCGGCTGCCGGAGTGCGGCGAGCGTCTGCGGTCCGGCGACGGCGATCGGGTCGATTCCCGCCCAGCGCTGGAACGCGAGCAGCGCCGCTTTGGTGCGCGCGCCGAAGGTGCCGTCGAGCGGACCCGAGGGGAAGCCGTGCCAGGCGAGCAGGAACTGGAGCGCGGCGACGTCCCAGCCGGAGGTGCCGGCGACGAGCGGCCGGCTTCCCAGCGGGTGTGCCCCGAAGCCGCCCAGTGCCGCCCGGGTCGCAGGGGCGAGCGCCGTCGTCGCTCCCGGCAGGCGGTTCAGGGCGGCCAGTGTCTGCGGTCCGGCGTAACCGTCGATGTTGCCGTCGTAGAGGCTGCGTGCGGCGAGCCCGACCTGGAGCGCCGCGACGTCGGCGTCGCCGACCTGTGCGGCGTCGGCCGTAGAAGGGGCGCCGAGGACGAGTGCGACCGCGGCGATGCAGGCGATCCGGGCGCGCATCTCCTTTTCATCGGCCGGACGGCGTAACCCTTTAGGGGTACCGCGTTCGGGCGCCGTCCGAGGCGAGGCGGCCCGCCCGAGCCGCCCCGGAGCGGCGCTGATCAGCCCCGGCGGGTGGCGGTGGGGTGGAGGAGCGGCACGGCGGGCTCCCAGTTCGACCGTAGTACCTGCATCAGCGTCGGCGGCGTGATCGCCTCGGCCGTGCCTTCGGCCGCCCTGCGATCGGTATAGCCGGCCGGTGTCCAGCGCAGGAGCTCGCCTCCGAGCACGAGCCAGGGCTCGTCGCTGCGAAGCACGAACGCGCCGTCGGGCAGCTCGGTCACCGACGCGCGGTGGAGCCGCCGGCCGTTTCCGTCCAGCCGTTCTGCATGCAGGCGCAGGTCGATCTCGTCCGCGCCGTCGGCGCCGGTGAGTTCGAGGAAGCGGTTGTAGTCCTCACGGCGGCAGAGCGCGCAGGGCCGGTGTCCGGCGGCGAAGGCGGTCGCTTCGTCGAGGAAGAAGAGCTCCGTGAACTTCCCCGGCTGCATCAGGGCCTTGCGGTGCCAGCCCTTGAACTCGAGCCGGCAGCCGATCCAGCGTCGGGTCGCGAAGCGGCGCCGGATCTCGCCACGGTCGTCGTGCAGGCAGCCCCGGTTCCCGTAGACGAGCCCGCGGGCGGGACTTGCGATCAGGTCGCTGAGCGGGGTGACGCGATTGCGCAGCGGCATCCCCTCGACACTACCGTCAGAATGCGCCGATGACCGACTTCCCCGACTCCCATCGCGATCTGCTCGACGCCGAGGTCGCCACGCTCGGAACGATCGACGGGCGCGGCTTCCCCCAGCTGAGCGAGGTGTGGTTCCTGCACGACGAGGGGGAGGTGAAGCTCTCGCTGAACACCGCGCGCCTGAAGACGATGAACATGCAGGCAAGGCCGGAATGCAGCCTCTTCATCCTGGATCTCGCCGACCCGTACCGCTACCTCGAGGTTCGGGGGCGCGCCCGGATCGAGCCCGACGACGACTACGCGTTCGCGGACAAGGTCGGGGCGAAGTACGGCGGCACCGATCTGAGGAAGATCGATCAGCCGGGCCAGACGCGGGTCGTGGTCACGATCGAGCCGGTCAACGTCTGGCCGGTGAACATGCACGGCTGACCGCGCGAGGGCGGCAGCCTCTGGGCCGCCGCTGACGGCGAGCGTTTTGCCCGGCTGACCCGGGGGCAAAACGCACGACACCGCTCGCCCGGTGCTCATGGTTTGCCGTTGCTGAACGAGTCGTGGACGTCGCTCGCGGCTGCCGTCGTGGTCCTGGCGGCGTCGTTCGTGGGCCGCGGCGACATGCGTCGCCTGGTCAGCCTCGTCGCGCTCACCGGGCTGCTCGTGGCGATGCTGCGGATGCCCTTGCACGTCTCGATCCCGGAAGGCGACTACCGGAACTACGTCGACGGCCGATCCGGGTTCCGTTCGTACATGGTCGAGCAGGTCACGTTCGAGTTTCACCTGAGCAGCCAGATCGTCCGCGGGTTCGACGCTGCGCTCGGCTCCACCGACTCGAGCCCCGTGGCCGCGTTCCACTGGCTGTCGCGGCTGACCGCGCTCGTCTTCGTCGCCGGGCTGGTCGCGCTCGGCTTCCTCGAGCGGTGGTCGGAGCGCGTCGTCCGCTATCTCGCGCTCGCCGTCGCCGTACCGACCGCGGCGCTCTTCTACGGGTACCACGAGTTCGGCTATCTGCCGGCGGCGCTCGAGGCGACGGCGATTCCACTCGGGCTGATCGCGCTCGAGCGGCAGCGCTGGCGGCTGCTCGCCCTCTCGACCGCGCTGCTCGGGATCGGCTCCGCGCTGCACGGCTTCGGGCTGATCGGGCTCGGTTTCATGCTGCTCGTCGCCCTCGTCCACGTGCTTCGGGACCGTAAGCTCGCGACTCGAGAGGGGCTGCTCAGGGTCGGGAATGCCGCCGTGTACGGGATCGCGGGCTGGGTGGCGTGGATCCCGATCTACCCGATCCTCCTCCACAGCGACCTCGTCGCCGGCCACGCCGACGAGGCGCCGCTTCGGCCGCTCTTCCATCCGAAGCCCTACCCGGACTACCACCGGATCGCCGACCCGGTCTTCTCGTCGCTCGGCCTGCGCGACATCGGCTACGAGCTGTGGATCACGGGCGTCGTCCTCCTCGCCCTGCTCGTGTTCGTCGCGTCCCGGCTGCGTGTGCCGGTGGCGCTCGCCGCGATCCCGGTCGTCCTGTTCATCGTGCTCTGGTGGCCGATCCAGGGGATCGGCGAGGAGGTCGACCTGATCGCGTCGGTCTTCCCGCCGCTGTTCGCGGTCGCCTGGCTCGTGGCGCCGTCGCGCCGGCTCACGGTTCTGGCCCTCGTCCTGCTGGTCGGAGGCCAGTGGGCGCTCCATCACATCCTCTCGCCGGCGTTCATCGACGAGGGCGGCGAGATCTGAAGCTCAGCTTCGGGCGGCGTCCGCCGTCTCGTTGCGCCTGACAAGGGACAAATGTCACGAGCTCGGTTATGCTCCCTCCCGTTCCAGCGTGCCGAGGGGGGTGCGATGAAGAACGAGGACGACACGGTCCTGACGCCCGCAGGTCCGCGTTCCAGGAGCCAGGTGCATGCAGTGGAGCCGGGGCGCGCGGTCCGGCGTACCCGAAAAGGGACATACGTGCTCGTCGCCGGGACCCGCAAGCGGGGCGGTGCAGAGCTCACGGATGACGAGCTGGTGCTCACTCCGGGCGGGCTTCGGCCCAGGTCGGTCGTGCATCGGATCGAGCCGGGCACGATTCTGGACGGGCGCGACGGCCGCTATCGCCAGCTCGATCGAAGGCGGAAAGCAGTGGAGGAGTTCGGCCACGTTCCCTTCCGTCCGGCCGGTCGTCCGCTGATGCCGCGCAACGTGTTCTTCCCGGTTGCCGCACCGCTGCCGGCATTCGGGACCGGGTGGATCACCTACGCGTCCTGGTCAAACACGACCGGCACACCCGTCTCGCGTTTCGCCACGAGCTGGGTCGTTCCGCCCGCACCCTCCACACAGTCAGGACAGACGATCTTCCTGTTCAACGGCATCCAGAACTCCACGATGATCTACCAGCCCGTGCTCCAGTGGGGGCCTTCCGGAGCCGGTGGAGGGAACAACTGGAGCGTCGCGAGCTGGTATGCGGACGGCCAGTCCGGCCAGTCGTTCTACTCCTCCCTGGTCAACGTGAATGCCGGCGATGTCCTCGTCGGCGTCATGACCCTGACCGGCCAGTCGGCGCAGGGCTTCAGCTACAACTGCGAGTTCCAGGGAATCGCGAACACCAGCCTGGCCGTCCAGAACATCCAGGAGCTGACCTGGTGCATCGAGACGCTGGAGGCCTACGGAATCACGAAGTGCTCGGACTACCCGAACACGGACAAGACCGCCATGGCGGCGATCGATCTCCGCACAGGCAACACGCAGCCGACCGTCGTCTGGACCGTGACCGACTCGGTCACGGATTGCGGCCAGCACACCCTGCGCTTCGACGATGACTCGGTCGGGCACGGTGAAGTGGATCTTTGGTACCGGGGCGGCCCGTTCTGGACGGCGGGGGCGGGGACGATCGCGCCCGGCGAGACGCAGCAGTGGTGGTTCAGCTGGGGCGGTGTCGGCGACGTGGGGCCTCAGCTGATCCAGGCCGAGCCGTTGAACGCGTCGGCGAAGCTGACCACGACCGAGGTGTCCGAGACGGTGGACGGCAACGGGCACATGACCTATTTCGCGACCGTGCGGAACGACGGGCCCAACGCCGTCGGCTTCCAGTGGCGCGGCGGCGGCCGTTAGGAGGGACGAGCATGGCTTGGACAGCGGGTCTCGGGACGATCGCTCCCGGACAGACACAGGAATGGTGGTTCTCGTGGGCCGGCAACGGCGACGTCGGCCCGCAGCTCATCCAGGCCGAGCCGCTCGGCGCGTCGGGCGAGCTCGCCACCACGCAGATATCCGAGAGCCTCGACGCAAACGGCCACCTGACCTACTTCGCAACGGTCCGCAACAACGGGCCGAGCACGGTCAACTTCCAGTGGCGCGGCGGCGGATTCTAAGGAGGACGAGCATGGCGATGGTGAAGGTCTTGCTGAACGAGAAAGGCAAAGTGGCGGGAACGGCCCGGCTGGACGTCGCGCCGAGCGGAACGGGGGCGCCGCAGAGCGCGACGCTGATCGCACGTGCCGGCGAACGCGCCGTCGAGGTGGAGGTCGACGAGCAGACGATCTCGGCCGATCCCGAGGAGCTGCACGGCGTCGTGAGCAAGCTCGCGAAGCCGCCGAGGCAGCGCACCACCACCAGGAAGAGGACGCCGCCGAAGCGGCGCAGCTAACTGCGCTCCCAAGGGTGGGACTCACTTGCCGGATTGGAGCTCCCAGGCTCCGATGACGGCATCTTCGATGATTTCCGGATTGCCGTTTTCGAGGTCGGCGACGACCATCATGTGCTTGGCGAAGCGTCTTGGCACCGAGAACGTGTCCGGGAACGAGTGAAGCAGGAAGTCTCGGAAGTCGAACGATGCACGGATGACGATGTGGCTGTGATCGAGCTGCCGGGCGACCAGGCGTCCTCGGTATCGCCACTCGAGCAGGCTGTCGCGGCTGCGCTCGGCGACACCCTCGAGCTCAGCCGCAAGGCGGCTGATGTCGGCGGGCGTCATGCGGCCATTCTCGGCAAGACTGACCTCGATACTTCTGCGCCATCGTCGCAAATTCGCCGCCGCGACCGGCATGACGGGCGCGGATCGAGACGGCGGCCGACCGGCCTCGGTCGGTCGGCGCGAAAGGACGGTGCGGCAGAGTGAGCACGACGAGCGGAAGCGCTGTGCAGGGCCACGTCGAGGAAGGCTGGGGGAAGGTCGCCGATGCGTTCCTGGAGAACTTCGAAGGAAACCCCGGCGAGGTCGGCGCGGCGTGCTGCGTCTACCTAGGCGGTCGCCCCGTCGTCGACCTGTGGGGCGGGCTCGCCGACCGCGAGGCCGGCCGTCCGTGGGACGAAGACACCATCGCGCTGGTCGCCTCGACGACGAAAGGCGCCACCGCGATTTGCGCCCACCTACTGGTCCAGCGCGGCGAGCTCGATCTCGACGCGCCGGTGATCGAGTACTGGCCCGAATTCGGTGCCAACGGCAAGGAGGAGATCCCGGTGCGCTGGCTGCTCTCACACCAGGTCGGCCTGCCGGGCATCGACACACCGCTGACCTTCGAGGACGCCTGTGCCTGGCACCCGGTCATCCGCGCACTCGAGGCGCAGAAGCCGCTGTGGCAGCCGGGCACCGAGCACCTGTACCACGCACACACCTTCGGGTTCCTCGTCGGGGAGGTCGTTCGGCGGATAACCGGCAAGTCGCTCGGCCGCTTCTTCGCCGACGAGGCCGCTGCCCCGCTCGGACTGAGCGCGTGGATCGGGCTGCCCGAGGAGCAAGAGGGAAGCGTGGCCCGGATCGCCTACGCCCCGTTCAGCGTCGAGGAGCTGACCGCCGGGCTGATCGAAGCCACCCGACTCGATGCGGACACGGTCGACGCCTGGGTCGGCACGATGTTCGACCCGGACTCGGCAGCCGCCCGCGCGGCCGCGCTCGGCGGAGCCTTCGCTCGAACCGACGATTACTTCAACGGCCGTGCCTACCGTGCGGCAGAGTTCCCCGCTGCCAACATGCACTCGGACGCTCGATCGGTGGCACGGATGTATGCGGCCACGGTGAGCGAGGTCGACGGCGTGCGGCTGCTGGATCCGGCGACGGTCGAGGCGATGACAGTCGTCCAGACCGACAAGACGAGGATGCACGGGTTACCGCCCGGACTGGAAGTTCCGCCCGATCGCTCCTTCTACATGTCGCTCGGGTTCTGGCGGGCCTGCCCGCCGATGCCCTGGGTCGGGCCGGCGTCGTTCGGGCACCCCGGCTCAGGAGGATCGGTCGGCTTCGCCGAACCCGATGCCGGTGTCGGGTTCGCCTACATCCCGAACCTGTGGTCTTGGAACATCGCCGAACCGAGGGCGAAGAACCTGGCCGCGGCGGTTGAGGCCTGCCTCGAGTGACCAGCATCTCTTAGCCCGACTTGATAGGCGTGCCTCTCGCGGAGAGCACGTACCAGACCTGCAAGAACCTTTGGCCCTCAGCGTCGCCCGGTTTCTTGTCCCCGGACCCGTAGCCCTGGCCGCCCGCGAAGTAGTAGAGCCTGTGGTGGTTGTAGACGACCTGTCGCTTGCCTCCCGGCCAGGTCGCCGTTGCGACGAGCGCACGGTTGATCCCCTTGCCGGCTTGGGGCGCGCCCACGCTCGTGTACGCCGGCCAAAGGTTCGTGCATGCGGATCCGAGCGCGAGACAGCCACTGGGGGCGCCGCTCGGGTCGCAGGTGCACATATAGAGCGTCCGGCCGCGACTGTCGACGACGATGGTCTTCTTCAGGGTCTTGTTGAACGCCGTCTTGAGGACGGCTGCGGACCCTGATGCGGTCGGATCACCCTGGGCAGTC
>Ga0070681_10002104_pt1 | contig 18084 bp, 14 predicted proteins | sample KBSC83BmetaG_FD_65650 | JGI IMG/M metagenome (GOLD analysis project Ga0070681, IMG submission 65650) | Corn rhizosphere microbial communities from Kellogg Biological Station, Michigan, USA - KBS C8-3B metaG | ecosystem: Host-associated > Plants > Roots > Rhizosphere | place: USA: Michigan... | reverse complement strand
CTACCGGCGAAGATGATGTTCGGCTTGGTCGGATGCGGGGTGACGTACCCGGACTCGCCGCCACCACCATCGACCCAATCGGAGGTCGCGATCGCGCCGACCTTGCGGCTCGGCCCGCATAACGTGGAGTTGTCCTGCTGCGCCCCGCAGATCTTGTACGGGAACTCGTTCGTCGTGGCGACGTGATAGAACTGCGCGGTCGCGAAATCCTCCTCGCTCCACGTTTTGCCCTGGTTGAACGACACGTTCGCGCCCCCGTCGTTCCCCTCGATCATACGGTTCGGGTCGTTAGGCGCGATCCACATGTCGTGGTTGTCGCCGTGCGGCGGGTTGAGCGACTGCGGGAACGTCTTGCCGCCGTCGCGCGAGCGGAAGAAGCCGACGTTGAGCGCGTACACCATGTTGGTATCGCGCGTGTCGGCGTAGATGTGCGTGTAGTACCAGGCGCGCTGGCGAAGCTTCCGCTCGCTGTTCACGAGCTGCCACGTGGCGCCGGCGTCGTCGGAGCGGTACACGCCACCCGAATCGTGCTCCACGAGCGCCCACACTCGGCTCGGCTTCACGGGCGAGACGGCAATCCCGATCTTGCCATAGATGCCCGCGGGGAATCCTTTCGCCGTTTTCGTCAGATTCGCCCACGTCTTGCCGCCGTCCGTGCTCTTGTAGAGGCCACTGCCTGCACCGCCGCTCGACAGCGACCATGGCGTGCGACCCGCCTGCCAGAAGGCGACGTACATGACGTCGGGATTCGACGGATCGAACTGAAAGTCGACGGCGCCAGTCGAGTCGTTCACGAACAGGATCTTGTTCCACGTCTTCCCGCCATCGGTGGTCTTGAACAGGCCGCGATGCTCGTTCGCGAGGAACGTGGGGCCGAGCGCGGCCACGTAGACCACGTCGGAATTGCGGGGATCGATGGCGACGGCGCCGATCTGCTCCGTCTCCTTGAGGCCCATGTAATTCCACGTCTTGCCGGCGTCCTTCGTCATCCACACGCCATCGCCGTGCGACACGTTGCCGCGGATGCACGTCTCGCCGCCACCAACCCACACGACGTCGGGATTTTTCGGATCGACGGTGATGGCACCGATGGTTCCGCTGAAGTACTTGTCGGTCGTCGCCTGCCAGTTGATGCCGCCGTCGGTCGTCTTGAACACGCCACCACCGACCGTGCCCATCCAGTACTCGAGTGGGCGCTGCGCCGCCCCCGCCACAGCCACCGAACGGCCGCCGCGATACGGGCCGACCTCGCGCCACTTGAGCGCCGCAAACGCCGTGGTGTCGAAGGGACCCTGCGCACGCGCAGCCAGCGGAGCTGCGGATGCGATCAGCGCGACGCTCAGCGCGCGCACAAGCGACGAAACGGTCATTCCACTCCTCCGGAGGGGATCTCACAGCGGGACGATCCGATGTAGTCAGACCTGCCGGATGCGGCAAGGTGTCCCCTGCTCCACAGCCCGGTCTGCCCCGCCAATTGACAGGTCTATAACGTTCATGCGTCTCCAGAACCGAGGAACTCATGCGCAGTAGTGGTCCTGTTGGTACTGCGGTTCACGCGCTCACCCGCGACACCGCGATCACTCTCATGCCGGTGGCGCTGGCACTGGCGGCGGCTTGCTCATCCGGCGAGAAGGCGAGTGCCGACAGCGTCGCCGCGAAACCGGCCGACACTGCCGCTGCCAGCGCCGCCCCTGCCATGTTCGCGAGCGCCGGCGCCACGGACAGCATGAAAACGCCGGAGTCGGTCCGGTATGACGCCGACCTCGATGCGTACTTCGTGTCGAACATCAACGGCAACCCATCCGTGAAGGACGGCAACGGGTTCATCGTGCAGATCGACGCAGGCAACACATCGTCGGTGAAGATGCTGGTGCAAGGCGGGAAGAACGGCGCGACGCTGAACGCGCCGAAGGGGCTCGCGGTCGTCGGGGACACGCTGTGGGTCGCGGACATCGACGCCGTCCGCGCGTTCAACAAGCGCACCGGTGCGGTGATCGCCAACCTCGACCTGCGTCCGATGAAGGCGACGTTCCTCAACGACGTCGTCGCCGGCCCGAACGGCGTCATTTACATCACTGATACCGGCGTCAAGTTCGACGCCAAAGGCGCCACGACCCACCCGGGCCAGGACCAGATCTTCAAGGTCGTCGGGCGCAAGGTGTCCGTCGCGATCAAGAGCGACTCGGCGCTCAAGAGTCCGAACGGCATTGCGTGGGACGGCGCGAATGGCCGGTTCGTTCTCGGGCCGTTCGCCGACAAGACCGTCTCCGGGTGGAAGGATGGTGATTCCACCGTCACTCCAATTGCCACCGGGCCTGGCTCCTATGATGGCGTCGAGGTGCTGAGCGACGGACGGATTCTTGTCTCGAGCTGGACGGATTCATCGGTGAACGTGATCGCGAACGGCGCGCTCCGAAAGGTGGTCGCGAACGTGGACGGTCCGGCGGACATCGGGGTCGATACGAAGCGCAATGTTCTCGCGGTGCCGCGGTTCACTGGCGGCCGTGTCGAGTACTTCACGATTTCGAAGTAGGCCCAGAGTAACCGGCAACGTTCATGTTGTGGTCCGGAAGCAGTGGCCTAACGCGCCTTATTCACTATATTCCGCGCGCGCGGACGATTGGAGCGCGCAAACCTCTGACAGGAGATATTACATGCCCCGGTTTTTTGGCCGCCTGCTCGCAGGCACCGGCGCCTTGTTGATCGCGGCAACCGCAAACGCTCAGGGAACGTCGAACGCCCCCGCCCGGCCGTGGAAGATTGGCGGCGCGCTTGGCGCCACGATCCCGCTCGGCGATTTCAGCGACGGCGCGGACCTTGGATGGCATCTCGGTGGCCTGTTCGAGTACAAGCAGCCGTCCTTGCCGGTCTCGTGGCGCGGCGAGCTCACATATCACCGCAATGGCCTCAAGGACGATTTCTTCAGCGGCCAGATTCCCGGTGTTGGGAACCTCAGCGGCAACTTCAGCATGATCAACTTTATCGCCAACGCGGTCTACCCGTTCGGTGACAAGGCAAAGACGTCCCGGCCGTACATCATCGGCGGGCTCGGGCTCTACCGGCTGAAGGCGACGGCGAGCTACCAGGGCATCGATATCAGCGACTCGCAGACCAAGTTCGGCATCAACGTCGGCGGCGGTTTCGAGTTTGCCTTGAGCGGCTTCGACACGTTTGTCGAAGCGCGATTCCATTCGGTCTTTACCGACAACAGCAGCACGAAGTTCATCCCGATTTCGTTCGGCATCAAGTTCTAACGAGGCACGCTGGCGCGACCGGACCATCGGCAGGCGCCACACCGGTTGGGACCACGAACGGCTCGGCCACGGCCGCGATTCTCGTCAGCGAGAATCGCGGCCGTGCGCTTTGCCGGGGATCGTCCGTGATGCACCGCACGTTCGCGCGGGCTTCGCGTTATGCAGTGACAGTGAGCGTCGGCGGCGTGATGGCCTCCGGCGTAAATCCCGTGATTCGGTCGCGACCTTTTCCCGCCAAGGTCGTCTCAAGGTGGAAGGACGGCGACTCTGTCCGTCCGAGAACTACGGTTGCCTAACGCGCGTGAGTCACTCGGCCGCGCGCTGCGCGGTCGCCGTTGACCGCGTGACCCTTCTCACAGGAGATTCACATGCATCGGTTTTTCGGCCGCGCCGTCATGGCGGGTGGCGCGTTGCTGATCGCAGCGACCGCACAGGCTCAGGTGGGCAAGTCGTACAAGTTCGGTGGTGACCTCGGCGCGGCGGTTCCGCTCGGCGACTTCGGCGATGCCACGAGCGTTGGCTACCACCTCGGCGGCTTGTTCGAGTACACGCCAAAGTCGATGCCCGTGAGCTGGCGCGGTGAGATCGCGTATAACCACAATGGCCTCAAGGACACCGGGATCGATGGCCTCGATGGCAACTTCAGCATGCTCAACCTCGTCGGCAACGCGGTCTATCCGTTCGGCAACAAAGCGTCCGCTATCCGTCCGTACGTCATCGGCGGTATGGGCGTCTATCGCGTGAAAGCCTCGGCCGAATTCGATGGCGTCACCGCCAGCCAGTCGGACACGAAGTTCGGCCTCAATGCGGGCGGCGGGATGAGCTTCCACCTGAGCGGCTTCGAGACGTTCGTGGAAACGCGCTTCAACTCGGTCTTCACCGAGGGCAGCAAGACGAACTTCATGCCGTTCACGTTCGGCTTCAAGTTCTAAGTCGAAGCAGCACCGCTCGACTCCGGCGGCCGCTCGCGTCACGCGAGCGGCCGCTTTGCTTTGCGCGGTGCCTAACGTCAAATCCTGCCACGGCACGCCCGCGCGCCAATCGCGGCCGAGTGGCCTGGTCAGTTCGCTTCGCGTGTGATGTAGCGCACGTTGGCCGCTGCCTCGTCCGCCTCCCACACCCGGTGTCTTGGCCGCCCGTACACGACGGCACGTATGCTGCCTTATTGCCGTTGGCAATGCACTCGATCGCTTACGAGCTCGCTCGCTGCCCCGTATGTAACAGTGCGGACTCGCACGAGATCGCCGGGACCGATGACGTCCGTGAGGAAGTGGAGGCGCTGTGGGGCTTTCACACCCGCCGGCTTCGCGACGAAACGCCGCCCGACCGCCTGACCGATCGTGTCACGTTCTCCCAGCCGCCACCGCTCCGGATCGTGCAATGCGCGCGATGCGAAACGGTTTTTCGCAATCCGCGCGAGCGGGCATTCGAGGTTACGGAGGCCTACACCGAGGAAACACCATCACTCGAAACGCTCCAGGCGCTGTACGACACGCAGCAGGCGACGTACAGCGCTCAGGTCGCGCGCCTCACCGATGTCGCCGGCCATCCCGGACGCGGGCTCGAAGTCGGCAGCTACGCCGGTGGGTTTCTCGGCGCGGCACGAGAGGCCGGCTGGCAGTTCGAGGGACTCGACGTCAACGAGGCGGCAAACGAGTTCGCGCGCGCGCTTGGGTTCCCGGTAACGTCAGGCGACCTCGTCTCGTTTCGCACGCGAACGCCGTTCGACGCCGTCGCCATCTGGAATTGCTTCGATCAGCTCCCCGATCCGAGAGCCGCTGCGCGCGCGGTGCACGCGTTACTGAGACCAACGGGCGTGCTCGCGATCCGCGTACCGAACGGCGCATTCTACTCGGCGGTGCGTCGTCGACTGGACGGCATCGCCGGCCCGGTCGCGCGCGCCCTGCTCGCGCACAACAATCTGCTCGGCTTCCCCTATCGACACGGCTTCACCGTCCAGTCGATCGCGTTGCTGCTCGAGGACACCGGCTTCGATATCGTTCGCACTCACGGTGACGCGCTCGTGCCCATCGCGGACGAGTGGACGCGCGGTTGGGCCGCGGCGGAAGAGCGAATGATCAAGACCGCGATGAAGACGCTCGCGGCGCTCGACATCGGCGGCGCACCGTGGTTCGAGGTGTACGCCAGGCGCGATCAGTAAGCGTTCACGCCGCCACGGTCACGGAACGCAGCGTACGAGCCAGCCACTCCGCCGCGTCGAGGACGGCGGCGTGCGGCAAGTAGTGACCGGCGTCCCACCACCGGATTTCCTTCGGCTCGTCTGCCGCCGCAAAAAGACGCTCGGCTTGCGCCGGGAGAATTGTGCGATCGCGCCGGCCGTGGATCATGAGCAGTGGGCGACGAGCGAGCGCTCGCACGCCGCGAAGCGGATCCGCGACCGATCGAATCAGCTGCGCGAGTGGGAAATCAGGAAGATCGCCACCGGCTGCCAGCACAAACGCTCGCGCGGCGCGATCGCGCTCGGCGACTGCCAGCGAGAGGTAGGACCCGAGCGAGTACCCGATGACGCCAAGTCGTTCGCGGTCGATCTCCGGGCGGGCGGCCAGAAATCGGAGCGCGAGGTGCGCCTCCGCGATCGCCGTGCGCCATCGCTCCGCAAGCTCGAACGGGTCTCGCATTGACCGGAGCTCGAACGGATCGGCGCGCTCGCCATGGAGGGGGAGGTCGATCGAGAGCGTCGCGATCCCAAGGGGAACGAGCGCCTCACCAACCGACTCCGCCATGTCTTCCTTGCGCGACGCGTAGCCGTGGAGGAGCAGCGCGGCCGGAACGCGTTCGCTCGCCCGCGGGAGGCGAAGCACGGCGGGTATTGGCGACGCCGCGCTCGGTCCGTCGTCCGCGCGGAACGTCAGCGTGATCCCACGACCGCCGCCGTCGATCGGTCGTTCATCGATGACGCGCTGCGATATGCGCTTCCTGCCGGCCATGCCTAACGCGGCTTGAGTGCCACGTTTCCCTTGAAGCTGCGGACGACGATCCGCGTGTCGCCGGTGCCTGACGAGAAGCCGAGCTCCATGCCTCGACCCTCGCGACCCGGGATAGGCCTGGAGGACGTTACCCCGTTCTCGATCGTTCCCGTCACGGTCACGGCGTCGAGCTCGAGACTCGGTTTGGGCGGCAGGCGCAGTTCGATCGCGCCACTGTGCGTCGTGATATCCACCGAACCCTTGTTGCCGACCTCACCCTCGTAGATGACATCACCGGTCACTGTCTCAAGCTTCCCCCGCTCGTAACGGCCATCGGATACTCGAACCGTTCCGCTCACCGTCGAGACGCCGGCGTCCTCGCTGCCACCGCGAACGTCGACGTTCCCCGTCGCCGTCTTCACACGCAGCCACGACGCGCCGGCCTGCACGCGAACGTCACCATCCATCGACTCGATGTTCAGCTCTCGTGGCGTGCCCTGCACCGTAACGGACCCGCCGACGATGTTGAGATCCAAACCGCCCGTCACACCCGACACGTCCATATCTGCGCTGCCGCTCTTCGCCCACACCCGCGCCCGAGTGGGCACGCGCAGCTCGAGCGCGGCTCCGGTTGGAGAGATCTCGGTAGTGCCTTCGACGAAAAACTTCGCGCCGCGACTCGGCCCGGCCGACGGGGCGGCAGCACCGCCGTCGAAGCGCCAGCCGACCGGCACGGTTCCGGTGATCACGAGGGAATCGCGGTCCCAGCCGATGATGCGGAGGTTGGAGATGGCGCCGGCAACACGAATCGACGCATCGGGTGCCATGACGTATCGACGCTCTACGGCCACGCGGGCGGCCGATTTCGTTTTTCCGGCGTCCGGCGAAGGTGGTTTCTGGCCAGTCGCCGTCGCGAACGGCAGCCCGGCAACCATCGCGGCGACCACGCGTTGTCGCCAACCCCGTCGATGGATCCGCCGGTCCGCCAGGTTCGAGCTCATTGGTGCGTTCACGATATCAGGTTCGGGATCCAAGCTCCGATGTCCGGCGGAGCAGGTCCAGCTTTCGTTGGTAGCTGGCCGACAGGAGGTCTATCAGCATCTGGTTGTTCGGGTCCGCCAGCAAGGCAGCTCGCGCTTCCGTGATGGCCGAATCGACGACCGCCAGGCTGCGGTCCACGATTCGGATGGTTTCGGGACTCAGTTGGCCGCGCTGCGTGTCGACCGCAAGCTGGAGCTCCTCGATCGTTCGATTGAACTCGTTCTCTGTCTGCCGGAACCCGGCGGGCAACAGCGCTCGGGGATTCGTCGGACCAGGTTCGACGCGAGTCGGCGTCGCGTCGCGGGCGAAGCGCCCGGTGTCGCTCTTCCGTAGCACAACGGCCGTGATCCCGGACGACAGTAGGATCAGAACCACAGCCGCAACCGCCAACAGAGCGATCATCCGCCGAGATGCGTGCCGAGCACGCGTGCTCCCTGCTCCGTCGCCTCCAACGCTTCGGGAGCTGGGGAGCACGATCTCCTTGCGATTCTCGAGTGACGTCCGAAGGTCGACCCAAAGATCATCCCCAGGGAGCACGGACTTTGGCAGCTCACTGGCCTCCGCCACCAGGCTGCCGAGAGTCTTATACGTTGCGGCGCAGGAACCACATACAGCCAGGTGCTCCGCAACGAGCGCAGCGTCCTGGCCGCTCAGGTATCCGTCGAAATGGTCGCTGAGGACTTCGAAATCTGGATGCTCCCGATTCTCGTTCATCGAGATAGTGCCTCCATCAGTAGCTTTCTGGCACGGTGGAGCTGTGCTCTCAACGTACCTTCTGCGGATCCCGTCATGCGGGAGATCTCTTCATGGCGGTATCCTTCGATGTCATGGAGCACGAATACGGTGCGCGCCCCCGGCGGGAGCGCCGATATCGCCTTCTCCAGGTCAATTCTGGTCTCGGTATCGTCAGGTAGCGTGATCCCGGTCGTCTCGGGAGCATCTACCTGTGCTCCAGGATCTTCATCGCTCTGGTCGTCCGCAAGCACTACCCGCGCCCGTCGCCGACGGTCCGATCTTGCCTCAACGAGCACCTCGTTCACGGCGATCCGGTGCAGCCACGACGACAGCTGGGAGTCCCCGCGGAACGACGCGAGCCGGTCCCACGCTCGGATGAACACGCTCTGGGTGACCTCACGCGCTCGCGCGGCATCGGCGGTCATGCGCAAGCACAGCGCGTAAACGCGCCCAACCTCCCGGCGGTATACGTACTCGAAGGCGTCGACTTCGCCGGCCTTGGCGCGCTCGATAAGCTGCGCGTCGTCGTCGCGCTCCGGGCTCCCGTTCGCTGGTGGGACCGCGGTCATGAAATCGGTCGAGTGCTTCCAGGCGAGGTTCGTCGACATCCCGGAAGTAGGATGCCGCCGACGACGGCTGTGTTTGAACCTACTGCCGGCGACTGGCGACGGGCGACTGCTGGGAACCGGGAACTGGGGACTGAGGCCCTCAACCGGGAGAACGGTGATTCCTCGACTCGCTGCCGCTCGCTCGGAATGACCCGCGTTGTTTCGTCCGGTCGCCGGTCGCCGGCAATCGCCAGTCGCCCGTCGCCAAGTCTGGCGTTTGCAGTCCAACCTGGAGAACCTTCCCCGCGACATCGACCGACCCGCAAGCTACCGTTGCATGATGCTCCGCCTGTCCCTCCCCATCCTCAGCGTTGGCGTCGCCCTGGGCCTCATCGGCTGCCAGCAGGCGCCACCCAAGACCAACGCGTCACAGCACGACGCCGGGACTAGCCAACCTCGGCTCCCTACGGGGGCGCATCTGGACCCCGTCGGCCCATCCTGGCCAGTCGGGTCGATGCCGCTCGCCATGGTATTGGCGCCGGGCGGCGGACAGGTTGTCGTGCTGCTCAATGGTTGGCGTGAGCAGGGCGTCCAGGTGCTCGATCGTCGAACCGGCCAGATCTCTCAAACGCTGCCACAGGCGGCGACGTTCCTCGGGCTCGCGTTCGCGCCAGACGGCCGGTCGCTCTACACCTCGGGCGGCAATCAAGACGCGGTCTATCGATACAACTGGGCCGACGGCCGCGCGACACTTGCGGACAGCTTCACCCTCGCGGTCAAGGAACCGAATCGGTCGGGCACCTCGTATCCGGCGGGCATCGGAGTTTCGGGAGATGGGAAGCGTCTCTACGTCGCCGAGAATCTCTTCGACTCGCTCGCGGTAATCGATGTCGCGTCGAAGCGGGTGGTGCAGCGGTTCGCCACGGAGCGTTACCCGTACGGCGTGGCCGTCGCGGCGGACGGTCGCGTATTCGTATCCGCATGGGGCGGCAACTCTATCTCCATCTTCAAGCCTAACGCCGACGGATGGCTCGCGGAAGACGGCCGGCTCCGAGTCGCGCGCCACCCGTCCGCACTGGTGCTGTCGGCCGACGGGTCGCGGCTCTTCGTCACGTCAGGAAGCACTGACCGGATTTCGGTCGTCGATACGCGAGCGAAGCGCGTCATCGCTGAGCTCAACGACGCGCCGCCGGCCGGCCCGCGTGAGGGCAGCACGCCTAACGCGCTCGCGCTCGGCGCCGGCGGCACGAGGCTCTTCGTGGCCGAGGCGGATAACAACGCGATCGGCATCTTCGACCTTTCCGCGAGCACGTCAGGCGTGGCAACCGCCACCGGTCGCGACAGCTTGGCGGGCCGAGTCCCGGTTGAATGGTATCCAAGCGCGGTGGTCGCAGCCGGCGACACGCTGCTCGTCGCCAACGGCAAAGGGCGTGGCACATCGCCGAACCGCGATTATCCGCACCCGGGCACAGGCGTGCACACGACGCGGCCGCGGACGTACACCTTGGGCCAGCTCAACGGGTCCGTCATCGCCGCGCCACTCGCGCGCGTGAGCGGTACGGAGCTCGCCGGCCTGACGGCGCGCGTCGAGCGCGCCAACGGCTGGCGGGACGTCCGGCGCGACGCACCGTACCCGCCCTTCGAGCACGTCGTCTACATCATCAAGGAGAACCGAACATACGACCAGGTACTCGGCGACATGACGCAAGGCGACGGCGATACATCGCTTGTATTCTTCCCGCGCGCAAACTCGCCGAACCATCACGCGTTGGCCGAGCGGTTCGGTCTGTTCGATCGATTTTTCGTGAATGCCGAAGTGAGCCCGGACGGACACAACTGGTCGATGGCAGCGTACGCAACCGATTATCTCGAAAAAACGGTGCCGTCCCACTACTCGAATCGCGGACGCACCTACGACTACGAGGGCACGAACCGCGGCCGCGTCCCGTCCGACGAGGGTGCGGAGGACGCCGCTGAACCAGCGAACGGGTACCTATGGGACCTCGTGCAGCGAAAGGGGCTGACGTTCCGCAACTATGGCGAGTTCGTCGTCCCCGAGCGCGCGAACCCGACTGCCGCCATGCCGGCGGGATACCGCGGCAACAAGCCGTTCCTGGCGGCGAACACCAACCGCGAGTTCCCACAGTTCGATCTGAACATTCCCGACCAGCGGCGGGCGGACATCTGGCTCAGGGAGTTTCAGGAGTACGTGCAGCGGGGGCAGATGCCGTCGCTCATGATCGTGCGGCTGCCTAACGATCACACCGCCGGCGCGAGTGCGGGCGCACCTACGCCCCAGGCTTACATGGCGGACAACGACCTCGCCCTCGGCCGCATCGTCGAGGCAATCTCGAAGTCGCCGTTCTGGAAGAACACGCTGATCGCGGTGCTGGAGGATGATGCGCAGAACGGACCCGACCACGTCGACTCGCACCGATCGGTTCTCCTCATGATCTCGGCCTATTCGCGCGGTGGAACGATGCACCGCTTCACGAACACCACCGACGTTCTCGCCACGATGGAGGAAGTACTCAAGCTGGACGCGCTCTCGCAGTTCGATCACTACGGTCGGCCGCTGCGGGAGATCTGGTCGAAGGAGCCCGACCTCAAACCCTACACCGCGCTCGTGCCTTCCGTATCGCTCGACGCGAAGAATCCGTCCTCCGGACGTGACGCGCGCGAGTCGGCAAAGCTGGATTTCGACTTCGAAGACGTGGCCGACGAGCGAGCGTTCAACCACATCCTGTGGCGGACGATCAAGGGCGACACGGTTCCCTACCCCGGAACGAATCGGATGTCGGCGTTGGAGTGGAAGCGGGGCTGGTAGCACATGACGCCGAGGCGGTGGATTCTGACCGCGATCTCCTTCCTGTTGGCCATTGGCGCGTCGGTGTACATCATCCGATCGAGCTGGTCGGAGGAAGGGGCGCGGGTCGGCCTCCCGCTCTGGGGACACGTCGCGTGTTTCGCGGCCGCATTTTTCGAGCTTCTCTGCCGCTCCATCAAGATCAGGCTGAGCGGAGCGGCGCTGCGCATCCCGCTCGAGCTGCGCACCGCGCTGCGTGCGTCGTTAGGTGGTGACTTCGGCGCGGCCATCACCCCGGCGCGATCGGGAGCGGAGCCGGCGCGGTTCCTGATCCTGCGCGAGGAAGGGGTTCCGGTCGCCGACGCGGTCGTTATCCTGTTTCTGGAGCTGTTTCTCGAGATGCTGTCCCTGGCAGCTCTGGCGGTCGCGCTGGCGTTCGTGCTCGGCAGCTCATCGACCGCGGTGCGCGGGCTCGTGGCCCTGGTGGGCGGATACTCGACGTTGGTGATCGGCCTTGGCGTGATTGGCTACACCGCCGCTCGCCGATGGGCTCACGGACCGGCGCCCACGTGGTTGCATCGGCTGGGGTTGAGTGACCGGCGATGGCACGCCGTGCAGGTCTCGCTCCGGCACCTCCGCGGCAACGTGACGAGGATGCACACCGCACGCTGGTGGGTCATGGCATCGTCACTTGCGTTCTCCATCCTGCACGTAGTGATGCGGTTGACGATTTTGCCGATCATCGTGTTCGCGCTCGGTGCGCGCGTGGCGATTGGTCCGATCGTGCTCTGGCCGCTCGCCATCTATTACGGTGGCGCGGTGTCGCCCGCCCCTGCGGGCGGCGGGTTGATCGAGATCGCATTCCGCAGTGCGCTCAACGATCACATCCCGGCGGCAATTCTCGGCGCGGCGCTGCTCTGGTGGCGCGTGTACACGTTCTACATCCTGCTCGTCGGCGGCGGGATCGTCACCGGCGCCGCGGTATTGCGATCCCTCAAGCGAGACGGTGTCTCTGACATGGTGACCGAGTAACAGGAGTCCATGGCCTACGACTCAGGGCTTGTCGAACGCGTGGCCGACACGCTCGCGCAGATCGGCGAGCGCGGCGTCAGGCAGAAGAACGTCTTTGGCGGACGCGGGTTTCTGGCAGGCAAATCGACCTTCGTGATCGTATGGGAGGACGGGCTGCTCGTGAAGACACCGGCAGATGAGTACCCGGCACTACTCGAGCGGCCGGGCATCGAACCGTTCGCGCCAGGCGGAGAGGCTCCCATGGGCACCTGGCTGGTGGTGCCCGCGGATGCCGTCGCCGACGACCCCGATCTGACCGAGTGGGTGCGGAGAGGCCTGAAAGGGATTCGACGTTAGGCGGGACCTGTCACGGCTCGCACGACCGCCGAACCGCGACGACGTTCCCGGCATCCCCAGTAGCGGTGGCGCGATCGATCTCCTCGAGGCTTCCACGCATCATCGCGCCGGCCGGCCCCGACACGCGGATCCGTGCCGTCCGGCTACCGAACGTAAATTCGAGCTCGATCGCGTCGGGGCCGGTCGGGCGCCACAGCCCGCTCGCCAGCGGATTCGTGCGGGCAAGATCCCGCGCGCGGTACCACACCCCTTCGGCGTTGGCCGGCACGATCTCCGACTCGAGCGCGACACGACGGGGCACCTGCCGAAACCCGGTGTTGCGGCTCACCGACACCGCGGTGATGCCAAGATCGTAGCAGCCCACCGCGCCGGACTGCTCCGCGGTGATCGACGCACCCGGTGGAGCGTCGCCGGCCGGCACCGGCGCCGCGGTCTTCGCTCTGGCGCTCGCCGCGCCACGCGGCGCGGCCCCCGGCGCACCCGTCACGACTACTTGATTCAGTGCGACCTGTGAGGCGTTCAGCACGACGTCCGTCTCCACCGTCTGACTCGGCGTGACGGTGACGTCACGGCTGGTCAGCTCATACCCGATCCGCCTAACGGTGAGCCGATGGGCGCCACTCCGCAGACCGCTGATCACGAACTCGCCCGCCGAGTTCGTGATCACGCTGCTGGTCGTCCCGTCGACGCTGACGGTGGCACCGGCTAGGGCGTTCGCGTTCGCGTCGGTTACTCGACCCCTGAGTCCGCCCACGCCCACTCCTGCAGCATCGGCCGAGGCTTGCGGCCGATCCAGCCGAGCGCTATCCGGCTTGGCCGTAGCCTGAAGCGAGGCGAGCGCCTCGCGTCGCGCTGACGCCGGCGGAGCCTGCGGCGGCTGCGCCGACTGCGCGAGCTGCTTCGTGTCCTTCGTCAGCTCCTCGGCCGGCTTGTTCGCCGCAACCTCTTTCTCCCGAATCACCATCGGCGCTACGCTGTCGGCCGCCGTCGTGACGCGCGCAGCCATGGCCCGGTCCGGCTCGGCCTTCTTCAATCCTGCCGCTTCGTCGCGCAGGCCCTGAAGTCTCGCCTCGTTCGCCGCGTCACGGGTTACCGTCGCCGCGCTCTGAGTCGTGGCGATCGACGGCGTGGCCGCGCCGATTCGGGTGGCGCCTAACGACTTCGCTTCGGGCACCGCAGCCGGGGATGGCGTCGCTGCCGCAGAACTCGCCTCGGCCGATGGGCCGGAGGCAACGCGCGCAGGCTCGGCTCTCTCCTTGGCGACAGATCCCAGTTCCCGGCGTGACTGCTGCAGTAGAGCGACCGTCCCGATCCCGACGACTACCGCGGCCGCTGCAGCCAACGACGCGCCGTTGAACCACCGGCGGCGGGGCCGCCGCGCCACCAGCTCGAGCGGCACAATTGCGTCCGCTGCGGCATCCGCTACGGCGTCAGCCGCTCTCGCGGCCTCCTCGGCTGTGCGAAATCGAGGCTCTTTCGGCACGACCTCCCGAGGAATGCTGTCGAGCGCCGTGAGGATTCGAGACGAGGCGGCGATCAGTCCGCGCGCCTCCGCCACCGCGTCGGCACACTGCCGACACTCGGCGACGTGTGCTTCGACCTCGACCGCCTCGTCTCGAGGCAGCTGCCCGTCGAGCCACGCGTGGATCGTTCCCTCGTCAAGATGCTGCATGTCCTCCTCCCCCTCCTGCTACGCCGCGCCGCCCTTCGGCCTGCATCGCCTCATACGATTCGGCGAGTCGGCGCCGAGCGCGCGCGAGCGTCGTTCCGATGGACCCCACTGATAAACCCAGGGCGTCCGCAATCTCCGTGTAGTCCAACCCCTCCTCGCGCATGAGCAGCGCCAGTCTGTCGCGCTCGGCGAGCGAATCCACCGCCTTGCGCGCAAGCGCTGCCTCCTGCGCGCGCTCGAGCATCGACGGTTCCGGTTCTTCCTCTTCTCGCGCCCGCTCCTCCTCGGCGAGAATCGCGAGGTGGCGCCGGCGGCGTTCATCCTTCCGTGCTTCGTCGCGCACGAGGTTCGTCGCAACAGCGAAGAGCCATGAACGTTCGCTCGAGAGCGAGTCCTGCCGGAGGGCGCGCAGGAAGGTTTCCTGCGCGACCTCTTCGGCCCAGTCTCGGTCGCCGAGACGCCGGGTCAAATACCGCACGAGCGCGGCGTTATAGGTGCGAAACAGTCGCTCGACGTCTTCGTCCTTCACGCGCTCACCGATAGTCTCTCTGGCACGGAGCCAGGCCGACGAGCAGCGCGCTCACCAGCCCGACTCGATCGCCGCAATGTCTCGCGCGTCCAGCGTGTCGGCGCCGGCGGCGTCGATCGCGATCGCGACCGCGCGCCCCGCGACCACCACGCCCGGAGTTCCGTCCTTGCCCATCAGCGCGAACGGCGCCCGCAGGTCATCGAGTCGCTCGAGCAGCCCGAAGTACGCCGCCGAGTACGGTTTTACTCGCACGGTGCGCATGGCCGTCGTGTACCTCGAGTCCGTCCACGTCGTCCCTGTGAGGCTGAACGTCCGCGTCCCGACGCGACGGGTCGTCGCGCCGCCGAAATCTGCGCTGACGGAGTCGACCGCCGACAGGGTAGTCGCGGCTCGCTGGGCGGCTGCGGCTTTCGCCATCTCGAACTGCCCTTCCCGTTTTGCTTCGGCCGGCGCGGGCGCAGCAGCTGGCACGTCGCGACGGTCGGTCCCAGCGGATCCGGTCACGACAACCTGCTCGAGCTGCAGGTTCGCACTGCCCAGGCGTCGCGTCGGTGTCTGCATCCCCGGCTCGAGGACGAGATATGACGAGAGCTCGGTCGGAATCCCGTAACGCGTCCCAAGATCGCGGAGCTCATCATCGAGCTCGGGCGATGGTCCGTTGCGTCTTCGTTCTGCCGACAACCAACCAGTTCGCTGGGCTGCCCAGAGTCTGGCCACGAAACTGTTTCGACGTTCGCGGTCCGGAAAACGAACGCGCTCTGTCCACGTCACCGGCCCATCAGCCGTGCGGCCTTCGACGATGATGCGGCCGTCGCCATTCCCGCTGAAGCGCGCGAACAGGATCAGGTCCTGGCCGGCGAAGATGTCGGCCGGCAGCGTCGGATGCATCTTCGTGAGACGAACGCCCTCTGCACGAATGCGCACGTCGGTGACGACCGGAGTCGTTATGCGGGACGCGACCAGCGACACCGCACGCTCGACCGACTCGTCAGGGCGCATGAACTGCGCGGTCCCGCGACCGTCGACGGCGAGCTGCTCGACGAGTGCCGCGTTCACGTCGCTACCCACACCGAACGTGAACACGCGTGCACGACCGCGCAGGCGCGACGCGAGCGCCGCGATGCGGTCGGCGTTGCGCTCACCGACCGTCGGCTCGCCGTCGGTCACGAAGAACACGATCGGCATGCGTGAGTCATCGACCGAGGTGTCGAGCGCCTCCTCGAGCGCGCCGGAGATGTTGGTCGATCCCTCAGGGCGGAGATCGTCGAGGTAGCGATTCGCCTCATCGATGTTGCGGCGCGTCGCCGCCGTGAACCCACTCGCGAAGGTTCGGACGTCGGTGGAGAAGTCGACGATCCGGAACCGGTCCTGCGGCCCGAGCGAGGCAAGGATCTGGCGACCCGCCGCGCGAGCCTGCTCCATCTTCTGCCCCCGCATGGAACCCGAGACGTCGACGACGAATGTGAGGTCGCGTGGCGTGCTTCGCGGCGTTACGGCGGGTGGCGTCACGGTAATGAGCGCGAAGCCATCGTCGGAACCCGGCGCATACGGCAAGACTGTTACCGATGCGGCGTTCGTCCGCCGCAGTGGCAGCAGGATCGTCACTTGTGGTGCGTCGCCAGACGCTGTCACCTCGCGACGGTCGCCACGATCGTTGACTCGCAGCTCGTGCGTCGGCGAGTAGGGACTGCCGAACTCGCCGCGGTTCGTGTAAACGAGCGTGAAGAGGTTGCCCGACTCCTGACTCTCTCGCTGCGGAGCGGCGCCGAGGCTGGCGACGTCATCGTCGATGCGGCGCGGCAGAGGCGCCGGCAGTGGCACCGGGTGTGGCCGCGGAATACCGAACGGCTGGGCCACCGGCCCGGACCCACGGAAATAGTCAACGCGCAGCGCATTCCCTTCGCGTTCGGCGACGGACTGGAAGCGAACCACGACGCGCTTCTCCTCGCCCGGCTGAATCGGGAAAATTCGCGTCCGCAGCATGCCCCGGCCCATGTACTCGACGAGTGCCGGGTCGCGGTTCCGCCTAACGATATCTTCGTAAATACGTCGTGCCTGGTCGGCGGGCATGGTTTCGCCCGACACGAGCTCGCCGTCGATCTCGAGCTCGAGGGCTTCGAACGCGGCGCCGGCGGGCATCGGGAAGATGTAGTCGGCTTCGCCGATCAACCCGCCACGATTGCGGAACGTTTCGGTGACCTGATACCGAAGCACGCGATCGGCCAGCTCCACGCGTACCTGGCTGGATGTGCGTTGAATCACACCCGGGCCCGGAGTCGGACACGGTCGTACTTCCGAGCACGGCCGTGGAATGATGATTCCCTGAGCTATCGCGGCGGTTGAGCCCGAAAAGACAGCTATTACGGCAAGCAAGACGGCACGCATCGGAGTTCCTGGTTGGGTTCTGATATGGAGACGTCAGAATCCCGGCCGCTTGCACAGCGTCCTGAATTGGTTACTGGGACAGGTAACCGGTTGCTGGGGCAGGTTATTGGTTGCTGGGACAGGTTATTGGTTGCTGCGACAGGTAACTGGTTGCTGGGACAGGTTATTGGTGATTGCGAAGGCAACGGATCGATGACGTGGTCCCGGCATCAAGGTCGTAGCATGGCCCATGATCAACGACCGCGAATACGAGCGCTGGCTCCGAACCGTGCCGGCCGAGATCACCCAGGACACGCTTTGGCGCATGACGGCCTATCGATACGCGCTATTCGCGATGTCGAGAGCGCAAGCGGATGTCTCGTTTTTCGAGCGCTGTCGCGAGACGCGACCGCACATTGACCAGCTGCTGTGGGCGGTCGGTGCAATCAGTGCGAACCTCGAGGAAGGCTATGGCCGATCGGGCGCTGCAGATCGCGCCCATTTCTACGAATACGCACTCAGCACCCCACGAGAGGCACGCGGGTGGTACTTCAAGTGCGCCGCAGCGCTGCCGGCGGAGGTGCTTTCCTCACGGCTGTCCGTGTTCACACAGATCATCCGGATGCTGACGAAAGCTGTACCGGAAGTGCGCGCTTCCACAACGCGGTGGCGTCCTAGGCGGGAATCTGATAACAAGCCGCCACCTGAGCCTAACCAGTAACCAGTTCCAGTAACCAATTACCAGTTCCAGTAACCAATTACCAGTTCCAGTAACCAATTACCAGTCCCAGTAACCAATTACCAGTGAAGGTCAGCCGCTACTCGGTCACCGACACGTTT
>Ga0070681_10002103_pt1 | contig 18084 bp, 21 predicted proteins | sample KBSC83BmetaG_FD_65650 | JGI IMG/M metagenome (GOLD analysis project Ga0070681, IMG submission 65650) | Corn rhizosphere microbial communities from Kellogg Biological Station, Michigan, USA - KBS C8-3B metaG | ecosystem: Host-associated > Plants > Roots > Rhizosphere | place: USA: Michigan... | reverse complement strand
ACGCCGACCGTGGTGTTCGGCGGCGAGGAGTACGGCACCGGCTCGTCGCGCGATTGGGCGGCGAAAGGCACGCAGCTCCTCGGCGTGAAGGCGGTGGTCGCGCGCAGCTTCGAGCGCATCCATCGCTCGAACCTGGTCGGCATGGGCGTACTGCCGCTTCAATTCCTCGGCGCCGACTCCGCGCAGTCACTGGGCCTCAAGGGGGACGAGACCATCGACGTGGTGATGGCCGGCGAGATCGTGCCGCAGCAGGAGCTCAAGCTCCGCATCACCTACGGCAACGGCCAGGTGAAGGAGGTGCCGGTGAAGTCGCGCATCGATACGCCGATCGAGGTCGACTACTACAACCACGGCGGCATCCTGCCCTTCGTGCTGCGCGAGCTGATGGGCCGCGCCGGCCCGGCGAAGGCCAAAGCCGCCTAATTCGGGGACGGAGCCCGAATTCCTCCGGAGGCTAGCCGCCGAGCCCGGCGAGGTAGTCGACGAGGACGTCGATGTCCTTGTCGGTGAGCGCCTGGGCGGCGGAGGTCATGTTGCCGTCAAGGTCGGCGCGGGTGCTCGCCTTGAAGCCCTTCAGCTGCGCGCGCAGGTACTCCGGCTGCTGACCCGCGATGCGCGGGATGTGCTGCTGCCCAAGGAGCTTCGGCCCGTGGCACTGCGTGCAGTTGAATTTCTTCGTGAGCTGCGGACCGAGCTCCGCGTTGGCCGCCGAGGTCTGGTGCTTGGGTGGCGCCGCCTTGAGGCCGGAGAAATACTCGGCGATGTTATTCATGTCCGCATTGGACAGGTTCGCGGCCATCGGCGTCATCTGCGGGTTCTGGCGGTTCCCCTCGCGGAACTGGAACAGCTGCGTGGCGATGGCCTGCGCCGGCTGGCCGGCGAGCGTCGGCACCGCCGGGTCGGTCGAGTTGCCGTCGTTGCCGTGGCACGCGGCGCATACCGCCGCCTTCGCCTTGCCGGCCTCGGCGTCCGCTGCGAGCGCAGCGCCGGAGAAAAGACAAAGCGCGACGGTGGCTGCCGCCGCGCTTCGAGCGATCCGCGTCACTTCCTGGAGTAGCTGACCCGGTAGACGATGCCGTTGTAGTCGTCGGAGAAGAGCACCGACCCGTCCTTCATCACCAGCAGGTCGACCGGACGGCCCCACATCGGCGGATCGGCCCGGTCGTTCTGCAGGAAGCCGGTGACGAACGGCTCCTGCTTCACGACCTTGTCGCCGTCGACCACGACGCGCATCACGTCGTAGCCCTGCTTTACCGTGCGGTTCCACGAGCCATGGCGGGCGATCAGGATGTTGCCCTGGTACTCCGCCGGGAACATCTTGCCGTTGTAGAACTTCATGCCGAGCGGCGCGACGTGGCCGCCGAGCTTGAGCGCGGGCGGCGTGAACTCCTTGCACGAGCGCTGCTTGCCGTATTCCGGGTCCAGCGTATCGCCCTGATGGCAGTACGGGAAGCCGAAGTGCTGGCCGGCGCGCGTCGCCACGTTCAATTCATCCGAGGGCGAGTCGTCGCCCAGCCAGTCGCGCCCGTGCTCGGTGAACCACAGGTGCTTGGTCTTCGGGTTCCAGTCGAAGCCGACCGAGTTGCGCACGCCCTGCGCGAAGTTCTCGACCACGCCGGTCTTCGGATCGACGCGCAGGATCGCCGCCTGGATGTAGGTCGGCATGGTGATGTTCTGCGGCGAGCCGTGGTTGAAGTAGAGCTTGCCGTCCGGACCCATCGCCAGGTACTTCCAGAAGTGGCCGGGCTGCTTGTCCGGATCGAGGTTCTCGGCGACCACCTTGCCTTCGCCGGGATTGTCGAGCTTGCCCTCGATGCCCTCGTAGGCGGTGATCTTGTCGCGTTCCGCGACATACAGCGTGCCCTTGCTGAAGGTGAGGCCGTTCGGCGAGTTGAGGCCCTTCAGGATCTGCTTCACCTCGCGCTTGCCGCCGCTCGAGACGATCGCGTACACGTTCTTCGCGATGCGGTTCGAGACGAACACCGTGCCCTTGTCGCCGAGCGCGAGCGAGCGCGCTTCCGGAATGCCTTCCGCGTACACCTCGACCTTGAAGCCGGCCGGCACTTTCAGCGTGTCGAGCGGCAGGTCCTTCGCGGAGCGGCCGGTCATGTGCGGCGCGAACGGATGGAGCGTCGATTCGCTCTGGGCGGGCGGCTTGCCCTGGTGCCACGCGGGCGGCGGCGATGCGGGCGCCTGCGCGAATGCAGGGATGGCGAACGCGGCCGCGACGGCCGCTGCGACGACGTTTCTCATGGTGGTTCCTCCTCCGGTGGAGCTGCTATTAGAACGTAAGAGCGGCCCGCAATCCAACGCTCATGTTGCGGCGCGGCGAGGGCTCGAAGTAGCGGAAGCTGGTCTCGTTGACGATGACGGACCCCGAGTAGTTGCGGTCGCCGAGATTGTCGACCCGTGCGAACTCCGAGAAGCGCCAGCGGTTTCGTCGCTGCTCGAGTCCGGCGACGACGTTCCAGGTCGTGAAGGACTCGGCGAAGTCGGTATTCGGGTCGTTCACCGCCACTTTCGCCTTGTGCAGGCCCTCCAGCTGGGCGAAGAAGGGCTGGACGCGGTAGCGCAGCTCTCCATACAGGTAAGTTTTCGGCACCCCGGGCAGGCTGGAACCCGGTGCCACGGCGACCGGCGTGTTGTTGGGCGCCACGCCGATCACGGTGTTGAAGCCTTCGCGGAACCGGGCGTTCAAATACGTGTACGCGACGCGCGCATGCCACGGCCCGCTGCTGATCGTATCGGCCGAAAGCTCGACGCCGTCGCGATCGGTGTGACCGACGTTCTTGAAGGTGGTGCGGCCGCCGCTGTTCTGGTCGACGACGATCTCGTCCTCCGTGACGATATGGAAAAGCGCGGCGTTGGCGCGCAGGCGGCCGCCGAGGACGCTCTTCAGGCCGAGCTCGGCGTGCCGGCTGCGGCTTGCGCGCAGCGTGAGGTTGGGCCCGGTGCCCGCCGTGTCGCGATTCGCGATCTCGACCAGCGTCGGGTTCTCGAAGCCGCGCCCCACCGTGCCGTACAGGCTGACGGTCGGCGTGGCGCGGAAGACGAGGCCGGCCACCGGCGTCGTGCCGGTATAGCCCACGCCGCCGCCGTTCGAGCCGAGCAAGGGGGTGATGTTGAAGCGCACGTCGCTCGTGCGCACGCCGGCATGCGCGATCCAGCGCTGCGCGAAACCCCATTCGCCCTGCGCGAAGAAGCCGGTGGTCGATACCTCGTCGGTCTCGTCCCGGCGCAGCGCGCCAGGGGTGCCGAAGTTGTTGTCGAAGCCCTTGCGCCCCTGCGACATGGCTTCGTACTCGGCGCCGCTGGAAAGACGCAGGCCGCCGGAGGCGTGAAAAAAGCGCAGTGCGCCGCCGTCATAGTTCGTGCTCAGGCGCACCACACCGTTGTTCTGCAGCCCGAGGAACTGCTCGACGAAGCGGTTGCCGCCGTAGAGCACGCCCTCCACCTCGTTGCCCCCGCCCAGCCGGTGGCGCACGTTCACCCCGGCCTGCTCCTGCTGGATGGTCTTGCGGGTATTGAACGTGAGCGCCGCGCTGTCGGCCTGCCGCGGATCCTGCTGGAACTGGCTGCGGCGCAGGCCGAGCGGATCCTGGGTCTGCGGCTGGTCGAGGAAATTGCCGACCACCGTCACCGAGGTCGCCCCGTCCCCGCCGACTTTCAGCTTGGCATTGGCCAGGTCGCGGTCCGCCATGCTGTGGTTGCGATAGCCGTCCGTGTGGAAGCGCGACACGCTGCCGATGCCGTTCACCGCACCGAACTGGCCGCCGAAGATCGCGCCGATGCGCCGCGTGCGATAGCTCCCGGCGAGCAAATCGCCTTCGATGGTCGGCTCGGGCGGACCATCGCGCGTGTCGATGGCGATCACGCCGCCGGCGGCGTTGCCGTAGAGCGAGGAGAACGGCCCGCGCAGCACTTCGATGCGCTCGGCGGTGCCGAGGTCGAAGTTGCCGGTCTGCCCCTGGCCGTCGGGCTGGTTGGCTGGAATCCCGTCCGCGTAGAGCCGGATGCCGCGCACGCCGAACGTCGAGCGCGCGCCGAATCCGCGGGAGGAGATCTGCAGATCCTGCGCGTAGTTCTGCCGGTTCGACACCACGATGCCGGGCACGGCGCCCATGCTCTCGGAGAGGTTCACCTGCTGGCGGCCATTGCGGATGTCCGCGCCGTAGAGGCGATCGACCGAAGCCGGGATCTCGAGCGCCGGACGCGGCGCGCGAGTCGCAGTGACGACGACCGCGTCCTCCTGCGCGAACGCGCGCATGCAGAGCCCGAGCGCCGCCAGCCCTCCCCCCAGCGTCCTCCTCATTTCCGTAGGCTACCTGCAATGCGCTTCCGGGTCAGCCTTGCGCTCGCCGCTGTCATAGGCCTTGCAGCCGCCGCGCCCGACGCCCTGCTCGTCGAGAAGCTGCGGCACGGCGGATACGTCCTCTATGTTCGCCACGCCACCACGGATTTCGGCCGGACGACTCGCGCATGACAAGCTTCGAGGACTGCTCGACGCAGCGCAACCTGACCGATAAGGGGCGCACGGAATCGCGCCAGCTCGGCGCCGAGATCAAGCGCCTGCGGATACTCTGCCGCACGATGGAAACCGCGCGGCTCGCTACGAGCCGCTCAAGAAGCTGCTCGCCACCGGCAGGAACAACGTCATCGCGAGCGCCGTGGTCGATCTCGCCCCGCAGCAGATCGTCGGCCGGATCCGGCTCGACGATTGGGCGGGCCTCGATTAGGGCTTCGGGATGATGCGCGCGAGCAGCCTGTGCGCGCCGAGCCGCGAAAGCCGCTGCCGGTTGCGGGCAATCCACGGATAAAGCCGCTTCCACAATGGCTGCACCCGCGGGTTGCTCCACAGCGCCGCCGGTCGCTTGAGTCCGGCCGCGGCATAGACCGCGGCGAAGCAATCCGGCCCGATGAGCCAGCGGCCGTACGCATCGCGCGCATGGATGAGCGTCATCAGCTTGTCGCGATTCACGCCTGACGCGAGCAATCCGGCATCGTCGAAGTCCGCTGCAGAACAGTCGACGAGCTCCAGCCTTCCCGAATCATCTCGCTCCCGCAGCGCGTGCATTTCGGTCGCGCACAGGGGGCAGGACGCGTCGTAGTAGACCGTCAGGGGATAAGCGATGGGGCGATTCACGACTTGCCTCCTTTCAGGAACGCCTGGATGCGCGCGCCCAGCTTCATGAGGCGCGTGAGCGTCGAAGTCTCGAGCGCCAGCATCTGGTCGGTCCAGGAGGACAGGCTCTCCATGAGCGAGAGCGTGTCGCGGACGCGCTTCTGCGCCGCCGCGTCGAGCCGGCCGAACTGCGGGTCTTCCACGCACTCGCGCAGCACCGTGACGGTCGGATCGAACTCGCGTTCCTTGCGCTCGCGCACGATCGTGCGCAGGAGGTCCCAGGGGTCGCGCGCCGTCTCGAAATGGTCGCGCCGGTCGGCGACGAGGTGCACCACCCGCACCAGGTCCCAGTTCTGCAGCTCGCGCAGGCTGGTGCTGACATTGGAGCGCGCGACCTGCAGCAGATCGGCGATCTCCTCGGCGTGCATCGGCCGGCCCATCAGGAAGAGCAGCGCGTGGATCTGCGACACCGTGCGGCTCATGCCCCAGCGCGAGCTCATCTCGCCCCAGTGCAGCACGAAGCGCTGGCCCGACGCCCCGAGGGCGTCGCGCAGCGCATCGACCGGCTTGACCAGGCTCGCGGCGGCCATTGACGCCACGCTACTCTCGTCATACATTTCTGTCAAGACAGAAATAAAAGAAAGGATCGGCGATGCGGGTCCTGGTTCTCGGCGGCACCGGCTTCATCGGCCGGCACGCGGCGCTCGCGCTGCTCGAGCGCGGGCACGAGGTGGGCATCGGCACGCGCGACGCGCGACGCGCGCGGCGGCGCCTCCCCCGCCGGCTGGCCGGCTGCGAATTGCACGAGCTCCATTTCGAGCGCCTGCTGTCGCGGCCGGACTGGCACACGCCGCTCGCCGGCTATGACGCGATCGTGAATGCCGTGGGCATCCTTCGCTGCCGCGGCGCGGAAACGTATGACCGGGTTCACCATCGCGCTCCCGCGGCGCTCGCCGCGGCGTGCGCGCTCACCCGGCGTCGACTGATCCATGTTTCCGCGCTCGGCCTGTCGCGCGACGCGCAGAGCGCCTTCCTGACCTCCAAGCTCGCCGGCGAAAGCGCCATCGCCGCGAGCGGCGCGATGTACAGCATCGTGCGCCCGTCCCTGCTCGAAGGCGCCGGCGGCTACGGAGCGCGCTGGCTCGCCGGGTTCGCACGCTGGCCGGTCCATTTCGTCCCCGCCGACGCTCGTGGACGAATCGCGGTGCTCCACGTCGAAGAGCTCGGCGAAGCGATCGCCCGTCTTTGCGACAAGCCGGCCGGGAGCGACTGGCATCAGGTCGACCTCGGCGGACCGGCTGCGGTAACGATGGCGGGATACCTCGCCGCGTTGCGCGCTCGGCGCACTCCGCGCCCGGCCGCCATCGTCACCGTGCCGGCCTGCCTCGCCCGGCTCGCCAGCCACGTGTGCGATCTACTGCATTTCTCGCCGTTCTCCTTTGGCCACCTCGAGCTTCTGCGCCGGGACAACGTGCCGCACGTGAACCGCCTGACCGAGCTTCTCGGCCGGGAGCCGCGGGCTCTAGTTGTCGTCGGGCGGCGCGGTGAAGTCGGTGATCAGGCGCCGGTCCCGCTTGGTGGGGCGGCCCTTCAGCGAGGCCGCTGGCTCGGCACCCCATCGCCGTAAATCACCGCGCCTCTGGCGCTCGGCGCGGCTGGCCTCCGACTCCTCGTAGAGCTTGCGCGCCTCTTCAGCCGGTCCGCGGCGATCGGAGAGCGCCTTGACGTGGATTTCCCAGCGCCACTCCTCGACGCGCACATCCACGGTGTCGCCGACTTTCACCTCGTGCGCCGGCTTCGTCCGCGCGCCGTTCAGTTGCACACGCCCGCCGGCGACCGCCTGCTGCGCGAGGCTGCGCGTCTTGAAGAAGCGCGCCGCCCAGAGCCATTTATCCAGACGCAGTCGCCACTCCTACGGGACAGGACACGCCGGTGCCGCCGAGGCCGCAATAACCGTTCGGGTTCTGGCCGAGGTACTGCTGGTGATAATCCTCGGCGTAATAGAAGTGCGGCGCCGCGCGGATTTCGGTCGTGACGGCGCCGTAGCCCTTGGCCTTCAGCGCCTGCTCGAACGCTTCCTTGGATTTCAGCGCCGCCTTGAGCTGCTCGTCGCCGTAGCAGTAGATCGTCGAGCGGTATTGGGTGCCGGCGTCGTTGCCCTGGCGCATGCCCTGCGTAGGGTCGTGGCCTTCCCAGAACACCTTGAGAAGCTCCTCGTAGCTCACCACCTTGGGGTCGAACACCACCAGCACCACCTCGGCGTGGTTGGTCAATCCGCTGCACACTTCCTCGTAGGTCGGGTTCTTCGTCTCGCCGCCGGCGTAGCCGACCGCCGTCGAATAGACGCCCTTGGTCTTCCAGAAAAGACGCTCGGCGCCCCAGAAGCAGCCCATGCCGAACACGGCCTGCTGCAGGCCCGCCGGGAAGGGCCCCTTGATCGGATGGCCGTTCACGAAATGCTTTTCCGGCACCTCCATCTCGGCGTGGCGGCCGGCAAGGGTCTTGTCCTGCGGCAGCAGGCTGGTCATCTTCTTCATGAATGCGAACATGGCGCTCTCCGATTGAACTGCGATTTTCGCTCAAAATAACGGCATGAAACTCTGCATCTACGGCGCGGGGGCCGTCGGTGGTTTGATGGCCGCGTGGCTCGCGCGTTCCGGGCACGAGGTATCCGTCGTCGCGCGCGGCGCGCAGCTCGATGCGATCCGCCGCTCGGGCCTGCGCGTGCGCAGCAACGGCGCCGTCGAATCGTTTTCCGTGCGCGCGGACAGCGAGCCGGCCAAGCTCGGTCCCCAGGATTACGTGTTGGTCACGGTGAAGGCCCAAAGCCTTACAGACGTCGCGCAAACGATGACCCCGCTCCTCGGGCGCGACACGTCCATCGTCACCGCCATGAACGGCGTGCCGTGGTGGTTCTTCGACCGCCTTCCGTTCGGCGGCGGGCGCGAGCGGCTGGAATCGCTCGACCCGGGCGGCAAGCTGGCGCGCGCGATGCCGACCGAGCGCATCGTGGGCTGCGTGATCCATCTCGCCGCGTCGACGCCCGAGCCCGGGCTCGTCAGCCACAACATGGGCCGCCGCCTGATCGTCGGCCAGCCGGGCGGCCGGAACACCGAGCGCACGACGCGCCTCGCCGATGCGCTCAAAAGGGCCGGGTTCGAGGTCCACGCCAGCGAGAAAATCGAGAAGGAATTCTGGGTAAAGCTGCTCGGCAACGTGAGCTTCAACCCCGTTTCCGCGCTCACCCTGTCGACCGCCGACCGCCTGATCGAGAGCGCGCCGGTGAAGGACTACATGGTGAAGATCATGCGCGAGGTGCTGGCCATCGGCCGCGCGGTCGGCGTCGACGCCGACATCGACCCGGACGCGCGCATCGACATGGCGCGCGCGCTCGGCAAGTTCAAGACCTCCATGCTGCAGGACCTCGAATCCGGCAAGCCGCTCGAGATCGACGGCCTCCTCGCCGGCACGCTCGAGATCGCCCGCAAGGCCGGCGTGAGCGCGCCTTACACCGAGAGCCTCTTCGGCCTCGTCCGCGCGCGCGCGCAATCGACCGGCCAGTACCGGTGAAGGCGCTCTTCCTCGCGCTGGTCGCATCCAGCGCCTTCGCGCAATACGACGGGCCGGCGGTTCAATCCTGCAGGGACTACGCGATCAAGGACCTGAAGCGCGCGGGCGCCAACGTGAAGGAGGCGGTGATCGAGGCCGACCGCAACCTCTTCATCTCGCGCTACACGCGCAAGGTCGGCAGCCAGTTCGTCTCCTCGGTGCTGAGCGGCAACGGTTCGATCGTGTATCCCGAGGCGGCAGCCGCGGAGCTTTCCTTCATCTGCCTGCTCGCCGACGACAAGCACCCGGTTTTCTTCGCCTGGCTGCCGCGGCAGGACACCCGCTCGCTCGCGCAATGCACGCGCGACGAATCGCTGCGCGGCAAGTCGCGCCAGTGCCTGGAGATGCAGCAGCAGATCGCGGAAAGCGAGCTAGGCCAGCTTTACGCCGAGCGCTTCCAGGAAGCCAACGCACGCGGCGAGGCCGCGGTCGCCAGGTATCGCAAGTCGAACGACGAGTGGCGGCAGTACCGCGACGCCGAGTGCGATCGCCAGGGCGCCACGAGCGAGGAGCGGCGCATCGCCTGCATCGTCGACCTGACGCGGCGCCGGGCCTGGGACATGCAATGAGTTACCTGGCTTACGTGATGGCGTGCATCCTGATCGCCATCATTCCCGGCCCCACGGTCACCGTCATCGTCGCCAACAGCCTTGCGCACGGCACGCGCGCCGGGCTCCTCAACGTCGCGGGCACGCAGCTCGGCCTCGGCGTGATGATGACCATCCTGATCGTCGGCCTGAGCTCGGTGATCGCGGCGATGAGCTGGCTCTTCGACTGGCTGCGCATCGCGGGCGCCGTCTACCTCGTCTACATCGGCTACCGCCTGCTGCGCTCGCCGGAAGCGATCGCGGACGCAAAGGCCGCCGCACCGCGGCTCGGCTTCTTCCTGCAGGGCTTCCTCGTCATGATGTCGAACCCGAAGGCACTCTTCTGGTTCGGCGCCTTCATCCCGCAGTTCATCGACCCGAAGGGCGACTACGTCGCCCAGATCGCCTTCCTCGGCGTCACCGCGATGGTGATCGCCCTCTTCTCGGACGGCGCCTATGCGGTGCTCACCGGCCGCGCGGGCGCGCTGCTCAGCCGGAGGAAGATTCGCCTGGTCTCCCGTCTCAGCGGCAGCTTTTTGGTTGGCGGAGGCCTCTGGCTCGCTCTGAGAAAATAGGGACGGACCCTAATTAAAAAATAATTAGGGTCTGTCCCTATTTATTTATGGCGGGTCTTTTCTTGAGCTCGGGAAGGATCGCACGCTCGTAGAACTCGATGCCGACCTTGGCGATGCGCTCGGCGCCGATCATTTCCTTCGCGGCTTCCGGCGCCCGCTTCCACTCCTTGTACTCGTCCTCGTACGGCAAGCCCATCGACTGCGAGATGAGCTGGATGTAGTTGTACACCGGCAGCGTTCCTGCGGCGTCGAGGCCCACCATCTCCCGGAAACATTGGTGGAAGGTGGTGACCAGCGCTTCCGCGCCGCACGCCTTCGCCGCGCGCACCGTGTTGGTGTGCATGTCCTGCAGCGCCGCCGGCATGCCGGCGAAGGAAGCGCACATGTAGCCGGGCGCGACGTAGCCCGCGTCGACCACCTTCACCCCCGGAATGAGCTGCAGCAGCTCCGGCACCACGCGGTTTACCGGCACGAGGTCGTTGAACCCGACGTGCTTGTGCAGCATCACGGTCAAGGGCACCGGATTTTTCAGCAATGGCGCAAGCCTGTCCCGATTGGCGTGGAGGAGTTCGACCATGTAGCTCATGTCGAACTGGCGCTCGTTGCCCTTCTCCATGAAATCGTGCATGTGCGAGTGGCAGGAGGGACACCAGGCCACCACGCGCGCGCCGCGGTCGTTCAGCTTGCCGACGGTGCGCGTCGCCATGCCGCCGGCCGTCGTCTGGTTCGCGTCCTTCACCGTGCCGCAGCAGTAGTCGGGACCGCCGACCGGCGAAGGGTCGAAGCCGACCGCGCGCAGGATGTCGAGGCAGGCGTGGATGATGTCGCCGTGCCGCAGCACGTTGCAGCCGTACCAGAAGGTGACCTTCTCGCCCATTACGTCCACTCCTTCAGCTCGTCGTCCGTGAGCTGCAGCTTCGCGAAAGCGCGCACGCGGTCGAAGTAATCGCGGTCCTCCTTGACGTCGAGCTGCTTCGGCAGGCCGCGCCCGCCCAGCGCCGTCATGCGCGCGAGCCGCATCATCATGCGAGGGTCGACGTTCTCGGGGCACGCCGGCACGCATACGCCGCTGCGCGTGCAGACGCCGATCCAGCCGAGCGCCTCGGCCGTGCCCTGCTCGCCGCGCAACACGGCCAGCACCCCCGGCACCACGGTCTTGCCGTCGGTCGCGGGCGCCTTCGAGTACTGCGCCATGGGGCAGACCTCGAAGCACTTTCCGCACTTCGTGCACGCGTCGAGGATGCGCTCGACTTCCTTCTGCTGGAACTCCTTGAGTCGCGCGCCGATGAGCGGTGGTGTCGCCATGTAAACTCCTGCGGGTGACTGTATCACCGCATCGCCTCTGCGTCGCGCCCATGATGGACTGGTCGGATCGCCACTACCGCTTCTTCATGCGGCAGATCTCGGCCGGCGCGCGCCTCTACACGGAGATGATCACCACCGGCGCGCTGATCCACGGCGACGCCGACCGGCATCTCGCGTTCAGCGCGGAGGAACATCCGGTGGCGCTGCAGCTCGGTGGCAGCGAGCCCGACGATCTCGCCCACTGCGCGAAGCTCGGCGAGCAGTACGGCTACGACGAAATAAATTTGAACATAGGCTGCCCGAGCGAGCGCGTGCAGCGCGGCGCCTTCGGCGCTTGCCTGATGGCCGAGCCGCAGCTGGTCGCGGCCTGCGTCAAGAGAATGAAAGACACGATTTCCAAGCCGGTGACGGTGAAGCACCGGATCGGCATCGACGCCGTCGAGGAATACTCTTTCGTGCGCGATTTCGTCGGCACGGTGGCCGCGGCCGGCTGCCGGACGTTCATCGTTCATGCGCGCAACGCGGTCCTGAAAGGCCTGTCGCCGAAGGAGAACCGCGAGATCCCGCCGCTCAGGTATCCGTACGTCTACCGCCTGAAGCACGACTTCCCGGGGCTCGAGATCGTCATCAACGGCGGAATTACCACGCGCGCGCAGGTAGCCGACCAGTTGCAGAAGGTGGATGGCGTGATGCTTGGCCGAGCGGCATACCACGATCCCTGGGTGCTAGCCGATCCCGGAAAGACGCGTGCGGAGGTCGTTCGCGCCATGTACGAGTATGCGAAGCGCCACCTGCCGCTCCGCCAGGTCGCGCGGCACATTCTCGGCCTCTATCACGGCCAGCCGCACGCCCGCGTCTGGCGGCGCATGCTCTCCGACAGCGCGCGGCTGAAGCGCAACGACCCGGGCCTCCTGCTCGAGGCGCTGGAGCTGGTCGAGCAGCCGGGCTACGTCGAGTACCTGCCGGCCTGATTTCCGGGAGTATCATCCGCCCCATGAGCGCCAACCTGAAAGAGATCAGCCGGTCCCCCGTCCGCGATCGCGTCAGCAGGGAAGAGTGGGAGATGCGCGTCGATCTCGCCGCCGCCTACCAGCTCGGCCACATCTACAAGTGGACCGACCTCATCTACACGCACTTCTCGGCGCGCGTGCCGGGGACCGAAGAGTTCCTGATCAACCCGTACGGCCTGATGTTCGACGAGATCACCGCCTCCACGCTGGTAAAGGTGGACCACGCCGGCAAGATCATCGACGACCCGCTCGGCATGGGCGTCAACGAGGCCGGGTTCATCATCCACAGCTGCATGCACCAGGCGCGTCCGGAGATCCATTGCGTGATCCACACGCACACGCGCGCCGGCGTCGCCATTTCCGCCATGAAGTGCGGCCTGCTGCCGATCAGCCAGCACGCGATGATGGTGCAGGCGGATGTGACGTACCACGACTACGAGGGCATCGCGCTCTACAGGGAAGAGCAAGGCCGCATGGCGCGCGACCTCGGCAAGACGTCGCACGCGATGATCCTGCGCAACCACGGCCTGCTCGCGCTCGGCGAGACCGTGCGCCGCGCCTTCGAGGTCATGTACTACCTCGACTGCGCCTGCCAGATCCAGATCGACGCGATGTCGGGCGGCCTGCACAACGTGCAGCTCATGAGCGACGACGCCGCGAAGACCAGCACCGAGCAGTTCAACCGCCCCAACCGTCCGGGCGGCTACAAGGACTGGCCGGCGCTCCTCCGCATGCTCGACCGCAAGGGCGTCAAGTACGCTGTATAGCGGGCTGCCGCCTCGCCGGTAGCTGCAGCACGGTCAGGATCGCGGCGATCGTGCAGCCGAACACGAGGTAGAAGATGCCCTGCGGGTGGCCGTGGTCCATGAGCCATCCGCATAGAACCGGCGTGGCGAGCGACCCCAGGTCGAGGCCGGAATAAACGAAGCCGAAGACGCGCCCCGTCGCCCCGGGCGGCGTGGCCGCGCGCACGATGAGGTCGCGCGAGGGGTAGGTGACGCCGACCGCGAGCCCGGACACCGCGAGGATCACCGGCAGCGCGGCGCCCGGAATGACGCCGAGCGCGACGACCAGCGCGTTGACCGAAGCGATGGCAAAGCCGCTGGCCGCGACCCGGTCGTAGCGCGTGAACCGCGTGGTGACGAAACCGCCGGCCAGCATGCCGGCCGCCGAGCCGAGGATGTACGCGGTGAGCGCGGACGACGCGAGCCCGGTGCCGACGTTGAAAAACTCCTTCATCGCCGAGACGCCGAACTGCTGCAGCGCGCCCAGCCCCGCCGCGTGCAGCATGAAGAACGCGAAGCACATCATGACGGGAACCGCGAGCAGCACGCGCGCGTCGACCGGACCGGTGTCGCGCTTCTTCGTTTCGCCGCGCACCACGAACAGCCGCGCATTCGCGCCGATCAGCACGAGGACGATGAAGGCGAGCGCGGCCGCCGCGAGCAGCGCGTTGTGCCAGCCATACGCGCTGCCGACCGCGGCGCTGAACACCGGCGCGGCGGCATAACCGAGCATTCCCGCCACGCCATGCGTGCTGAAGGCATGGCCAAGGCGCTTCTGCGTCACCGTGCCATTGAGAATCGAAAAGTCCGCCGGATGGAATACGCAGTTACCGGTGCCGGACACCACGGCGGCGGCGAAAAGCATGGCCGGTCCGTGCGCGAAGCTCATCATCAGCGCGCCGACCACCATCAGCGCGAGGCCGCCGAGCAGGACGTTGCGGCCGCCGAAGCGATCGACGATGAACCCGGCCACGGGCTGGAGCAGCGCCGACACGGTGAAGAACACCATCAGCACGCTGCCGAGCATCGCGTACGAAACGCCGAGCTCGTCGCGCATCATCGGGAAGAGCGGCGCGAGCACGAGCTGCATGAAATGGCTCATGGCATGGCCGATGGCGATGACGGTGATGATGCGGGCGTCCCGGTTCACGTCAATCCTTTGATGAAGCGTGTCACCGCGTCCAGCGTCTTCTCCGGCTGCTCGCGGAACGGCGCGTGGCCGCAATTCTCCAGCTTCAACAGCTCGCACGGGCCCTTGACCTGACGCGCGATATCGTCGAGCTGACGCATGGTGCCGTAGATGTCGTCACGGCCCTGGATGGCGAGCACCGGCGAGGTGATTCGCGGCAGGTAATCGTCGCGGATGTCCCAGCTCACGAAGTTCCGGTCGAGCCAGACGTCGGCCCAGCCGTAGAACGTCTTGCGAGCGTCGCGGTGATAGCGGCCGAGCCGGTCCTTCAGGTCCGTGGTCTCGAACGCCTGCGCCGCCTTTGCGATGGAGGCGAGGCACACCGGCTCGATGAACACGTGCGGCGCCATGGCCACCACGCCGCGCACGGCGTGCCCGGCGCCGGCGTGGATGAGCGCGATGGACGCGCCGTCCGAATGGCCGACGAGGATCGGGTTCTCCACCTGCAAGCCCCGCAGCAGGTCGGGCAAGGCGCTCAGCGCCTCATCGTGCATGAACCGCACGCCGCGCCTCGCCTCGGCGAGGACGTCGGACTGTCCATAGCCGTAGCGGTCGTAGACGAGCGCACGGCAGCCGGTGGCGGCGGCGACCTGCCGCGGGAAGTCGCGCCATTGCCGGATCGAGCCGAGTCCTTCGTGCAGGAAGACGAGCGCCGGCTTGCCGCTCGCCTGGGATCCCACCCATTCATAGCTGATCGAGCGGCCCGCCGCGGTGGCGAGGGGCATGGGCCAATTTAGCACGCGATAATCGCGCGCTCGATGCGTTTCACAACGTGGCTCGTCATGCTGGCGACGCTCCTGCTCTGGTCCGGCAACTGGATCGTGGCGCGCGCGGTGCGCGACGACATTTCGCCCGGCCTGGCGACCGTCGGCCGCGTGCTGATCGTCATCCTCCTGCTGCTGCCGTTCACCTGGCGCGGACTGGCAAGCAAGCTGCCGCAGCTCACGCGGCGCGACTGGCTATTCATCGCCCTCCTCGGCCTCACGGGCGGCGGTCCCCACCTCGGCTTCCAGTGGCTCGGCCTGCACTTCACCACCGCGACGAGCGGCACGCTCTACCTTTCGACCACGCCGATCTTCATCCTGCTGCTCGGCGTCGTCCTCGGCGAGCACATCCGTGCGCGGCAATGGAGCGGCGTGGCGATCTCGTTCTGCGGCGTGACACTGATCGCGACGCACGGCGACCCGCGCGCGCTCAGCTTCAACATCGGCGACCTGATGGCCATCACCTCGATGGTGATGTGGGCGGGCTACACGGTGACCCTGGCGCGACGGCGCGATCCGCTGACGGTGGTCGAGCTGCTCACCCTGGTGTGCGCGTTCGGCGCGCTATTCATGATTCCCTGGCTCCTGGTCGAAGCGCTGATGGGCATGAGGCTCCGCCTCTCGGTGCCGGGAGCACTCGCGGTGGTTTACTCGGCGATCGGCTCGCTGCTCCTCGCCTACGCCGGATGGAGCTATGTCGTGCAGCGCCTGGGTCCCGCGCGCGCCGGCGTCACGATGCATCTCATGCCGGCGATCGGCATCCTGCTGTCGGCCATCTTTCTGCACGAATATCCCGGCTGGTACCACTTCGTCGGCATCGCGCTCATCCTCGCCGGCGTCGCTACAGCTTCATCGGCTTCCCGTAGCCGGTGAGCTCGAGGTAGCCGCGCCCCACCTCCTCCTGGCCGGCAAAGGCGCGTACCGCGCCTTCCCAGTACACCGTGCCGACGCTCGCGCGAGCGTCGAGCTCCTGGTCATCCATCAGCGGTTCCAGGCGCAGGCCATTGACCTCCATGGACACGGGGTACTCGACGCCGGTGCGCGGCGACTTCCACGTGCGCAACGGCTTGAATTTCACTCCAGGCGGCGCGTAATGAATGCCGCCCGCCTTCGCGCGCATCTCGAACGCCATCATGGAGCGCCCGTCGAACAGGTTGATTCCAGTCCAGTCCCAGCCCGCCGCCTCGGGCGCCAGGTAGGCGCTCGACCATTCGTGGTCGAGCCACGCCGTGCCACCAACCTTCCGGCCGTTCACGCTGCCGGATACGCCGAGCTGCGGCTGGCTGTAGTAGTAGCTCGCCTCGTGCGGGCGACGGCCCTTGCGGCTGAACCCGCGGTCTCCTTGCAGGACGGGTTCGCCCTTCGCCGCGAACGTGAGATCGAAATCGAATTCCCGCGCGGCAACGCGCGCCCGGTACTGGGCGCCTTCGAGGAAGAGAGACCAGTCGTCGATCCAGACCGCCGTGCGGCCGGTCTCGGCCTCGGCGAGCGAATGGCCGGCGCGCGCCGCGGCCTGGTCGTGCAGCAAGTGGCCGCGCTTCGGATCGGCGAGGGCGGCGTGCGCGAACAGGATCTGGCGCGGCGTGAACGTGCTCGGATTGGCGCTCTCGTTTTCCGGTCGGGCACGGAAGAAGGTGATCTGGAAGCCGAGCGAGTTCTCCAGCCAGCCGGTTACGTACCACCACTCGGTGCGGAAATCCGGATGCGCGCCATGATCGCGCGGGAAGACGAGCGGGCGCGGGACGACGTCCGGGTAGCGGACCTTGCCGGCCCATGCGAGCGCCGGAAGCATCGAAAGGCCGAGGAACGTTCTGCGCCGCATGCAGCGTTTATGCTACAGGGATGGGCTATCGCTTCTTCATCGCCGACGTCTTCACCGACCGGCCGTTTACCGGCAACCCGCTCGCCGTCCTGCCCGACGCCGACGGATTGTCGGCTCGAGCGATGCAGGCGATCGCGCGCGAATTCAACTTCGCCGAGTCGACGTTCATCCTGCCGCCGAGCTCGCCCGCCTTCGCCGCGAAGGTGCGCATCTTCACGCCGAAGACGGAAATGCCATTCGCCGGCCACCCGACGATCGGCACGGCCGCCGTGCTCGCGCATCTGAAGCGCGTCAAAGTGCCAGGCACCATGGTCCTGGAGGAAGGGATCGGTCCAGTGCCGGTCGAGATGACGCCGCAGGGCGGCCGCCTCGTCATCGAGCGGCCGGTCGAGGTGCCGGCCGAACGCCCGGTGCGCGAAGCGGTCGCGGCGGCGCTATCGCTCGCTCCGTGGGCGGTGGAGGAGACATGGTTCGCGAACGGCGGCGTGCGCTTCTGCTTCGCCCGGCTGAAGGATCGCGCGAGCGTCGACCAGGCCGTGCTCGACCGCGGCGCCTGGACGCAGAACCTTGCGCGCGCCTGGGCGCCGAGCCTCTATTTCTTCGCCGGCGAAGAGAAGCTCTACGTGCGCATGTTCGCGCCGTCGCTCGGCATCGAGGAGGATCCGGCCACGGGTTCGGCGGCTGTCGCCATCGCGGGCGTGTTTGGCGCACGGCGGCCCGAGCGGGAGGGCACCTTCACGTGGCTCATCGACCAGGGCGTGGCCATGGGACGGCCGAGCCGGCTGGAAGCGATCGCCGAGAAGCGCGACGGCCGCGTGGTGCGCATCAAGGTCGGCGGCGCGACGGTGATCGGCGCGGAAGGGACGATCGAAGTCCCCGCCGGATACTAGCTACCAGTCCTCCCGCACCGCCCGCACCGGTCCCATCCCCATCGCCTCGCGCCCCGAGAGCACGGCGGTGACGACGGCGAGCACGACGAGGATCGCGATGAGCGAGCCGAGCAGCAAAAACGGCGGATGGAGATCGATGCTCCAGTTGAAGGACTGGCGGTTCACGACGTAGATCAGCACCAGGCTGACGATCCCGCCGCACAGCAGTCCCGCAACCGCGCCGAGCGCGGCCAGCAGCGCCCCTTCCGCCGCGAGCATCGCGCGGATCTGGCGCTTCGTAAGGCCGAGGTGGCGCAGCATGCCGAACTCGCGCCGCCGCGCGAGCACCACCGCGCCCAGGCTGGACGAGAGACCGAAAAGGCCCACCAGCACGGCGACCGCTTCCATCGCGTACGTGACGGCGAACGTCCGGTCGAAGGTCCTTAG
>Ga0070681_10002100_pt1 | contig 18091 bp, 24 predicted proteins | sample KBSC83BmetaG_FD_65650 | JGI IMG/M metagenome (GOLD analysis project Ga0070681, IMG submission 65650) | Corn rhizosphere microbial communities from Kellogg Biological Station, Michigan, USA - KBS C8-3B metaG | ecosystem: Host-associated > Plants > Roots > Rhizosphere | place: USA: Michigan... | reverse complement strand
CTAGGCTAAAGCCCGCCGTGCTCGAGTTCGCGCTCGGCCTGGAGCCAATCGTCCAGCTCACCGGCGCTACGTGAAGCCGAGGGGCGGATCTCGGCGATCCAAACCCGCCTCACGCAACAGGGTAGGGTTTGAGAATGGCCGAGTATGCTCGGCCATTCGTAGGGGTCGGGCACGCCCGGGCACGCCCGACCCGTTTCACTCCCAGAATCCTGGCACGGCTATGGCAGCGCCATGGGCGCGCGCAGCGTCCAGCTCCGGGAAACCATGATAGAGGTTCAAATCGCCCCGGTCCGCGCGTCTGTCCACATTCCGAAGAAAGCGCTGGTGAAACGGAAGAATACTAACGACCGGCGCGTGCGCCTTGTAGAATTGACTCCGAAAGGGCGCGCGCTCATCAGCAAGACCTTTCGGGAACACGCAGCCGCGATGGAACAAGCCGCCCGTGTCCTCTCAAAAGAGGAGCGGCTGATGTTGCTGCGGCTCCTTAACAAATTGGGGAAAGGCGGGCACGATGAACCGTAGCGCGACTGATGATTCAGTGGAGCGGCGCGGTCGGCAAGAGCGTGACTGTCCGTTGAACGAGGGACTTACTGAACGCGGCGTTTGTTTATGCCGAGCTCGACCGCGGAATTCCGAGTTTGGCAGCGGCTCCATTTGGCCCCGCAACTTTTCCGTTGCTTTCCGCAAGAGCTGCTTCGATGAGTTCCTTACAGTACGAGTAACGGAGGCCGTAAAAACTCGCAGTGCTCGGTAGACACAGCAGGTGGTGTTTGCGATCTAGGTTCTCATCCCCAGGCGCTGTGCCCGTTCTATTCGGGCGACAGCTGCGGAGACTAAACGCAAAAAGAAAACGAAGGATTAAAACACATGTCGAAGAAACTCACGAACTATCTCGGCTGGGCTATTTGGCAACGGTCCTGGCGATCGGCACCTCCTACCTAGTCACTTCGCGAACTAAGGCGTCGCCACGGCCTATGCAGTCCAGCGCGACTGCTGGTACAACCAAACCGCTAAAGCCGCTAACCTACTTCTTCACTCTGGAGGAGAGCCTCTACAATTTAGATGGCTCCAAGATCACATATGAAGGCCGGGAGGCCGCCTGGGAAATAGTCCACGGCCAGAGGGCGGATGGCGCTCACGTCAACATGATGTGGAACAAGTCCGACTCTCGACACGCTATACGCCACGTGGATTTCCCGAACAAAGGTATTACAATCGACGTAAATGCCGCAAACGGGAACAAGACCACTTGGGGCACTGGCGTCCCAGAGGATGCAACGTTTCGGATGAAGCACACCGACTACATCACTTGTGGTACTGGCAACCTACCAGGAAAAGACACAATCCAGGGTTTCAAGTTCGTTCACACGGTTAGAAAGAGCGATCAAGAAGTAAGGGAGAGTTGGCTCGCACCGGCATTCGATTGCAGAGAAATAAGAACCGTCCTTACGACGACTGCCAGCCGCACCATTTTCGAACCTCTTTTCCCCAGCGACAAGCCCCCGGATGATAGTTACTTCGTTATCAAAGATGGCCTCAAGGAGATGGACCCTATCGCCTTCCGCCAGTCGCTCAGCGACACGCCTGTACAATTTCCCGCTAGTTGGGCAGAGAACTTAATGCAGTCTTACGAGTCCGACAAATCCGAAAGGATCAAACGACAGTAAAGCTACCAACAATGAAATTGCGAGATATACTCATCAACCTCTGCCTAGTCGCACTCTGCGCCTTTTGTGCGGTTGGCACGCTCGCGGTATACCAGTATGGCGTTAACCTAAAACGTCAACCGCAAAGGGCATCCTCGCCCAAAACCCAAAAGGAGATTGAGGTCGCCATGCTGTCTGGCATCAAGATGGACAAGGTCAACGCCGTCCTCACGCCTCAAGAAATGGCCAAACCGGAACTCGTGCTCTTCCTCAGGACTGGCTGCATCCACTGCCAGAACAGTCTGCCACCCTATCGCGACATGATGAACAGCGAAGCTGTAAAGTCTCACCGTGTAGTGTTGACAGCGATATTCTCTAAACCGGACACTCAAAAGATTGCGCAGAAGTACGTCGCCGACAACAAGCTTGGCATCCAGCACGTGGTGGCAGATCAAAGTTTGGGCGCTCTTGGCATTCAAGGAACACCAACGGTCTTAGCTGTAAAAAGTGGACAGATCGTTGCAAGTTGGTTTGGTGAGCATAGTTCGGCAGAAGTCCTCAAGGCAATCGACAAACTGAGCTAGTTCTATAACCTTATGAAAGAGTTCTTTTTGTACTCGGATTTGCGGCGGGCGGCTTTGCACGACCTTCGCACCACGCTCAGCGAGTAGGAGCGCAGTTGCCTCGCCAAACCACTGCTTGCACCCGTAATTACCACTACTTTGTCTTGAATTCCCAATGAAGTCTGCTTATTCGTCGTTTCTCTTCTGTGTACTTTCTTCTAGAATAATTTCGATAGAGAGCGCTTGTCACGCGTGCCGGTTGTGTGATTCCTTCGACACCACCCGCAGGACAATGTCTTCTTCAGCACGACGGCCACATAAGGGCTCAGTCAAGTGCATGCGTGTTACTTGTGTAGTCACGAGGCGATACCGTCCCATTGTTCTACTTGCTCTGGTGGCATCGCCATGCGTGTTTTCTGACTCGTTAAACGCACAGGAATCAAAGGCGAGCCTGCCGAATCTCGACCTGATTCTGGATTCTATGGAACGAACCGAAATGCACAACCCTGCTCTCTCTCGGCCTTACGAAGTGACGCGGCAATATAAGGTATTTCGCGGTGACGATACAAAGCCTTCCTCGGAAGTAACCGCTCAAATCACCTTCACTCCCCCGGACATCAAAACATTTAGAATCACCGAAGAGCAGGGCAACCCGAGAGGCAAAAAGATCGCCAGCGCCCTTTTGGAACAGGAAGTAGCGTCTGCCAAGGAAGGACACAAGGGCGCCATCAGCCGAGCCAATTATAACTTCGTCTTCCTGCGCGAGCACAATTTTGGCGCGGTTCCGGAGTACGTGCTACATATCATTCCAAAGCGTAAGGAAAAGGGCCTGCTGCTTGGCGACATCTGGGTGGATGCCAAGACCTACCGCATCCGGCAGGTTGTCGGAGTCCCGCTCAAGAGTCCCTCATTCTGGATCAAGGACATCCACATCACCATCCAATTCGCTGAGGTGAACGACATGTGGATATTCGTTTCTGTGGATGCCATCGCGATCGTCCGGTTTCTGGGCATTTTCACCCTTACAAGTCGTGACTCGACGCCGCCAATCGCTACTGCAAGCGCGCCTGGCCCCTGATAAGCGGCCATCGTACCCCGATTGGAATGCCGCGTGCACTGGTGAAGTTGTTTACCGGCAGGAACGTTCAATGCCCCGAGCCACTCTGCAAGAAAGCGGCGTACCGCCCTTGTCAATCCTCGACCTTGCGCACGTCGGCGAAGGAGCAACACCGGCGGATGCGCTGCACAATTCGCTTGATCTGGCGCAGCACGCCGAGGAATGGGGCTACAAGCGCTTTTGGCTTGCCGAGCATCATAACGTGGCCGGCATCGCGAGCGCCGCGACCGCAGTCGTCATCGGGTATGTGGCCGCCGGAACACTCACAATCCGGGTGGGCTCGGGCGGAATCATGCTGCCCAACCATGCGCCGCTCACGATCGCGGAACAATTCGGCACGCTCGAGGCGCTCTATCCAGGGCGGATCGACCTGGGTCTCGGCCGGGCGCCCGGCACCGACCAACTGACGGTGCGTGCTCTGCGCCGTGATCCGTCGAGCGCCGAGACCTTCCCGCGGGACGTCGTGGAGCTGCAGGCCTTACTCGGTGACCTCCGGCCCGGACAGGCGGTGCAGGCCGTACCGGGAACCGGTTCGCATGTCCCACTATGGATTCTCGGGTCGAGCCTGTTCGGGGCGCAGCTTGCCGCCAGCCTGGGCCTTCCCTTTGCATTCGCGTCCCACTTTGCCCCGGATTCCCTCCTGCCGGCGCTGCAGGTCTATCGGGCCGGATTCCAGCCCTCTGAGCAACTGCAACGGCCGTACGCGATGGTGGGTGTAAACGTGATCGCGGCAGAAGATGACGAGGCGCGCCGTCTCTTCACGTCCCTCCAGCAGGTAGTCACCGGTATTTTCCGTGGTACACGGGGCCTGCTTCCTCCGCCGATCGACGATATCGAGAGCTACTGGTCGCCCGCCGAGAAAAACGAGGTCTCGAGAATGTTGGGCCGGTCCTTCGTGGGATCGGCGGAAACTGTCCGGCACGGCCTCGAGGATTTTATCGAGGAGACGCGCGCGGATGAGCTGATTGTCGCCTCAGCCATTTACGACCATCGAGCGCGGCTGCGCTCCTACGAAATCCTGGCGAGCGTTCATAAGGCACTTTCTCAGGCGTCGCGCCAGCTTCGTGTCGATAACTCCAGACGATGACCGCTCGCCGGTTTCCAAGGCAACTGTTCCGACGTACTGCTTCCGTGCTGGCTATCCGGCATCTGCCTGAGCAAATGTCGAAAATATGACATCGATCACCCTCGTCATGCCGTAGCCGGTGAAGCAGAAAGTCATTCGCCGCACTTCGCGAATGAATGGATGGCAGCGTGCACGGGCAGAAACATAGGGATGATGCATATGATCCGGGTTACGAAATCAGAAGAGAGGGAACGCACGATCATCACGCTCGAGGGACAACTTTCGGCTGATTACATCGAAGCTGTTGAGATCTGCTGCAATCAGGCAGTATCGAAAGGAAAGCCCGTCGATGTTTTCTTGCACGATATATTAACGATTGACGAATCCGGCCGCGCCCTTCTCGCTCGTTTGGCCGCCCAAGGCATGCGCCTGCTCGCCACTGGGATCTACACGTCTTATATAGCGCGAGCCCTGATGCCGGTCGGTATCCGGGGGCCAGTCTCTCCGTCGGCTGCAGCCGGCGCGCGTCGCGCGAGAACCAGTCCGAAATTTGAGGGAAATCACAGATGAGGCTTTCCGCAACTGACAAAGCGGCTTTTGTCTCGCTTGCTCAAGAGGTGTTCGCCTTGGATACGGCGATTCAGTGGTTCGCGCTGGAGAAAGTCGGCCGCGGATCATGCTGTGCCCGGCGCGACGCAGAGACTGGCACGGTGTTTGCGGCGGCGACAACGCCTGATACCGAACTGATTGACCCGCTCGTGCTGATGCTCGCGGAGGGCCGCGACGGTTTGCACGGTCAGGAAGAAAGCAGAAATCCTCACCGGTTGCTGTTTGTAGTGCTGGCGTACGCAGACGTCGTTGAAATCGTCGCTCGGTTCGGACGGTCCGGCCATGCCGGTGTGGCGATTAATCGCCACGCAGATGCGTATACCTTGGGCCGGAAGCTGACCGAACTTTTTGACCGCAGAGCAGAAGAAACCCGCGCGCTGGTACACGCAGATGAAAATGTTGCAACAGGATAGGCGCCGCGCGGTCCCGAGCACCAAGACGGTCTTGTTGATCACAGAAATACTTTGGCCGTAACGCCGTGCCAGTTTATTGGCAGCCTGTCGAAATGCTGGCACCAGGAACGCGGCACGGGCCTGTCATGAAAGCGTAAGTGCCATTCATTCCAGCGATGCGAACATGAAGGATTTTGGACAGCCGAATGCCTTATGTTTCGCAGAGTTGGCACACACCGGAGAGACCGAGCTGGTCAGGGCTGAGGAGAGCTTTCAGTCTGAGGTGAGTCATTCCGGGAAGAACTCTACATCCAAGTTTCAGAGACGAAGGAAATTGCAATGGCCCGACCACTCGTAGCCTTCGAAGACAGTGCGCTCATAAAAATGGCGCTGGCCGGCCAAACAGAATGCTTCACGGTTTTGACGAATCGCCACTTGCCCGCTGTGAGAAGGCGCATCGGCTCAATAGTTTCGAACACAACCGATGCCGATGACCTCCTCCAAGAGGTCTTATTGAAAGTCTGGCTCCATCTGTCGACATTCAGGTCGGAGTCCAGCTTTCGGACGTGGATGACTCGCGTGGCCATTAATGAAGCACTGCAGTCATATCGACGGGAGCGGTGTAGACCACTCTGTCAAACGGCGGGCGATTTAGCCGCTATCGCTTCACACGGCGAAACGCCGTATCAGTCTCTTGCTCGGACTGAAGTAACGCGGGTGATTCGCAGCGCCGTGGCGGGGCTCCCTGCAAAGTATAGGCAGATCCTAATCCTTCGCGATCTCGAGGAGCTCAGCGTGCGAGAAACAGCTCAATGCCTCCAGTCGAGCATTCCGTCGGTGAAGACAGGCTCTTCCATGCGCGATTTATGCTCTTAGCCGCACTTCGGAGACAAAACAATCCTGAAACGGATAAGTGCAGTGCATAACAAAACGCATCTGAGTGCCAGCCGTTTGGCAAGTGCCCATATGCAGGTAGCGCGCCACGCAGGCTCGCGCGCTGCCATGGAAACAGGCCGATACATTTCAATCAGTTCCCTGGATTTTACAGTTGGCGCGGGACCCGCTTTTTCATTTTCGGGCATAAGAAGCCAAGATTCGAGGCAGCGACGTCGGTGGCACTTGAACGACGCCCGTAAACCAATGATGAAGATTCAAATGAAAGAATTCGGCGACCAGTTGACACTACAGGTCGAAGGACGATTGGCCGGGGCCTTTGTGCCCGAGCTCGAAACCTGCTGGCAGGCTGCTTGTGCGCACCAACCCAACCGGAAGATCTCAGTTGACCTCCAAAGCGTCACCTGTATCGACCGCGCCGGCCGGTCCCTGCTGCAGTCGATGCACAGAAATGGGGTCGGTTTCCTCCGCGCCGGCCTGGCCATTCAGGACATTCTCGAGCAGGTTATGGAGTCGCCAGAATGCAAACACTAGAGCAGTCGAACGATAGAGCGACGAACCTTTACTGGCTCGCCTTTCTCCTCACAGGTCATCGCGGGCTAAGCGTCGATGTGACGCTCGAAGCCCTGGTTTTGCCAGACGATGCGAACCCTTTCTTCTCGACTTGGATGCTCGCATGGTCGCGACGGGTGTTCATCGCAAAGGCACTGGCTGAGATTCGCGAACTAGCTGCGTCCGCGCGCCAAACGGCCTCTGAGCGCGCAGAAAAGGCAGCGCTTCCGCCTCGCAATTGGACTCTCGATCGGGGCACGACGAAGCTCCAGCTCGAGAGCGCGCTCCTTGCCATCGATGTGTTTCCGAGATGTGCTCTTCTGCTCTCTGTCTTCGAGGGGATGTCGCTGGAGGATGTGGCGATCCTGCTGGATGCAGACACTGAGCTGGTGCGAAAGGCCCAGACCATCGGTTTGCGAGAGTTGACCCGCAACCTCGCTCGCAAACAGGGTTGGACATCCACCGCTACCAACTTAGATACAAGTGAGATGCGACATGCCTGAAAAGGTGAGGCAGAATATCGATCAAGCATCCGCTGCCGGCCAGACGGCGGCCTGGAAATTCGGCACCTTGTGGTGCGACTTTATGCACGACTCGCCCACGTGGCCGATTCACGGCGAATACGAATGCCGCATCTGTGGCCGGCGCTACGCCGTGCCATGGGCCGGAGACATAATTGTGCCGGCGCCGGCCAATCTGATTGCTGCAGAGCCGGCGCGAATTCACCGGGCAGGCGTTCCGTCCTTCCGATCCGCCTCGCCGTCACTAATCATCGCGCTGGTACTGCTGCTAGCTCCACCCCTTCGAGCCGAGGACGAAGCCATGGTGGACTCCACCGGCCGAGCCGCGATGGCCTTTGCGCGCTACACCGCCGGCCTGCAACAGGAGAGCCCCTGGAGTCTGGAAACCGTCGAGATCGATGCCTCGCTGCCGAAGCTTGCGAAGCAGGGCCGGTTGCGCGCCATTCGTCGTCTGCTGCCGTTTGGCAGGCCGGAATATCAGGTGCTCGAAATCGAAGGAGACCAGACTGTCAGGCAGCAGGTGATCGTTCGTTACCTTTCCGAGGATGTACGGGCCGCGGCCATTCCCGCCTCTTCAGTTGCGATTACTGTTGCGAATTATAAATTCCGCTACAAGGGTGAAGTGAACACTGCCGGGGCCATAGCCTATGCCTTTCTAATCACACCGCGAAAGAAACGGGAGGGCCTCATCAAAGGCGAATTGTGGCTCGACGGCGAAACCGGTGCTGTCGTTCGACAATCCGGATACTTAATCAAGAAGCCTTCGATATTGGTGAAGCGCGTCGATGTGACTCGGGAAACCGTCTTACGCGATGGAATTGCGGAGGTGCGGGTTACGCATTTATCAGTGGACACGCGGTTGGTTGGACGTGCCGAACTGATCATCCATGAACAGCCCTATGCAGCCGCAGATAACAGCCCCGCGCTGAGCATGGCGGAGAGGTAGATGCGGATTTGGCTTCGCAGGCATCGTATCGTCGCCGCGCTGCTCTTCGCTGCTCTCGCGCTGGCAGGCACCGCAGGCGTTCTTCTTTACAATCTCGACTCGTGGTTGACTGTGCCTGTTCTGTTGAGCCTTTCTTCCTCTTGAGTACAACTGCCGGGATGCGGGCATTTGCCCGCCTTCAGTGAGCAAATCCCCGATGGGGAGTTACGTTCCTGCCAGTAAGTAGTTATATCTTCGATTTGGCCATTACTTTGCCCTATTGCGTTGTGAGTTAGCGGGCAGGTCGGACGTGAGCGTGTTTGTAGGGGCCGGGCATGCCCGGCTCGTCCTGCCCAAACGCATTAACAAGCGGTATTAAAACTTCTGCCACGGGCCGAAAGGGAGTTAACAATGTTCAGAACAAATAGTCTCGCAGCAATTCTTTTGGGAGGTGCGCTGGCAGCGCTGCCGGCGTTTTCACAGGAAGGCGGGCGATCCGACGCCACTGTTCAGGCGTTCGGAAGCTTCGTAAAAACTACGACCGACAATGGTGTACAGCAGGTCGCAACAAATAGCGGTGGCGTGCTGGCTAGCTATCGTTTCTTTTTCTCGAACAGCCAGGGCATGGAAGTGAATTACGGTTATTCGCTCAACACACAAACGTATGGATTGTCATCCGGCCCCCTGGGAGTGAAGTCAAACCAGCATGAGCTGACTGCCGCCTATGTGTACCGGCATGCTTTGCGACACTTCACGCCGTTTGTTGAGGCCGGCGTCGGCGGGCTGGTATTCGCTCCCACGCACGCGCCGGCAGCCTCTACACAGGCTCGAGCTGCATTTGTGTACGGCGGCGGCGCCGACTTCAATGTCACCAAGCGAATCTTCGTTCGCGCCGAGTATAGGGGACTAGTTTACAACAGTCCGACGTTCGACCTTGCCCCAGCGGTGGGCACCGATCGCGTAACCCATCGGGCCGAGCCCTCCATCGGGTTTGGCTACAGGTTTTGAGAGTAAATCGGTTTGGAGGCCGGGCGATTGCCCGGCACTCCATGAAGACTGAGTGACGAAATGAAACTGAATTTGTCGGTCATATTATTGTTCGCAGCACTCGGCGGCCAAGCTTCCGGCCAGGAATCGGAATTCGCAACCGGCCGGGCGTACTACACGGAGGGCGAATTCAAAAAGGCGGCGGCGCATCTTCAACTGGCGCTCAAAGTGAACCCGAATGATGCCGAGTCTTCCTATTGGTTGGGCATGTCATATCAGGTCCTCGCGGACGTCGCTTTCCCGTTCGCGGGCAAGTACACCTCAAAGGCGCGCGTCTACCTGACGAGGGCGACTGAACTCGCACCTGAACGGCTGGACTACCGCAGGCAGCTGTTCGACTTTCTTGTGGATTCCGCCGGCTCCTCGCGGGCTGCGGCGCGGCAGGCTGCGGACCTGCTGCGGACCGTTCCGGAGCCCGATCCCGACTACAGCTACATGCACCAACGCTTCGAGCGCGAGAGGAGGGCAAACGCCTCGGCAGACGCTCGACTTGGCAGACTATTCCTCGCCATTCCGCGAGCGACATACCGCCTCGCGGAACTGCCCATCGAACACGTGTCTGGCGGTGACGGCATTTCGACACCTGCCGGAATACAGGCGCAGCCGATGGCGTCCGCCAGTCCGTCCGCTTATTGAGGCGTTTCAAATCAACTAGTTAGAAGAGTCAGGCGTCTGGCTCCCGGAGTGCTACCCGTGAAACGATATCCGGTTTGTGCATCGCCGCAAGGCAGCCGGGCATCAAGTGGGAGAGAGAGATAATGGTAGCCACTCCGACCATCCGCATGACTTCGCCTTCCGGGTCACCATCAGAGTACCTGTTGTCCGAGCGTTACGAAGCATTGATACGCGTATCGCAAGCAATCGGCGCGCACCGCGATCCTAAAGACCTCTTTCGCGCGCTGGCTACCGAAATGCACCGGGTCGTGCAGTTTGACGGTATCGTGGTCGCTCAATATGACGAAGCGTCCGACGAGGTTCTGTGGAACGCATGTGAGGTCTGCAGCCAGCAAGGCCCAGCTTCGCCGCCCGATATTCCAGCCGACGAAACCATCACCAAGTGGGTCTACCAACGCCAGGAGCCGCTCGTTATTCCCTCGCTCGAACGGGAAAACCGCTTCCCGCGCATGATTGCCTTTCTTCAGGAGAAAGGGTTTCAATCGGTATGCGCTCTTCCTCTGACGACTGTGCATCGCCGTATTGGCACGATCGCAGTCGCCAGCAAGCGTGCCGACGCCTACTGCGAGGAAGAAGTGCGTTTTCTCTCGCTGGTTGCCGACCAGGCTGCTGTGGCCATTGACGATGCGCTGAATTTCGAGGCCTCCCAAATTGCACAGACAGCACTGCAGCGTAAGAACGATCGCCTGAAACTGCTTCTCGACGTGAACAACACTATCGTTTCGAACCTGGAGCTGCGCGATCTTCTGAGGGCTATCTCGGGAAGTCTCCGTTCCGTCATGCAGTGCGATGCCGTGGGCGTCGCTCTGCCCGATCGCGAAAGCAAGCACTTGCAGGTTTACGCGCTCGATTTCCCAGGCCACGAAGGGCAGATCCGGGAAGGGATGCTCATTGCCATCGATGAAGATTCGTCGGGTGCCCGCGTATTCCGAACGGGCGAGCCGGTAAGCCTCCTCCGGGGCGACTCGGTTCACTTCGATTCGATGGCGGAAGAGCAAGGCGTGCAGTTGATGTGCCAGATTCCTCTGATCAGCCGTAACCGTACCCTCGGGTTGTTGAGTCTCGCCCGATTAGCTGCCGTTCCCTTTACGCCGCTGGACTTGGAGTTTTTGAGTTTGGTTGGCAATCAGGTGGCGATCGCGGTAGAGAACGCGCTTGCATATCAGGAGATCGCCGAGTTGAAAGACAGGCTGGCGCAGGAAAAAGTCTACCTGGAGGATGAAATCCGTAGCGAGTTAAACTTCGACGAGATTGTCGGTCGAAGCTCCACCCTGAGGAGTCTGCTGCAGGAAATCGAGACCGTGGCGCCGACCGATTCCACAGTACTGATCTACGGCGAGACCGGAACCGGGAAGGAACTGATCGCGCGCGCTATCCACAATCTGAGCGCTCGCGGCAAGAGCTCGTTCGTCAAGCTGAACTGCGCCGCAATCCCCACCGGACTGCTCGAGAGCGAGATGTTCGGCCATGAAAGGGGCGCTTTCACGGGCGCAGTCGCGCAGCGCATCGGACGCTTTGAGCTGGCAAATCGCGGGACGGTGTTTCTGGACGAAATCGGGGAAATCCCGCTCGAGCTGCAACCCAAGCTGCTACGCGTCCTGCAGGAACGCGAATTTGAACGATTAGGGAGCTCTCGCACGCTCCGCACCGACGCGCGTCTGATCGCGGCTACGAATCGCGATCTGGGCGCGATGGTCGAAGAGCAGAAATTTCGTGCCGATCTCTTCTACCGGTTGAATGTTTTTCCCGTGCATGTTCCTTCGCTGCGTGAACGCCAGGGCGATATCCCGCTTCTAGTCCGCCATTTTGTTCAACAGTTCGCGCGGCGCATGGGTAAGGCGGTGGATACTATTCCTACCGAAACCATGAACGCCCTCATCCACTATCATTGGCCTGGAAATATCCGCGAACTGCAAAATCTGGTGGAGCGCGCCGTGATCCTGTCGAGCGGTCCGATTTTGAAGGTGCCTCTGAATGACTTGCAAGCTCAGCCCGCGCCAGCCGCCACACGGAGAATTGAGACCCTGGAAGACGCGGAGCGCCGGCACATCCTGGACGCGCTCGCTGCTTCGGACTGGGTGATCAGCGGGCCGAATGGCGCCGCCACGTCGCTCGGGTTGAAGCGGAGTACCTTGCAAGCTCGCATGGAAAAGCTGGGAATTCGCCGGGCTCGTGCGGCGGCACCCTCCCCGCAGTGAACCGCGAGGCCTACGGCGCTGCCCCGCGCCCGTGCATTCGCTCATATTCGAACGGCCTCTTCCAATTAATCTGAGCTCTTCGCAAATGTAACACTCCGCCTCTTGCATCGCGGAAACCCATTCCCGGAGCAAGCATCAAAAGATTTGCGTGATGCGGGAATAAACTCGCACGGCGGGCAGTATTCGGTTACATGAGTATCAAGAGGTAAATAGGACGGAGTGCCTGAAAAAGCAGAACTCGCGCGTTTCGAGCAGATGGTGCTCCCCCATTTGGGCGCGGCTTACAATCTGGCGCGGTGGCTCACTGGAAACAATCACGATGCCGAAGACGTCGTGCAGGAGTCTTACCTGCGTGCTCTTAAGTTCTTTGGCGGATTTCGAGGCGAGAACAGCCGGCCTTGGCTATTGACGATCGTGCGTAACACTTGTTTCACGTGGTTGCGGCAGAATCGTTTCAGTGAGTTCACCGAGTTGGACGAGCAGATCCACGGCAGGGAGAGGGAACCCCGGAATCCGGAATCCATCATGCTGGCGGCCGCTCACAGTGAAACAGTACGGAAGGCTATTGAGGCATTGCCCCCTGAGTTTCGCGAGGTGATCATTTTGCGTGAAATGGAGGACCTGTCCTACAAGGAGATTTCCGTTATCGCATCGATTCCTGTGGGCACTGTCATGTCCCGGTTGGCACGTGCCCGCTCCAGGCTACAAGAGCTGCTCTCGGAACTCATGACCCGTGGGGTAGGTGCATGAACTGCCGGGAAGCACAGGAACTAATTCACGGATTCGTAGACAGCGAGTTGGGTCTGGTTTTGAATCTGGAGATGGAGCGGCACATGCGCGAATGTCCAGGCTGCTCGGGAACTGATGAGAGGCTTCATGCCATGCATACCGCTGTCAGTGACAATTCACTTTATTTTCAGCCGCCGGCGGGGCTTGAAGATCGCTTGCGCACACGTCTGCGGAAAGTGAACAGCGTGGAAGGACGCGTTTGGACCCTCTCGCCCTCTTGGCGCGGGATCGGCATTGCGGCCGCTTTGGTGCTATGCATAGCCGGCACGTGGCAGATCGCTAACACGAGGCAGCGTTCATCTATTACAGAAACGATCGGGCAGGAAGTGGTGGCCAGCCACGTGCGTTCGCTTATGGCTACGCATCTTACCGATGTTCCCTCGTCGGATCAGCACACCGTTAAACCATGGTTCAACGGCAAGCTGGATTTTTCCCCGGTGGTTGCAGATTTTGCGGATCGTGGGTTTGTCCTTGCCGGCGGGAGACTGGATTATCTGGCTAACCGGGCGGTTGCAGCGCTGGTGTACCGCCGGAGGCAGCATGTCATCAATCTTTTTACTTGGCCCACGTCACAGCGGGACATGGCTATCCGGGCTTTTGATCGTCTGGGCTATCACGCTCTCAACTGGAACAAATCCCACGTGACATATTGGACCGTGTCTGATTTGAATCCCGAGGAACTACGGCAATTCGCGGACATGCTGCGCAATCACGAATAGCCAACTGCTTCCCTTCCCCTCTCTGAAGAAATCTGATCGCCATCGGAATAAACAGCATCGGCTTCGAGTAAGTACGTTTGAAGAGCAACTCAAATCAACCTACAGAGGGTGAAAACTTGCCGAAATTACTTATTCACGATCACAATAACGACGGCATTGACCGTCGCGGTTTCTTACAGTGCATGGCTTGGGCCGGAACAGGCGTTATCTGGACGGTTAGCAGCGGCATCCTGAGTTCGTGGGCTTTCAGCCAAAAGACGAAGGCCGCTAAGGGAGAACTCCACTTCGTCCAGATCAGCGACACTCACATGGGTTTCAACAAGCCGGCTAACCCTGACGTCGTGGGCACGCTGCAGGCGACCGTAGACAAAATCAACGCATTGCCGCAACAGCCCGACTTCATTATTCATACAGGCGACCTGAGTCACACGTCTAAGCCGGGCGAATACGACACTCTGGACCAGGTACTCAAAAGCGCGAAGCCGAAGCAGACGTTCTTCGTGCCGGGTGAGCATGACACTTCCATCGATGATGGCAAACAGTACCTCGAGCGCTACGGCAAGGAAACGAAAGGACGCGGCTGGTACAGTTTCAACCACAAGGACGTCCATTTCGTGGGGCTGTGCAACGTGGCCGCACTCGAAGGCCTCGGTAAGCTCGGCACTGACCAGCTCGAGTGGCTGGAAGCGGACCTCAAGTCCCAGGCCGCGAGCCGGCCGGTAGTCGTTTTCGCGCACATTCCGCTTTGGTCTGTTTATCCCGAATGGGGCTGGGGAACCGAAGATAGCGCGCAGGCTCTCGGTTACCTTAAGCGCTTTGGATCGGTGACGGTTCTCAACGGACACATCCACCAGGTAATGCAGAAGACCGAAGGGAACGTCATGTTCCACACGGCCATGTCCACGGCGTTTCCACAGGCTGCTCCAGCACCGGCCAACCATCCTGGTCCCATGAAGGTCGCAGATGACAAGCTGCGCAGCGTTTTGGGAATCACTGATGTGCAATCCGTCATGAAGAAACACAGCCTGGCAGTCGTTGATTCGACGCTCGCTTCCGCAGGGTCAGTAGCCAGTTCGGGAGGAGCGGAGTAACTTGTCGAAGCCACACAAATCCCATGCCCTCGGCGCAGTTCTCGCGCTGTTTGCATTGCTCGTAGTGGGCTCGAGCGTGTTTGCCGCCGGACAATCGACTGGAGGGGGTAAAGAGCTGTTCGAGAAGCGCTGCGGCGGATGCCACGCTCTGGACCGCGATAAAGAAGGCCCCCGCCTCCGCGGTGTTTACGGCCGTGTAGCCGGGTCGGTCGACTCATTCCAATACTCTGATGCTGTCAAGAAGTCGAAGATCACGTGGACCGATGAGATGCTAGACCAGTGGCTCACCGATACCGAAAAGCTAGTCCCCGGCAACGACATGACGTTCCACGTGGAAAAGGCGGGGGAGCGAGCCGAAATTATTGCCTATCTCAAACAGACTCTGGATAAATAGAGCGAGTTGTTCCTGATTGTAGGAAATTCAAGAGCCGAGATAAATCTATGACGGCGGTAACGGTGCGTGAAGTGTTGGACTCGACACTGGAGGCTGTGGCTCACGTCGAAACACTGGCCGTGGAGATCGCCCGAGGCGTGGGCTTTCGTGGCGTCAGTTTGGATCAAATCAGCCTTGCCACACACGAGACGAGCACCAATGCAGTGGTCCACGTCAACCGATACCGGACCGAGAAGAAAGTATTTGTTGCCATTTCGACAACTGAGGGCCGGCTCGAGATCACGATCGGCGATGAGGGTGACGGCTTCGACCCCAAGACAGTACCTGATCCGCTCGCGCCTCGGCAGCTATTCCGGGGCTCCAGCCGCGGAGTATTTCTTTGCCGGGCCTTCATGGACGAGTACCACGTGCGGTCCCGTGATGCCGGCGGCACGGAGATTACGCTGGTCTAGTATCTTCGCCCGCTGGTAACAAATCCATCCCCAAGGACATCATGAGCGAAACGCTCGGCATTCGCGGCAACGTTCTCGGCGCGTTTGCGCGGGCAGCCGCGACCTTTCCCTGTGCTGCTGGTCGCGTGATTCGCTCCGAACACCTTGAATCCTCGGCTCCCGCGGCGGTCGAAAGGAACCTGCGTGACATCGCCCGCATCAACAGCTGGTTCGGTGGTCATCGTACTCTGCTGAAACTACTGAAGGAATTCGTAGAACCCGCGGATCACTTTTCGATTCTGGATGTGGGCGCCGCGTCTGGAGACATGGGCAAATCCATTCTGAAGCAATATCCGAATGCAAAAGTCATCTCCTTGGAATCGCCAGCAGGTTCACCTGAAGCTGGCGGCCGACGCGTTCGCACTTCCATTCGCGATTCGGCCTTTGATGTGGTCATGTGCTCCTTTTTCCTGCATCACTTTTCAGACAGCCAGGCAATCGACCTTTTGAAGGAGATGAGTCGCCTGGCACGACGAGCATTGGTCGTCCTGGATCTCGAGCGCCATTTTGTAGCGTACTGTTTCCTACCACTCACACGGCTCTTGTTCGACTGGAGCGATCTTACCGTGCACGACGGGTGCATTTCTGTCGAGGCTGCGTTCACACGCCAGGAATTGGGGACGCTTGGTCTGACCCTGTATCCATCGTGGACCACCGCTGAAGACGTGGTACATGGAAGCCTCTCTTCCGACGATCGACACTTTACCGTGATCGTATCGGCATAGGTCCCTATCGCAGCCAAACCATACGGCACCTTTTGGATCAACGTAAACGCCATAAACCTCGGTGTGTGTTTTCGAGGAAGTTTGAGGGTACAGTCGGACGGCGTGCTGAAAAAGAGATTGCAACATCCAAAGGCCCGTGCTCGTGCCCGCATACAGAGAACCTTGGCGGTCCGACGTGAGGCTGGACTGGCTTAGTAATGTCACACGCTCGCCGAGAGTCACAGGCCGAAAACTGTCTCGCTCGAAACGAGCGAGTCTGTCGCTTGTGCCGGCCCAAATCGTACAGTCGCGCGTCTGTGGAGCGATTCGGTTCTGTTGGATGGTAATCCCTGCACTTTGTAAGAGGCGGTGAAGCGCACAGCGTCATACCGAAATACTCCATCCGACGTCGCCACCCAGATATATCCCGTCCGATCTTGTATGAGGTTGTGCACATCGAGACTGATCAGGCATCATCGTGCGAGTAGTATTTAAATGCATAGCGCTGTGCGGAGGCGATAACGGGTAATAAACAAAAGACGCTAGCTATGAATACCAGGAAACGGGCGCTATGGGAGGGGCACTTCGTCGATACGTATCACTTGGTGTGACGTGCATCTATTACAGCCTGAAGAAGCGTTATGCCGCGAACCCGACAGTTTCCCCAATTCGGCCGACCATCGGTACGTTTCTAGTCTAGAGTCCCCTTAAGGAACGGTACATATTTCTTTAGTTAACTTTGCGGCCCCGTCGGCAGGTTTTCGGGGCTACCACGCAGCGATCAGCTGCACGACCCGCAAGAGGTATGCTGCGCAGCGATCATTGCGATTGAAACCCGCAAATCAGGGCGTTTGACAATGCGGTTTTTGGAGAATGCAGAGGGGCATCGGCGCTGCCTGCAGCTACGCGACCATTGGTGCTGGCACGGCAACCAGGCCTTGAAGCTGCATTCGCAAAGCATCGAGCGATTCGGTCAAGGCCGTAGTGTCGACGCCGCTCCAGCCAAAACCATAAAGAATCAACTCGACTTCGATACTCATCATTGTCAGCGAAAACTGAAATTGGTGTTTCAATATGGCGCCCGTTAACTCGGAGCGATCGACCTCAGACGTAACCATGAGCAGTTTAATCGCTTTACAGATTTGATTGAAGTCTTCGGACAGGTGCAGCATGTATCCGCGAAAGATCTTCACGCGCACTTTGCGGAATTGCTTTTCGAAGCGTTTGTCACCAACGGACTTGACGGTCTGTAAATCAGGTTCCGCCAGGAGCCGTTCGACCACTTGGTACCGGTTGGGCGAAAAGATGTCGTCGGATTCGAAGATCGCCGCGTCAACGCGGCCACGCGATATAAGACGGGCAAAGACGGCCGCAAACACGACCGCTAGCAGCAAGAAACATATCGTGCTCGCGATGATGACAATATCCATAAATGGCTCGTCTTTCCCATCCCAGAATATATTTGCCACGGCCCTGCTGGCAATGATCATTTTAGAGAGCAGTTGAATAGGCAACGGTGCGCTTCTCCTTTTCTTTGCCTGACAAATGCAAAATCGTCCGTGGGCAGTGCCCGCACACCACGTCGGACAACAATTTAGACATATGTTGGCCGCTAACTATGGCGAACATTGGTGGCCGAATCGTCTCGGCTCATAATACGAAGGAACATGGCGGCGCATTCTCAAATGGACTTGCTCC
>Ga0070681_10002098_pt1 | contig 18107 bp, 20 predicted proteins | sample KBSC83BmetaG_FD_65650 | JGI IMG/M metagenome (GOLD analysis project Ga0070681, IMG submission 65650) | Corn rhizosphere microbial communities from Kellogg Biological Station, Michigan, USA - KBS C8-3B metaG | ecosystem: Host-associated > Plants > Roots > Rhizosphere | place: USA: Michigan... | reverse complement strand
ATCAGGGCCTGACCAAAGAGATATTTCTTTCGAATGAAGCAGTTTTCAATTCATAGGATGATTGTCACGAACTTTAGAAGTATCAAGAACGAGTGTGTTGTTTTTTCGAATACTGAAGGGTTGATACTTCTAAGTGGGGTGAATAAATGTGAGCCGCGTCTTGGTGCAAACGGTTCAGGAAAGTCAAGTCTTTGGCAAGCCCTCTGCTGGTGTCTTTATGGATCAGGAGTAAAGGGTGAGCGAATTTCATCCCTTCTAACATGGGGTGAGAAGCAAGCCGAAGTTTTATTAGAAATCCTCATTAATGGAAAGTCTCATACTATCTATCGTACTGGTCCGCCAGTCAAGATCGAAGTAGATGGAAAAGAAAAGAAACAGGAATGGCTCGATGAATTCTTAGGCTTGACAAAGGAACGGTTTATACATTCTGTTCTCTTTGGTCAGGGGGCTCCTCTTTTACCTGACAAGACTATCCCTGAACGTGGTGAACTTTTAGATGAAGTACTACAACTTAATATCTGGGAAGAAGCAGCTAAACGTGCAGGAAAGAAATGTACAGATCTTGAAAAAGAGATTTCAAATAAAGAAGGTATGCTAAAGTTTGTTGAAGGCCAGTTAAGCCAGATTCCAAGTGAAAAGTATATTCAAGCTCAAATAGAACACTGGGAAGGCATACATCAGATTGAACTTGAAAGTATCAACACAAAACTTACACAATGGAGTGAATCTAGAGATAGTCAGCTAGCTGATTTAGAAAATCAGATGAACCAGTGGAAAGATGAGAAGTCAGGTGAATTAGAGGCAAAACTTCAAGAAATTCAAAACTTAGAAAAAGAGCTAGAACTGTTAAATGCCCAACTTGAGGATACTCCTAAACACGATACAAAAAAGATCGATAAGCAGGTTAAAGATAATGAGTCAAAACTTATCAAATTACAGTCACGGTACACAGAGCTAGATACAGAACGAAGGTTAGTTATTAAACCACGCGATTTCTGGACAAAAAACAATGTCTGTCCCACTTGCCTTAATCCTATTACTGATGACATTAAGCAACAGCATCTTTGTGCTATTGATACTAAAGAACAAGAGATAAGTACTGAGCTTGATAAGCTCAAAATTGAAGATGCAAAGAACGAACTTGAACAGTCGCGTCAAGCACAAAAGTTCATCTTAGCATCTATTACAGAGGTGGCAGAACAGAGGCGCAATGCTGAGAATAACATTAAGCGTCTTGATTCTCAAATCACAGCTTCAATTTCTGTGGCTGAAAAGATGGGCCGCGAGCTTGAAACAAATCAAAACCCCTATGCTAAGCAATTTGAAAAGCTTGCTGCTACTGTCAATCCTTATTCAGAACAGCTAGAGTTGGCGAGAAAAAGAAAGAATCCTTATACTGATTTGCTTGAAAGTAACAAGAAGCTGCGTGAACAGCTTGAGGGTGAACAGGAAATCATTACTACCGCAATCAATCAAGTCAAACAGTCCTTAATTTCAGCAGAATATTGGAAGCATGGTTTCAAAAGGATTCGGCTTTATTTTGTTAATCAGATCTTAGCAGCCCTACAAATCGAAATACAGGGTGCCATGTCAGCTCTGGGACTTGATTCCTGGACTGTCAAACTAGCAACAGAGTCAATGACAAAATCAGAAACTGTAAAGCTAGGAGTACAGATCTTAATCAAGTCCCCAGTAGCTGAGGGTGAATGGACCAGTTGGTCAGGTGGTGAATCACAAAGATTGCGTCTCGGAATTGCTATGGGGTTTGGTTCACTGATTCAAAGGGCAGCAGGATGCTTCTGGAATCTTGAGGCTTGGGATGAACCCGGACAGCATTTAAGTGAACAAGGGATGGAAGATTTACTTGAAGCACTTCGCTATAGAGCAGAGGCTCTAAAGAAATCTATTTACGTCACTCATCATTCTGCACTCATTTATTCAGGGTTTACTGAAATATGGACAGCAGTAAAGGATGAGGGTGGTAGCCGTATAATTTGCATAGGAGACTAAGATGAAAGAATTTCCTGTCAGGTTTTTGACTATTTTGATTTTGGCCGTAGCTTTTCTCATTTCAGTAAGTCATGCCCAAGATGTTTGTGACAATACAATAATTGACAATGCAAGTGCTATAGCAGCAAAACCAATTGTCGAGCAGGCAGCTTCCTCACTTCAAGAACAGGGAGCAGATGTTCACTTCATTACAACCGCCGCAGATAGTCTAACTTTAGAACAGCAAGCTGAAATAATGAAGCAACATTGTGTGTCTTGGAAAAGCCCAAATGGAGGAGTTAAAGCTAATCTACTTCTCTTTATGGTAGCGCCTAAAGAAAGGAAGATGGCTATCTTCTACGGGCCTGGATATAAAGCTGCTCTTGACGGGCAGACAGACAGGATTAAACGTGATTTCATGGGACCACGTTTCCGGGGTGGTGATTGGTCCGGAGGGCTTGCTGCAGGTGCAATGGCAGTAAGTGGTAGAATTAAAGCTACTATTGATGAATCCAATAAGCCCGTGACCTATACAACCAATAACAATGAGACGCCTACAGATTTCCATGGCTTGTGGGTATTCTTCTGGATCCTTGGTGGACTGGCTTTTGGTGGTTTTACATTACTAATTTACTTTAAGCTCAAAAAGAGTAAAGAGGAAGCACAGACTGCCCAGCAGAATGCCATTGCTTCACGTTCTAGGGCTGTTGATCTATTAGGAAGCCTTAATGATGAGATAAAGAAGTACCCGGACGTTGCGGCTGCTCCTCCAGGAGTTAAATTTGCAATTCCAATTATTGATATAGCCTCACAATCACTAGCAACTTTAGCTTCTTCCATCTCCGGTGATCCAACTACTGAAGGAATGTCAAAGTCTTTCTATGAGTCACTAGACAGAACATACGCCCAACTTGAAAATAGACTAACACAAGCAAAAAATTACATCTTTGGCAACTATGCTGTACCCAGTGCTTCACCTAAGCCGCCTCAAAGTGTCAAAACTAAGAGACATGCTTATGCCGGAACAGGAGATTATCCTTCTGTAGCAATACCCCACACTACTCCTGAACCAACCCCTGCTCCTCCTCCAGCTCCAGTCAAGGAAACTGTAGTAGTCAGGGATAGTAGCAATGACCTGATGACAGGCATTCTACTAGATGAAGCTTTGCATAGCTCAGAACGCAGTCGTGAACCAGAACCTGAACCCGAACCACCAAGACATCATCATAAAAGCTATGACGATGATAGCAGTTCTTCGTCATCTTCTTCATCATCAAGTAGTAGTGATTGGGGAGGTAGTTCATCAAGCTTTGGGGGTTCATCAGACTTTGGGGGAAGTTCGTCTGACTCCGGAAGTGGGGGCGGTGGATTTGGTGGTGGCAGTAGTGATTTCTAGCTATTAAAAACAAGGAGATGATTTAAAATGTCACTTTTTTCAAAAGCACGAGCGTATACCTTAGGTAACTTACATGAATTACTTGATAAGAGGATTGACTTAAACTCACCTGCCGTCCTCAAACAATATGTCCGTGACCTGGAAGCAGCTATTTCTCAACTTAAACTTGAAGCTGCTGTTCAGGCGGGTGGGGTCAGAACTATTACTCGAGAAGTCGGTGATCTCAAGCAATCGATTGACATGAAGACAAAAGCCATCAAGACTCGCTTAGCACAGGCAGGAATTGATACTAATGATTCACTTGTCAGGGCTTGGGCGCAGCAAGTTACCAATTGGCAAAAGGAATTGTCCCAGAAAGAAAGTGTTGAGTTGCCGGATAAGCAAAAAGTATCTGCGTCACTCGACTCAGCAGTAGCTAAACTAGAAGCCAAGCACACAGAAATGGTTTCTAATGTACGTCAATTGTCATCTATGGCCAATACTAGTAAGGCAAAGTCAGCTGCTGCCAATGCACTTGAACAAGCGGGCAAGTTATCAACAGGCGCTGATAGTATATCAATAGACAACCTTCAGGACCGGATTCGAGCTCAGGCAGACGTTGCTGATGAGAAATTCGATCGTCAGATGAATAGTGATGCCTACGCTGAGTCAGACGACCAGAAGGCAGATGTTGATAGCTTCTTATCTACTTTGAAGACAGCATAAAAGGAATAAGTAAATGAAGTTAGCAGAGGCAATTCTCTTAGGTTCAACAATTACCTATCAAACACGGGGCTCACTATTCGGTTTTGAAACATTCGGTTTTGAAACTGAAATAGTGGGCTCCTGTGCTTTAGGGTCAGCCCTGCTTGCTGTAGGACTGGTAAATCAAAAAGATTCATTATTAACATTAACTGTATCTAAGCCTGTTGATTTATCAACAGCAATCCGGAGAATGTACCCTTGGATTATGAAAGCAGTAAGTTGTCCATGCGATAATTGTAGTGAAGTGGATGTAGTTCAAAACATAATAATTCACCTGAATGATCATCATGCTTGGGAACGTGAACGCACTGCTGAATGGGTAGCATCTGTTGAGCAGAAAGAAGAAGTAGCCAACAATCAGGAAAAGAAAGGCGGAGTCCTTGGATCACAAAAGAAGAACCCCGGAAAACTTAAAAGCAAGAGAGTGCTTCTTCCAGCAGATAAATAGCAAGATTGTCTGCAGAGATCTCGAAAGGAACCTAGAACCTGATGTAATCTTTAAGGAAGGTTTTCTTACTAAAGAACAGGCAGAAGAAGTAGTGGTTGAATTATCTTATGCATACGCGTTGGGAAAGTTCATTGGAAAAGCATTACTAAAAGAAGAAATAATTAAAACATTGGGATTAAACTAATGCTTGTTGAATTTACAGCTGAAAAAGAAAAGATCCTAATCAACTCAGATCGAATTTCTTTAGTAAGACAAAAACAAAACGGGGCAAAGAACTTTGTTCAGATTTACTTAGATGGCGGTGATATAAAAGTTTCTGTAGATCAAGATTTTGAAGAAGTAAAGAAACGTTTGGGGATGACAATCACACCAAGGGCTGAAACGTTAGCAATCTAAAAGGGGAACCATGATTCACGCCATTCGTGAACACTGCATTTGTGCAGGTCATAGGGTAGTCAATCAAGGCGGCGCGTGCGAAAGATTACACGGGCACGAGTATAAATTCGAACTCTATTGTACTGCTTCTGAATTAAATCGCATTGGCATGATCCTAGACTTCGGTGAGATTAAGAAACGTCTATGCCAATGGCTAGAAGATAGCTGGGACCATAGAATGCTTCTTTGGGAGGCAGATCCTTGGGGCCCGGAAATTGCAAAAATCGATCCGTCTGTAGTATTTGTTCCATTCAATCCTACAGCTGAAAAGATTGCTGAACACATGGTAGAGGTAGTAGGACCGGAAGTATTAAAAGGGACAGGCGTAATACTCGCTGGATGCCGAGTAAACGAAACATCAAAGTGCGCTGCTTTCTACGAATTGGACTAATTACTAATGCTCAGCCAAAGTGCAATAGAGCAGAATGTTTTATGTTTATTAGTTTACTCTGACGAACATGCCCACCATGTCGCTCTAAAGATTACTGATAGTGGACTTTTTTCAAATCCTACTAATCAGCTCATAGTTCAAACTTCCTTAGATTACATTACACAGTATAATGCTCCTCCTAAAGGAGCTCTGCGGTATTTACTAGAATCAGATCTTAAGCGCGGGGAGCAGGGTAAGCTACTTAATCAAACAATTGATATAATTGAACTAGAACATCTTAGTATTGATGCTGGCTTCATCCTCGAACAACTAGACAATTTCTTAGAGCATCAGCGTCTTACTCATTCGCTACGAGATGCTCTTGAAATCTTAGAACAAGGAGATGTAGAACGAGCCAAAGAGACTATCTATAGAGCATCGACTGCTCCCTCTACCGGGTCACCGGGAATATGGATGAAAGATCCTGTTCAGGCTCTTTCTTTCTTAAAGAAGGATGAGCAAACAGAATTCTTTTCATCAGGAATTTCTGTACTTGATCAAAGAAAAGTACGGCCTGATAAGAAAACTTTGATGATTATAGTTGCCTCGACAGGTAAAGGCAAAAGCTGGTGGCTCGTTAATGCTGGGAAAGCAGCCCTACAACATCATAAAAAAATTCTTCATATTACACTTGAACTAGATGAGGAGAAGACAGCTGCTCGCTACATGCAATCTATGTTCAGCTTGACGCGGGATGCGGCAGCACAGATCCCAATTACTCGCTTCATGCGTGATGCTAATGGTGCGGTATCTATGCAATTTGAAAACCTCTTTCGAGATTCTCTAATACAAAAGCAAGTTGAAATGCATGAGAGACTTTCAGGCTGGTTTTCTTGCCCAAGATGGATGATTAAGCAGTTTCCGACAGGAATGTTATCTACTGAACAGCTTACAATGTTTATGGATGGTCTGGAGAAAAAAGAACGGTTCAGACCGGACGCTCTTATCTTAGACTATGCAGACCTAATGCGAATTGATGCTAAGAACCTTAGGATTGATACAGGCCGCCTTTACAGGGAAATTAGAGGCTTAGGCGTAATGAAAGACATAGCTATTCTTTCAGCCACACAAGGAAATAGAGAATCTGAAACCGCTAAGGTAGTAGGAAGGACTAATCTAGCTGAAGATTGGTCAAAGGCAGGAACTGTAGATACTTTAATTGCCTACAGTCAAACAGAAGAAGAAAAGCGACTCAACCTAGCACGAATACTTGTCGATAAAGCACGTGATGTTGGTGATGGCTTTATGTGCCTTATAACTCAGCAGTATAGTATAGGTCAATTTGCTCTCGACTCTGTCCCAATGACAGCTAGTCTGTCAAATGATTTACAAACTATGGCAGCGAGTAATGGAGGCTAAATGCTTAGGATAGGAATAGTTATAATAGCCGTAGGTCTACTAATAGTAATAGTAGGAATAACTTTAATGATACAAGTGAAAAGTAAAAAGAAGATATTCCCAGCCCTTGTCCCCTTATCTGATGCACAGAAATTTCAACTACTAAAAGATGAAGCTGAGAAACGAAATCTTCGTTGGCGTATCTTCTGCACAAATACTTATGTAGATGAACCTCTTGCTTTCTTAGCTGTTGCAGAACATAAAGAAGCGACAAGAGGTTCTACTTATACTGATGAAGGCAGGATGGATGAATGGATGATAAATGGTGATAGCCAGGCTGACGCTGCTTACGGCTTATACAAAAGTATTCAAGGTGCTCCTACACACCTTGCTGAGAAATACTTTGTCCGTGAAAAAAGACGTGAAAGAGTTGAAAGAATTTGCCCCAGGATAGATTCAGAACGTCCGGATACTATTCCAACAGCCGATAAAGAGTACTCCAAATGAATGTCGAATTCGGAAGTAAGTTAGTAAAAGAAAAATGCATAGGTATACTAGATTTCAATGAGACATGGCAAAAAGCTTATGGAATCTGTCAACCTCATGCTTACATTACATTATTCAGAAGTGGTTATTTAGATAGGCGTAAAGCAGCACCTTCAACCAAACATTACATAAATGGCTGCTATGAATACAAGTTAACAGAAAAAGGTTTGACGTTTCAAAAATTAATACTAACAATCTTCGGAGAAGATATGCAGTGGGTCTGTGCCATTACAATAAATCATAAAACAAAAGAGATTTGTGGTGCTTCTTTTCCAACACTAGCTATGCTTCGTCTTCATAATCAAAACCATCCTGACCACCAAAAAAGAAAACCCCCCGGTAAGCCCCACCGACAAATGCTGCTCGCAGGATCAGCACTCCGGCCTGACTTTAAAAGGGGGTAGTCGAACGTTTGCTGACGGTTTGCTGGGTAGATGGGCTTTAAGCAGTGATAATACTTAGGTCACTTTGCAACGTGGCTAAATCGTAATTTGATGGTGCAATCCCATTCACATTGAGAAAATCAGGCGAGAGTAATGCATAGCTCTCGTCACAATAATCTTGCCAAAAACGCCAAGTCATTTTCTGAAGCTTTCCCCAAGTTACACAAGTAAGTGTATCCTTGTCATAAGCAGGGACCCAAACACAATGACCTCCCCAACTACCAGGAAAACCTGCTGACGTCTGTACTGTGTCCCAGACTGCTTGACTTTGCGCTGAGATAGGGAGTGCTAACCCGATATAAACTCCACCAAAAAGCGAAATTGCCTGACGTGTTTCAATTACATTCTTTGGATTGACAGCAGCATAAGCAGTCAGCTGGTGTCCATCTAAGCCTTGTTGTCGCCACTGATTCAGAACATCGAGCTCGACACCACCATTGTCTGTGCTTGGATCTCCGGGAACATAACCGTCCCACAATGAGTAGTATCTTTCTACTTCTGAATCAGAAATTGTGATCCTCTGATTAATTACTTCTGTCCAAGTCTGAATCGCATGAGCACATCCAGCGATTGTACAATCGCCAAGTGCATCATTTTTCATCATACCCCAATCAGGAAGCATGAGTGACCATGCAGTTGAATCGGGAGGAGCAGGAAGTTCAGCTGTAGCATAACGAGCAAATTGCAATGTCCGAAGATCTTTCTTTGGTGTTTTCTTACCCAGCTTCATTAGACTGTGGTCAGGCATTACCTTCTCCCCTATAGTCCTCAAGAATTGCACGACCAGCGTCAAAAGCTACTAGCTTATAACCAAGAGCGCGTGCAGCTGTAAGCTGATTTGATGCTTGGTCATCATCCGACGGTAAAGTCACGACTTTGTACCCAGGCGGCTTGTCTGGGGGATTTGATGGGCCTCCCATAATACGTACCTCCTATTTAGTTTTCGAATTGAGCTTTGTTCTTGACAGGGTGACAGACTACTTCGACAGGACCGTTGCTGCAGTTTGGTGCAAGGACTACATTTCCTTGAGCATCTCTTAAAAACTTATACCCAAATTCTCTATCTTTAAGTTCCCAACAACTACCTCTATCATAGTATGTCAAAAGGATAAGAGTTTCACCGGCAGAAAAGGGAGGCTCAAAATCATCACAAAATCTAGCATGAAATTCAGTAGTTTGAACACTGTTAATTCTTACGTGAATTAAACGCATTTGATAGTTATAGGCATCAAAGCGTTCTAATATTTGAATTTGGTCATCAGGATAAATCCATACAACAAGTCTTTTGGATGATTCTCTAATTACTATTCCCATTATAGCGAAAAATACTATAACCAGTAAAGCTGGCCACCATTCAATAAAGGATTCAAAAGTTCTTTTCATAAGAAAAATGTGTGGCTATGGTCCTGTCTCCCACAGCCACACGTTAGTGTTACAAACCAACCTTGGCTGTAGCAGCGTCGACCACCGCGTCCCCCGATGGGGCCTTTAATACAGCATTATACTTAGCTTTAAAGTCCTTGCCATCTGTGACAAAAACGGTAGAGGCAGCTTTCTTTGCTGATACCTTACCTTCAGCAGCTTTGATAATGTTTTCAGCTGAGGCAACGGCTGCAATGACAGCTGTGACTAGATTTGAAATCTTTGCTTGGGTAGAAGGATCAAGTACCCGAATAACATCAAAGATAGAAGTCAAATCATTGTCAGTAGTAGCAATAATAGCGTTGATCTTTGACTGTGCATCTGCATTATTCGCAAGGTCAGCGCTATATTGCTTATACAGGTCATCAAGTTCTGAAACATCCTTTTGAACTTTAGGAACCCATGCATTGATTCCTGTAACCACACTATCAGGAATTTGCTTAGCTCCAAGAAGAGGCAGAAGAGATGTAATGATCTGAAGTGCAGGGCCAACTTCCTCTAGAATAGAATTAACCCTGTCAACTACATTTTGCACATTACACGAAAACCCGCATGTAAGAATCATGACAGGAACCAGTGTAAGTGCAACAAGTGTTCTGAATTTGTCGTCAATGCTCAATCCGAACTTGTTAAGCACCAGTTTCATTGTTTTCTCCTTTAAAGTTTAGACAGCACGTTCACTGTCAGGATCAGCGGGTATTTGAAATGCTGCAGTCCAGACAGCTTGTAGACCTGATGTTTCCATGAGGGAGCGAACGTCATCAGTTGGTGAATCAGGAAAATTCCCCGTCAGCTGGAAGTGGGGTGTGTCTTTAATGCTATGAAAGTCAGTTCCTGAGAAAAGACCTAAAGACTTACCAACTTCTACAATTCTTTTCCAAGCTGGATGGTCAGCATTCCAATCAGGATGACCTTCTTTATCAAATGGGACTACGTCCACTGCCATTCCAAATTCATGCCACGAGTGACCCGGAGGAGCTTTTGTGACAATAGGTCCAGGCTTGGTTCTACCCTGAGCATAAAGATCAGCCTGCTGTTGAAAACTTCTCAGACCTTGAGTGACATGTAAATCTATTTCTTCAGCAGCAAGTAATTCTGCTAGCTTTTGGATAAGTTCTGAAAGCTTAGGGTGTACTTGTGAGAGACGAGCAAGAGATGAGGGGTTCATTAGTTTTGGTCAATCCAAGTAGTTTTATGCGGAACACGAGTATTAGTAGGACCGAATTTGTAAGCTACCATAGCAGCCCAAATTGTGTCACTACTTGTTGCTAGGTTAGTAGCTGAGAACGTCCCAGTAGGATTAGCTGGTGCAGGAATAGACCATTCATAATTAGCGTTGTCAGTAGGATTTCCTCCACCAACCCATATATTGTCAGCTATGTTGATATGAGGGTTAGCTACACTCCCCGTGACATTTCCAAATCTTGGAGCTGCTGTTACATCCCAATACCACATAGTCAAATATTCATTGACGCTAGCTAATGACATTGTAGAAAGGGTTTGTGTTCCTGTTACAGAATTTGTATATTCATAGGTATCAGGTGTGACAAGCTGTCCGGCAGCAGAGCAAGTACATACGTATCTGTAGTTTCTATAGACTCCTGTAAACCATTCACAAGATCCCGGAACATTAACTATAGTAGTAGTACCTGTGGTCCAAGTCCTAGTAAAGATACTGAGGCCTGTAACTGATACCAAAGTATTGAATCCAGTCAAACTAAAAGATCCACCACAGTTAATAAATGCAATAGAAACTAAATCACCATCATGAGGATAAAGAATTGCGTAATCGTAGGTGGTACCACTGCCGCTAACGTTTATCTCGTCGTCAGTTGATGCAAGAGCTGGTGTGGGGTTTACTCCAGTACTAGTAGTACCTGTAGCAGGCTTTAAAAGTACTGTCATTCCAAAAGATCCTAAGCCTCCATTAGGACATGGAATTCCAATTTGGTCGCCTGTGTTGATCCCACTCGTCAAAAGCTTATCATCAATTTCAATGTAGCCAGCAGCGGTTGGAGATGTATATGTCCTCTGTGTATAGCCGGAAGGTGTACCAAAAGCAGGACAACCTCCACCATTCTTTGGCTGCATGAAAATGTTCACAGCCATCTCATTTGTCCAAAGAGCAGCAGTTGAGGGAGCAACTGATGCAACTGGGAATGTCCAATGTCTACCAGTATGATGATTACAACTAAATCCGTCTACCGGATTTGTCGTGTCTGTCCCACTATAGCTTACTCCTGCTATTGTCTGTCCTAAGCTATTAGGTGCCCCTGGAACCACATCTACTGTAACAGATGTTGAATCGCCTGTATGCCATACGCGATACCAAGTTCCGTAGTATCCATAGTTGCACATGCTTATCCAAGGATCAGATGATGTAATTCTGAATGCAGGATCTGCGGCTTGTTCGACAATGGGGACAGTGGAAAGTAGAATGACACCTCCATTACTTACAGTTGGGAGCGTCATTGTAGTAGGATACGTTCCTACAGTACCCGTAGATGTGACATTTTGAAATGTCACTGCTCCAAAAGAAAGAATAGGAAGAAGTAGAAATAAAAGCAGAATTTTACTTCTGATAGCCATAAACCGTCACCGTTCCTGAAGTTATATTCCCGCTGGCAGGTTTGATTTGAAAAGCATTGACAGCGCTTGCACTGTCGTAGACTGAACCAACTAGAAATTGATACCATGTAGTTGTACTCTGTGTAATTATGTGACCATCGAATTGCTTGTCGGTACTAGAGTTCAGCGGGTCGTGAACATTGATCTCCCCAGCTAGTGCAGGTCTTGTTCCGGAAGGAGACACGTTGTCAAGCGTAATATCTGATGTTGAGTTTATGGCTCCATTGGTTGCGCCAGCGTTGAGTTGGAAATAATAGAAGGTTGAGAGATATCCGCTACCTGCATAGGTAGAACCGCCATTTGTGGACACAAGCATTGATACTTGAACTCCAGTAGTGCTAAACACCAACGAAGTAAACTTAATCACATATTCGTTGTAGGTGCTAGTGAACACATTGGAGCCGCCACAATTTGCTGAAGTGAAGTCTAGCGAAGCTGAAGACGATGCAGTGAGAGAACAAATTTTCGTAAGAGCTCCACTACCTCCAGTAGCGGCTGTACCTGTTTGTTGAACGTTCCAATTTGTGCCGTCATAGCAAACTGAGAGTGGTGTGTTAGCAGGAATGATGCTAGCTGTCAGTGTTGTAGTCCAACCAGCAACACCAGGAATTGCTACATTAACAGCACTTGTAGAATTGACATTAATAGTCAACCCAGTACCTGAATTTGTAGTAGTAGTTTTATAAGTCATGCAGTCACTTGTTGCAGGCGTAGTAGAACCACTATGAAAAAGTCCTGAACTTGTGCAAACTTGTGCAGACCCAGACCCTGATGAATCATTACATGTCGGAAAACCAACTTGGGGCGCCTGAAAGGAAGGAGTACTTGACGCACCATTAGATGTAACCACAAAACCTGCTGTGGTGTTGGCTATTCCTGAAACTGAACCTGAATTGTTGTAAAGAATTTCATGGTTGGCTGCACCTCCAACAGGCACCAAAGTACTCCCTGTACCTGAAGCTCCAATAACATCAATCTTCATTATCATGAATCTAGTTGTTCCATCTACACCTGAAATATTTGCGTCCAGTGTGCAGGGAGTAGACGGACAAGTAGCTCCATTTCCTGAAAATGAATGAAGAACGGGTGAACCATTAACTGTACCTGCTACCCAAGCTCCGGCGGATGTAGTAATAGCTCCTGTCAAAATGGATGTGCCCGAACCGCCTGTTAGAATAGGGTTGACTGCTGTTGCTCCTGTATTTGCATCAACATAAACTGATACAGCTATAACGGTTTCATCTGTTCCAAAATCGTTTCCGCATTGAGCAGGAGCAGAATTGGTAGTTTGAAGAGTTGGTGAAGATGAACTCGGATCACCTATTACAACATAGCAGGTATGGGTGACCTGACCTCCTCCTCCATTACCTCCTGCTCCCCCAAACCACGTTCTATCATCTACAAGACTTGCGCCTGTAATATTGCCACCACTTGCAGGGACAGTAGCAATGGGCAGGGCTCCTGTAGTCGGGTATCCTGTAGTATTCTGTGATACAGTACAATTGCCTGTAGCAATGTAGATGTAGTTGGTTGCTGAGTTGGTCATAGTTAAAGTACCGCCAGCATAAGCATGGCGAGTACCCAAGGAGTCAAAACACGTTCCAGGACCAACAGAAAGCACTAACCCAGTACAAGCAGCTACATTACACTTTGGGTAGTAACCGGGAGCAATCCCATTCACCCACTTGCTATTAGTTCCCTGTAATGCTTGTGGATTCGGTGATTGAACGTGTGGGTTTTGGGCATACACACAGATTGGGATTAGCAATATTGCTAGTAATTTTTTCATGGAAGTTTTCTTAGAAGCCTACAAAGCCCCAATTAGCATTAGTATTTGGAGGCGGGACGATAGGTAGTTCACAGAATAGAGGTGCACGACAGTTCTGATAAACAATATTGGGATGCCCCGTCTGCCACTCAGCATCTCCGATTGCAGCAGGAGCTCCTAAATCATCCCAAGAATAAACTGTGATTGCGGTAGCTCCCGTTCTCAGTTCTACACCAGCCGCTGCCCAAGCACGTGATACTTGTCCTCCTCCATTTGCAAAGACATCCTGAACACTCAATGAACTTGAAACAGTCTGAGTATAGTCAATTAGATAAATACCAACAGCAGTTGCAGCAGGAACACTAGATAACACTTGTGTACCAAAATCGTTAGTTAATGAGTCGCCTGAACTACAAGCCCAACCGATACCTGTGACCATAAAATTATTGCCATCTTGTAGGACGACTGTATTTCTAGCGTGTATACTACTTGCATTTGAACTGGTCCCAGTATTACCAAACCCACTTGTTGCTCCGTTATATTCTTCAACAGCTTGGGCGATGGATGTAGCACCTCCGGTAATGTTTACTGTGAATACAGTATTTGCTCCTGTAGTTACGGAGCAACCCCATATTTCAGTGCGGACGCCAGACCCATTAACAGCAGCTTTCATTGCCATGCCGCTGTAAGATCCTGCACTATTGCTAATGCTTGATACAGAGCTACTGGTAGATCCCAGTGCAATTACAAAAACAAGATTCCTTCCTGTAGTAGGAGTAATAGAAGAAAAAGCTAGACTAGATACCGACGCACTACTATTTGCAGCTGTCCCGCCAGTTCTCGTGATAGCCATTAGTCATACCTCATAGCAATTCCTAGACCTGCATCAAAACCAAAGCTGCCGTTGTTAGGTCCGATAGTGTAATAGTGACGGGTACTTCCATACCTTCGCACGTCAAATTCAGATCCAGTAACAAGATTTGTAGCTGGTGTTGATACGAAATTTAATGTAGGGTTACCTTCAACTCCAAATGTTGGAGTAGGACCCACAACAGGAACTAGGTTATTAAACTGATGGTCAGAAGTTCCTACAGATGTCCCCATAGAAAAATAACCATAGTTAGGAGAAGCTGTTTGTTGGGTAAAGCATAAAACTTGTATGTAGCTATTTTGCCCAAGTAGTACTACACCTTCTGAACTGTCAGCTCCTGTAGGATCTATGGTACGTTCTACTCCCCAAAAGTAGGGAAAGTTCCCATTGCGCCACATACTTACACAAAAGCGATTTACATCTCCACAAAAGTTACATTCATACACATTAGATATATTGCTAAATGAACCGAGGCCTATCCCTGCAGCAAAGTTCCCTACAAAATTTCCGGCTCCATCGGTAGCAAATCCTACTTGTCCGCCGTAATAAGGTGACCCAGCCCCTGCACGTCCATAGTAAACTTTCAGAAAGTAAGCTGTTGCTCCTGTTTGAAGAGCATCATTAGGATGCCAGATTTCATAAACAGTACTTCCTAAAGCCGGCAATGCTGCTATCGTTCCCCAGTTGACTTGCCCAGTATCACCAGTCTGAATCCATCCGGAAGAAGACAAAGCCGCACTAGCTGCACTGCCCCACTGTATAAAATTAGCTAAAGTAGAACAGTCTTGTGAAAGATATTGTCGTGATGTATAGCCCATTAGTCATACCTCATAGCCAATGCCTGGCCATTCCACGACAAGTTTCCGCCAGTAAGCCCAAGCGTCAGATACCTTCGTGTCTGGCCGTAAAGAGTTGTTGTAAAAACACCTCCATCAGCAATATCAGAAGCAGGAATCATACAAAAACTAGTAATAGGATTCCCAATTACTCCATACATTGGCAGTATCGGGCAAAGTGGAATATTGTTATTGAACTCACGAAGACTTGTGCCCCCTGAAGGAGTAGGTGATATGATGCCATGCTGAGTACCTGAAGCTGACGCTGAAGAAAATACTAAAGTATTTTCGCTGATATTTCCCAAGACAAATACACCATCTGTGGAATTAGTTCCGTCTGTATTCTTAGTCCTTTCTACACACCAGCACCAAGGGTAACTTCCTTTTCTCCACATTGAAACTACAAATCTATCTATATCTCCACAAAAGTTACATTCAAAAATTCCTGTAGCATTAGAGAAGGATCCTTGACCAGCAGGGGCCGCTGTATTACCTACAAAGCTGCCAGCTCCATTAGTTGCAAATCCAACCTGCTGGGAATAGAGTGGAGATCCTGAACCTGATCTACCGTAAAAAACTTTAAGGTAATAAGCTGTTGACCCTGTCTGTAAAGGATCTGAAACTGGTTGCCAAATTTCATATACAGTTGAACCAAGTGCTGGAAGCGCTGCAATAGTAGTCCAGTCTACTTGACCAGTATCAGCAGTTTGTGTCCAGCCTGATAAGCCCAAAGCAGCACTAGCGGCACTGCCCCAAGCCTTGAAAGTAGCTAAAGTTGAACAATCTATACTCAAAAACTGCTGTGAAACGTAACTCATTATCTACTCCAGTTGTGCGGTAAACATCCAAAGTCCTGAGCCTGCAAGGATGTCAATTGAAAAAACATCAGACGTTCCGACAAGCATTGGATTTGTTGTAAGTGAAGTTGTTGAACTAATGGTTCCCGGAGCTGTGCCTGCTGTGACAGTAGGATTAATTGTAAAAACATCTACACCATTCTTCATTATCCGAAAATTTAGCGCAATAGATGGGTCACTAGCTTTTGTAACAATTACGCACTTTGTAACACTTCCTGCACGTGGAGCTACAAGCATTGGACCGACATTAGTTCCTGCTGTACCAATATTGATAACAAATCCAATTATAACACCAGTTCCTCCTCCTCCTGTTGAACTTACAGAGGTGATTTCTAAGAACCCTGTTAGTCCGTTATCTGATGCATTTAAGTAAACATTGCTAGAATCCCAGGGAGGTGAGGGGGAAGGCTGAAATCGTATTATTCCGTCAGATGTTGAAAATACATCAACCGTATCAGGTGTTGAACTTAGACCATGAGCAACTGAAAAATCACCGCTAGTAGTAGATGGGATCGTAATAAAAGTTGTAGTAGCAATAAAGCTTGTCCCTGACCCCATTCCTCGTTCTGTAAAATAGTTAGTATTATCAGTGCTTATGTAGCAGCCTTGATCTTTGTTTACAGTAAGATTGGCTACTACTCCATCTAGCTGAAGTCCGTTAGGGCTGACAGTCAAAGTACCTACATTGATATTTTCAGTAAAGATGCACCAAGTAGCAGAAGGGGGAGAAGCAGGAAGTGTAAGGGTGACAGGAGTGACACTATTGAATACGATTAGCTTTCCATTGTCACCACTAACAGCCGTATAGTTGGCGGTCTTTACTACTACACCATTTAATCCTCCGCCTCCTCCAGTACCGCCAGATCCATTGACAGAATACCAATTTGTACCATTAAAAAATAGCCAACACCCTGACCCAGTTGAAAGGGTCATATTCGCTGCCCCATTTATAAGGCCGGACGATGGTGTAAGAGTGACTAACCCAACACCTAAATTTTCACATGCTGCATAGTAATCATTCGGAACAGTACTGTCAAGAGTAACAGCTACAGGCGAAGCATTGCTGAAGGTTGTAAGCTTTCCTTGATCCCCTAATGCTAAAGTATAGCTAGTACCCGTCTGATTATTTACACTTCCAATGTTCTGGAAGTTTACAGAGATATCAGCCGGGTTGAGAAGGTCAACATTCCACTTAGCATTCTTACGACCTGTAGTTGCTACAGGTGTGGTATCATTAAAATTGGGTATTACCGGAGGGGTAGACATTGGTTTACACGATTGGAGTTCCGTTTACCTCAACAAAGAATGAAGTTGGAGGGGGATTTGAGCCTCCGCCAGTACTGCCACCTCCAGTACCTGCCGGATTAGCAACAATTGAACCCATGTAAATATAGCCAGCTTGTCCAACAAAAGCACCCGCTTGGGTTGTTGAAATAAACCCGGTCAATGTAGCAGTATTGCCAGTATCACCAGTAAAGTTTGGATCATGAATTGTTACATAATAGGTTGTCGGAGATACAGGAGCAGAGATTGTAAAATTCCTAGCAACGTAGAATGTCTGTAATCCTGATGGTGAAAATGTGGCCGTCACATTTACCATATGAATGGTTGTAGTAGCGGTCTGTGAAAGAGGCTGAGCAGGGTTGATAGTATAAGAGCTATTACCCGTTCCTCCAGAACCGCCCGTACCACCACCACCTGTATTATTTCCACCACCAAATGTGTAGGAGTAAGCAGTAACAGAAGCTAAATTCGATTGGCCGCTTTGGAATGTATTGAACTGGACAAACTTAAACCAAATTGTCTGACCGAGCCAAGCTGCCGGAGTGTCGACTTTTATAATACCAACACTTGTCGGATCTAAAAATAAGAACCGAGAACCGCCCGGATGGGATGGCCCAGTATTCTGAAGAACAGAACTCGCCCACGTCCCAAAGACGCCTCTTCTTAAGTGGT
>Ga0070681_10002094_pt1 | contig 18131 bp, 22 predicted proteins | sample KBSC83BmetaG_FD_65650 | JGI IMG/M metagenome (GOLD analysis project Ga0070681, IMG submission 65650) | Corn rhizosphere microbial communities from Kellogg Biological Station, Michigan, USA - KBS C8-3B metaG | ecosystem: Host-associated > Plants > Roots > Rhizosphere | place: USA: Michigan... | reverse complement strand
GGGACCGGGCGGTTGCTGGGTTCGGTTGACGCCGCCGCGTCGCACGCGAGCGTCCACCGCGGCGCGGTCTACCTGCACCAGGGCGAGAGCTTCGTCGTCGACGAGCTCGACCTCGATGACTCGGTCGCTCTCGTACATGCCGAGGACCCCGACTGGACGACTTCCGCGCGCGACCTCACCGACATCGCGATAGTCGAGACCACGCGAAGCCGTCGCGCCGGTCCGGCCGAGATCTGCTTCGGCACGGTCGACGTCACCAACCAGGTCGTCTCGTTCCAGCGCCGTCGCATCAGCAGCGGTGAGGTGCTGGGCGAGGAGCCGCTCGACCTGCCGCCGAGACAGCTGCGCACCCGCGCCGTCTGGTGGACGTTGGACGACGCCGCGGTCGCATCGAGCAACGTCGAGGTCGCGGACGTGCCGGGGGCGGCGCACGCCGCCGAACATGCGTCGATCGGACTGTTGCCGCTGTTCGCGACCTGCGACCGGTGGGACATCGGCGGAGTCTCGACAGCGCTGCATCCGGACACCTCGCGGCTGACCGTGTTCGTCTACGACGGACACCCCGGCGGCGCCGGCTTCGCCGAACGCGGTTTCGCCCGCGCCGAGCAGTGGTGGACGGCGACTCGCACGGCGATCGCGTCCTGCGAGTGCGCCGCGGGGTGCCCGTCCTGCGTGCAGTCACCCAAGTGCGGCAACGGCAACGAGCCGCTCGACAAGGCCGGCGCGGTCCGTCTGCTGGACACGCTTCTGGTCGCTCTCGCCGGCCCGGCGGGCGCCTGAACGCGGCGGTTGCATCGACCCCTACGCGGGGTATGCCGACCGGAGCGGACGGCGACGTCGCCCGCTCGACGAGGAGGTGCCCCGATGATGCTTCTCGGGCTGTTGTTGATGGCGGCTTGTGCCGCGCTGGCGGTCGACGCGGTCGTGCAGAACACGCAGGTGATGCACGCCGTCGCCTTCAACCAGCCGATCTCGCATCTGTCGCTCGGCGCGCTGTTCGTCGCGGGTGCCGTGGTCGGGCTGCTGTTCGCGCTCGGCCTGCTGATGTTCACGGGCGGGATCGGCCGCGCCGCTCGCCGCCGCCGTGAGCGCAGGGTTGCGTCGCGTGAGGCTCAGGCCGAGAACCAGGCGCTGCGCGAGCACAACGAGCGCCTCGCCGCAGAGCTCGAGCAGGAGCGCACGGCGACGCCGTACCCCGCCGAGCAGAACGGTGTCGCCACCGACACCTCGGGTGACGGCCTCGCGAACCGCGTCGGCGGCCGCCACCGCGACGACTGACCGATCAGCTGTCGGAGGCTTCCGCCCCGACCACCCATGCGCGCAGGTGCGCGGCGACCAGGAGCACGAGCGCCGCGCCGGCGAGCGAGCGCCACAGCGCACCGACGTCGAGCACGCGGACGAGCTCGTTGCGGACGCTGGCAATCGTCGCGGTGCTGCCCTTGTGCAACGCCTCGTTCACGACCTGGTCGGGGTAGGCGAGAGTCGGCTTGTAGGTGCCCTCCGGCAGGGGCTTCACCTCGGTGACGACCGAAGGGAGGCTCGGGGCGGCGCCCGCCTTGATCGACGGCAGGAACGCCTTCAGTGCCGCGCTCGGGTGGCTGCTGCTGATGCCGTGCTTGCCGGATCCGCCGGTGCTGCCGCCGGTGCGACCGCCGCCGGTCGAGCCCGCGGAGGTGCCGCCGCCCGAGGTGCTGCCGCCAGCCGTCGAGCCGCCCGTCGAACCACCCGAGGTGCCGCCGCCACCGGTCGAGCCGCTGGTCGAGCCACCCGACGTGCCACCACCACCGGTCGACCCGCTCGAGGGCGGCGGCGGGGGCGTCGGGAAGGTCACGCTCGCCGGGTCCGAGTCGGCGGACGCAATCGTCGAGGAGTGCGACGGCGACGTGTAGCGAAGCGCGTCGATCACGAACTTGCGCGACTGGCCCTGCGCGGACGACCCGAAGTCGACGTCGACCGAACAGCCGTTGGAGTCGCACACGTCGGTGCCGACGCCACCCGGAGTCAGGTCGCGCGGCGAGCCGGTCACGTCGATCAGGTCATAGCCGGCCAGGTCGCGCTCACTGTTGGGCGACCAGGTGAAGTGAGCCACGGTGCCCGAAGCAGTCACGTTGAAGCTCGACACCTTCACCGGCGGGATGCGCAGGGTGACGTTCGCGGTGTCCGCGGTGCTGCTGTTGACCTTCAAGGTGAAGGTGTAGGTCCCGTTGATGGCGTTGCTCGTGTCGAACGACCCTTTGACGGTCGCGCTTCGCGTCGAGCTGACGCTCCCGCTGGACCATGAACCGCCGCTCTGGCCGTCGGGAGTCGACAGCGAGAGGTTCAGGGTGCGGGACTGCCCGATGGCAGTGGTGCTGCCACTGTCGGTGCCAGTCGCGGAAACGGTGCCGTTGCTCGTCACGGTCGAACCCGGGGAGATGGTGAGCGACGCCGCAGCGAAGGCAGGTGTTGCTGCCATCCCGACGACCGCGCCCGTGATGCCCACCGAGACGCCGACGCGCATCAACAGCTGCGTTGCGGCCTTCATCACTTGCCCCCTGAGCCGTTGTTCTTGAGCAGAACCATCTTCAGAAGCTTCAACCGAAGGACGATGCGGTGGGCGTCGCTGCCCTTCGGGTGACAGCTGGTCAACGTGAGCCACTTGCCGGTGCCGAGAACGCCGTCCTGTCCGACGACGCCGAAGTCGTTGGGCCACACCACCCACGGGTTGGCGTGGCCGTCGAAGGCCGGGACGACCTGGTAGGTGCAACGCGCGAACGGCGTGACGAGGTCGACGGTGTCGCCGGCCCGCATCTCGTCGATCTTGTTGAACGGACGGCCGTACGTCGTGCGGTGGCCGGCGATGCCGACGTTGCCCTGCTCACAGGGGAACGGCGTGCTCTCGTAGTGGCCGGCACCGGCTTGAAGAGCGGCGAGGGTCGTGCCCTCGACGACCATCACGTTCACGTGCACGCGGTCGTTGTTGATGATGAGCCGGGTCAGGCCTTCACCGACCTTCACCCGGTGCTCGAGGTACTGCGTCTGGAACGACGGGCTGGACAGCTCGTCCTTCACCTGACGCTGCTGGTAGGTGCCCCAAAGGTCGGTCAACGCCGGGAACGCGAACATGCCGATCCCGGCGACGAGCAGCAGGACGGTGAACAGCGACACCGAGCGGCGCCCGCCGGGGCGGCGCAGGGCCAGCCCGATCAGGCCGCCGAGCGACTGCGGCGAGGCATCGGCAACCACGGGCAGGAACGACGCCTGTCCGGTAGAGCCAACCGACTGCCCAGCCATCTACGTCCGCTCCTTTGGTGATCGTCGGTGACCACAACGACACCCTCCGTGCAAGGTTACGACGCGGCGTCGACTGGTGCGCATTTCTCCCTATATGTCGGACGGGCCGGCCCGCGCATTGAGCCTGGCCGGGCCCAGCCACGCGGCCCACGTCGGAGGGGCCATCGCGACGGTGACGTCCACGATGCTCCCCTCCACGTCGCAACGAGTCAGCGAGGCTCCGTTCTTCTCCGCCAGGCTCCGCGCCGACAGGCAGGCGGCCGCACCGCCGGACACCCGTGCCGCGGCGGCCAGTGCGGCAGCGTCGGCGGCAACCGAGGCGCGATGGCGGACCGACATCGCGACCGCGAGACCGCTGACGACGAGCGCCGTCAGCGCGATGAGGGCAGCTGCCGTGAGGACCAGCACGGTGCCCGCGCCCTCGTCCCGGCGGCACCGCGCTGTCACCGGCGGCGGTCTCATGGCGGCGAGGCGGATTCGCGGGCGTAGACCGCGCGTTCGCGGACGACGAAGGTCGGCAGCAGCCCGTGGAGCCCCGCCGGCGCGACCGCCACCGCCGCCTCCGCGACAACCGCGTCACCGTCCGACTCCAGGTGGACCTGCGCGACCGGGCACGCCGCGGCCGCGGCCGCCGTGACGACCGCCGGTTGTTCCCCGCGCGCAGAGAGCCGGGCCGCGACATCGGCCGCGTCCAGCGCCTTCAGCTGCGCACAGAGCACCTGCACGGCGGTGACGGCAACGAGAGTTGCGAGCACCAAGGCCGGCAGAGCGACCGCGAGCTCTGCGGTGACCATGCCGCTCTGCCGGTCGACTTGCGCCGGGAGGACCTCGGGCGCGGTCCGCGACCGAGGCCACCGACCGCGCCCGCAGCCCACCGTCAACCCGCCAGGTGCAGCGCGCGGGTGATGAGGTCGGTGACGAGATGCAGCACTGAGTCGCTGGTCAGGATCTTGTAGAGAAGCGCGGCGAACCCGCACGCGGCCACAGTTCCGACCGCGTACTCCGCGGTCGACATGCCGAGGTCTCCCCGCGACCTCAGCGCCTGCCAGATGCGTCGCATGGCTCTCCCTTCCGTGCCGTCGCCCTGACGGCGGGCTCCAGGTTCGAGCCGGATCGACAGCGGCCGTGCGGCAGCGGACCGTCTGTGGATGCCTCCGGGGTGCGTGTGACTGTGCAGCGCGGTCAGCGCATGAACCCCGGCAGCAGTGCCGCGACCAACGGCACGACACCGACCAGGACGAAGGCAGGGAGGAAGCAAAGGCCCAACGGCAGAACGAGCCAGACCGACGCGCGCCGAACCCGCCGGCGCTGCTCTGCGGCCCGTTGCGCGCGGCTCGACCCCGCTGCCCGGCGGAGCTCGTCGGCAACAGCGGCCCCGGTCACCGCCGTACGCCGGCATGCTCGTGCCGCCGGCTCCAGCGCGGGCACCCGAGCCCCCGCGACGTTCCACACGTCGTCCGGGTCGTCGCCGCGCTCGAGGCCGGTGGCGACTGCGCCGAGGGCGAGCGCAACGTCGTCCGTCGCGGCTCCGCCGGCCGCGCGAGCCGCCGCCGCGGGCATGGCCCCGGCCTCGATGCACGCCGCGAGAACGTCGAAAGTGAGCGCGACATCAGGGCGGGCGCTTTGCGACGTGCGGCGCAGCCTGCCTGCGACAAGGCCCGCCGCAACGACCAGCGCTACGACGACAGCGCGCGTGGTCAGCACGAACGACAACGGCGCGATACCGGCGACGAGCATCAACCGCTTTCGACGCGAGCCGCCGCGCACATGCGGACGAGAACGCACCGGCACCAGCCGACACCGGCTTCGGCTGCGGTGCGCACCGATCGCTGTCGCGACGAGCAACGAGGCGATCAGCGTCACGCAGCCATCGCCCGCTGCGTTATGCGCCGCATCCAGACGACACCGGCGGCATCGAGGACGACCGCAGCAGCGAGCAGCAGTCCACCGACAGCGGTGTGCACGAGGAAGCCCACCGGTTTCGCTCCGAGCGCAGACCCGAGCGCGATCGCTACGAGGGGTAGCAGCGCGAGGACGACCACGGTCGCTTGCGGTCCCGCTGCCTCCGCGAGCAGCTCGGCACGGACCTGGTCCTCCGCGGCGAAGGCCGACGCGAGCCGCTCGAGCAGGTCGGCAACGCGTGCTCCTGACGTGCCAGTCGCCGCCCAGGCCGCGGCGACCGGCTGCAACCGCTCGCAGCCCGCGACACCGGCGACGACCGCCAGCTCGTCGGGGACGGACGCACCGAGGCGAGCGGCCTGCGCTGCGCCCGCAACATCCGGCCCGACCACCGGCAGCTGCATCGCCGCCGCCGCCACCGCGTCCGAAGGCGTGCGCCCCGCACGAAGCTCCGCACCGACCGCGAAACAGAACGCGCTGACTTCAGCGGATCGCGCGTTGCGCAGCTGTCGCTGCGTCCGACGACGGCGCAGCTGGTCGAGCATGCACACCGCAATCGCCACGACGAACAGCAAGACAGCAGGCACGCCGTTGACGAGAAACCCCGTCGTGGTGACCAACCCGATCGACGCGCCGGCGACGAGCGCAGCGGTCGACGGTGGCGGCATCCGCAGTCGGCGCATCGACCGCCCGCCGATGTCGGTCAGCAACAACGACGACGAGGTCAGTGCGGCTGAGATCAGTGCGCTCATCCGCACTCGAGCTGACGTTGCAGTTCAGCAGCCGCCACGTCACGGTGCACTCCGTCTGGGGCGAAACGCAGCGCCGGGCGCGCATGGACGTAGCCGGCCGCGTCCGCTGCGAGCACGCCCACGCCGGCGATGCGACGGTGACCGTCACGATCGCGATGCAGGTGCACGACGACCCGCAACGCCGCGGCGATCTGTGCGTGTGCGCCTTCGCGAGTGAGCCCGGCGGCGACCGCGAGGGCCTCGATGCGTGCCGGCACATGCTCGATCCGATTGGCGTGCAACGTGGTGCATCCGCCGTCATGACCGGTGTTGAGCGCCGCGAGAAGCGCGACGACCTCGGAGCCGCGCGCCTCACCGACGACGAGACGGTCAGGACGCATCCGCAGCGCTTGACGGACGAGCTCGTCGAGCGCGACCGCTCCCGCACCTTCGGTGTTGGCAGTGCGCGCCTCGAGGCGCACGACGTGGTCGTGAGATGGCCGAAGCTCGGCGGTGTCCTCGACGAGCACCATCCGCTCACGAACGTCGACCTCCGACAACAGTGCCGACAACACGGTCGTCTTGCCGGTCCCGGTGCCACCGGTGATGGCGAACGCGACCCGGCAGTCGACGATGCTCCGTAACCAGCCCGCGGCGGCATCGGTGATCGACCCTGCGGCAATCAGGGCGTCGATCGAGAAGGAGCGACGTGGTGGCACCCGCAGCGACAGTGTCGTGCCTTGCACCGCAACGGGTGGAAGGACGGCGTGCACTCTGGTGCCGTCCGGCAGCCTCGCGTCGGCGAAAGGCTGCGCATCGTCGAGTCGGCCTCCGCACGACGCCACGAGTCGGCGGGCCAGCGTGCGCAGGGTGGTCTCGTCGTCGATGCGCACTCCGCTGACGACGGCGCCACCGCCGCGGTCGACCCAGACAGGTCCCGGCCCGTTGACCAACACGTCGGTCACGTCGGCGTCGAGCAGCAACGACGCCAACGGGCCCGCGCCGATGAGGTCACGTTCCAGGTCGTGCACTAAGTCGAGCACGCCGCTGGTGCCGCGCAGCGGTAACGCTGCGCGGACCTGGCGGTGCAGGTCGGCGTCGGCCACGCCGGTGAGCGACCGACGAACGGACGCGACCAGGTCGTCGCCGGTCACGGGAGCGGCTTCGCGGTTGGGGTGACCAGCCGGCGAGCCGGCCCGGCGACCGACGTGCGCCGCCAGCTGCGGGCGAACGCACCGGCGTCGACGAGCCGGCCGAGACGGCGGTCCCACGGCCATATGTCGGCGACTTCCCGTCCGACGACGTCGGCGACATCGCGAGGCTGCAGGTCTCCCGGTCCCGGATGTCGCACGACCAGCCGCACGTCGTCGCAGCGGGCGGCGAGCGCGGCCGCAACTCCCGCCGCCGCAGTCACCGACCGCACCTCGGCGGGGACGACGACGAACACAGTGTCGGCAGCGGACGCGGCAGCGTCGGAGGCCGGCGTCGGCGACACCGGCAGGTCGGCGACGACGAGGTCGGCTCCTCGCGCCCCCGCCACGAGCACGGCCTCGACCGCAGCGGGCGACGGCACCCGACCGCCGGGTGAGCAAGACAGGACCTGCAGCGCCCCGACGGATGGGAGCGCGGCGCCCAGTGCGGCGGACGAGACCGTCCCGGCGGCCTCGGCGAGCTCCGGCCAGCGCGCCCCCGGCACGTTCTCGGTGCCCAGAAGAAGGTCGACGCCGCCGGCCACCGGATCGAGATCCACCAGCAGTGCGCGACCGAGGCGGCCACCGGCGAGCGCGAGGGCCGCTGCCAGCGTCGACGCACCGGCGCCGCCACGACCGCTCACGCACGCCACCAGCCGGCCGCGCGCCGACGGCTCCGCGGTGGCAGCCAGCCAAGTGGTCACAAGTCGTTCGTCGCGCGGGAGGACGGCCACTTCCTCGGCGCCGAGGCGCACCGCCGCCCGCCAGACCTCGGGGCCGGGCTCGGTCGTGGTGATCATCAGGACGCGGTGGCCGCCGCGGGCCGCACCGACGCGGGCGGACGTCGCGACCGCGGCATCGACCACGACCGCGCCCGGCATCGGCCACCCCGACTCATCCGCGGAGACCGGTGCGGCTGCGACGCCGGCGACAGCGGCGAGGCGCAGCACCATCTCGCGCAGGGAGGCGTCTGCGACCGCGACCGCGACCGGCGGTGGCGAGGAACGTGGCACGGTCCGAGCCTGCGTAGGCCGCACCCGCAAGACGCGCGACAGCCCGCCGTTGTGGACCGCGCCGGCGCCGGCGCGGCTGGGGAAACCGGCAGTCGGGCCTCATCGCAGACATGTCGGACAGAACGGCGGCCGGACATGGGACGGCCCCCGCCGGGGGGGTAGCGGGGGCCGTCGCGAGATCCGACTCCGGGGGGGACGAGCCGGACCCGATCGCGCCGTGGGTGAACCCACGATTCAGACCCGTCCTGCCCAGGCCGGCGATCCGTCAAACACGTCGCCGGAAAACCCCACAGCGGTCGCGGCCGGCGGTCACAGGATTTGGGTCTAGCCAGCGTCAGCCGCGCAGGTATACAAACAGCGGTGACGGGCTGAGAGGTGCGAACGGCGAAGTTCCGTCCACCTCGAGGGCCGCGCACGAAGACCGGGCACCCACGCGGGCGTCAGCCGCAGGAGGCAGTCGAGACCGGGGCTGGACCCCGGCCGGCAAGACGAGCCGGCGCTTGGTAACCCGGTGGCCGTGCCAGTGGGCGGCGCCCCTGCCGGGGCGCCGCTCGCATGTGCGCCCCAAGCCAAGGCCGACAGCGTGTCCGGGCGGTGCGCCGCGGGTACGCGGTCGACATGAACGCGGACCCGGACTTCTGCGCCCCCCTCGGCACCCGCGAAGATGACATCGACGCGTCCGCGACACCGGAGGGGGACATCCGTGGCTGACAACCGGCCGGACATCGACGAGCAGTCCCTCGGCGAGCTGGTCGCGACCGCGACCCGCGACCTGTCGCTGCTCGTGCACAAGGAGATCGAGCTCGCCAAGACCGAGCTGGCCGCTGAAGCCAAGCGCGCCGGGATCGGCGCCGGTTTCCTGGGCGGGGCCGGGTTCATCGGCGTGTTCGCGATGCTGTTCTTCTCTGTCGCCGGTGCGCTGGCGATCTCCGAGGGCGCGGACATCCCGTTCTGGGCCGGGTTCCTGTGCATCGGCGCGTTGTACGGCGGACTGGCGGCGCTGCTCGCCCTTCTCGGCATCGGAAAGGTGAGCAAGGTGAAGGGGCCGCAGCGCTCGATCCGGTCGGTGAAGGACGACCTGGAGTGGGCCAAGCACCCCACCGTTGCTCCCGACCGCGAGCTCGAGGAACTGCGCGCCAGCCATCGCTGACCGGGAGAACGACGAGCCGCGCTGTGCGAGGCTCGCCGGATGGTGAGTGCGCGGCGGCTGGTTGAGGAGTCAGCCGTCCTCGTCGACGGACCGTGGACACACCGCGATGTGAGCGCCAACGGCATCCGGCTGCACGTCGCCGAAGTGGGCAGCGGGCCGCTCGTCGTGCTGCTGCACGGTTTTCCGGAGTTCTGGTGGTCGTGGCGGCATCAGATGCTGGCGCTCGCCGAGCACGGCTTCCGGGCGGCCGCCGCCGACCTTCGCGGCTACGGCGCGAGCGACAAGCCTCCCCGCGGCTACGACGCGTTCACCCTCGCCGATGACGTCGCCGGTCTGATCCGCGCGCTCGGCGAGCGCGATGCCGTCGTCGTCGGGCATGACTGGGGCGCGCACATCGGATGGACGCTCGCCGCGGTGCATCCGCACGTCGTACGGCGCCTCGTAGTCGCGTCGGTGCCGCATCCTCTGCGCTGGTTGTCGGCGTTGCCACGCGACCGGGCACAGCGACGCGCCTCGTCCTACATCGCGCGGTTCCAGCTGCCCTGGCATCCCGAGCGCTGGATCGTCGCCGATGACGCGGCCAACATTGCGCAGCTGCTGCGTGACTGGGGCGGACCTCGGTTTCCCGACGCCGAGACCGAACGCCGCTGCCGCGACGCCATGCAGATCCTCTATGTGCCGAACCGTGCAATGGAGTACTACCGCTGGGCGCTGCGCTCGATCCCGCGCAGCGACGGTCGCCGCTACAGGGCCGCGATGCGTCGCCCGGTCATGGCGCCGACCTTGCAGCTGCACGGCCGGCTCGACGGGTGCGTGCTGCCGGCGACCGCCATGGGCTCCGCGCGCTACGTCAGCGGAGACTACGAATGGAAGTGCTACGACGACGCCGGTCACTTCCCGCACCAGGAGCAGCCTGAAGAGTTCAGCGCCGACCTGCTGCGGTGGTGCACCCGATGACTCGGCTGCCGCCGCGACCGCGCGACGCCCTCGGCCGGCCGCTTGCGCGCGACAGTGGTGTCGAGATCGAACCCGACCCGCAGCCGCTGACGCCGGCGGAAACGCTGACGGTCGGGCAGCAGCTTCTCGACGAGGGCCGGGCCTTCCGCGCGCACGAGGTCTTCGAAGCGCGATGGAAGGCGAGCACGGGCGCTGATCGGGAGCTGTGGCGCGGGCTCGCGCAGATCGCCGTCGGCGTGACCCACCATCAGCGCGGCAACCGGACGGGTCGCGCCGCGTTGCTGCGCCGCGGCGCGCAGTCGCTCGCCCCTTACGCCGGCAACGCGCCGTACGGCGTCGCCGTCGACGCACTCAGGGCGTGGAGCATCGAGGCCGCAGACGAGGACGAGCTGCCGGCGATGCCCCGGCTCATGCAGCCGTCGAGCGAGCCCGGCTGACCTCGCCGACGTTCTGCACGTACTCACTCGCGATGCGGTGCAGCCGGCGGCCGGCACCCTCGGCGGCGGTGAGCGACAGACGGACCTCGCAACGGCCGTTTGCGCCCGCGATCGGGACGATGGTGAGCCGACCGGATCCGACCTTGTCCGCACCCACGGTCACGGTCATGCGGGCCGTGAACCCGACCCCGGCCCGGCTCGGCGGGTCGACGGTGATGTCGTAGGCAGGCGTCGCCTCGGAGCCGCAAGGCCACAGATCGCGCGCCGCCGGGCCGGCCAGCACCAGCGCGACGCTGGGCGCGTCGGCCGCGACGACGTGAGTGAGCTCGATGCGGGTCATGGCGGCTCTCCTCTCGTCCTCGCCCGGAAACTCCCCGGTGCTTGCAAGAGTAAGCACCTTTGCCGGAACAATGCGAGGAACCACGCTGTGAGGAGCGTCACCACCCCCACGAAGATTCGCCGGCGGTCAGTCGCAGCCTTGCGTCGACACGGCCGCGGTGCGCCCGGCGCCCGACGTCGCGTCGCTCTCCACCTCGTGCGCGGTCAGCGCGTAGCCGGTCTTCGGGTCGTCGACCGACGCGGCGAAGACGACGCCGTAGACCTGTCCGTCTGGAGCGAGCAGCGGACCCCCCGAGTTGCCGGGCCGTACGACGGCGTACACCGCGTAGATCTCGCGCGTGACCTGACGGCTCTGGTAGATGTCCGGACCCTGCGCCGGCTGCCTGGCGCGCACGCGCGCGGCGACAGCGGTGAACGGGCCGTTCTGCGGGTAGCCGGCGACGACCGCGCTCTGCCCGCGGTCGGCGACGCCGGCGAACGACAGCGGGGCGCGGGTGAAACCGGGGACGTAGAGGACCGCGACGTCGCGACGCGGGTCGTAGAGGACGACTGTCGCGTCGAGGTGTGCGCCGTCGCTCGTGATGACCGTCGGCGAGTGCACGCCGGCGACGACGTGTGCGTTGGTCATGACGTGCTGCGACGCGTAGAGGAACCCGCTGCCCTCGAGCTGGCGCCGGCAGCTGTTCGCGACACCCGTGATCTTCACGATGTCCGGCTCGGCGACGCGCACCGCGCGACTCGCGGCAACCTTGGGATCCGGCGGTGACACAGGAACGATGCGCTCCGCGCCGATCGCCCCGAACACCTGCGGGAAACCGTTCTGCTGAACCAGACGGCGGAAAGCGGCATCCCACGTCTTCGCACTCGACGGCATCATCCGGTCGATCGCGGTGAGCACTCGCGAGTGCTGGATCTGGCGCGCGACACCGGTGAGCGCGCTGTGCGCGAGTGCAGTTCCGAGGAACCAGGCGACGAGCAGCACCGACACGACGCTGATGGCCGCACCCGCGGCGGAGTCGACCTGGCGCGCCGGCTGCCAGGTGATGCGCCGTTTCAGCTGGTCACCGAGCAGGGTTGCGAGGACCTGACCGATCGCCGCGGCCGCGAACACGACCGCGAGGCCGAACACCGCTGACCGCCCGTGACCACCAAACCAGCTGTGCAGCGTCGTGGCGTAGCGCGCGCCGAGGATGCCGCCACCGAAGAAGCCGATGAACGACAGCACGCCGATGATGAAGCCCTGCCGATAGCCGCTGATGGCGAAACCGACGCACGCGAGAATCAGCAGCAGGTCGAGAAGGTCCATTCAGCCGTCCCCGGACGCGATCCGGCGCGACCGCAGGGCGAGCCGCAGCATCTCCTCGGGCAGCTCCTGGGTCCGGCTGCGATCCCACGGCCGTTCCCACCCGGCGAGGGCGAGCAGCCGGTCGAGCAACGCCGCCGTGAACCCCCACACCAGCATGTCGGCGACCTCGAACGCGGGACCGAGCCAGCCACTCGGATGCACGATCTGCAGCCGGTTCGCCGGATCGACGAGATGCGCGATCGGCACCCGCGCAACCGCGGCGACCTCGTTGGGGTCGGGCGTGACCTCAGTGGGTTCGCGCCACCACGCGAGCACCGGCGTCACCGCGTTCGCCGACGGCGGCAGCCACAGCTCCGGCAACACGTGCAGCACGTCGACACCGTCCGGGTCGAGCCCCGTCTCCTCCTGCGCCTCGCGCAGCGCGGCTTGCACCGGTCCGTTGTCGCCGGGATCGATGCCGCCGCCGGGGAACGCCGGCTGTCCGGCATGGCTGCGCAGGTGCGCGCTGCGCTCGATGAGGAGTACGTCGGGACCCGTGGCTCCTTCGCCGAACAGGATCAGGACGGCCGAGCGCCGGGCCGCATCCGGTGCGCCCTCGGCCTGCGGCATGAGCGACGGCGCGTCGGGCTTCGCGACCGCCTCGAGCAACGGTCGCAGCCACTCCGGTGCAGATGTCATGACGAGACGCCCAGGTAGCGACTGATGTCGGCGCGCAGTGCGGCGGCCGAGTGGTACTGCCCCGGCGACACGTGCGCCACGTGACCGCCGGCGTCGACGAACACCGTTGTCGGCACGGCACTCGGCAGCGACAGCGCGATGAGCAAGCGCTTCGACTTGTCGACGACTTGCGGATAGCGCATCGGCGGCGTCACGTGCGGCGCGAAGTCGAGCGCGCTCTTCGCGTCGTCCTCGGTGTCGACGCCGAGGAACCGCACCTTCGCATGCAGGTCGTCGTACACCGTCGACAGATACCTCGTCTCCGCCTGGCAAGGACCGCACCACGTGGCCCAGATGTTGACGACAGTCGGCATTCCCGTCAGACCGGACAGATGCACGGCAGGTCCGTCGGCGAGACAGGGCAGCGTCAGGTCGGGCAGCGTGTGCGTGGTGTGCGCGGACGACGACGCCGGGCAGCGGTCGAGGTGCGCTCGCGCGACGAGCTGCGGATAGCTGGGCGGTTTCGGGAAGTCGAAGCTCGCAGGTGCCGACGTCGTGCATCCGGCGGCCAGAGTCGTCAGGGCGACGAGCGACAGCCACGCCCGCCTCACAGCGACTCCCCGACCGCCGACGGCGACTTCACCAGTTTCGCTGCCGCTGCAGGGTCGGTCGGTCCGACACCGAACGACGGGCACCAGCGCGCCAGGACGCATGCGCCGCACGCCGGCTTGCGCGAATGGCAGACCCGGCGGCCGTGCCAGATCAAGCGGTGCGACAGCACCGTCCAGTCCTTCTTCGGAAACAGCGAGCCGACCTCGTGCTCGACCTTGACCGGGTCCTCCTCGGCGGTCCAGCCGAACCGCCGGGACAGCCGGCCGAAGTGGGTGTCGACGGTGATGCCCGGCACGCCGAAGGCGTTGCCGAGGACGACGTTGGCCGTCTTGCGCCCGACACCGGGCAGCGTCACGAGGTCGTCGAGCTTGCGCGGCACCTCGCCGTCGAAGCGCTCGGTCAGGGCCTGGCCCAGCTTGATCAGGCTGTCGGTCTTCGCCCGGAAGAAACCGGTCGGCCGGATCAGGTCCTCCATCTCGGCCCGGTCGGCCGCGGCGTAGTCGGCCGCCGTCCGGTAGCGGGCGAAGAGCTTGGGCGTCACTTCGTTGACGCGGACGTCGGTGGTCTGCGCCGAAAGGACGGTGGCGACCAACAGCTGCAGGGGCGAGGCGAAGTCGAGCTCGCAGTGCGCGTCGGGGTACTCCTCGGCGAGCGCGCGACCCATCCGACGGGCCCGCCGCACCAGGCTGGTGCGCCCCGCCTCCTCGGCGGCGGAGGCGGGCGCTGGCACGCCGTCGAGGGTACGGCGCGCCCGGCGTACGCCGTGCGGGTGATCGCGACCGATTTCGCCTCAAGCATCCGACGGACCCCGCCGATGCCGGATGAGAAGTTACGGAGAGTGACGACATGGGGAACCGACCCACCACCGACGCCGGGCGCTTCCGGTCAGTGCCGGAGCGCAGCCCGGACTTCGCGCACCTGTCGCTGGACGGGCTGCGCGCCTACCGGCGCGCGCTCACGGCGGAGGAAGGCCGCGTCTCCTACTGGCGCCGGATCATCCAGGCGCGCCTGGACCTGGTGCGTGCCGCCGAGGCCGGCACCGGCACGACAGTCGACAACCTGCGCGGCGTGTTCGCCGAGGCGCGGGTGGACAGCGGCCGCAAGGCGCTCATCACGGTCGTCCCCGACGAGGACATCCCGCCGCTGCCCGACCTCGCGGAGATCTGGGCGCGCGAGCCGCGGGTCGGCGCGATCGAGCACAACCGCGCGCTCGCGCACGACCTGATGAAGGCCGAGGCGCAGCTGTCGGCGTACCGCACGGCGCTGCACAAGCGCCTGTCCGCGGCCACCGGCGAGCTCATCGCGCGTTACCGCGAACAGCCGGATCTGTGTCTGTCGGCGCTGCCGAGCCAGCGCACCGGCGTACGAGTCACGGCCTGAGACAAATCGGAGCCGACCGTGTGGGGAGCAGCTGACGCGGGGACGACGGCGGCGATGGTTGTTCTGCTTGCGCTGTTTTTCCCTGCTGTCCTGCTCGGTCTGATGCTCGCGATGGAGAGGGTCGAGGCGCCGCTTCGAGCCCAAGCGGTGGGTGAACGCGTCGCGGAGTACCTCGACAAGGCCCGCCCCGAGGACGTCGAGGCGCTCGTACGCGAAGGTGCCGCCCGCGCGCTGGACCGGCACTGGCGGCGCTCCCGCCGCCGCGCGCCGCGCGGCCTCGCGACGCGTTCCTAGCGCCCGCCCGGCAGCAGGATGCGAGACACTTCTCGCATGGACAACGCCCTCGGCTCGTCGCCGCTGTTCGCGGCCCTCGACGCCGACGCCGCGGCGGTGTTGGAAGCAGCCATGACGCGACGCTCACTCGTGCGCGGGCACGTCGTGTTCCACGAGGGCGACACCGGTGACCGGTTGTTCGTCGTCGTCGACGGCAAGGTCAAGATCTCGCGCGCCGCCGCGGACGGCCGCGAGAACCTGCTCGCGGTGCTCGGGCCCGGCGAGATGTTCGGTGAGCTGTCACTTTTCGACCCCGGACCGCGTACGGCGACCGCGAGCGCGATCACCGAGACCACACTCGCCTCGCTTGACCACGACGACCTTCGGCCCGTGCTGCTGGAGCGACCACAGGTCGCGGTGCACCTGCTGCGCGCACTCGCACAGCGACTGCGACGCACAAACGAGGCGATGGCCGACCTTGTCTTCAGTGACGTCCCCGGCCGGGTCGCGAAGGCGTTGTTGGACCTGTCGGAGAAGTTCGGTGAGAACGAGAACGACGGAGTCCGGGTGCAGCACGACTTGACGCAGGAGGAGCTCGCGCAGTTCGTCGGGGCGAGCCGCGAGACCGTCAACAAGGCGCTGTCGGAGTTCGCGAACCGCGGGTGGCTGCGGATCGAGGGACGCAGCGTCGTGCTGCTCGACAAGGACCGGTTGGAGCGTCGCGCCCGTTAGTCCTTCGGGGGCATGGACGGGCAATTCGCTGCCGCCCCATGATCGGCGGTGGCGGGGGGTCTCGCCGGAAGCCTTGCTGGACGGTCGAACCGCGCGAGACAAGCAGCGGACTCACCGGGTTTCATCCGCACGTCGTCGGGGCGTGAGTCGGAAAGCAGATCGCGGCTGGACCCGCCGCTCACCATCCAGCGAGGCTCTCCGGCGGCTAGCCCGCGATCGCGGTGACGAGGCGGTCGCTGGCGGCGACCTCCGCGCGCATCTGGGTGGCACCAGCGAGCGCCTGCGCCTGCCGCGCGGCGAACGCGGCCGCGGGCGTGTCCCCGGCACGCACCAGGCACTGGGCGAGCACCCGCAGCGCCACGACCCGTGACCGCACGTCCTCGGCCGGAACCCTCAACGCCTTGTGCGCGGCGGCCAGCGCCTCAGCGACCTCGCCGTGCTCGAGCAGCGCACCGGCGAGATGGGCGAGCGCCTGCCGGCGGGGGAAGACGAGCGAGCCTTCCTCCTGCACCGCCTCGGCTTCGCGCAACAGCTTCAGTGCGCTGTCGACGTCGCCGCGGGCGCGCAGCACCTGCGCCAGCAGCACGCGCGGTCCGATCTGCGCGGCCGGCCGGAGCTCCAGCCCGGTGACGACGGCGAGCGCCTGCGTCGCCGCGGTCTCGGCGGCGTCGAGGTCGCCGACGTCGAGACGGCAGTAGCCGAGCACACCGAGCGCCAGCGCCCCGGTGGCGGGCTGGTCGGTCTCGACGGAGATCCGCACCGCCTCGTGCAGAGACTCGGTCGCCTCGTCGTGACGGTTGTCGGCGCGCAGCGCGGCGCCCTTCGCTGCCAGCGCGAGCGACTGCCCCCAGGTGTCACCGACCTCGTCGAACATCTCGTACGCCGCAGTCGTCTCCGCCAATGCGGTCGCGACCGAACCCAGCTCCGCGGCGGCATAGCCGTCGATGGTGAGACACGCGGCGGTGCCCCAGCGATCGCCCAGCGCCTGCCCGATCGCGAGCAGCCCACGCGCCAGGTCCCGCGCAGCGGTGAACCGGCCTTGCAGCAGCCGCACGAAGGCCTCGGTGCCGGCACACCACGACAGGCCGCCGTCGTCGTCCAGGCTGTTGAACACGCCGGCCGCCTGCTCGAGCATCACCTCGGCCAGGCCGTAGTCGCCGCGAGTGGTCGCGCTCCAGGCCAGGTGCTGCAGCGCCCACCCGGCGCCGCGGCGGTCGCCGACACGTTCGGCGAGGGCGAGAGCCTCACGGAACCGCCCTTCCGCGGCGGTCAGCCGGCCGAGCCGGTAGTCGATCATTCCGAGCTGCCGCAACGCCTCGCCGGTGACGCGGTCGACGCCGGCGTCGCTCGCCGCCGCCAGCGCCGACACCAGCGAACGCGTCGCCGCCTCGATCTCGCCGCGGCGACGCAGGATGTCGCCGAGCACCACGAGCGCACCGGCGCGGCGACGTTGGTCGGTCGAACGTTGTGGCCCGGCGAGGTCGTCCTCCGCGGCCGCGAGCCGGTGCAACGCGACCCGCGCCGCGGCGCGCCCGACGAGTGCGTCGGCGACCACGCCCGCGTCGGCGGGTTGCTCGCCGGCGAGCTCGAGCGCCCTTGTCAGAACGGCTTCCGCCCGCTGGTTGTCGTCGCGAGACAGTGCCGCCTGTCCGAGCCGCACCAGCGCCGCCACTCCCGGCGCACGGGCCTGCCACGCGACGTCATCCGCGGCCAGCCGCATCTCGGTCGCGAGCGCCACCGCCTGCTCCGCCTGTGTCGCGACGAGCGCGTCGACCTCGCCCGCGGACGCGGCCATCGACCCGGCGACCCACTGCGCGAGCTGCGCGTGCCGGCGCGCCCGGTCACCTTTCGGAATGCCGGCGTACGCGACGTCGAGTGCGAGTGTGTGCGCGAACAGGAACGCCTGCGGCGCCTCCTCGGTCGACGTCACCGGGCGCACGATTCCACGTGACACCAGCACGTCGACCGCGTCGACGATCGCCTGCCGTTCCAGCTGCGGCTGCAAGGCCTGCAACATCTCCAGCGAGAACCGCGGGCCCGCCACCGCGGCGTCGCGCAGCACTGCCTTGACCACCGGATCGAGGCTGTCGATGCGTGCGGCAAGCACCGCCTGCACACCGGCGGGCAGCATCTCGCGCGGCAGCTCGCCGGCCAGCCGCCAACCTTCGCCGACCCGGCGCAG
>Ga0070681_10002091_pt1 | contig 18140 bp, 22 predicted proteins | sample KBSC83BmetaG_FD_65650 | JGI IMG/M metagenome (GOLD analysis project Ga0070681, IMG submission 65650) | Corn rhizosphere microbial communities from Kellogg Biological Station, Michigan, USA - KBS C8-3B metaG | ecosystem: Host-associated > Plants > Roots > Rhizosphere | place: USA: Michigan... | reverse complement strand
GGGAACGGAGGGGCGGCGGTCGCTGCAACACTGGCGACTCGCTGCCCAACCCTCCTTATTTCTGCTATTCCCATACTGTCCTCAACCTGAGGCTTGAAATTGTTCACGTCTGAGGCTGGGCCCAGCAATAGTTGTACTAGAGGTCGTCATCTGGTATAATTGGGCGTAACGCCATCAATAAAATCTTATAAGTCTCGTAAATTTAAAGGAACATTCATGATCTCAACCGAGAAGAAGACGAAAATCGTTACTGAACTGCAGGCTAGCAAGACCGACACCGGTAGTGCGGCTGTACAGGTCGGTATCTTTACCGAGCGTATCAAGGAGCTGACCGAGCATCTGAAGGTCAACAAGAAGGACTTCATGGCTCGCCGTGGTCTGTTGCAGCTCGTTGGCAAGCGCAAGCGCCTCCTGCAGTACATTGCCGCTCGTGACGGTCAGGCTTACCTCGACCTCATCAAGAAGCTTGGCATTCGCCGCTAGTCTAAAGTGCATAGACCGGTTGCCTCGAGGAGAACTCAAGGCAACAAGCTTGTGCACATTAACAGTTCTTTGCGTACGTGGGTCGGGACCAGATATATTGCTCTTCACGACGGAGCACAAGGCCTGAGCTATATATTTGCACCCCACCCAGGTGACAACGAACAGAAAGGTTTGGTAAACAATGAGCCAAACGGAAAACAATAAAACTATAAACCCGCTCGGTAAAGATATTATCAGCGTAGAAACCGAATTTTGCGGCCGCCCGCTGACGCTGGAAGTTAACCGCGTCGGTTTCCGGACCACTGCCAGTGTACTCGTCCGCTACGGCGAAACGGTAGTACTCGGTACGGCGATGCTAGGTAAGCCGATCCCCGGCATGGATTACTTCCCGCTATCCATCGACTACGAAGAGAAGTTCTACGCTGCCGGTAAGATTAGCGGCTCTCGGTTTATTAAGCGCGAAGGCCGTCCGAGCGATGAAGCCATCTTGATCGGCCGTTTGATCGACCGCCCCATCCGTCCGCTGTGGCCCAAGGGCTACCGCAACGAAGTGCAGGGTGTGGCCTCGGTGCTTTCCATGGACCCGTCTTTCCGCCCGGACATGATTGCCATGATCGCCATGTCGACCGCTTTCATGCTGACTGGTGCGCCATTTGATGGCCCTGTCGCCGGCGTGCGCGTCGGTATGGACGAGGAAGGCAAGTACCAAGCCTTCATGAGCGCCAACGAGCTGCACGAGGGCAAGCTCGACCTAGTGGTCGCTGGCACGCATGACGCCATCATGATGGTCGAAGCCGGTGCCCGTGAAGCTACCGAAGAAGAGGTAGTCGGCGCCCTGGAATTTGCCCAGGCAGCTATCCAGCCGGCCGTTCAGCTGCAGAAGCAGCTTGTCGAAAAGATTGGTGTCACGGCCCAGGAATACGAACTCGACTTGCCGAACGATGAGATTCAAAGCGCGGTTGATGCTTGGGTAGAAGGCAAGCTCGGTGAAGACCTGCGTGCCCCGTACCCGGAGCGTAACGAGCTGGTTGCTACTTTGAAGCAACAAATGCACGACGAATTTGCCGGTAAGATAGGCGAAGAAGAGTACAAAGCCTTGCGCGGTGAGTACGACGAAGCTTTGCAACTGGCCATTCACAAGGATGTCCGTAAGGGTATTGTCGAGGACGGTGTCCGCCCCGATGGTCGTCAGCTCACCGAAATCCGTCCCTTGAGCAGTGAAGTCGGCTTCTTGCCGCGGGCTCACGGCTCCAGCCTATTTACTCGTGGTATGACGCAGGGTATGAACATCGTGACTCTGGCGCCGCTGTCTTATGCGCAGCTGGTCGATACCATGGAAGTTAGTGACGGCGAACGCCGCTACATGCACCACTACAACGCCCCCGGCTACACCGTCGGTGAAGTCCGCCGCTTAGGCAGCCCGGGACGGCGCGAAATCGGTCACGGTTACCTGGCCGAGCGCGCCCTGGCTGCGGTAATGCCGTCGGAGGCCGAATTCCCCTACGCCGTTCGCTCGGTGACTGAAATTATGTCTCAGAACGGTTCGACCTCCATGGCCGCCACCTGCTCAAGCTGTTTGGCGCTGATGGACGCCGGTGTGCCGCTGAAAAGCCCGGTTTCCGGCATCGCCATGGGCCTGATGGTGGACGGCGATACGTTTTACGTACTCAGCGACATCGCTGACGCCGAAGACTTTGCTGGTGACATGGACTTTAAGGTGACCGGTACCAAAAACGGTATCACCGCGCTGCAGATGGATATGAAAGTCCACGGCCTGCCGGTTTCTACCTTGAAGCTCGCCCTGGAGCAGGGCAAGCAAGGCCGGGCCGAAATCTTGGAGCACATGCTGGGTACCTTGGCCGAACCGCGCGCTGAGCTCAGCCCGTACGCGCCACGTGTCGAGAGCATTACCATCAACCCGGACAAGATCCGTGAAGTGATCGGCAAGGGTGGCGAGACCATCCAGAAGATTACCGGCGAAACCGGCACTGAAATCGACATCAAGGACGATGGCACGGTGATGATCTCCAGCCCGGACAAGGAAAAGATCGATGCTGCTATCCAGTGGATCAAGAGTATTACCGAAGATCCTGAAGTCGGTGCCATCTACTACGACCGGCCGGTCGTCAGCGTGCTCGACTTTGGTGCCTTCGTGCAGATTCTGCCGGGCAAAGACGGCCTCGTGCATGTCAGTGAAATTTCCGAGGAGCGCGTTGAAAAGCCCAGCGATAAGCTGAAGGAGGGCGACAAGGTAACGGTTAAATTGGTCGCTATTGACGACCGGGGTCGTCTGCAGCTTTCCATGAAAGCCGCTCAACGCGAGTTAGAGGATAATAAGTAGCAGCATGAACGTCCAGACGCTCGATAAGTTCCACCGGAGCCGGCTCGGTTACCTGGTATTCGGGCTTGTCGAGCTCGGGGCAGCTTACTGGCTAGCTAGTCTCGCCATTAACAGCGGAAGTCTCTGGCAGTGGGGGTTGGCATTCGTACTTTTGTTCGGGTTCTTGCAGAATCTGGCACATATTCCGGGGGCGCGTAAAAAATGAGTCATTTTGACCGACCGGTCTTAGTTATGTTTACGAGCATACCGGGCTCCGGTAAGAGCTACTTTGCTCGCCAGGCTGCCGTGCGTATGGGGGCCATCAGACTGAGTAGTGACGCGATTCGACTGGCAATATTTGGATCGCTCGACGCCTACCGCCAAGAAGCTGACAGACTCGGTAAAGAACGGGTACTGGAATATGTCTTCGGCGCCATGGGATATGCTGGCGATCAGATACTGGGCAATAAGCAGGATCTGATATACGATACTAATACCAATCGACGACTTCTTAGGGATAAGACGGCAGAGCGAGCGCATCGAAGCCAGGCGGTGCCGATAATAGTTCATATAGAGGTGCCGGACGAAGTAGCGATGCGACGTGGCCAGGAGCGCGAAGAACTGCCTGATTCCCGGCGTAAGACCGCGGAAAGTATGCGTGAGCTTATTGACAGGATCCAGGCTGGAACGGACCCCTTCGGGGACGATGAATCGGTGGTGAACTTGGACGGAATGGCCCCATTTGAAGAGCAATTCGCAGACTTTGAATCGCAGGTTAAGGAGATAGTAAGCCGTGTCGGGTAAACAGCAGCGTCTTGATGAGCTACGGGCCGAAGTCGAAGCTTCGGACATAACGCCGGAACTTCGGGCGGGCGCAACCCAATTAGTTTTTGCCGATGGCAACCCAGAGGCCGACATCGTCTTCATCGGCGAAGCGCCCGGCAAGAACGAGGACCTGCAGGGTAAGCCATTCGTGGGAGCGGCAGGCAAGTTTTTGAGCGAGATGCTGGAGCTTATCAATCTGAAACGTGAGGACGTCTACATTACGAATATCGTGAAGTACCGGCCGCCTAACAACCGCGATCCGCTGCCGCTCGAGAAAGAGGCTTGGCTGCCGATCCTGGTTGAGCAGCTGGAAATCATTCACCCCAAACTGATTGTCACCCTAGGCAGGCACAGCATGGATGTGCTGCTGCCCGGGCTGAAAATCAGCCAAGTGCACGGCCAGCCGATGCGGTTTAAAGACCATGTCTACTTACCGCTCTTCCATCCGGCCGCTGCACTATATAACGGCGGAATGCGTCAAACACTCATTGACGACTTTATGACCATTCCGGCAATTTTGAAGCAAACATAAGCCATCATCAACAACGAAAGGAAAGATTATGGATAATAAACCAAACAATGACGCTAAGCCCCCAAGACAGGGCGGTGGTAACCGCGGCAATCGGGGCGGACAGGGTCGCGGTCGCGGCCAGCAGAACCAGAATAATGGTCAGCAGCAGGGCGGTGAGCGCAAGAGCGGCGTCAGCCGTGGCGCAGCTGTGCGCGCTCAGCGCCGCACCCAGATGGACGCTCAGCGCGTCGCTAACCAGTACATGCCAGCTCAGACCGACGAAAAGCGCCGGGCTAACTTCATCGACGACAGCCCACGCCTGAAGATTATCGGTCTCGGCGGCATGGATGGCGGTGGCTCCAAGAACATGATCCTGGTGGAATACATCAACGACGCCGTCATCCTGGACTGTGGTAACGACCTTGGTGTCGACCTGCCGGGCATCAACTACGGCATCGCCGATACGGCCTACCTGGACTCGATCAAACACAAGATTCGCGCTTACGTGATTACGCACGGTCACCTTGACCACATCGGTGGCCTGCCGCACATCGTGCCGAAGTTCCCAGCGCCAATTTATGGCTCTAAGTTCACTATCGGCCGCGTCGAGGAAATCTTCGAAAACTTCGGCCTGCCAATGCCAGACGGCTTTGAACTGCAGACTGTCACCATGAACGAAAACACGCATGAGCGCCTGAAGATCGGTGAATTCTTCGTGGAACTGGTGCGCATCACGCACTCTATCCCGGGTTCGACCTGTATCGTCCTCGATACGCCAGTCGGTCGGATCATCAACACCGGCGACTTCCGCTTTGACCCCAACCCCCTGGACCACGAACGCTCCGACTACGAGCGCCTGACCGAACTGGGTAACGAAGGCGTGCTAGCATTGCTTTCCGAGTCCACTACCGTTGAACGCATGGGCCGTACGCCGAGTGAATCTACCATCGAGCAGAGCTTCATCGATATCATGACCAACGCGCCGGGCCGCATCTTTGTCGGTCTGTTTAGCACCAACATGAACCGCGTCCAGATGATCGTGAACGCCGCCGTGCACCACAATAAGAAGGTGGCTATGGATGGCCGCAGCATGGTATCGACCCTGGAGATGGCCGTTCGTAACGGCTTCATGAAGATTCCAAAGGGTACGTTCGTGCCGATTGCTAACGTGCCAGCCATGAAGGACCAAGACGTCGTCGTGGTCTGTACCGGTTCACAGGGTGAGCCGAGCAGTGCGCTGCAGCGCATGGCGAACGGCGAACACCGCCACATCAAGCTCAAAGAGCAGGACACCGTGGTCTTAAGCTCTACGCCGATCCCAGAATCCGGTAACGACAGCCTGATCGGCCAGATGGTTGATGACTTGTTCAAGAAGGGCGTCCACGTCTTCGAACACCGCAACCACGAACTGGACGGCGTCGGACCGCTGCACGTCTCCGGTCACGCCTCGCGCGATGAGTACGCCGACATGATCCAAATGACCAAGCCGAAGTTCTTCATCCCGATTTACGGCGCCTACCGCGTCAAGCAGCGTCACATTGACCTGGCGGTCGAGCAGGGGATTCCACGCGCCAATACCGCCAACGTCTTAAACGGTGAAGTCATTGCGCTTACCCAGGATAAGATGGAAGTCGTCGGCCAGGTGCCGAACGGCACCATCCTAGTCGACCAGACTGGCGCTATGGTCAGCAACGTCGTCGTGAAGGACCGCGTGCTCTTGGCCGAGGAAGGCCTGGTAGCTGTTGTCATTACCGTCGATAAGAAGAACGGCAACTTGCTCACCAGCCCGGACATCATTTCCCGCGGCTTCATCTACATGCGCGAGCAGGAAGAGATCATGAACGGCCTGCGCAACGAAATCCGCCGTGCTGTTCAGCAGCGCTTCAAGCGCGTCGACCTCGACCGTTTCAAGGCGGAGCTCAAGGACCACATGACGCACTATCTGTTTGAGCAGACCCAGCGTAGCCCGATCGTCATTCCGGTCGTGAATGTCATCGGCGGCAAGACTGAAAGCGCCAAGACGGTTCACCAGGGCAAGACCAAGTCGGCCGAAGAGATTGCCGCCGAGCAGCAGGAACGCTTCCAGAAGATGCGTGAGCGCCTGTTGACCCAAGACGCCCGCGTCGACTAACGAGACACCCGCGGGGTTTCTCACCGCGCCGGGCGGCGGAGTGAATCCGCCTGCTCGGGCTGCTCTTCCCGAAAGCAGGGAAGCAAAAACACAAACGGGCTGTACTGTAATGGGTACGGCTTGTTTGTTTTGTCGTGAAAGTGTACCCCTGTTAGACGAGTATTGAAGCATAAAAGGCTTGACAAAAGTGCTAATGCTTGTTATTATGTGTGCAGGCTCAAGAAAAACAAAAACGACTTTTCTGATAAAAAGCCTAAAACCACCACCCGTTGCAACTATCCGAAACAAAAGGATGTGAGCAACATATAAGAGATTACGGATCTTTAAAAGAAACGATAATCTTCGCACCTTCCATTTACAGCTTGGACTCCAAGATTCTACGAATTCTTGTCTTGCCCCCAAGCTGCAGCAATAGGGAAGAGGGTAAAACCTACTTTCCTTAAAGCAAACAAAAAATACACCTCCAAGACCCTTAAAACGGTACAGGGGTGTATTTTTTATGTCAGCAGAGAAGTGTGGATAACGCTTCCCTAAGCTTAAACATAATGCTGGTATACTTGGAAGCATATGGAAGGCCAACAGATCGTTGACTATATTCGGCAGACTCTCCAAGCCGGTCACGGCGAAGCGGATATTCGCAGTCACTTGTTGGCCAGCGGTTGGCCAGAGGCGGCCGTAGACGAGGCTTTTACGCGCTATCGCCAGAGTGTAACACCGGTGGTGCGGAAAGATACGCACAAGCAAGGCCCCAAGCGGCTGCGGGCCGTATCCCTGAAAAGCCGCTGGCAGAAAGCAGCCGGCTTGGCGGTGCTTGCGTGCTTGGTAGGCGCCGGTATTTACCTGTCACGCTCGCATATGAAGCAGCCGGCCGTGGCCGCCCAAACCGTCCACGTCTTAACCGATTCAGAAAAGCGCCGTAGTGATGTGATGGCCGTAGCTGGCGGCATGGGGCAGTTTTCGGCTGCTTACAGCGCGCTGCCGATCAAAACCGTAGCGGCGGCCAGTGGTGCACTGGAATTTTGCGGCGCTAGCTGTGATCCAACTAATCCCGATGTAGTGCAGCTGACATTCTATAACCCCGCCAACGTGCGGATAGTACCCTTTAGCATCGGCCTGCCGGCTCCAGGTACCGAGAACATGGTGGTGGTCGCGGCGGGCAAGTGCAACGGTTCGACGCTTGATGGTCAGGCGGCTACCAAACCACGGGCCGCCGTGCTGCTGTACAGTGAACTGGTCAAGGATGTGCTGACTACTCACTGCGTCGTCCTGTAAGCTGCCCAAGCATAAGCGCAATTGACAAATGGTTGTAATTATTGCTATACTATAAGTATGTCTGAATTGCCCGAAGACATCCACCAAGAATTAGACGAGGCCTTGGCTGACCAACTGGCCTTGTGGGGTGGTGACCAGCGGCAGTTCCACGCGGTAAATGAGCGTTTGCTCGATATCTTAGAGCGGGCCCGGGCCTTTGAACTGGCGGATAGTGACGGTGTACCAACAGAGTCGGGGGAGGTGGTGACGCCTACTTCGGCGCTTGAATCGGCTCTGGCCGAGCAGCGAACGGCGCAGGCCAGTGGTGATCAGCGGCGCATTGAGCAAGCTAATCGGGGGCTGGCCGAAGCGTATCGCCGATTTAACAACGGGGAATTACCGGGGTCGCAGTAGACCTTTTGTCTCCAGAGACGGTATAATACATAACAGTTATGGCAAAAAAGAAAAAATCTAGCAAAAAGAAAGTATCCGCCGCTCCTCGCGAGCGATCGCCGTTTTGGGGCTACAGCGCAGCGGTACTTATTATCCTCATCGCGCTTTTCCTGCTGCTCGGCGGTTTCGGTACGGGCGGGGCTTTGCCGCAAGGCCTGTTTAATATCGCCGACTGGTTGTTCGGCTACGCCGCTTGGCTGACGCCGCTGGCATTCGTCTTCTGGGGCGTCTACAAGTTTACCAGCGATGATCGGCGCGTGCCGGCAGGCAAAATGTTCAGCATGATCGGTCTGCTGCTGTTTTCGAGTAGCTTATTCCACACTATGTTTGCCACCAAAAGCACAGACGCTATCGGTACCGCTACGGTGACGGGCGGTCACGGTGGTCACCTGGGCTCGGCTGTCGGCGGGGTGGTGCTGGCTATGCTCGATAAGGTTCCGGCTTCCGTTCTGCTGTTTATCTGCAGCCTGTTCGCGTTCTTCTTTGCCTTTGGCATCTCGCCGAAGGTGCTACTGAAGGCCTTTAGTGTCTTTAAACGTGAGCCACGCGAGGATAGGGAAGTTGATGGCCTGGCGGCGCTTAAGGCTAAAGCCAAGGATACGGCCTTCAAACTGAACGAAGGTGTGCCTGTGGAGCACCACGGTGCGGAGGCGCCAAAGGAGCAACCGCTGCCACGCCTGACGCTCCGCAATAGTGCCCAACCGCTAACGAGCCAAGAGTCGCACGCCGCCCTGACGGCTGCCAGCGACCCTGACTGGAAGTTCCCCAGCGTCGGTTTGCTCGATGCTAAGCAAGACAAGGCTGACGCCGGCAACGTCGAAGCCAATGCCCGGGCAATCCGCGAAACGTTCCAGCACTTCAATATCGATGTTGAGATGGAAGGGGCTAACATCGGCCCGCGCGTTACCCAGTACACCCTGAAGCCGCCAACTGGCGTCAAACTAACTAAGATTACGGCGTTGGAAAACAACCTGGCTCTCGACCTGGCTGCTACCAGTATCCGTATGGAAGCGCCGATTCCAGGCAAGCGCGCGGTCGGCATCGAAGTGCCGAACGTCAAATCGGCCATCGTGCGTCTGAGCACCATCCTGCAGTCCCGGGACTGGACCGACACTACCGAGCCGCTAACCTTTGCTATCGGTAAGGATATTGCCGGTAAGCCGGTGGTTGCCAACCTGGCGAAAATGCCGCACCTTTTGGTAGCTGGTCAGACTGGCTCCGGTAAGTCCGTGATGGTCAATGACATCTTAACCAGCCTCTTGTACCGCAACAGTCCGTCCGACCTGAAGCTGATTCTGGTCGACCCCAAGACAGTCGAGCTGACGCCGTACAACGACATTCCGCATCTGCTGACACCGGTGATTACTGAGCCTGAGAAGTGTATCTCGGCCCTCAAGTGGGCGGTCGCCGAAATGGAGCGCCGCTATCGCACCTTGGCGGAAGTCAAAAAGCGTAACATCGTCGAGTACAACAACTTGAAGAGCGAGGAAGGTATGCCGTACATTGTCATCGTCATCGACGAGCTGGCCGACCTGATGATGATGGCCGCCCGCGACGTCGAAGCCTTGATTGTGCGTATCGCCCAGAAAGCCCGCGCCGTCGGCATCCACTTGATCCTGGCCACCCAGCGCCCAAGCGTGGATGTCATTACCGGCCTTATCAAAGCCAACGTGCCGGCTCGCATCGCCTTTACGACGGCTAGCCAGGTTGACTCGCGGACCATCATCGACCAGATGGGCGCCGAGAAACTGCTCGGTATGGGCGACCTGCTGTTCTTAACGAGCGATATGCCGAAGCCGAAACGTGTCCAGGCAGCTTTCATTAGCGACGACGAAACGGTCAAGGTGACGGGCTTCATCCAGGAGCAACGCGCACCGCAGTATAACGATGAGGTGGTCAGCCAGCCGGTCCAGATCGGCAAGGGCGGCGTCGTAGCCGATATGGGCGGCGCCGGTGATTCGAGCGCCGACGATGACATGTTCCGTGATGCGGTCCGGGTGGTGATTGAGAACAAGAAAGCCTCGACCTCGCTGCTGCAGCGGCGCCTACGCATCGGCTATGGCCGGGCAGCGCGCTTGATCGAGGAAATGGAAGAACAGGGCATCATTGGCGCCGCCGACGGCTCGCGGCCGCGTGAGGTGCTGGTGAGCAGCCTGGACCAGGTCTTTGGCGGCGAGGGTGCCGCGGCTGGCTCGGCGCCGAGTGAGCCCGCAGCGCCAGAAACATTTCTAGTGCAGTAGACTTTACAACGTAGCTAACAGAGGAAATGGGCGGCCCGCGGGCCGCCCATTTTATGTGAAACAGGGGTGGCGGCGACGTGCTGCGCACACCCATTCTGCTTGCGGTTTTTCTGTAAGCGTTCTAACATATTGGTAAAACAAACAGCCGAAATGGGGGAAGAAGTGGCGCTTGAACTTGTTACTTTGAGAGACGGTAGCGAGCTAGAGCGCCCACTCCTTCCACCAGGCCAAATTGTTGAAATGGGCACCGTACAAGCTCCTGTCGATAACGACGGGAGCTTTTTATTTACCGAGGTGTCAGGCGGCCCGATGTTCGGCGGTGCGGAGCCGGTGTCGCACCTCGGGTACCTTGAGCACCCACTGTATGAGCGGTACATGCGACTCCCTAAAGGTCTAGTAACGCCCCATGAGGCGCCAGTGCTGCAGGAGGTGCACGAAGGCCTGAGCGGCGAACAGGCGACCCGGTTCCTTTTTGCCGGCGGCTGGGCGGCAGCTGAAGCGGCGATTGTCATGCGCGGCGTGCGCAACAACCAAAAGGTGCGTGAACGGCTGGTTGAGGGGGCGGCAGACGCCTGGCTGCGAGCTCATGACAGGGTGGTCGCCGTCGGGCGGGCAGGTCAGGAAACGAACGACCACTACGCGCTCAAGGAGCGTGTAGAATTGGCGCTGGCCAGCATCCCGCTGCTTGAGGGTATGGTAGCGGGCGATGTTCGGGTGAGGACCTTAGACCAGGTAGCGGATGATTATCTGCAGATCGGGGTAGGCAACGTCGCATGTAGCCGCGCGAAGCGGCAGTCCGGCGACGAACTGCGGGCCGTTTTCCACGAGGGGTTGTCTTATGAAATAGTCGCCCTGTTGGGCTTAAACGACCGGCTGACTACCAGGCGGTTCGCCATGCCGTCGACCGCCCGGAACGATAGCGGCTATCACTCCTCAAAACTGACACACGATCTCATGATTATTAATCAGCGTGTCGGCCAGATAGAGTCAGTGATCCCGGTAGAGGTGAAATCGAAGATGACTCGGATGAACCGCAAACGCTACAAAGCATTGATCGTTGATAGTCACGTCATGGATGTCTTGCACACAGGCGATCCGGGCTCGATAATCGATCTGTTTGCTCGGGTATATGCGGGAGATGGTAGCGAGGCCGATCGGGAGGGCGTGGATACAATGGTGCAGGAATTATGGACGATGGTGGCGCAGTACACCTCCGGTGAGAGGGTTAAGGCTGGCGGTGACCCGGCCGTCGTTCGCTACCACGACGCCTCCAAGGTTAGGCTCGGTGGTTACGCTCAGTGGGCACCATCGGTAGCGGCCTAAGTTGACTAACAGGGGTAGATAGGGTACAATACCGCAGTTATTAACTCAGTTCGCATCCTGAGCGTTACTTAACACCATAGTTCGTTAGCTACAACCGTAGGTCGTTCGCTGCGTTTGCATTTTTTGCTCCTTACCCTAGCTCCCGCTAGGCTTCGTTGACAACAAAGTGCACCCGCAACCCTGAACGCTGTTGCGGCCTCGCTCCAAACGACTAGGTGCCAAGTAACACTCGAGTGAGTGCGGGCTTTAACCAAAGGAGTATTCCTTATGAACCAGTACGAAATTGCAGTACTGTACGACCCAGGTCTGGAAATTGACCTCGAGAAGGCTACGACTCGTGTAGAGAAGATCTTTACCGATAACGGCGCCACCATTACTAACACCGACAACTGGGGCAAGCGCAAGCTGGCGTACCCAATCAAGAAGCACGACATGGCTATTTACGTGTTTTACACGGTCGACATGCCGGGTGCCAACGTCGCTAAGCTGGAAAGCATCCTGAACATCACTGACGAAGTGATCCGTTTCTTGATTACTCGCCCAGACCTGAAGGCTATCGCTAAGGCAGAAGCTGCCAAGGCCCTGAAGGCCGAGCAGGCTGCCAAGCGCGGTGAAGCTGAAAACAGCGATAGCGAAGAGTAGTCTTTCTACTCAAGCTTGACGCCCGCGACGACGCGGCGTACCGTGAGATTACAATACTAAGCATTTCGGACATAGTTTCCGAAAGGAGGGAGTTGCCACATGGCACGTAGTTTCAACCAAGTAGTTCTAATGGGGAACCTAACCCGCGATCCTGAGCTTCGGGCCACCCCGAACGGTCAGCAAGTTTGTAGCTTTAGCCTAGCGCTAAACCGCAGCTACAAGGGCGCGGATGGTAACTGGCAAGAAGCCACCGACTTTATCGATGTCGTGGCTTGGGGCCCACTCGGCGAGCGCGTAGCGCAGTACCTGAGCAAGGGTCGCCCCTGCCTGGTAAACGGCCGGCTGCAAAGCCGCAGCTGGGACCAGGACGGCCAGAAGCGCAGCAAAGTTGAGGTAGTCGCCCAAGACGTGACTTTCCTCGGCGGCGGCGCTGAAGGTGGTCAGGGCGGTAGTGGCGGTAGCTTCCAAGCAGCCGCACCGGCCGGCAAATCATCCAGCAAAAAGGATGACGTCGTTATCGAAGATATCGGTGACGAACCTATCAACCTCGACGACATCCCGTTTTAAGCTTGAGAGAACCAAGGGTTCTCTCAACGGACCTGGTGGAGTGAATCCGCCTTCCGGTAGCCCGGAATCGGTCCTGCTCTTTCCTTAAGAAAGGGCACTCATAATTTAAGGAGAATACCCAATCATGGCAAAGATCTTTAAGCACCGCACCGACGTCGCTTACTTTGACTACAAGGACTTCAAGACCTTGCAGCGCTACGTCAACCAGTACGGTCAAATTGAAACCCGCAAGAAGAGCGGTCTGACTGAAAGCCAGCAGCGCCACCTGAGCGTCGCTATCAAGCGGGCCCGTCACATCGCACTGCTGCCATTTGTCGCTAACGCGTAAAAAGTTTGAGACAATAAAAGGAATGGAGAACCAATCACCATTCCTCGCTATTGGACGAGTCGAGGGTCAGTTGAAGGGGATACTACGTACCCTGGACACTGACCTTCTCGATACGGAGACCAAAAAGTCAGTCAACGCCCTCAAGCGCTTGGCTATTGATGCCCGCCTCGATATTCGTGATTACGAACTGTCTGAGACGCGCGAAGAGCAGCTGAAGTGCGCGCACGCCGCCGCTAAGCGTTTGCGCAAGCTCGAAGCAGCCATCTTGGCCACCGGTACGCTTCTCGGCGCTGCCGACGTGGCGCAGCTGACGGCGCAAATGGAACAAATCCAAAGTCGCTTGTTGTAAAATAGTGGCTAGGAAAGAGGGCAGGCAATGAACGTACCGCAGGCTATTGAATTGTTGCTGAACCGTATGAACACGCGGCAACAGTTCGTCGGAGGCGCGTTTGCGGCGCTCGGCGCTACGACCGGTAGCTTGCAGATGCAGCAGCGGGACGTAAACGCGGCAATTTCCCAGTGGCGGGAAGCGCATGATATGTCGGGACTGAGGCAAGTGACGAGTATGCTGCATGTCTACGGCAATCTGACTGACGCAGAATTTGAACAGATAATGGAAACATTGGACGGAGAGAAATAAATGGCATTAAGCATTACGAACCTCAAAAAAGGCGTGCTGTTCCAGATGGACGGCGTGCCGTACCGCGTGGTCGACTACAATCAGAAGGTGATGGGCCGCGGCGGTTCGATCGTGAACGTGCGCATTAAGAGTGTGCTCGATGGCAAGGTGCTCGACAAGACCTTCAAGGGCAACGATAGCGTCGATAGCGCTACCGTGACCAACGAACCGGCGCAGTACTTGTACACCGACGGCGACACTTTCCACTTTATGAACCCAGAAAGCTTCGAGCAGTTCGAACTTTCTAGCGATATGGTTGGCGACAACGCCGGCTACATGAAGGAAGGCGACACCGTGTCCTTGCAGTTCTTTGAAGGCCGCGTCATCAACGTCGAACTGCCTAAGAACGTGCCGCTCCTGGTGACTTACGCCGAAGACGTGGTGAAGGGCGATACGACCAGCAGTGTGCAGAAAGACGCCACGCTCGAAACGGGCATCACCATCAAGGTGCCGGCTTTTATCAAGCAAGGCGATCTGATTTCGGTAGACACCGCGACCGGTACGTACCGCGAACGCGTCAAAGAATAGGTGAGCTTAAGGCAGCTTACAGACTGCCGGATGACACCCCGAGTACAGTAGGGATATGTCAGAACAGCGGAATCATCCTATTCGAGAAACGCTGCTAGATGTCGGCGCACTGCTCATCCTTATTGGCGGCATCGCGCTTATCGGGGCGGGCGTAGAACACGCCGTGCAGGCCTGAGAGAAGCTATGCTGCCGGGTGATCGACTGGCCTGTCTGCTGATAGATCCGCTCAAGACGGGTGATAGGTTTCTGCACTGGCCGCTGCACGTGACAATTGTAGCCTGGTTTCGGCTGGATGATTCGAGTGAGCAGCTGGGGCGGGGTTTTGCGCGGGCGCTGCGGCCCGTACGACCGTTCACCGTGCGGGCGGGCTACGAAGCGCACTTCGGACCGCGGGGGCGGCTTGTTCGCTTACTAGAGACTTCGCCGGAGCTTACGGAAGTTGAACAAAAAGTTCGAGCGTACCTACACAAAAAACGTGCCTGGTTGGTGGATGAAACCACTAAGCGGCACTACGATTTCCGGCCGCACGTCACCGCACAAGCAGGGCGGCGGCTGCCGAGCGGGGCAATTGTAGAATGTGACCGACTGTACATCGTGGAGCAAAAAGGCGATTATCGGCAGCCAGACCTACCGGAAATCTCCGCCGACAGTCTTGCATCTGCCAACCCGGCTGGCAACGGATCGGCCGGGTCCCACACTCCGCTTGACAGCTTCGTTCGGCACGGTAATTATAAAGAAATAGTAAGCGAGGTTTGCTTTGGAAAAACAACGGCTTGATGTGACAATGGCGGGGCGCGGCTTGGTGGCTTCTAGAAGCCAGGCAGAAAGCTATGTGCGGCTGGGGCAGGTGAAAGTGAACGGCCGGGTGGCGGCTAAGCCGGGCCAATTGGTGCTGACGAGCGACAATATTCAACTGACGGCCGAGGAGCAGTATGTCAGCCGTGCCGCCTTAAAGCTCAAAAGCGCCGCCGAATTATTCAAATTAGATTTCAAAGACAAGGTAGTCCTGGACGTGGGCAGCAGCACCGGCGGCTTCACCCAGTACGCGCTGACGCACGGCGCAAGTAAAGTGATCGCCGTGGACGTCGGTACCGACCAATTGCACCCTACGCTCCGGCCCGACCCACGGATTGAGCTACACGAAAAGACGGATATCCGCGACTTTACGACCCGCCAAGCTATCGAGATGGTGGTGGGTGATGTCTCGTTTATTAGTTTGCGCGAAATCCTGCCCCACGTGGCTACGCTGGTGGAATCTCAGACGGACATCGTGGCCATGGTGAAGCCGCAGTTTGAAGCCGGCCAGAGCAGCATGAAGCACAAGGGCGTCATTAAGAACGACAAGATGCGCCGTGATATCCTAAAGGACTTTGAAGCCTGGGCGACGCAGCACTTCCGTATCCTCGACAAGGCTGACTCCGGCGTGGCCGGCAGCAAGGGAAACGTCGAGCGCTTCTATTTGCTACGGAAACTGCATTAAGCACGGGGAAAGCCGGAGGGCTTTTGTCCGAGCGGAAAGCCGAGCTTGGTTGCCGCCCGCTCGTTAAACGGATGGCAGGAAAGCTGCTACAATCTTGCTTATGATTAAGCGTAGCGAAGTTGCATGCACTATTTTCCGAGCCGCCGAGTAGCCGGTGGCCTGATTGCCGCTGAGCTGCTGCCAAAGTACCGGTATGAAGACTGCGCCGTGCTGGCCTTGAATGACGGGGCGGTGCTGGTGGGCGCGGAGATCGCCGCCCAGCTGCACTGCGTGCTTACTATGCTACTGACTTCCTCGATCAGCTTGCAGGGCGAAACGGACGTGGTGGCCGAGATGGACCATATGGGTTCTATAACCTACAACGACCGACTGTCGGCTGGCGAACTGGAGGAGATCCGCGCCGAGAACTTCAACTACCTGGAACAGCAAAAACTGCAGCGGCTGTTTGAAATGAACCGACTGCTTGGCCAGGGCGGCATCATCAGCCCCGATCTTTTAAGAGAGCGCATCGTGATTGTAGTGTCGGACGGACTGACCAATGGCCTGTCGCTGCACGCCGCCGCTAACTACCTAAAGCCCATCCGACTGAAGAAGCTGATTATGGTGACACCGTTCGCGAGCGTGTCGGCAGTGGACCAAATGCACATCTTGGCCGATGAGATTGTCTGCCTGAATGTCATGGAAGACATCATTTCGATCAATCACTACTACGAAGATAACGCCATGCCGCCGCACGAAACCATCGTACAGATTATCGAAGACATTATTTTACACTGGAAGTGAATGAGGGAGCCTAGGTTCCCTCATCGCGCCGGCAAAATGGCGTGGCATTTTGTCGGGCTACTCCTTCCTTGGGGAGTTAACGCCCCACTCCAATAGTAAGGGCCGGTTGTACTGGAGCTACAGGAAGCTGCGGAGTTTCTTTTCGTCTTTCAAAGTTATGTAAGACTGCTCGCTCTTTAAGTGGCCCTTGCGTTCCAGATCGGCCAAGGCGCGCGAAGTAGTCTCGCGGGTGGCACTGATGGAGCTGGCGATGTCCTGATGTTTGAGCGGCGCGGTAATCCGCGTACTGCCGTCGGCTGTTTTTTCGCCGAAGCGCTCCGCAGCAGTTAGTAGAAAGGAAATCAGGCGTTCGCGAACGGTACGGTATTCCAGAGTCATAATCCGTTCACTGTGCAGGCGGTACATCTCGGTAACGGTTTCGATAACCGGCAAGGCGGCAGTCGGGTGGCTACGGATAAAGTCGGTAAAGGTTTCACGGCTGATCAGCCAGACGGTGGTGTTCGGCGCCAGTGCGGAGAAGATAATGTGGCGGTCCAGGCCGGTTACACCCCAGGTGAGGCCTAAAAACTCGCCGGGCTTGCGGATAATCAGTAGATTTTCCTCGCCGTACTTGGTAATATCGTAGGCTTTTACTAAACCTTCTTCGAGATAAAAAATACCCGGCGGAGATTCGCCGGGCCGGATAATGAACTCACCTTTAGAGTACGTCAACTTTGTACCAGTGTGGAATAAGTTGACGAGAGCGCGCAATTGTTCTGCGGTCGCCAGCATGACTGTATTATCACATAAAGTGTGATTAATGTCTACACAATAATGTGATAAAAATCCTGTACGTGCTGTGATGAACCTAACTGCTACCGAGGTTCACTTCCCGGCATACTAATGTAGTACAAGGCGAGCCAACCACTGGGTACGGTAGCCGGAGGAGGAATAAACATGGTAAGTATGCGTCAAATCGAAGAGCAACTGAAACATGTCGGTTGCAACTTCAAGGTGTGGGGGCGCGCCGAAATCCGTGAGCTCAGCAACGTGCTGATGCCCGAAGAAAAAATCGCCCAAGCAGTAAACGGCACTTACGAGGGTGGCTTTGCCATGCTCTGTGTCACGAACTACCGGGTGCTATTGATTGACCGCAAGCCTATGCTGCTCACCATTGAAGACATCCGTTACGACATGATTGCGGAAGTTGACTTCCACAATCGCTTGATGGGGGCGACCATCCGCGTCTTTACGCCAATGCGCAATCTAGTGTTCAGTAGTTGGAGCATGCAACGGTTGCGTAAGTGTGTGAACTACATTCAGCAGCGCGTGATGGAACTTCGTCAGCACGGTCTGACCGCTCAGCAGCTGATGGGGCAGACGGTGGGAGGTGCCATAGGGCCACGGTTTGACCTTCAGCAACAGGCACAGCAACAGCCGGCAGCTCAGGGCCGCGTACCCTACACGCCGATGAACCCCTACACCAAAGGGCCTATGCTGACGCGCCGGCGCCGTTTCCCAAGCTTTTACTAGTAGAGGAAAACCACGATAGGTTCAGGCTCTCTCATTATGCAGGGTCCTTACGTGCATAAAACCCTGCTGCTCTTGGGGTGAGTA
>Ga0070681_10002089_pt1 | contig 18143 bp, 35 predicted proteins | sample KBSC83BmetaG_FD_65650 | JGI IMG/M metagenome (GOLD analysis project Ga0070681, IMG submission 65650) | Corn rhizosphere microbial communities from Kellogg Biological Station, Michigan, USA - KBS C8-3B metaG | ecosystem: Host-associated > Plants > Roots > Rhizosphere | place: USA: Michigan... | reverse complement strand
CTTGATTCAAGGATATTAATTGAGTCAGCAGAGGTTCCTGAGGCCGGGCAAGGATTTACTTTGAACCATGTAGTATGTACAGAAGTGGCTCGTTGGCCGGGTAACCCTGAAGAGACAATGGCCAATATGAAAGAAGCCATTGCTGAAGGTGGAACGCTAGATATCGAATCAACCCCTAATGGTCTTGGTGGTTATTACTGCGAAGAGTTCAAACGTGCAGAACAAGGTGGAAAAGATTGTGAGTTCAAAGCATGGTTCCATCCGTGGTTCTGGCATGATGAGTATAGAATAGAACAAGATGTAATAAAGGAAGAAGAACTGAACGAAGAAGAACAACGTAAGCAGCAATTATTTAACCTCTCGTTAGAGCAGATGACATGGCGAAGAAAGAAGATGGTTTCACTTCGTCATAACTTCAAGGAGAAATATCCTGAAGATTCGACGACTTGCTTCCTAACATCTGGTCGGTTGTTCTTTGATCAAGAAATACTTGCAGCAAGAATAGCTGAGCTGTCAGTTTACAAACCATTGTCAGTTGAAAGAAATGGAGAAGTTGTTGTTTTCCAGAAGCCTAAGCCAGGTCGACTTTACATCTATGGAATGGATCCTGCAGAAGGTAAAGGAATAATCCAGGCTGGAACAGAAGTTGGTGACTGGTCGTGTGGGAAGATGATAGATCAGGAAACTGGTGAAGAATGTTTATCATATAGAAGCAGATTAGCCCCTGAAGATTTTGCAGCAGATGGAGTTGAAATTTGTCAGTATTACAATGATGCTATGTTTGCATGTGAAAGAAATAATCATGGTGGAACAGTTATACTCGCTGCTAGAGAATTAGGATATGGAAACATCTATAGACATCGTGAATGGCATCGTCGTTCTGGTGGCCCTAGAAGAGAGCAGACGAAAGCTGGTCAGGCATCTCAGAGAGTTGTGGAGTTCGAAGGGTGGCCAACAACTGTTAAGACAAGAAAGCTTCTACTCAATAAGCTTGGTTGGTTCATTCGCAATCATCCAGAAACAATGTGGGATATAGCTTTAGTCCAGGAATGCTTTACCTTTATATATGACGAGCATGGTCGTCCAGCTGCAATGGAAGGGTACCACGACGATATGGTATTTGCCACAGCTATTGCTCATGCTGTTCGATTGGTCAATTTGGGATATCTCGATACTTTGACATATCGATCTGCTGGTGGTTACGGAACATTTTCAGATGCTGAGGAAGATATGGAAACTGTTTCGTAATCGTGGCAGCCTCAAGCTTTAGCCTCAATAAAGATCGGCCAAAATAATTAGATTTTTCCCTTGCAATTAAACTCATAGTTTTCTATAATATTCTTGCGTCGAAAATATGCCTATATTCGACGGAAAAAGTCTCAATTGACGTGGGAGATTAAAATGATGCCTACACAGACGTATAAACCAAAAACTGAAGCTGAGTTTGATAGAGAAGTACTATCAATTGTTAATAAGGCGAAACGAATTTTAAAAAACAATAAGTATATTTACATCGATAAAGATGGAAATGAGTTTGATATAGATTTTGTTGATGGAACAATCACTGTCAACTAAAATAATTCAACTAATTTTCTGTACAATTAAACAAGAGGACAAAAATGAAACACAAAAAAGTGGCAGTCGAGTCAAGTCTAGTCGCTCCAAGTCGCTTGGATTTCTGGTTGAAGAAACGCTACAATGTTTTGTTTGAAGGCAAACATGGAGTCGGAAAGACTTCAATCATTCTGGAAGCCTTCAAGCGAAACAAACTCAGATGGATTTGCTTGAGTGGAGCAACGATGGATCCGTTCATCGATTTTGTTGGAGTTCCTGTGAAGATGAAAACATCTTCCGGCGAGCAGGTAATTGACCTGCTCAGACCGAAGTACATCCAGGATGCAAACCCTCAGGCTATTTTTATTGATGAGTTCAATCGCTCACACAAGAAAGTTCGTAATGCAGTGATGGAGCTCATTCAATTCAAGACAATCAACGGACAACCCATCAGTAAAGATTTGAAAGTTGTTTGGGCTGCAATCAATCCAGATGGTGAAGATGGGGTCTATGATACTGATAGGCTTGATCCAGCACAGAGAGATCGCTTTCAAATCCAAGTTGAAATTCCGTATCTCTGTGATCGTGAATATTTTCACAAAAAGTATGGCTCAAAAATTGGTCATGCTGCAATTGAATATTGGAACAATATTCCTGCAGAACTTCGGGAAAGCATTTCACCACGCAGACTTGATTATGCATTGACAGTTATAAATGATGGTGGAGATGCTCGGGATGTACTTCCAGTTGATGCTAATGTCTCGGCTCTAACATCAGCAATTAAATTTGGGCCAATAACAGATCAATTGAACAAAATGAGCCCTAGTGAGTTTAAAAAGTTCTTTGCTGATGAAAGCTCATTTCAACGAGCATTGAATACAGTGCTTACAGTGAAAAAGTATCTTTCCTTGATGGAGTTCTTTCCACCAGAAAAGTTGGCAGCTTTGTTTGCAAGTAAGCCAATTGTAAGACGTTACACTCTTTCATCGGTTAGAAGGCTAAAATCGAAGTCACCATTTGTAGGCGTATTGCAGGATATTGTGACAGCAAATCAATTGAAGCCAGGACTAATAAGAAAAATCAGCCGATTCTTACCAAAGAAAAAGTTGACTCCAGCTCAAGCTGCAGCTGCAAAACTTGCAAATAAAATTGCTGCACCTTTTAAGAAGCAGTCTTCATTAAGATTACCATCTGGACCAATTGCACAAACGATGGTGAAAGAAATGATGACTGGAAAATGCGATATGAAACATTTTATTAGTGTTACATCAGCAGTGAAAAAGACAACAGTTCCTAGTATGAAAATAAAAGCAAAGTTAAAAGCTATTGCTCGCTGGTGTACTACTAACAACAAAAAGTTAATTGAAAATCCACAAGGTACTTGGACAATCCAATGAAAAGATTTACTGATGAAGAGATGATAAAAATTGCCCAAAGATTGGAGAACCATCACGCAGTGTTCTACCAATTGTTTGAAATTGGGCAACCAACTTTTACCAATTCAATTCCAACAGCTTGTGTGAAGTTTGATGAGTATGGAGAAAATGTTGGATTTGAAATTAGCCCAAAGTTCTGGAAGACTCTAAAAGATAACCAGAAAGCTTTTGTTATTGCTCATGAGTGTCTACATGTTTTGCTCTCACATGGAAAGCGAATGGTTAACACTGAAAATGCAAAAGCTTGTAACATCGCAATGGATGTTGTTGTCAACGAGTTGCTAGTAAATAAATTTGGATTTAATCGAGCAGAAGTTGACCCAAAGAATGAATACATCTGGAGAAACAAAATATTTCCGAAAGGAACAGTTGAAAAGTCACAATCGTTTGAATATTATTTCAATCACTTGAAGAAAGTGGCAGCTTCAAAGTCTGGACAAAACAAGCTGAAAGGCTTTGGAGCAACAGTAGACGATCATAGTAAAATGAATGGAGGAAACTTACCACCTGATGTTCTTGAACGCTTGAAAAGAAAACTTTCAAACTCAGAAAAAGAAACATTCAAAAATGCAGTTGATGGGGCAGATGAAAGTACAGATAATCAGGCTGGTTCAGTTGCTGGTCAAATCTGTGAAGTTATGCCAGCTGTTCCAAGAAGAAACAACCCAAAGTGGAGAAAGCTATTAATTCCTTGGACGAAGAAGAAAAAAGATGAAGAAATAAATGAGCAGTGGATTAGAACAAACCGCAGATTAGCCAATGTTGATAGCTCAATATTTCTTCCTAGTGAAATGGAAGAACAGGAAGCACCAGATAAAAAGCTTGCTTCCATTTTTCTATTTCTGGATACCAGTGGGTCGTGTCAACCAATTGCCAAAAGATTCTGGGCTGCTTATATGAGCATTCCAAAAGATACTTTTGACATCCGACTCTTTTGCTTTGACACAAAAACATACGAAGTAGATCCGAAGAAAAGAAAGCTATTTGGCTTTGGAGGAACCAGATTTGAGCCAATTGAAAGTCGAATCCAGCGAGAAACATCTGGCAAAAAATATCCAGATGCAGTTTGGGTTTTTACAGATGGTGAAGGTAGTATGGTTCATCCTGAGAAGCCTGATCGATGGCATTGGTTTCTCACTGGCTCATACACAAGATGTATCCCAAAGGAAAGTAAAATTTATAAACTCTCACAATTTGAATGAAAATCGTGGCAGCCCAAATCTTGACGTTTCGCTTTTACTTTGCCACGAAATAATAGTTGACATCGGAACCGGAATTTCCTATAATATTCCTAGGTCGAAGCTGCGTATATGGTCCTTGAAAAAGGACCCTTTTTACGTGGGGCCAAAAACAGTGGAGATTAAACATGGTTAAAATTGCAGAAGGTTTAAATTCTACAGATGCAATTGGTCGTCGAGATAATTTTCTTGTTACTTTGGTAGATAATCCAACTGATGAGCAGATTAACGACGAAGACATCGAAAACATGCAGGTGAAAATTTATCTCAACAAAAAAGTGGCAGTTGAGATTGCAAAGCTGATCGACAAATCAATCTATGAGCCTCACAAAAGCTTAGCTGAGGCCATCAAACATTTCGCAAAGTAAAGAGGAGAAGAAAATGACAAAAGAGGAACAGAAACTATTCAGCAGAACTCCTAGAAGCCGACAGCCTGGAACTCAAGCTGAAATTCACACATCAATAATGAAACCTGCGAAAGCAAAAATCCTTTGCAAAGAAATGAAGAAACTTCTGAAGCAGCTGCGGATGACAACAGTGAAACTTACCATTTACACAAACGGAAACTAAACCTTTAAACCCTTAACTAAATTTTGAATTGGAGAAAAACAAAATGAAAAGCACATCGTCCAGCAGCTCACGCAAAGTCATTGCTAAAGTGAAATCCTCTTCACGCTCGAAAGTGAAGCACACCATTTCAATCAAAAATGGCAAGAAGAGTTGCTCATGTGAAGGCTTCAGATATCAGGGCCATTGCAAACATCTTCCGGGAGTAGAAAACACCAACATTTCAATTCAGAAAGTGGCAGCTCCGAAGGGCAAGACAGTTCGTGCAGCGATGATCAGCCTGCTCATCAAGAATATGAACAAGCTGGTGAGCCTGAAAGCAATTCTGGAAGCTGCAAAGAAGCGGAAGGGCGTTGAAGTGAGCGAGAAGAAAGTCACGAAGCGCCTTCCGGAAGTTGCCCACTACGCCAAGACTCGTGGACTGAAATTCGTGAAAGCAAACAACGGGTTCAAATTCCAGTCAGCATAGGAGAAAAAATGAAAACAAGAGCCCCTCGTACAATTCCAAACACTTATTCTTCTTGGAAAGAAATTTCCAAAAGTACTGAACCAATCAAGGTTGAATATTCAGATGAAGAACTTGCTGTTATAGTTCCTATTGAACTATGGCGTAAAATGCAGGTAAAAGAATAATCTTTCAGCCAAGCGCAGGAACTAGTAAGCCCTGCTCTTGAACGGGAGGATTAAACGATGTCAGATAAAGTTATAGATGTAACAGTACAAGATCTTATGGGTCAAAAGAAAATCGTGTTATCAGATGGAACACAGAAAAATTATCATATAATGTCAATAGATGACGCGATAATTTTTCGAATGAAGTTAAATGAAGCAATCGTGGCAGCTAAGAAAGGATAACGTGGAAGACCTAATTAAGAAAGTCGACAGAGTGATGGACAGAAATCGTCGAACAGGTGATATTCTTGAAGATCGTTTGCTCGACTTTTACTGGACATTAGATCCATTCATTGAGTGGAGATACAATTACAAGTTTTGGCACGAAGAAGGAATCAGAATAGGAGAAGCATAATGGAAAAGAGATATACAATAGTTAGCAACAGAGAGCGTGCAGAATTTTTCTTCGCAAGGTTCCATTCAAACTATAACCTTGGTGATGAATGGGTTCCAGTTAGTTTTTCATTGCCAATGAGCGTTGTTCCAAGACCTTCACTTCCAACTGGTATAGTGAAGACAATCGAACAACATAACATGATTTTCTTTTCTGATTCAAAGCAAATTCCTCACCCTAAACCGGAGATGGATCAGGTTAAAGGAATATTGGAACATTACGAACTACTTCGTTCATCGAAGTAAAATTCTAAATCTTCAACTCATTTTTAAACTGGAGACAACAATGAAAGCTGAAAATCAGAAGTTTACCATGCAGTCTATGATGGCTTACGAGCTTCGCAGTGTTTGCAGAGCAGTCTCACACAGCCGTGGAACAGGAATGACCCACGCTTCACAACAGATTCGTGAGCAAGTGGCAGCGCAGCCATTGCCTTCGTATATTCCGAAAGCTGACAATTGTGGCTAGAACAATACTGGCCGAATCTGGAGGTTCTAAAATGTCTTTAGCTAGTGAAAATATTGTACAAATTCCAACAGAAGACCAACTTGCTCAAGTTCGTGATTATATAAAAGCAAGGATGGAGCTTAGACAAGTTGGTTTAACGCAACCAAAAACTGTGATAGAAATTAAAATCACAAGTGGTTCTAATGATAAAGAAACAATGTACACTCTTACAGAATTTGTTTCTCTTTGTCAACAACTATCAGAAATCTACAAAGGAATTTTTGGTAAAAAGTTAGGTGAATAAAATCGTTGCAAAAATAGTCAACTAAATTTCAGGAGAAAAACAATGAAAAAGCTTATAGTAATTTTGCTTATGACGTTGGCCATCGTTGGGTGTGGAGGAAAAACAACCAACCCAGTAACGCCGATTATTGATAATGTTAAGGATTCAATCATTACCGCAATTCAGGTATTTAATTCAACAATGATTGGTCAAACATGGACATTTGTTAATGGCTATGGCGATCACACTTTCATTGCAATTGAAGCAGCTCCATTTTGTGTATTCAATATCTGCGATGGAAAAACAATTACGATGCATTTTACAAAGGATAACATCCGAGCGTATTGGGACCCAGGACACGACTCAGTGCTGTGGTTTTACTTGCATCTGGATAGTGATGGGGCTTATAGAGCAATTGGATGGGAGATGATTCAAGATGGTGTTAGTACTTCATCTAATGTAACTCTATTAACTGGGTGGACTGGAGCTCCCTACACAATTGTTCCAGCTTCATCGAACGCTCCAGCTATCAATACAGCTTATTTGGGATCATTGCAGAATGGCTTAACAACAAATCCTACGATGAATCCAGTTAGTACTTGGACGTCAACTTGGACAACTTACACTGGAGTAGAAAATGTAACGACTCCATTGACAGGCACAGTATCATCATTGCTTTCCAAACAATGTGAAGGTGGAACATCTGGAGGATGTGATTTAGTTGTTGAGTACTGGCACTTCTGTCCAAATATTGGACTATGCGCTATAAATCCAATCGGTGGTTTAACTGGACCAGTTGATCCAAAGATTGCAATCTTTAGAATTAAATGAGGAGGCTCATCGTGGCAGATGAAAAAGAATTTGATATTGAATTGACCAACGTAAAACGCTACGTTGACCCTTTTGAACCAGTATTAACTGACACTCAAGCCCTTCGTAAGCAAGTCATTGATTGGCTTGATAATCGGATAGGAGTTCATGGAGAATGAGAAATTCAACAAAAACTGAACTTCGAACTCTACGAGAGGTAGCACATTTCTTGCTACCTCTTGTATGTTGTGAGTTTTGTGGAAAGCCTCTTCTCGATCCAAAGCTTGCAGATAAAGTGTTTGGAGACAAAGCTCATACTCCATTGAAATTTCTGAAACTCACGATACACCATCGCAATGGCAAACATCGTGATAACAAACGAAAAGAAACATTTACAGAAGTTAGCAAGTTCTTAGAAAAAATATTTGCTATTTCTGGTAACTTATCTCTGATGCATCGCCCTTGCCATGGTGAGCATGAAATGAAGTTGAACCATCACAAAAGAAAAGTTATGAAAGTGAAACCTCTATGGCAAAGAGCAAAAGAAATTCTCAATAGATTTCCATCGAATCTTTCAGTACTAACTCGCAAAAGAACTCATAGTATTAATGAGACTGGTTTTATTGCGAATATGTTTGAAAAGCTTTGGGCTATTGAAGAAGAAAATTCCAAGAAGAAATTTACTCGCTATGAAATTCGCCGATTGAAAAAATTGGCAGTTAAAGTGGAGGATAAGAAATGACACAAGAAGAAATTGATCGTTGGGAAAATTACTATCAAGAATCAGCTAGACGAGATTTTGAAAGACAAATCTATAAGCGATGTGATAGTGAAGATGCAGAGGAAATTAATCATGGAAAAGAAATTCGCAGTGTTTCGAATAACTGAAGGGGGAGAAGATCGATTGTGTATTGTTCCTGTATTTATTGAGTCGATCTCTCTGCAATCAGCAAGGAGAAAAGTTCTTGCAGAATATAAGAACGGAACAGCAGCCTGGGTTGGATGGGTAGATAAATATATCATCTTTGATTCAGTTAAACCTCAATAAGGATAGGCTAAAATAATCCTTGCAAACAACCTTGGATTTTCCTATAATATGTTTGGGTCGAAAATGCGATAAAAGGCTTTGCAAAAAGCCTATTTTTGCGTGGGTACACAATTAACCTTTAACTCAATTTCAAAATGGAGAAAATCAAATGTCAAGCTCAGATCGTAAGCACAAAAGTAGCAAGCACAGTTCGAAACATCACAGCTCAAAGCACAAATCTTCAAAAAGTGGTAGTTCCAAGAAGGAAGCTTATCCACAAGAAGTACTTGCTGTAATATGCCCTCGCTGTGGAGCCTGGAAAGGAAAGGTTTGCATAAGCCAGCTTGCAGAAGGTGGTCCTCGTGAAGAACCACATCCACAGAGGATAAAAGCTGCAGCTGCTCCGAAGAAGCAAGTTGTAGTTGAAGAACCAAAAGAAATCAAGAAGCAGAAAGAAGTGAAGAATCCTCTTTCGAAATGTACAACAGAGCAGAAACAGACCATAGAAACAATTCTGGACAAGACACTAGCTCTTGGCAAATCAATGGATTTTGTTGGACCAGTAACAATTGGCCCTTACATTACCACTTATCGGTTTAAGCCAGGACGTCGCACAAAAGTGAAGCACTTGGAAATGATGGGTGGTGACTTCGCTGTTGCTCTTGGACGTGAATCAGTATTGGTAAAAATGATGCCTGGTGATTCAGCTGTTGGAGTTTTTGTAGCCAACGAGAAAAAGCAGCGCATCGATTTGAAAGATACAATTTCAAATGTAGCTAATTACATGCAGCAAGAAACTGAAGATGGCCACTTGCCAATTCCATTGAACTTTGGAATGGATGCGACAGGTAAACCATATTTGGATGATTTGACTTCGCTGCCTCACTTGATGGTTGCTGGAACAACAGGCTCTGGCAAATCAACAGGTATTCGAGCCATTGTTGCTTCAATGCTTTTTGCAATGAACTCAAAAGATTTGAAAGTAATTATCAGTGACACAAAGCAAGTTGAGTTCAAAGCATTTCAGGATATTCCACATCTGTTGAAAACTCCAGCTCTACCATTTGGTGGATATTGCAACGATGTTTACACGACGATGAGAGCTCTTGAGTTCTGCGTGCAGGAGACTCAGCGCCGTTATGGAAAGTTGGCAGAGCAGGATGTGCAGAACATTCATCAATACAACAAGAAGGTTCCAATCGATCAGAAAATTCCTTTCATCGTAGTTTTCATTGATGAGTTGGCTGATCTTCTTGGGATGGAACAAGGAAGGGCTGAAGCAAAAGCCAATTCTGAAAAGCTGAAAGTTATCACTGCTCGCTCTCGTGCAGCTGGAATTTATGTTGTTGCAGCAACGCAGAGACCAGATGTGAAAACGGTTGTTGGTGCAATTAAGGCCAACTTTCCAGCTCGGCTGTCATTCAGGCTTCCAAGCCATCGTGATAGCTCCACGATTCTTGGAACAACTGGAGCCCAGAACTTGATGAGTCGTGGAGACATGTTATATATCAGTTCAACAAGCCCTGAGCTTCGTCGTTTGCATGCACCATGGACTTCCATTGAAGATTTGAAAGATATTCTGGAATCCATTTCTGCTCGTGAAAGTGGAGCAGTAGAAGAAAAAGCTACAGAGAAGAAAATGAATTTTGTAAATGATTTTCTTCAATAATTAAGAAGGCTGCTACCGTAAAAAGTGGCAGCCTCAAACTCTTTTGAGGAGAGAAAAATTAGTGCAGACAACGGAATCTACATTGCTTCGTTCGACAATCAAAAAGAATTTCGCGTAATTCATGCAACAGCTATAGAGAATTTGGATTACTTCGATTCAGAGAAAGACAAAGCCTACGAAATAGTAAACTACTTCAGAAATAATCCAAAAATCTTTCAATCAAAAAATGAAGCAATTCTTGCAGCACATTCTTGGGCAGAAGAAATTATGAAAGACATGCCACTTGAATATGGAGTTTGTTTTATTGCAGATTACCCTTTCAACATTACAAAGTATGTTGAACTTGCAATGAAATCAGATTTATGGAAGGAACATCCATTAGCTGATTGAAGATTAGCCTGAGTACATTGATTAACCTGAACTCCCTTGGTGTACTCAATGCTAATGCCGAATGCAATTGATATCCATGTGGGAAGGGTGTTATGGGTTACGCCTATCCACGCTAAGTCTCGTGTAGGTTAGCTTTCAATTGCAGTAAGCAAATAAAAAGATTGGGGAAATAAAATGAAGAACTTTAGAGAAGCTATTAAATTTAGAATCATTGAGTTGGAAAGGCAACTTGCTCAATTGATTCGTGAAGAAAACGTTGAAGGAGCAGATTAATGGAAAATGATTCTAGACCAATAATGCCTGGAACTCGTGTTCTGGTTTTTGATAGAACTCTTTTCAAAGACGATAAGAAAACGCCTTTGTCAATGACTTTGAAGAAAGCAACTGTTGTTTGCCGATATGGCTCTCTGAAAGAAACGTATCCTATTTCTGGAACTACATTAGGGCCTATCCAGATTTAGTAGATGTTATTTTCGATCATAGACCAGAACGAGTTTCTCATGGGCATTTCACTGATAGAGTAGAAGTTATCTGCTCATGTAAAGCTTCTACTGGAATTTGTGGATGTATCACTCGGGGAACTGGAAGGCTATCTGATAATGGGTACTGGAAAATTGAATGTACTCATGGAAATGCCTACACTCCCTATGAAAATGATTGTCCATTTCATGGAAAAATTAAATTTTTGAAATGGGGAACAGATTTGCATTTGAGTTTAATGCAAGTGGAGAGGGTAAATGAGAGTATACGAAATACTTCCAACTATTGAAAAAAGTATTGAACTTGCAGAGAAAAGTAAAGCTTCAACCATTTCGTTTTTCGTAGATAAAATCTCTGCTGTAGTAAAGCTCTTCAAAAGATATCGTACATCATTAACTAACTTAACTCCAGGTGGAAGTGAATATGTTGACGATCCAGAATTTTGTGAAAAATATGTTAGAGAAAAATTAAATAGTCAACATCAACTACTCATTAACTGGAAGAGAGATCAAAAAGAAAAAGATGAAAGAATTCGTAATTTAACTTTGAAAGCTAAAGGTTATTTTACTCAAAATCCAAAAGATAGAAATCAATCATCAGAAGACTTACTAAAGTCTATATTAGACAATATTTTGGAGGAGGTAAAATGAAAGTAAAAATAGAAATTTTTCTATCTGAAGAATGGTTTAAAGCTCAAGGTTGGAAAATTACTGACGAAAATATAGAACAAAAAATTAAAAAGTGGTTTTCAGAAGGTTGGATGCAATCTATACATGCAACAAATGTTGAGGTGATAAAGTGATAATTGGATTACTTGCACTAGAACAGAACGCTTGGATGACAGAACGTGATCGCAAACAATTCTTTGAACTGCTTGATGTTCCAAAGCACCAAATTAATGATTTAATTTTTCAAAAGCAATTCATTGAGAATGGGGAAGGTGATATAACAACAATAGAATCATTTCGACCTTTTGTAACACTACCACGTTGGGTGAAGAATCGAATTAAGTTTCGACTTCGTCATCCAGCAAAGTTTGAAGCTGAAGCATTTAGACAGTCGACTGGTTCGTCAGCAATAGAAAAACTAAACAATCGTGCAGCAACATTCAATTCATTTATTGAAAGGACACTACGCAATGAGTAAGCAACTGAAACAAACGTTGGACGACATCGAAGAGAAGAAACATTCCATCCGTGTTAATGCAGATAAAGACAAGGAAGGTTTACCACTTCAAACGATTTATATCAGCAAGAAAGCTCTTGAAAAAGCTGGAGTGAAAGTTTCAAAGATCAAGAGCGTTGAAGTTCTCATCACTGTTCATGGAGGTTGAAGTGATAAAAAGAATCTTCTTGATTCTTGCCCTTGTTGCAACACATCTGGTGGCCTACCAAATAGGCCACCAGTTAGGGTTCGTTGAATGTTACAAAATTTTGACAGGAAAATAATATGACACAAGAAGAATTGCTGAAACATTTACCTAGAGTAAAGAATAGAATTGGAGCTCCTAGATATCGTATTTATCGAACAAAGTCAAATAAGTATAAAGGAAAAATTGGTAGATGGAAATTGGCATTCATGGGATTTGTGGAAGGTAACCATTCCTCTTTTGATTTAGCTCTTGAAGATTTTAAGCACAAAGTAAAGGAATTAAATAAATGAGTTGCGAACTTCAATTAATTTTGAATGCATTTACACTGATGAAAGAAACCTCAAGTCGTCTTGAAAAAGACAAGATCATAAAGGGACTTCTCAAAGATAAAAAAGCTGAGAAGATGCTCCGAGAAATTCTAGTCTATACCTATCATCCGTATTACAACTATTGGATAAAAGTTACATCACAACTTAGTAATGTGAATTTATACCATGGTAAAGCTGTAAATGAAGATTGGTATAATTTAAAAGAACTTTTGGATTCACTTCGTAATCGTGAATTTACTGGAAACAAAGCAAAAGAAATACTTTCAGACTTTTTGGTTAATTGCATAATTGTTGGTAGTACAGCTTATTGGCTTTGCCAAATCATAAATCGTGATATCAAGATTGGATTTCAGCTCAAGTCATTCGAGAAGCATCTTGGTGAGTTGGTTCCAAAGTTTTCGCCAATGTTGGCAAAGACATGGGATAAAAAAGATATTAATGAAGAAGTTGTGGTGGAGCCAAAACTTGATGGGCTTCGCTGTCTTGCTATATTTCCTGAAAATGGTGTTCCAACAACTGTATCTAGAAATGGGAGGCCTATTTATAATACAGAACATATTATCGAAGAGTTAAAAGAAATTTGTAAAGGTGATTATATTCTTGATGGGGAATTGGAAGGAAAAAAGAAAGGCTGGGGACACGGAATCTCAGGAGCTCACAGTAAAAACAAAAAAGTAAAAGGCTTACATTATACTGTTTTTGACATCATTAAAATAAAAGAATGGGAACAGAGAAAATGTAGACGTCCTCTTTCAGAGCGTAGAACTTTATTGAAGAAACTTATTAGAGCAATAAATCCAAAGCATACGGAAGTGAATTTTGCTAACATTGGACAATTTTCTAAGCAAAGTTTGGCAGCCATTAGAGATGAGTATATTGCAAATGGAATTGAAGGTATAGTAATTAAACCACTCTCTGGTTTATATGAATTTAAGAGAAGTGATAACTGGTTGAAATCTAAATTTAAAGACAATGTTGATTGTAAAGTGGTTGGTCGAATTGAAGGCAAGCATCGTAATATTGGAAAGCTTGGTGCATTAATTGTTGAAGGAAAGATTGATGGACAGAAATTCAGATCAGAAGTTGGACAGGGATTTAGTGATATTGATCGCAAACGATTCTGGAAAATGCCACTGCAGGAACTAACAAGACTTGTTGTTGAAGTGGAACATTATGGGTTGACTGGTTCTCTTAGGTTGAAACATAGCAATAAACTTCCAGCAATTCGCAATGGAGTCTTCTTGCAAGTAAGAGAAGACAAGATGGAAAGGTGAAAAATGGCTGAATTAACGACAAAAGAAGCACAAGAACAAGGAATAATTGAAGGCTGGAAAATCACTCAAGAACTAAGTGACTACACTTGGACAGTTACAATGGGAGGAAGAATTGTTGCTACAAAATGTGCAGACCTCTTTGTTGCTGTATTAACAATTCCAATCTCCCAAAGAGGAGATTTTACAAAAGAAGTTATAGTAGCTTTAGCAAAAAGTAATTAAGGATTAATTTTCTATGACCAAGAAAAAGAAAATTGTAAAGGTTGTAGAGCCAAAGAAACGAAAGAGAAAATCAAAACCAACGCAACTCTCATCTTTTGTTGGAAGTAAAAAGAAGAGATCACCAAGACCAGAACGTCGACAGTTGAAAGCAATAATGAAGCTAGTCATCACTCCAATGGTAGAAGCAAGGGTCAATGCATTAATCACTGTAGTTAAGTGGTATGATGCAGCTCTTGATTGGATTAGAGATGATGATCGAAAATCATTTAAGCTTCAGACAATGCAAAAGCAACGCATACTTGATTCCATTGATGGAATACGAGATATGTCGCTAAACACAAACAATATTCATCAGAGGGAAGAGCTTCTAAAAAAGTTAATTGGAAAATTTGAAGAAGCAGTGAAAGGAATATATCGAATAAAGTCATTGGCATCAACGTATACCAAACTTGCAAAAGTTAAAAAACGTTTAGAGCGACAAGCTGAACGTACTCAAGCTAAATATAGCAAAGTGATTGACATATTGCAGGATGCGCTTAAGCCAAAAAATGCCCAAGGACAAACTGTACAATTTAAAGTGGGAGATATGAAGGATGGTGAAGGCAATATAAAAGAGCGATCTGTATCTATTGATTTTCGTTCTTTCATGTATGCTAAATCATATGCCCAAAAAATGGTTACAATCTTCAAGCAAGATGGACTACTTCCATTAGCTTTGAAAGAGATACCATGGTTAGCACGAGTTGGTGCTCACAAACCAAATGAGGAAGAGAAAGGAAAATTTATAATTGATATTCACAAGGAAATCAGTTCAATCTTTGAGATGATGACAAATCTTGTTGAATATTGCAGAACCAATCCAAAGGTAGGAAGGCGATTGGTTAAAATAAAAAGAAAAGCGAGAAAAAAGAAATGACTAAGGAAGAAGCTGTAAAAAAGATAATGACTACTTTTAATTTTGAAAAAGTAAATCACTACATGGTTGAACGAAATTGGAAGTGGCATAAGAAAGATGTACCTTCAATTGAGAAAATAAAAGAAACAGCAGAACTTCTAATGTTTAAACTATTTGAAAATAATAGTAAGTCGTATGGAACTGGAGGCTTTACTGTTCGCTTAGAAAATAATAATTTATCTTTACAATTTGGCCATACTTTAAAAGATCCTATTGAAAAAGTAACTGTTACTATTGAGGAACAAAAATGAAACGTGCACTTGTGATTTCAAAGAATTTAATTGGTGACGCTCTCAACGCTGGTGTCGCCATTCGTGAATGGTTTAGACTTAAGCGAGAAGACTTCGATGAAATTGATCTACTAACAAATCAAGATCATGTGACAAGAATTTATCATGGTTTAGGAGTTAAGTGGGATATGGTTTACACTGGCTATCCTGATCCTGAAGATATCACATTTGGAAAAGGCTATACATTTGATAAAATCTATAATCTTGGTGCAGGAGAAGCTGGAGCCTATTGTGACCAACAAAAATGCCATATCATAGAAGGCTTCTGCAATCAGCTTGGAATAGATCCACCACGAGTAGATACAATTCAAGATAGATTAGGAACATTCAAGGCTTATCATTTATTTTATAATCCTTGGCAAACATTGAATAGCTTGGAAACTAAAATTGATGAAGACTTAGTTTTGTTCAGTCCATTTTCAGCAAGCTGTTCCAGTCAGAAAGACAATCAACCACCGAACAAGATGTTGAAGCCAGATCACTGGGTACCAATTATCAATTTTCTTCGTACGTTGGGGCCAATAAGAATGCTTGGTGCTCCAAGTGATCGACCTCATGAATCGTGGCAGCTTAGTGAAGAAGAAATATTAACAGGAGTTAGATTAGATTTGCTGGCTGCTACAATGAAGAAAGCTAAGCTGATAATAACAATAGACAATGGTATGGGGCATCTTGCATCAAGTCAGGATGCAAAGCACATTCTATTGTACCCGATGGTGTTGAGCTTGAATTTCATTATTCCTTGGGGAGCAAATTTTACGATTCCAATTCAGATGGAACCAACGCAAGTTCAGCCACAACAGTTGATGTGGTCAATACAAAAAGCAGCAAGACATTTGATAAGTACAAAGTAATGATTACTAAAATTAAATTAACTCAAGATACTAAAGATCTACTATTAGCTTTTGGTATTACATTTGTAATTTGTTTAGCACTAAAATATTTTGGAATAATATAAAAGGAGCAATAATCAGATGAAGACAGACAAAGCTACAAAAAAGGCACAAAAGAAAGCACTTAAACTTGCGAAGAAGTCAACCAAGAAAGGAAATAAAGCTGCAAGACAATTTGTTAAGCTTGGAAAAGCTCTTCTGAAGTTGGATGATATTGGTCGTGCATCATTCCATAAGAAATTGATGAAGGAGAAGAAAGTTGGATTAAATCCTACAATTAAGCTTCTTCAATCAATTGAGAAAATTAAGAGCATGAAAGCTCCAGCAAAGAAAACTTCAAAGAAAAAGGTTGGATAAAATGGAATCAATTATATTCTTAATTACAGTTGATGAAAGAACTCCTGCTGAAGTTACTTGGGTTCAAATTGAAGAGTTGATAAAACATCTTCTTCATATGGGCTTTTCAAAAGAAGAAATAAAAATCACAATTAAGTAGGAACTTCTAATGGACAAGTCGTGGTTAAAAAAGTTACAGCGCAAAGCTAAAAAGCTAATGCGTCGAGTGAAGAAAGTTGATACTAATGACTTCGACGAGTCTCAACCTCAATATAAGCTGGTTAGTGTTTATCTTATCAACTTTGGTGGAAAGAAAAAGAAAGGAGTTAGAGCACCACCTGTTAGTGGAAATGGTCTTTATTATGTAATAAGTGATAAAGAAGATGTAGTGAAGTTGCTCCATCCTACTTCATTGGGAATTTATATAGCAAGTCGAAGACAATTTGAAAAAGGTGTAACTGATGTTTGGTGGCCCAATGAAGCAGCAATAAAAGATCCAAATGCTAAAAACAAACTTGGATATTTTTGTAACAGATTCAACGTAGCAGAAACGCTGCTATCGAAGTTGAAAGAATATGATCGAAGAGAAAAGTTAACAAAGAAAATTCAGGATGTAGTTAGAGCAGCAATTGCAGACCTGAAAGAAATACCAATTGAACAAGTACCAAAGTATAAGTTGCCAGAGAAGGTCGACCACTTATCAGTGTGGAAAGAAGCTATGGCAAAGATGAGTTATAAGAAAAACGCATCAAATGATTTGAAAAAATACTTAAATAAAAAAGATGAAGGAGATTTTAAAGTGAGTAAAGAAGCTAAGAAGAAAAAGAAGAAATCCTCAAGTAGTTCAGCCGCAGCTTCGAGTAGTTCAGCAGCTGCATCATCGTCAAGTGCTGCAAGCAGTTCAGCTGCAAGCTCTTCTGCATCAGACACAAATGACAAGAAAAAGAAAGGATCAAAGAAAGAAAAAAAGTCGAAGAAAGGTTCAAAGCCAAACAAAACAGATAAGACGAAGCCTGGTGAAGTGAAAGCTCCTCGTGGGAAGAAGACTGCAGTTGCAGTAGTTTTGGCAATGCTATTGAAGAAGAAAGGAAAGAAAATTCCAATGAGTGATCTGCAAGCAGCTGTGCAGAAAGCCAAAGGAATGAAACGTGAATTTCCTGAGAAGAAAATTCAATCAAAAGTGAAGGCAATGACAAAGTGGGCTGAGAAGAATGGGCTGAAGTTGAAAGCATCATCTTCTGGATTTACTTTGTCATAGTATCTGGCTTGAGTACTTCCACTCTGGCTTGTACTCAATGCGAGAGGGTGGCGTGTTTGAACTGGACCTTCTTCCACGCCACTTACGGGCTCATAGCTCAATGGTTTAGAGCAGCGGCCTCATAAGCCGTTGGTTGTAGGTTCGAATCCTACTGAGCCCACAAAATTTATTGAAAGGAAAATAATGGTAACTTTTAAAAGTTCAATGGATGGTTATGAAGTATATGTTGATCAAAAACGATTTGGTC
>Ga0070681_10002088_pt1 | contig 18144 bp, 23 predicted proteins | sample KBSC83BmetaG_FD_65650 | JGI IMG/M metagenome (GOLD analysis project Ga0070681, IMG submission 65650) | Corn rhizosphere microbial communities from Kellogg Biological Station, Michigan, USA - KBS C8-3B metaG | ecosystem: Host-associated > Plants > Roots > Rhizosphere | place: USA: Michigan... | reverse complement strand
GCGCTGGGGAAACGAGGGTGGCTGCCGCCGCAGGGGTGCCGCCGATCATCGTTGGCCTGTCCGAGGGACTGCAGGCGGCCACGTACAGCAACTACGGCCAGGCGCGCCGGCGCTTCGCGGACGGCACGATCCACCCGCTGTGGCAGAACGCCGCCGGCAGCTTCGGCCGCCTGGTTCGGCCGCCGGGCGGGGGCACGTCCGGCGCGGTGCGGCTGTGGTACGACGCCCGGGACGTCCCCTTCCTTCGTGAGGACGCACGGGATGCAGCCGAGATCCAGGGCGTGCAGTCCCGGACGATCCGCACGCTGGTCGATGCCGGGTACACCCCGGAGTCCGTGATGGCTGCGGTGACGTCTTCGGACTGGTCGCTACTGGTCCATACCGGCCTGTTCTCCGTGCAGCTCCAAGCGCCAGGTACTTCGGCGCCTCCGTCCGATGCCCGCGTGCGGGCCCTGGCCGCCGCGCTTCAGGACGCAATCCGACCCATCGAGGGAGGGGCCTGAGATGCCCGCCATGCAGTCCGTCGCCCGCGACCTCCAGCGGTCGGCCCCGTTCCAACTCCTGCGAGCCGAGGGCGAGGAGGGCGGCGACGGCCGGACCCTGTCCGGGTACGCGGCCCTCTTCGGTGAGCCCACCGAGATCAATTCATGGGAAGGCGTTTTCACCGAGAAGATCCGCAAGGGCGCCTTCAAGAAGACGATCCGCGAGCAGACGCCCGTGATGCAGTTTGACCATGGGCGGCATCCGCTGATCGGATCGATCCCGATCGGCTCGATCGCAGACCTTCGCGAGGATGACCAGGGCCTCTACGTCAAGGGCCGCATCACCGACAACTGGCTGATGGAGCCGATTCGCGACGCGATCGCCGAGCAAACCGTGAACGGCATGAGCTTCCGGTTCGAAGTCGTCCGCGAGGAGTGGCGCGACGTCAACGGCAAGCTGGTTAAGCCCGAAGAGGTCTTTGACCTGCTGTGGATGCCGGGCGACCGCGGGCCGCTCCAGCGCGAGCTCATCGAGCTGAAGTGCAGGGAGTTGGGGCCCGTCGTCTTTCCCGCCTACGTGGGCACGAGCGTGTCTGTGCGGGCCCGGGACGTGGCGGCCGGCCTCGTCCACGACGACACTGTGACCCGCCAGATTCGCGCCTCGCTGGCGCGCGACGCTGCCTCCGCAGCACCCCAGGTGCCTGACGACCCGCAGCTTCGCCGCGAGGTCGCCGCCGCGCTGCTGTACCAGCAGCCAGACCATTCGACCCGCGAGGCCGCGCCGCTCCTCGAGGAGCACCCGGCCGCAACTCGTTCCACCGGCGCGCCGCTCACCGAAGAGCACCCGCCGAGTACGACCGACGCGCCGCTCGCCACAGGGCACCCGTCAGCCCCCAACCCCTATGCCACGCGCCTGCGCTCCCAGATCTCCGAGGTCACTGGCCTCATGGGCGCACGTCTGGCCGAGATCGAAAAGGACGAGAGCTGATGGAACTCAGCCACCAGCAGGCGGTGATCCGCCTCAAGGACATCAAGGAAGAGCTGGAGAGGCTCGGCCAGAAGGACGACCTCACCTCCGAGGACGAGCAGTCGTTCGACGAGCTGACCCGCGAGTTCGCCGAGGTCGACAACCATCGCCGTCAACTCGAGCGCACCGCCGCTCTGGAGCGGGTCCGCTCGGCGACGAAGGCCACCGAGCGGGGGCCGGCCGCCGTGAAGGTGGAGGGCGGCACGCCGCACTCCTCCCGCGACGGCTACGACCTCGACCCGATCCTTCACCCCGACAGTGTGGAGGACCACCGGTTCCGCAACCCGTGGGACCTGTCCGAGATCCGCACGTTCGGCCGCTCGAAGGAAGACATCGGCGCCGAGCTGCGCTCCCGGGCGCTGTCCGCGATCGAGAAGATGCGCGGCTGCAACGACAAGATCCGTTCCACCTCGACGGACATCCTGGAGCGCTGGGACGACGAGGACGCCACCATCGCCAAGCTGTGCCTGGCGACGTCCTCGCCGGAGTACCTGCGGGCCTGGTCGAAGATGGCGCGCGGCCACTCCCACCTGATCAGCCAGGACGAGCAGCGGGCCCTCGAGCGGGCCATGAGCCTGACCGACAACGCCGGTGGCTACCTGGTCCCCTTCCAGCTCGACCCGACGATCATCCTCACCAGCGACGGCTCCAAGTCGGACATCCGTATGGCCGCCCGCAAGGTCGTCGCGACCGGCGACGTCTGGAACGGCGTCAGCGCGGGCGCCGTCTCGTGGCGGTGGGCCGCGGAAGGCACCGAGGCCGGGGACAACGCCCCGACCTTCGGCCAGCCGACCGTCCCGGTCCACAAGGCCGACGGCTTCGTCCCGATCAGCATCGAGGCCCTCCAGGACGAGGCCAACGTCACCACCGAGGTCGGCCGCCTCCTCGCCGAGGGCAAGGACATCCTCGAGGCCGAGGCGTTCGCCGTCGGCACCGGCTCCGGCCAGCCGACCGGCCTCATCACCGCGCTCGCAGGAACCTCGTCCGAGGTCGCGCCGACGACACCGGAGACGTTCGCGTCTGCCGACATCTACAAGCTCGAAGAGTCGCTGCCCGCGCGGTACCGGCGCAACGGCTCGTGGATGGCGAACAAGGCCATCTACAACCTGGTGCGGCAGTTCGACACGAGCGGCGGTGCCGAGCTGTGGGAGCGCATCGGCAACGGCCAGCCCAACGAACTGCTCGGCTACCCGGCCCGCGAGTCCGAGGACATGGACGGCGCGTTCGACCCCGCGGCGACAGCCGACAACTACGTCCTCGTCTTCGGCGACCTCAGCAACTACGTGATCGCCGACAGGCTGGGGATGACCGTCGAGTTCATCCCGCACCTGGTGGGCACCAACAGGCGCCCGACGGGCCAGCGCGGTTGGTATGCTTACTACAGGGTGGGTGCGGACAGCGTGAACGATGCTGGTATGCGATTGTTGAACATCGCTACAACTGCATAGCCATCGCGTAGTATTGGAGCATGGCGACAGAGTTCTGTGCAGTTGAGGGATGCGACCGGCCCCGGAAGACAAAGGGGTACTGCAACACCCACTACAACCGGGTGTGGCGTACTGGTGATCCGGGACCGGCGCACCTTCTCGTTGGGGTCAACCGACCCCAACGGCCGCTTCAGCGAGCCGAATACTCCGACTACCTCGGCACGTGCCCGTGCGGCGAGACCTTTCGTCAGCGCACTGGCGGCAACCAGCGGCGGTACTGCTCCAAGGCCTGCCGAGGGCGCTTCGCTCCGCGGAGTCCGAAGCGTGAGGGCTACGTCCGACCGCAGCAGCCGCCATGCTCCTTGGACGGATGCGAGAAGCCGCAACAGGCGCGTGGCTGGTGCGCCATGCACCTGGAGCGTGTCAGGAAGTACGGCGTGCCGGGTGAAGCTGCGGCGCGGAGGGCGCGCGCTGGTGAAGGTGATTGGCGAGTCACTGCCGACGGCTATATGCGGCGAAGCCGCAACGGCCAACTGAAGTTGCAGCACCGCGTGGTGATGGAGATACATCTGGGCCGAGCTCTTTGGCCCGACGAGACGGTGCACCACAAGAACGGCGTCCGCGACGACAACCGGATCGAGAATCTGGAGCTTTGGACTAGTTCCCACCCCTCCGGGCAGCGCGTCGCCGACAAGGTGGCATGGGCCAACGAACTCCTCGCCCGGTACGCAGACCTGCCACCCGAAGCCGCATAGAAGACGAAGAGCTGCCGAAGGTCCCGACACACGTTGGGGCCTTCGTGCTGTCAGAAAGGAGACCCACTGTGGCGATCAAGCGCTGCAAGTCGTCGTTCGCGGCGTCGGTGCGGGGTGTGCCTCGCGTGATGAAGACCGGTGCGCTCGTCAACGACGACGACCCCATCCTCAAGGGGCGCGAGCATCTCTTCGAGGATGCCGAACTGCACGTGCAGGAACGGGCTTCCCGAGTGGAGCAGGCGACCGCCGAGCCGGGCCGCAGGCGGTCGCTGACCCGCCCGACGCGCAAGAGCGCTGCCCTGAAGGCCACTCCCAAGCCGAAGCCCGAGGGCAAGGATCTCGAAAAGCCGGAGGGCACGGGCCAGGAAACGACGCAGAAGGGGACCTCGTCATGAGGCAGAGCCTCTACAACACAGCCCTGGCGAAAGTGTCGATCGCGCCGGCTGCTGTCCGGGCGGCCACGGTCACCGGCACGGCAATTGACCGCATGACCGACCAGGGCGGCTTCCGGTCGGCGCTGGTCCTGGTGAACACCGGAGTCGTCACCGACGGCACGCACACCGTGGTCGTGCAGGACTCGCCGAACGGCTCCGACTGGACCGCGGTCGCCGACGAGTTCCTCCAGGGGGCCGAGCCTGCTATCACCTCGTCGAACGACGACCGGGTCTACGAGATCGGCTACACCGGGCACCAGCGGTACCTGCGGGTCGTCGTCAACGTCACAGGCTCCCCGGCCACCGGCGGGTTCTACGACGTGATGATCCTGCTCGGCTGGCCGCGGCGCATGCCGCCCTCGCGCGCCTGAGACGGAGGATGAGCCGTGCCGTTCGACCTCGGCGCGACCGCGCGCCTGACTGCCCAGTGCCGCGACCCGGGCGGCACCCCGGTCACGGCCGACACAGCCACGGTGACGGTCACGCTGCCGGACGGCACCGCGGCCACGCCGACGGCTGCGGAGACGGAGACGACCGGTACCTACCAGGCCGACTACGTCACCACCGCAGCCGGCCGCCACGCCGTCCGGTGGGTGTTCGCCGGTCCGGCACACGCCTTCACCGACGTGTTCGACGTCCGGGACGAGGCGCCCCCAGCGATTCTGTCGCTGGCCGACGCCAAGAAGCACCTGAACATCCCCCTCGACACGACACGGGATGACGACGAGGTCCGCTTCTGGAACTCGGCCACCACCCGCGCCGTGGAGTACTACACCGGACCGATCGTCCCCCGATCGTTTACGGAACAGCACTCCACACGGAACGCTGCGGTCCTCGTCCTGCTGCACACGCCCGTCGTGGAAGTAACGGCGGTCGAGGCCGTCCGGACGGGCGAGGTCGGCTACGACGTCGACGACCTGGCCGTGGACGGCGACACGGGAGAGGTCGTCCGCAAGGACGGCGGACGGCTGTCGGGCCGACTGCGCTGGACCTACACCGCAGGCCGCACGGTCATAGAAGAGAACATCACCGCGGGGACGCGGATCATCCTTGAGCACCTTTGGCGGACGCAGCGCGCGGGCCGTCGCGGCGGCCTGGCCGGCGGGGGCGACGACTACTCGGTTACGGAGCCGATCCCCGGCCTCGGCTACGCCATCCCGAACCGTGCCCTGAACCTGCTGGAACCGGACCGACTTCCCCCAGGAGTGGCGTAGATGGGCTCATGTGTACCCGAAGTGATCGGGGCGCTCGTTGCGCTCGGCGGGGTCGATGACGCGCTGGACGGTGTGGTCATTTCGGACGGTCCGGAGGTGACCGACACGGCCGCGCGGGAGTGGCTCGTCGTCGGCTTCGACGGGGACCCCGAGGGCGATTTCCAGGCTGCGCAGACCGTGGGCGGCTGGTCCGACCTGAGGACCGGCCGCGAGGAAACCTTCCAGGTGACGGTGGCGGCGATCGCGAGCCGTGGCGACACCGATGTCCCTGCGGCGCGCAGGCGCGCATACGAGATCGGCGCCGTAGTCGAGGGATGGCTGCGAGCGGACCCGAGTATCGGCCTGCCTTCGCTGGAGGCCGGAGTCGAAGGAACTCGGCTCACTCAGGACCAGACCGACCAGGGCGTCCAAGTGGTGCTGCTGCTCACTGTGGCCGGCCGCGCCTTCACATAAGGAGAGACGAGGACATGGCTGCACTGACGACGAGCGTGGCGGCACTGACCGGCACGGAAGTGACCTACACGGCGGCTGCCGGGGGCGGCGACACCTGCCAGACCGGAGCGGGTGTGTTGCTGCTGGTCAAGAACGGCGACGCGTCGTCCCACACCGTGACGCTGGCAACGCCTGGAACTGTGAACGGTCTCGCGATCGCCGACCGGGCGATCGTCGTCGGGGCGGGCGATGAGATGGCAATCCCCGTCACCAGCGACTACCGCAACCCGTCAACGGGCCGCGCGGCGATCACCTACGACGGCGTCACGTCCGTGACTGTCGCTGTGGTCCGGGTGCCGGTGTGAGCCAGGTGACGATGTCGCACCCCGATCTGCCGGACCGGGAGATCACGGTGCGCGAGGAATCGGTGCCGCACTACCAGGCGGCGGGCTGGCAGGTCGTTCAGGACCGGCCGCAGAAGACGAAGGCCGCGGCGAGGCGCCGTCGGCAGTCCCCGAAGGGAGATGAAAGCTGATGGCAACTCCGATCAACGCGTCGATCCGCTACTACCGGCGCGGTACGACGAAGGTCTTGTGGGTGCCGACGATCGCCAACAAAGCGGCGCCGTCCCGCGCGGAGCTCAACGCGGGCACGGCGCTGGAGGCCGAGACGGGCGCCATGGCGGGCTGGCAGACCACTTCCGGCACCGTGCCCACTCCGGCACTGGGCAGCCGGTTCACGCCGGTTGTCGGCGGCGAGATCACCGCCGCCGACTCGTCGCTGACGTTCTGGGCGTCGAAGGACGGCGACGACGTCCGCACCTTGCTGACGCGTGAGGCAACCGGGTTCATCGTGTGGATGGACGAGGGCGACGTCGAGGCGCAGACGATGGACGTCTACCCCGTGACCGTCACGTCGCAGGCCAAGATCCGTGAGCTCGACGCGGCCGCACAGATCATGGCTCAGTTCGCCATTACGAGCGAGCCGGCCGAGAACGTCGAGATTCCTGCGGCCTGACCATGGCGGGCTCGGTACAGATACTCGGCACAGGGCAGCTGGTGGAACTGTCCCGGCGCATGCGTGCGGCGGGCGGTCCGCGGCTTCGGCAGAACACCGCCCGCCGGATCCGACGGGCCGCCGAGCCGCTGCACAAGGATTTGCAGCGCGCCATCCGGACGGTGCAGCTGCCCGGCCCCGGCCGCAAGGTACGCGGCGGGCCGTCGCCGACGAGCAGGCCGTTGCGCGCGACGTTGGCCGGTGCTGTGCGGATCAGTGTCCGCCAGGGTGGAAGTCCGGGCGCGCGGGTGTGGATCGACCGCTCCCTGCTGCCGCCGGACCTGCGGAACATGCCGTGGGTCATCGAGGAGGGACGCGTCCGCCACCCGGTGTTCGGTAACCGGAAGCGCTGGGTGACCCAGTGGGCGCGTCCCACCGGCTGGTGGTCGAACACCGTGGGGGCCGGAACTCCGCGCATGCGGGCCGAGGTCGAGCGGGTCTTGGGCGACGTTCGCCGGGATCTGGAGTGAGAAGAGGAATACGTGATCATTTCGTGCAAGCAGGACGACGGCGGCGTGGAGCGGGTGTCGACGGACGAGCTGTCGGCGCTTGAGGCGGCTGCCATCGAGGAGGCCATGGGGGATGTGCCCTGGCGGGGAATCGAGGACCGGCTGCGGGCGCAGGACCCGACGGCGATGCGGGCCGTTCTGTGGGCGTTCCGCCGCCGCAAGGAACCCGAGCTGCAGTTCGCGGACTTCGACATCCCCGGGTGGCGGCGGCGCTTGACGGCGCGTATCGAGCGCGTCGAAATCGACGAGGTCCTGAACAACATCATGGCCGAGGCTCTCGCGAAGTCGGAGGACTCGGCGATCGACTCGGTGGTGCCGCACCTGCGCAAGCTCGCCGACAACCGCGACGACGTGGACGCCGCGCTCGACGCGCTGGGAAAAGGCCACTTGATTCCGGACCGGGAGGGCTCCGCGGGCTGATCGAGCAGTACGAGCCGCTGCTCATGCACTACCTGCACATTCAGCCGTCCGAGATCGACCGGCTGTCCGTCGACCGGTTCTTGCGGCTGGTCGCCTGGATCGACCGGCACATCGCTGCTGGGTGAGGGGGTGACCGGTGGCCGAGCGCATGACGTTCACCCTGACCGGCCGCGACGAGTTGTCCCGCGTCCTGAACGGCACTGCGGACAGCGCGGACCGGCTGCGGCTGCGCATGTCCGGCATCACCGCGGACGCCGACGGCCGACTGCGGGACATTCAGGGCCGATTCCTCACCGTGGACGAGGCGCAGCGCCGCCTGGCCGACACCACGGCCGGCACCCGCGCAGCATTCCGGAGTCTGTCCGATGAGACGGGGCGGCTCGGCGAGGCACTGAAGGCGAACCTCATCTCCCTCGCGCCAGCCGCGATCCCCGCGACTGCCGGCCTGGCCGGGTCAGCCGCGGCACTGGCCGGGCAGTTCGGCGCGGTCGCCTTGGCAGCGGGCGCCTACGCACTTGCCCTCGGTCCGCAGATCGCCAAAATCGGGGAGGCATCCGAGGCGCAGAAGAAGTACGAGGATGCCGTCGAGACGAGCGGCGCCACCTCCCAGGAGGCCGTCAAGGCACAGGTGGAGTACCAGCGGCAGCTGGCCAAGCTGCCGCCGGCCACGCGGGAAGCCGCGGTCGCGGTCGGCCTGCTGAAGGACAACTACCAGGAGTGGAGCGACGCTCTCGCTGGCGACGTCATGGCGCCGTTCACCAAGGGCATCGCCGTGGCCAACGCGCTCCTGCCCCAGACGACTGGCCTGGTGAAGGGGGCCAGCGCCCAGTTCGACCGGCTGATCACCCTGGTTGGCGGCGCCATCTCCACGCCCGGCTTCGACGCCCTGAACGACCGCGTCACCGACTTCGCGGAGCGGACCATGCGCCGCGGCGTCGACGAACTCACGATCTTCCTGGCCAAGCTGGACAGCGGCAAGCTCGACGACAGCGGCCTCCAGCAGTTCTTCAACTACGCCCGCGAGAACGGACCCATCGTCTGGGACACGCTGGAGAACGTCGGCGAGGCCCTGCTGAACGTGCTGGAGGCCGGCTCCGGCGTCGGCGTCGGCATGCTGCAGGTCATCAACGCCCTCTCTGGCGTAGTGTCCGCGGTGCCGCCCGAGGCGATCGCAACGTTCCTGCAGCTGGCCATCGCCATCAAGGCCGTGCGCCTGGCGGCAGTCGGCGCAGGCGCGGCCGGTGCGGCGATGGCTGCGCTCGGCTTGCAGGTCGGCGTCATGACTGCCGCGGCGGCTGGCGCGCCCAGCAGGCTGGCTGCGGTGACGGCGGCGATCGGCACGCTGTCGCGCAGGGCGAAGCTCGCCATGGCCGGCACGGGCATCGGGCTGCTCCTCATCGGGCTGAGCGAACTTTCGGCCCGTAGCCAGAAACCGAAGCCGGACGTCGACAAACTTGCCACCGCCATCACGGAGCTGGGCCGCTCAGGCAAGCTGGGCGGCGAGGCGGTGCGCGCCTACGGCAAGGACCTGGCGGGACTGGCGGACAGCCTGCAGAAGGTCGTCGACCCGGAGGGCCTCGACCAGGTTCAGCAGTCGATCGTCTCGTTCTTCGGGACAGACTCCACCCCGGTCAAGAACGCCAAGGAGGACATCGACGCCCTCGACAAGGCGCTCGCCACCCTTGTCTCCAATGGGCAGGCCGATCTCGCGGCGGCGGGCCTGGAGAAGGTCATCGCCTCGTTGAAGAAGCAGGGCTTCACATCGAAGGAAGTCCGCGACCAGCTCAACGACTACAAGGACGCGCTCGCTGGCCAGGCTCTGGAACAGCAGCTCGCCGCCGAGTCGATGGGCCTGTTCGGGCAGCAGGCGCAGCAGACCTCAGCGCATCTCGCCGAGCAGAAGCAGTCCGCCGACGGTTTGCGGCAAGCGATCCAGGCGCTCAATGACGTCAACCGTGCCGCGTTCGACGCGGAGACGAAGTTCGAAGCCGCCCTCGACGCAGCCACCGAGTCCATCAAAACCAACGGCGCGACCCTCGACGCCAGCACGGAGAAGGGCCGCGCAAACCGCTCGGCACTGTCCGCGCTTGGTGCAGCCACAGATGACTTGGCGGCGAAGAAACGAGAGGAAGGCGGCAGCTGGAGCCAGGTCAACAGGATCTACGACCGCGGCCGACAGAAGCTCATCGAGTCCGCCATGCAGATGGGCCTCACTCGCCAGCAGGCGCAGCGGCTCGCGAACCAGATCCTGAAGACGCCGGATAAGACGGCGCGTCTCAAAGGCGACATGGAAGACCTTCAGAAGAAGATCAACCGGGCGAAGTCGCAGATCAAGTCTGTGCCGCCGTCGAAGCTGTCGAAGATGAACGGCACGATCGCGGACCTGGAGCGGAAGGTTGCGGCGGCCAAGGCTCGCATCAAGTCCGTTCCGCCGTCCAAGCGCAGCGAGCTGCGGGCGACCATCGCCGACCTGGAGCGCAAGGTCCGGCAGGCCAGGGACGCGCTCGCGAGCGTCAGGAGCAAGACCGTCACCATCACTGCCGCATACCGGAACTTCAGGCAGGGGGAGCGAGACTTCACCAACAGGGCTTCAGGCGGTCGGGTCCGGGGCTATGCGGCGGGCGGCGATGTCCAGGCCTTCCCGGACGGCGGGTTGGTCCAGGGGCCCGGCACGGCGACGTCGGACAGCATCCTCGCCCTGTTCGGCTCCGGCGCCCGGGGCCGAGTCTCCAACACCGAGTACGTCGTCAACGCCGCCGCTGTGCGGGAGTACGGCGTGCCGTTCCTCGACGCGGTCAACTCGCGCCTGCTGAAAGTAGGGCGTGCCGCGGCCAAAGCAGGCCTGCCCGCGGCGCCCGTGCCGAGAGCGGCGACAAGCAGCGAGCGCCCGCCTGTGACGTACAACGTCTACCCGCGCCGATCGGTGATCAGCGTGGAGGACCTGCGGCTGCTGCAACGGCAGGAGGAGGCGCGGCAACGCGTGGGGAGGCCGAGATAGATGCCCCTGATCACAGCACCGGCCGTCGTCACCCCGGAGCCGGAGACTCCGCCGCCCGTCGATCTCCCGGAGATCGGCTACGCATCGGTCACCTACATCGACCCGACGGGCACCCGCTGGCCGATGACCGACCTGTCCGCACAGTGGTACACCCTCGCCGAGGGGGTGTCGGGGCTGGGCGCGGCACCGTACACGCTGACGTCGGATGCGCATCCGCGCGGCGGCGCCAGGTTGCGGCACGTGCAGCCGCAGCCGCGCACCATCGTGTGGCCGGTCCTCGTGAAGGGCGCCGATCACCTGGCGTTCACGGCGAACTGGCGGGCGCTGGGGCGGGCGTTCACCCGCCCCCTGCGGCGGGGGCCGGACGGGAGCCGTGTTCCGGGGACGCTGGAGGTGGCCCGCTCGGACGGCACCGTGCGCCGTATCGCCGTCTACTACAGCGACGGTTGGGACGGCCGCGGGCAGACGGCGACCGGCATTACGTGGGACAGCGCGGTGGTCACGCTGTGGTGTGAGGACCCGTACTGGGTCGACGCGGAAACGGTGACCGTGCACCGCGAGCAGGGGACGGGCGAAGACTTCCTTGAGCCCTACCCGTCCGTGTCCTCCAGCCAGGTGCTCGGGGAGACGGTGGTGAACAACCCGGGCGACGTCGTGGTGTGGCCGACCTGGACGATCACCGGGCCCGCATCGTTGGTGACGTTCACGCACGAAGGCACCGGTGAGTCCTTCGTCCTGGACCCGGGCGAGGTCGGGCACGGCAACCTTCTTTCCGGGGAGCAGGTCACCGTTCGTACCGACCCGGCCCAGGTGCGGTTCGAGAACGGCGACAACTGGGTGGGCGCCCTGAATTGGCCGGACGCTGTGCTGTGGGGTCTTGACCCGGGCGACAACCCGGTCACCTTCCAACTCGACGGAGCCGCCGGCGGAAGCGCCGTCGACCTGTCGTTCAACCCGCGCTACGAAACCGCGTAGAGGGGGTGGGCGTGTCGATCCAGCTCCTGATCACCGACCAGGCCCTGACCGTGCAGGGCGACCCGCTGGCCGACTGGACGAACCTGGATGCCACCGTGCGGTTCAACGAACCCGGGTCCGGTGTGGTGAACCTCGTCGCGCACCCCTATGTGATGGCGCAACTCCAGCCCAGCAACCGCATGTGCGTCATACGAGACGGGGACATCTGGATGGCGGGACCGATGGAGATGCCCCAAGACTTCTCGTGGGGCATTGGCGACGAGGGCGACGCCCCACCCGGCACCGTGACCGTCAACTTCTCCGACGACCTGGCCGTGCCCGCCGGATACCTCACATGGCCGGACCCCGCTGCGGCGTGGCCGGATCAGCCGGACACAGCCCGGCAGATCCTGACCACCAACGCCGAGGTCATCATTCGCACGCTCATCGATGAGAACTGCGGGCCCGGCGCGCTCACCGCGCGGGAGATCCCGAACTTCGCTCTCGCTGCACTCGCCGGGGTCGGCACAACGACCAGCGTCAACACCCGGTTCGAGGGGCTGTTGGCCACCTGCCGCCGGGTCGCGATCGACGGTGGCGGCCTTGGCTTCCGCACCCGCCAGACCGCTACGCAGATCGAGTTCGAGGTGTACGCACCCGTCGACCGGACCGCAACGGCCCGCTTCTCCGAGGGACTGGGCAACCTGCGGGCGGTCACCTACAAACAGAGCGCGCCGACCGTGACGCACGCCCTGGTCACCGGCTCTGACCAGGCCACCCCTCGCGCTTACGTCGAGGTCGCCGACACTGCGTCGGCCGCCTCCTGGTGGCGGGTCGAGCAGCTCGTCAACGGCAGCGCCGACAGCGACACCAACGGCGAACTCACCCAGGACGGCACCGAAGCCCTGGCCGGCGGATCGGCACCGGTGGAACTGGCTACGGTGACCGTCGACACCGAGGACCTCAAGGCCGGCCGCGACTACGGCCTCGGCGACCGCGTGACGGTCGCACTGCCGACCGGGGTGGAAGTGGCCGATCTGGTGCGTTCCATCCATCTGCAGGCCACTCCGAACAGCGGCGAGTACGTGACGTCGCTGGTGGGGTCGCCGGAGGCGACGTCGGATCCGCAGACGGTGCGGCTGGTACGTGAGCTGAGCCGCAGGCTCGGCCGACTGGAAGCGAGGTAGCAGTGGCGCAAGAGTCGTGGCCCTCCCCCGGCCACAACGACCGCAATGTCACGGACGCCGAGTACGAGCAGATGTCCGCGCCGTTCGTGGACAACGGCGTCATCGGTGACCCCACCCAGGAACCCGTCGTCACGGCGGGTGCCGGGCTGACCGTCAACGTCCGGGCCAACGTCGCCGGATCCCTGCGCGGCTTCTTCTGGGCATCCGGCGACGGCGACAGTCTGGCCATCGCTGCCAATTCGTCGGGCCAGACCCGCATGGACTGGGTGGTGCTGCGCCTGGACCGCTCGGACTGGACGGTACGCGCCGCAATCCGTCAGGGCACCCCGGGCGCCGGCATCCCCGCCCTCGTACAGGACCCGCCGGTGACCGGCGTATACGAGATCGCGCTGGCCCAGGTGACACTGCTCTCCGGGGCGGCCACCGTCACCGTCACCCGCAACGAGCTGTACCTCGGTCGGGGCATCCGGCCGCAACTGTCGGCCCGCCCCAACTCCCTTCCTGGGATTGGGGAGCTGCACTACCAGACCGACACCGGGCGCGTGGTCGGGTGGTCCGGCACAGCGTGGACCACCGTCTCCTCCCGCAGCGACAGCGTCTCCGCCGCATCACCCTTGCCCGCGTGGTCGTGGATCGTGGAGCCCGTGCTTGAACTCCGCAACGGCAGCGTGCATTTCAGGCTGGGCCAGTTCGAGCGCACGGGCGGCGCCCTTGGCGGGACCGTCGACAGCCGCCTGCCCGTGCTGATCCCGGCCGCCTACCGTCACCCCAACCGCAACGTCTACGCCACCTGCTACATCACCGGCGCGCGGATCGGCCGCATCACCATCTATCCCGCCAACCACGCCACGCCAGGCCAGGCATTCCTGACACAGAAACCAGACATCAGCACGGGCGATCACGTACAGCCCGGTGACGTCAGCTGGGCGGTGGACTGATGGCACGCTCGACATTTGGTGCCTCGCTGGCCGATTTCGTGGTGCAGCCGTCCGACGGGCTGTGGGCTGTGGCGGCGGGCGCCATCATCACGTTCTGGGACTCCGACGACGGCGGCTCCCAGTACACGGACTTGCTCGATGCCTCCAGCACCCCGGTCACGCAGGTGACCGCGGATGAGTTCGGGGCCATCCCCGAGTTCTCCGGGCCCGACGGCATCACGGGCATGTGGGCGGACGCCGGCGGCGCAAACCGTGCGTGGATCGAAGCGCGCAGCGTCACCAGCGGCGAGACGATCACCGCCTCGGTGCGGGACTGGCTGAACGTCAAGGACTTCGGCGCGCAAGGCGACGGTGCCGCCGACGACACCGCGGCGATCCAGGCCGCGCTCGCCGCCTGCCCGATGGGCGGCATCGTCTACCTGCCCGCCGGGGCGTACCGCACGTCGGCCCCACTGACGATCCCGCCAGCGGTCACGCTGCAGGGCACGCACACCAACCTCATGGCGGTGGTCGGGCTCGTCGACCCGCCCTGCTACATCAAGCCGCTCGCCAGCTTCGTCGGCGACGCGGTCATCAAGTTCCTCGACGCTGCGACGGGCGGCTACTCAACGATCAGTGCCGAACACCGGATCCTGAACGTCATGATCGACGGGTCGGACTACACCGACCCAGGCATGGACGGGATCCGGGCCGAGGGCAACGTGCAGAACGTGGGACTGCGCGACGTCACGATCCGCCGGGTGACCGGCGCGGGCATCAACACGACGGAGAACGCGGGGTTCTTCCCGTACAGCTGGCGCCTCCACCGTGTGATGGTCGACAACTGCGGATGGCACGGCATCAACGTCCAGGTGATGACCGACATCACCATGGTCGACTGCCAGGCCATCGGCAACGGGGCCAACGGATTCGAGATCAGCAACGCCGCCAACAGTCACATGATCGGCTGCCGTGCCGAGTGGAACGACAACAACGGAATCCACATCACCGGCGACTGGGCGACCGGCACTGGTTCCGGCGGCATGCTCCTCGGCGACTGCTCGACGGACCGCAACGGCTTCAACGGCGTCCTCATCGACGCCACCGGCAACGCGCCGATCCAGATCGAGAACCTCCACACCCGGCGTGACGGCCGCAACGGAGGCGCGGGCGGCGGGGGGTACGCCGGCCTCAAGTGCGATGCCGCCGGGGTGCCTGTCCTGGTCGGCATGGTCACCTGCTACCCGGGCGTCGACGACGACGGCACCCAGACCAACTCGCCGCAGTATGGCGTGCGGGTCGAGGACTCCACCTACGTGGCCATCGCCTCCGGGTTCCTGCACGCCGCCACCGACGCCTGGTCCGACGGCGGCGGCAACGGAGCCCTGCGCCGCGGCCCCTCCATCGGCGAACGCACCGGCACCACGGCCGCGCCCGTCGACGCGTTCAACGAGGCATGGTCACCCGCCGGGTACACCGTCCTCTCCTCTGGCCAGTCCGACGGCCAGTGGAACATCTGGGAGGGCCAGGCCAAGGCCCTGAACCTCGGCACGGCCGGCGGCGGCGTCGCCATCAAGGAGGGCGCCAACGCCCGCCAAGGCGTCTCCACTCTGGTGGGCGGCACGGTCGACGTCGCCAACACGTCTGTCACCGCGAACACCCGTGTCGACACATTCCGGCAGGAGGCGGGCGGCACGCTCGGCCACCTGTCGATCGCGAAGAACGCTGGCGTCGGATTCACCATCAACTCGTCTTCGGCGACGGAGACTTCGAACGTCGGATGGGTCCTGTTCGAGCCGTCGTAGGAGGCCGCTATGCCGAACCCCATCCTCTCCCTCAAGGTCCACGTCCCCCAATCCATCGAGCCAGGTGTGTGGACCGTCGTCCGTTTCCCCTACGACGGCGAGTCCTACGACCCGTTCGGCATGCACGAGCGCCTCGACCCGCTGGGCTACGAGGTGCGGGACTGGCAGCGCGACGACCGGTCCGGGCTGATCTGGCCGACCGTTGACGGGTGGGGCACCGTTCACGCGATGGTGCAGTGGGAGCCCGGCGACTACCGGGAACTGCGCGACCAGCTCATCCGCGACCCGCTCAACCTGTCGACTGGCCCTGACACGACAGCCACCGACCACCGGCCGCCGAGCCCCGGCATGCAGTGCTTCACCAAGACGTGGGGCCTGTTCGTCCACCCGAAAACACCGCTCGCGCTGCGCGTCGCCCATGACGACGACCAGCCGCGACTGGTCACACTCGCCGAGCTGAAGCTCGAAATCAGAGAAGGGGCCTGACGTGGCCACACCTCTATCCGCAGCCGCGTTCCTCTCCGCACTGAGAGCCGAGGGCGTGAAGGTCACAGAAGTCGGCACCTGGAGTACCCATAACCGGAACAGCAAGGGCAAGTGGGGTCCGGTACACGGCGTGATGATCCACCACACCGTCACCTCCGGGACCGCAGCTACCGTGAAGATCTGCCGCGACGGCCACGCCAGCCTGCCCGGCCCGCTGTGTCACGGCGTCATCGCCAAGGACGGCACCGTCCACCTCGTCGGCTACGGCCGCACCAACCATGCGGGCCTCGGCGACGACGACGTCCTGCAGGCCGTCATCGCCGAGAAGCCGCTGCCCGCCGACAACGAAGCGAACACCGACGGCAACGCCCGCTTCTACGGCTTCGAATGCGAAAACCTCGGCGACGGCAAGGACCCCTGGCCCGCCGCCCAGGTCGAGGCTGCCGTCCGCGCGTCGGCCGCGATCTGCCGCGCCCACCGATGGGGCAAGGACGGCAACACCTCCGTGATCGGCCACAGCGAGTGGCAGCCCGGCAAGGTCGACCCGCGCGGCCCCGGTGTCTCCATGCCCGACATCCGCGCCCGCGTCGCCGAGCGACTCAAGCACCCCGCCAGCTGGTCGCCGCCGAGCAACACCCCGCCGCCGGCCCCGAAGCCGCCTACGACCGAGGAGCGACTGACCTCCCTGGAGAAGCGCGTCACCGCGCTCGAGAAAAGCGGCGGCTGACGTGATCCTGAATCTGACGCCGCACCCGATCCGCTTCTACGCCAACGAACGGGAGGACGGCATCGACGACCTCGAACCGCACCTGCGCGAGGTCATACCGCCCGAGGCGACTCCCGCACGGCTGGCCACGTTCGAAGTCAGTAGCGGCATGTGGCCCGTACTGGTCGAGTTCGGGCACGCCCAGAACCTCCCGCCCAAGCGGGACGGCGTGCAGTACATCGTGTCCCTCGTCGTCGCCCTCGCGCTCGCCGACCGGCGCTCCGATCTGCTCGTCCCCTACCGCGAGGTGCGTAACGCCTCCGGGACCGTCATCGGCTGCCGCTCCCTCGCGCAGCCCGTCTGAAACGAGAACCCCATGAAGCTGTTCGGTCGTGAGCCCGCGCTCATCATCGCCGCGATATCGGCTGGCCTGTCGCTGCTGGTCACCTTCAACTTCGGCCTGGACGCTGCGCAGGCGGGCGCGATCGTCGCCGTCATCTCCGCGGTGTTCGCCGCGGCCACCGCAGCGATTACCCGGCCGATCGCACCCTCGGCGTTCACCGGCCTCGTCGCCGCGGTCATCGCACTCCTCGCCGCCTACGGGCTGGAAGCGTCCACGGAGACCGTCGGCGCACTAAACGCCGTCGTACTCGCCGTGCTCGGCCTACTCACCCGCGGCCAGGTATCCCCGGCGGCCACGCCCATCAAGGGCGTCTGACCCTGCCCCATGAGCGCGTCGGGGAGGTGGTGGCAGCGTGGACGCGGCCATGGTGACGGCGATCGCAGCACTGATCGGCGGTCCCGTGGCCGCGGCGGGCGTCATGTACGGCAGCCGCGGCGCGAACCGGGCAGCTCGGGAGGGCAACGCGGTGACCGGGTTCAACAGCCTGACGGACCAGCTTCAGGAAGAGCGGGCCGAGCTGCGCAAGGAGCTCGCCACCGTGCGGCAGGAGTTGGCGGCGGAGAGGCTGGAGACGGCCCGGCTGCGGTTGCAGGTGCAGCAGCTCGGGGGTGCGCCATGACGCAGACCCAGGTGGTGTTGTACCGGAACCGGCGGCTGTTGCTGCTCGTCGCGGTTCTGCTGACGTTGGGTGGCGGGGTGGCGTTGTCGCTGCTGCTGATTCACCGGGAGGCCGACGCTCGGCAGGAGGTGGCCCGCGAGGCGCAGGAGGTGGCCCGCGAGGCTGATTTGCGGGGCGAGGCCGTGAGCACGCTGGCTGGTGATGTGCGGGCGCTGAGGCAGCAGGTCAAGGCGGAAGGTGCGACGCCGGTGGCTCCGGATCCGACGCGGGCGGTGGAGGATTTGCCGGCGCGGGCGGAGGTTCCGGTGCCGAT
>Ga0070681_10002087_pt1 | contig 18149 bp, 18 predicted proteins | sample KBSC83BmetaG_FD_65650 | JGI IMG/M metagenome (GOLD analysis project Ga0070681, IMG submission 65650) | Corn rhizosphere microbial communities from Kellogg Biological Station, Michigan, USA - KBS C8-3B metaG | ecosystem: Host-associated > Plants > Roots > Rhizosphere | place: USA: Michigan... | reverse complement strand
CCACCAGAGTTGTGACCATTCGTCGTCGTAGTGGTCGATCAGCACGGTGACGGCGGGGTTTGCGGCGATGTTCCGGAGGCGTTGAAGATCGTGGGTGCGCTTCGGCTTTTGGTCGATTGCCGACACGAGCGTGTCGCCATCCAGGGCGAAGGTCACGGGAACGATGTGCGGACGGTGGTCCTCGCGAACCGTGGCGAGTCGTCCCACTGGCGCCCGGCGTACGCGCTCGTGTAGCGCCTCGGGCGGCGCCCCGCGGCCGACAGGTCTCACCGTGTCAGTTTCCACCGCCGGCGTCACGCCCCCTGCCAGGTAGGGCTCTCCGGCGGTTCGCCAGAGGCACGCCTGCTGGGGGGCAGTCGGGCGCCTACCGTTCGACGAAACTCGGCTCGGGGCCTGAACATCCAGTCGAAGACAGGGTGAAGGGCCGCTTACCGCGATACTGGCCGAGTGCGTCGAGGACTGTCTGGGGTGCGGCGTTGGGTGTGCTGAACGTAGGCCTGGCGGCACTAGCCGGCCGGTGGCTCAACCGAGAGACGACCTTCGGCTGGTACCCGTACACGCCTTGCCCGGGCGGTACGCGGACTATCTGCCAGCATCCGGGACCCGCGGTTGGTCGGCTGTCATCGTTGTGATCGTCGGCTTCGTGATCGTCAACGCGGCCGCTGCCGGCACGTTCGTGTGGCTACGAGCGCGACGACCACCTGCCGAGTAGGTGCCGATGCAGCGTGTCAGCCGCGATCGAGCGCGCAAGCGATCACAACGGTGCTCTATGTTCGGGCACCGCGGGACGAGTCGCCGATCGCAGCCGGCGTCTCCGGTCGTTTGACAAGTGCCCCGACTGGTACCAAACTCTTGTACCAGTTGGAGGTGGGCCAATGGCAATCACTGCCAGCGAGGCGCGCAAGCACCTCTTTCCGCTGATCGAGCAGGTCAACGAGGACAGGACGCCTGTCGAGATCACCTCTCGCCGTGGCGACGCCGTGCTGCTCTCCCGCGAGGAGTACGACGCCCTGCAGGAGACGGCGCACCTGCTACGTGCTCCCAAGAACGCCCGACGACTCCTGGAGAGCCTCGACCAGGCCCTCGCCGGCAAGCGCGAGGAGCATGAGCTTCAGCGGTGAGGCTCGTCTTCACGCCGCACGGCTGGGAGGACTACCAGCACTGGGTGCAGACCGATCGGGCGACGCTGAAGCGGGTCAACCGGCTGGTTGAGGATGTCCTGCGAGATCCCTTCACCGGCATCGGCAAGCCCGAGCAACTTCGGCACGTGCTGTCCGGCGCATGGTCGCGCCGAATCACCGAAGAGCACCGGCTCGTGTACCTTGTCGACGGCGACGACGTCGTGATCCTGCAGGCCCGCTACCACTACTGAGGTGCCGCGACAGCGTGTGCAGGCTCCGAGACGGGACTGCCGACCACAACGGCGCCCTGTGTTCGGGCACCCGGGACGAGTCGCCGATCACAGCCGGCGTTCTGCCACATCGTGCTACCCGCCCGCGGGCGTCATGTAGTGGCGTTTTTGTTCGTCCGCTCATGGCTCGATGAGCTGGCGGCGAGCAGTGCGTGGCTCGCCTTGGCACTGCGCGCCCGGTAGCCGCCCATGCCGAAGTCCGGATGCCGCGTGGATGAGCGGCGTCCGGACTCCGGAGCGGGCAAACGTCGCTCAGAGCAAATGGCTCGACGCGATCGTCACCACGAGCGCGATGATGGTCGCGACGCCACCGGCGGCTTGCGCAATGCGCGTACCGCGGCTGGTGACAGGGACCCCTGAGGTCGTGGCGAGAGCTGCACCGGCCAGCACGGGGGTGACTCCGGACCAGAACGCCGCGAGAGACAGAACGGCGAGGATGCCGAGGATGACGGCGGTGCGGTTCGACCGCCGCGTTCGCGGCAGGACTGCCCCGTAGAGAACGGCGGTCACGAGCAGGCAGCCAACCGCGGTGATGATGGCGGGTCCGACGCCGCCGTTCTCGCCCCTTCCGAGGTTGTAGTTGCCGGCGAAGATGATGAGGCCAGCGATCCCTAGGCCGGTTACCGCAGTGGTCTGCGCGAGCGGCCGGACGGGGTTGAGGGCGCTGCTGGTGGTGGTCGTCATGGTGTCTCTCCTGTCAGCTGCTGAGGCCGGCCGTGCCGGTGCCCTGGAGGGTGAAGACCGAGGTCTTGGGCACGGCGTTGGTGTCACATGCGCCGTGGTCGCGCGTGCCGGTGAAGTTGCCCTGGTCGCTGAAGGTGCCGGCGCCCGTCGCGTTCGTGTATGGCCCGGTCCCGCCGGTGATTACCCAGGTGCCGATCCCGGTCGCCTTCGCCGTGCATGCCTGGAAGTCGAAGGACATCGTGTAGTCCTCGGTGGCCTGTAGGTAGACGTCTCCGTCGCGGAGATGCCAGGTGAAGTTGACGGCCTCCCCGGTTGGTGTGTCGACGTCGGTCTGGGTCTCCACGCCGGCACCTTGGACGGGGCCGGTCGCGCTGACGCGGGTCGGCTGGTCGACACCGTTGAAGGTCTGGAAGGTCATGACGAACGATTCGGCGTTTGACGGTGCTGCGGCGGTCGCGGTGCCGGCCGGAGTGAGGGCGCCGACGATGGCCGCGGCGACCGCGAGGGGTGCGCGAGAACGCATGGAAGATCCTTTCGTGGTTGCTCGGACGACGGGACGCTATGAGCGCGGACGGGCCCCGGTCGTCGGTCTGCGGCTTGGTCTTTCTCCTGGCCGGGGTGGAGGCGGCAGGGTGGTGGATCAACCCGTGGGTGGAGGCGGGATCATCTGTGATGTAGACGCAGTGGAGGCGTCGAGGTCGTACGGTCGTGCCGTGACGAGTCCCCGATTCACACGCACCGACGTCGCGGTGGCGGCAGGGGTAGCTGGCGTCGCGGTCGCGGAGCTTGTGGCCAACGCGGCGGTCGCGCCCAAGCCAGCGGCAGCGGCCTGTGAACTCGGGATGGCGATCGCACTGCTGTGGCGGCGTCGTTCACCGGTCGTTGTGGTCACGCTGGCCGCCGTGCTTCAAGTGCTTGAGGCCGCGGCCGGTGTCCCGCTACAGCAGCCCCTCGTCCCGCTGCTGGCCTCGGTCATCGCGCTGTACGCGCTGATGACGGCGGCGTCGACGTGGCAAGCGGCCAGCGGAGCGGCGGTCATGCTCGTCGCCGTCGGTGTCGAGACCGTCTTGCAGGACAAGGGTTTTGCCAACTTCGCGTTCGCGCTGGTCTTCCTTGTCGGGTCGACGATCGTCGGCCGGACTGTTCATTCACGGACACGACACGCGGCCCAGCTCGCGGATCGGGCCGAGTCTCTGGAGCGGCAGCAGGCTCTTACCGCGCAGCTCGCTGTGCAGGAGGAGCGGACCCGGATCGCGCGTGAGCTGCACGATGTCATCGCCCACACGGTGAGCGTGATGGTCGTGCAGGCCGGCGCCGCAGAGCAGATAGTCGCGCGCGACCCGGACCGAGCGCGAGCCGCGATGCAGGCGGTGCAGTCAACCGGCCGGGAGGCCCTGGGAGAGATGGCCCGGCTGCTCGGCATGCTCCGCGAAGACGGTGCCGAGATCGGATTGACCCCGGCGCCCGGCCTCGGCGACCTCCCGGCACTGGTGGACAGCGTGCGCCGCTCTGGGATGGACGTGGACCTCCAACTCGACGGATACCCGGGGCAGCTACCGCCGGGACCGGAACTGTCCGTCTATCGGATCGTCCAGGAAGCCTTGACCAACGTTCGTAAGCACGCGGGTCGGTCCCGAACTAATGTCCACGTCAAATGCAGCGACACCGCGATCGTGGCGGAGATCCACGACGATGGTGCTAGCCGACCCACGATCGATGTCGCCGTACCCGGAGCGGGACACGGTCTGATCGGGATGCGTGAGCGGGTCGCGCTCTACGGCGGGACACTGATCGCCGGCCCCTCAGCCGCTGGTGGATTCCTGGTACAGGCCAGCATTCCGATAACGGAGCAGCAATGATTCGTGTCTTGATCGCGGACGACCAGGATCTCGTGCGCGCCGGTCTGCGGATGATCCTGGAAGCGGCGGACGAGCTAAATGTGGTGGCGGAGGCGGCCGACGGTGACGCCGCCGTGGAACTCGCTGTGACGTGCGCACCTGACGTTGTCCTGATGGACATCCGCATGCCGCGTTGTGACGGCATCCAGGCAACCCGCCGCCTTGCCGCAACCGCGACGCCGCCCAAGGTCATCATCCTGACGACGTTCGACACCGACGACAACGTGTACGAGGCTCTCGCGGCTGGCGCCAGCGGTTTCCTGATCAAGACCGCGCCGCCTGCAAGGCTGATAGACGCGGTCCGCTGCGTTCACGCCGGCGAAGCGCTACTGGCGCCGAGCGTCACCCAGCGACTCATCCAGGAACACCTGGGACGATCCCGTCCCGACACGGCGCTGCTGCGGCAGCTCGACGCACTCACCGACCGAGAACGAGAAGTCCTCGCCCTGATCGGCCGCGGCCACTCCAACAGCGAGATCGCTCGGGAACTTGTCGTCTCCGAGGCAACCGTCAAGACCCACGTCAACCGGGTCCTTGGCAAACTCCAGCTGCGCGACCGAGTACAGGCCGTCGTGCTCGCCTACGAATCAGGTCTTGTCACAGTGGGCGGCTCGACGAGCGAGAGCACTAGATAGCTCCGACAGGGCGGCGTCACCTGGCCGCACCCGAGTGACGTCCGCTCATGCCGCATGCCGCGCTTCTGCCGAGGAGCGGAATGGGCGGATCTGACGAGCGTCGAAGCATGACTGGCTCAAAGTGTCCCTGCCCCCGGCGACAATCGCGGCCATGAGGTCCTTCATCAGCTCCTTAGGATGCCGTTCGAGCTCACGGTCGAGCGCTGCCTGCTTACGCGGACGCGCGACTCCGACTCGCTCCCGGCGGTGTCTCACGATCTGAGAGAGCCACTGATCCCACCTGCTAGCGGCGAGAGTCAATCGGCGCGACTGCGACGACGGCCGAGCTTCACTCGTTCGTGCGTCGACGGGCGAGGAACAGCAGGACAACGCCTGATCCGAGAGCTGCCAGGCCTGCGCCCACGAGCGGCTGCGTAGGCGCGAGCGCGCCGGTGAACGGCAACGATCCCGTCGCGCCGCCCGACCCCGCGCCGCCACTGGTGCCACTACCGGCGCCGGCGCCAGTTACTGCGGTCGAACCGGCACCCCCACCCGCGCCGCCGCTATCGCCGCCAAGTGCGGCCGTGGGCGCGTTCGACGTAGCTCCCACCACCGGCCCGCTTATCGCTGTTGGTGCTGCCGTGGCTTGGGCTGGCGGAGCGGGGGACTTCTTTGTGGCACTTGCAGTCGGGCTGGACGACGACGCCGCACCCGACGGAGTCGTACTCGCGCTCGGCGTCGCGGTCGGCGTCGCGCTCGGCGTCCCGCTCGGCGTGGCGGTCGGCGTCCCGCTCGGCGTGGCGGTCGGCGTCGGGGAGGCAGCCGCCGCACATGTCGACCTGGTGACGGTGTTCGAGTCCAACGTGATCGCTCCGTTGCGCGCCAGGAGGCGCCCCGCCGCGGAGGTACCCGTGTCGGCGGTTACAGAGGTGAGGGCGAGGATGGTGCCCACGAAGACGGAGTTCGTACCGAGCGTGGCGGAGCTGCCGACCTGCCAGAACACGTTGCACGCCTGGGCGCCATTGATCAGCGCGACGCGGCTGCCGGAGGCGGTGATGAGCGTGCTCGCCGCTTGGAAGATGAAGACGGCGCCCTGATCGCCTTGGGCATCGAGCGTGAGCGTGCCCGTGAGGCCGAGGCTGCTGCCCCGATACACGCCGGGCACCAGCGTCTGGCCACCGAGGTCGGCCGTGATCGTCGCGGTCGGTGAGCGACCGGCGGCGTCGTTGTACGCGATCGTGGTGTCGGCCTGAGCCTGCGCCGCCACGGCGTCAGCGGCGTGGATGGTCCCGTTGGTGACGGTTCCTGGCGGGAACCCGGTCACGGCCGTGCCTGGGCTCACTCCGAGGTCACCGCTGATAACGGACGGCCCGGTATTGGTCACCGTGGAGCCGCCGAGGACAGCAAAACTGTCCGCGGTCCCGAGGCCGACGGCCGCCGGCGCGGCTTCCGCGCCCCCGGCTCCAACTAGAGCGATGACCGCGAACACCAGGACGAACGCCGCGCCGACCGCGAGAACAGACTTCCCGCGCCACGTTCGACCGGACCCAGCAGACTTGCGTCCCATGACAGCACCCTCGCGCTCGAGAAATGTCGAGGATGCGTGATCTGGACAGACCCGACGGTATTGTCACTGTACGCCTCTCGCGAGCGGTTGGCGGAGTGCGTCGCTGTCGGACAGCACCGCGATGGTCTCCACGGCGGACGGGCGACCATAGACGGTAACCGTCACCCGCTCGTGCTGGCTGTGCACGCGGCTGACGAGCTCGGAAAGCTCGACCTCGGCCAGCGTCAGAGTCTCCGACATGGTCACAAGTGGAGGATCGTCAGCTGCGCCGTCTCCGTGGCCGGCCCTTTCGAGCTCTCATGCCCAGGTGGCGGCCTAGGCTTCTCTTGCGGGGCAGGGGGTAGGCGCGGTTCCGAGGTGCCCGGTTGGAGGCGCGATGGCCGAACAGGCGGACCGACGCTCGAGCGGCTGGCCGCGGTTGCGGGTCGCGGACTGGGCCGACACACGCGACACCCTGCATATGTGGATGCAGATCGTCGGGAAGATCCGCCTGGTCCACGCGCCGCTGATCAATCACTGGTGGCAGGTCACCTTCTACCTCAGTCCTCGCGGACTGACCACTTCGGCCATCCCCTACGGCGACGGTGTCTTCGACCTCGAGTTCGACTTCGTCGAGCATGTGCTGCGCATCCGACGCAGCGCCGGCGGAACCCGCCTGGTGGTCTTGGCTGCGAAGTCAGTGGCCGACTTCTATGCCGAGGTCATCGAAGCGCTGGGCGAGCTGGGGATCGAGGCGTCGATCCACGCCAGCCCTAACGAGGTCGACCCGGCGACCCCGTTCGCCGAAGACCACCTTCACGCGTCGTACGACGCGAAAGCCGTCCACCTATTCTGGCGCCAGCTGCTGCAGGCCGACCGGGTGTTCGAGGAGTTCCGTTCCCACTTCGTCGGCAAGGCCAGCCCGGTGCACTTCTTCTGGGGCGCGATGGACCTTGCCTACACCCGGTTCTCTGGCCGGTCGGCCCCACCGCACCCGGGTGGCGCTCCCAACTGCCCGGACTGGGTGATGGTGGAGGGCTACTCGCACGAGTTGTCCAGCGCCGGGTTCTGGCCGGGAGGCGGGGACGAGGGGGCGTTCTACGCCTACGCCTACCCCGAGCCGCCCGGCTTCGCCGCCTACCCGGTGGGCCCGTCCGCGGCTTCCTACAGCCAGCAGTCTGGCGAGTTCTTGCTGCCGTATGAGGCAGTGGCCGACGCCGACGATCCGGAGGGGATGCTGACCGAGTTCCTGCAGACCACCTACGAGGCGGCCGCGGTGCTCGCCGGCTGGGACCGGGCCGCGCTGGAGGACGACCCGCAGAGGCTGATCGGCAGCGGCGGCGACCCGACGCGCGACGCTGATCACGGCGGTCCTCTTCGCCCGGTCTCCGGCTAGTCCTCCGCCGTCGGCTCGGGCGCCCGGTAGACGAGATCGGCGTACTCGGCGTGACGGCCGATCCAGCTCGTGATGAACGGGCACAGCGGCAGCACCTGCCGGCCACCGGCGGCGCGGACATCGTCGAGCGCCGCCCGCGCGAGCGTCGATCCGAGCCCCTGCCCCTCGAATTGGGGCTCGATGACGGTATGGGTGAACACGATCAACTCGGGCGTCGTCTGGTATTCGGCGAACCCGGCGAGCTGACCGCCGACGCGCAGTTCGTAGCGCTGCGCGGCCTCGTCGCGGGTGACCTCCGTGTCGGACAACTGTCCTGGCCCTTCCGCGGCGCCGGGGCCGCCATCGTCTGGACAGGCGCACCGGTCAGGGGTGTGACGGTGCGGGCGGTGCGCCGTCGACGTCGAAGAGCAGGTCGTCGAGGTAGCACCACCACCAGTCCTCGCCCGGCTCGTAGGAGCGGATCAGCGGATGGTCCTGGTGGGCGTGCCAGTGGGCGGTGGCGTGCCGATTGGGCGAGTTGTCGCAGCAGCCGACGTGACCACAGCGCATGCACAGCCGCAGGTGCACCCATCGGTCACCGCTGCGCAGGCAATCCTCGCAGCCGCCGCTGGACGGGGTGACCTGCTCGACGGTGTCCAGATGCGTGCAGGTGTCGGCCATCGCGCACCCTCCTTGTCGATCAGATCCCGGTGCGCTCAGTGCGCACCGGCGCGGGGTCGGGGACGAACGGCATCAACGCGTTCGGCGGGATGCGCCCGAAGCGTCCGGCCTGGAAGTCTTCCACCGCCTGGCCGAGTTCGGTTTTGGTGTTCATCACGAAGGGCCCGTAGTGCTCGACCGGCTCCCGGATCGGCCGACCGCCGAGGACGAGCACCTCGAGTTCCGCGCTGCGGGAGTCCTGCTTCTCGTCAGCGCGAACCGTGACTGCGCCACCGCTGCCGAAGACCACCAGCTGCCCGCTGTGCACGGGCCGTCCTTCCTCGCCGGCTCGGCCTGATCCGGCGAGCACGTACACCAGCGCGTTGAAGCCGCCGTCCCACGGCAGCGCCAGCTGGGCCCCTGCCGCGACCGTCGCGTGCACCAGCGCCATCGGCGTGTGCGTCGCGCCGGGACCGACGTGACCGGCGATGTCACCGGCGATGATGCGCACCAGGGCGCCGGCGTCGGCGGACGCCAGCAGCGTCACCTGGTCGGCCTCGAGCCCCTGGTAGGCGGGCGGGATCATCTTTTTCGCGCGTGGCAGGTTGACCCACAGTTGGATCCCGTGGAACAGCCCGCCGGCGATGACGAGCTCCTCCGGCGGTGTCTCGATGTGCAGGATCCCGCCGCCCGCCGTCATCCACTGCGTCGCGCCGTTTCGGATCAGGCCGCCGCCACCGTGCGAGTCCTGATGCGCGAACGTCCCGTCGATCATGTAGGTGACGGTCTCGAACCCGCGGTGCGGGTGCCACGGGGTGCCCTTGGGCTCACCCGGCCCGTAGTCGACGGCGCCCATCTGGTCCATGTGCACGAACGGGTCCAGGTCCCGCAGGCTCACCCCGGCGAACGCCCGGTGCACCGGGAACCCCTCACCCTCCAAGCCGGTGGGCGCGGTGACGACCCGAGCGACGGGACGCCCGGTCAGGGTGTGGTCCAGTCCCGGCAGCCGTGGCAACGTCAGCGGGTCGGCAGTCACAGCGGGCATCGCGAGCCTCCCAGCAGATCGCGGGCCAACAGCCGCTATGTCCCCACGGTACGTACCGGCTAGCCAGGCGGGGAGGCCGACCCGACACAGAAGCCGGGTCGTCGTGGTCCGGGTCGGTTCCGCTTGCTGCGGTGTTGCAACGCCCAGCCGAGTTGGCCCACGTGGCGCTACGCCCGACCAGCTCGTCGTTGTGGCCGCTCGATCAGCAGTCTCGGCACGAACCGCGGTGGGAGGACCCCGGGGACGGGTAGGCGACTGACATGAAAAGCCTTGCCGCAGGAGTTCTCGCCGGCACGGTCGGCACCGCGGCGCTGAACATCGCGACGTATGCCGATATCAGCGTGCGCGGCCGGCCGGCCAGCGACCTGCCCGCCCGGGCGGCTGGCGTCTGGGCAGCGCGCCTGGGTCTCCCACTCGGTGACGAGGAGACCGCTGCTCACCGCCGCGAAGGGCTGGGTGCGCTGTTCGGCTACGCGACCGGAGTGGCCACCGGCGTCGGCTATGGCCTGATGCGCGCCGGACGGCGTGACACGCGCCGTTCATGGGACGGTGTGCTCCTCGGACTGGCGGCGATGGTGCTGGCCGACTCGTCGCTGGTCGCGATGGGCCTGACCGGCCCCAGGTCCTGGGGCGTGGCCGGCTGGTTGTCGGACCTGCTACCGCATGCGGCGTACGGCTATGCCGCCGTCGCGACGTACGCCGCCGCCCGGGGGTGAGTGCAGATGACCGATGTACTGCGACAACGATCGGCCGCGGAGGTCTTCGACGACCACCTCGCACTGGCTGCCGAGCATCGGTTCGGCGAGGACATCGAGCGCAACCTCGCACCGGATTGCGTCATCCTCGAGCGGCGCGGGGTCTTTCGCGGCCGTCAGGGCGCGCGGGAACTGGCCCGGCTGCTCGAAGAGGAGCTGCCCGACGCGCCCTACATCTATACGAACCGGATGGTGGCCGACCGCGTCGCCTTCCTGGAGTGGACCGCCGACGCGGCTCGCACCCGGGTGCGAGACGGCGCCGACTCGTTCCTTATTGAAGACGGATGGATCGTCGCGCAGACGATCCACTACACCGTGGAGAACAAGGAGCCTGACCCGGTTCTCCGGACACGGCGGGTTGGGTGATCATGCCGCAGCCTGTGCGGCGGAATGCGGCGCGGCGAAGCGAAGCAGAGCGGATATGCATGGGATGAGACGGTGAGGACGTGAATATCGGTGTGGTGTTCCCGCAGACCGAGCTCGGCGGCGACGTGGCGGCTGTACGTGCCTACGGCCAGGCGGTATCCGGGCTGGGGTTCACGCACATTCTGGCCTTCGACCACGTGCTGGGAGCGGACCCGACGGTGCACGCACCGTGGACCGGGCCGTACGACGTGGCAACGACGTTCCACGAGCCCTTCGTGATGTTTGGCTTCCTCGCGGCGATCACCCAGCTTGAGCTCGTCACCGGCGTCGTGATCCTTCCGCAGCGGCAGACCGCACTGGCGGCGAAGCAGGCCGCCGAGGTGGATCTGCTCACGTCGGGTCGATTCCGTTTCGGCGTGGGGATCGGCTGGAACCCGGTCGAGTACGAAGCTCTCGGCCAGCGCTTCGACCGTCGCGGTCGACGTCTGGAGGAGCAGGTGGAGCTGCTTCGTGCGCTCTGGACGACCCCGTCGTTGACGTTCAGCGGTGAGTTCCACCGCGTCACGGGCGCCGGGCTGGCGCCCCTGCCCGTGCAGCGCCCGATTCCGATCTGGATGGGCGGCAACTCGTCTGCCGCGCACCGCCGGATCGGCCGTATGGCGGACGGTTGGTTCCCCCTCATTCGACCTGGCGCTGATCTCGACGCCGCTCTCGATACCGTCCGCGCGGCTGCCGTCAATGCCGGCCGGGACCCCGCTGCCATCGGCATGGAAGGCCAGGTCATCTGGGACCCAGATGACGTCGAGCGGTTCGTTCGCCAGGTCGGCAAGTGGAGCGACGCAGGCGCGACGCACCTCTGCGTGAACACGATGGGCCTCGGCCTTGCGTCGGTTGACGAGCACGTCGTGGCTCTCGAGGCCGTGTCGTCAGCGCTCGGTCTGCACTGAGACGGAGATCAGCGCTCGAGCTTGCGTCGAGCACGCTGCCTTCGCCCGCGCCGGCCCGTCCGCCGCTTGGGTAGCTGCACTACATGCTGCTCGTGTGCCCCGGGCTGCGAAATGCGCGCCGCCGCGCAAGAACTGTCCCGTTCTGGGATGCCCTTGCGCGACATCGGACAACTGCTCGGCGTGTCCTATCAGCGTGCCCATCAGCTGGTCTCCGCTGACCTGTCGCGTGCGTCCTGACCTGCGCTGGTCGGTGCGCACTTCTAGCAGTCAGCGCCCCGCGCTTCAGGCGGAAACCGGTCGCTCTGGGCATCTTGCGCCAGGCCAGACGTTGGCGCTGGGACGATGAGAAGACGGCGCGGAAAGCGTACGGCCCAGGGCCTCAGCGAGCACCGCCGAACGCGTCCGAACGAGGCCGAAAATCCGCGTAGGTGCGGAGTAGCCTGAGCGTTCTTGCAGGCCAGAGGCCTGTTCTGCGTGGCGTCGACACCCGCCACTCTTGCAGCGTCGGGTTCAACTCCGGACAGTGTCGTCCACAGCAAGTCCGGCCGGGGTCAGGGCGTCGTCGAGGGCCTGCAGCAGGGTCTCGACGTCGAACGGTTTGGTCAGGTACGCCGTCGCGCCCTCGTCGAGGAGTCGCCGGACCTGGCCGGGGGTGGCGTCTGCGCTGACGATGATCACGGGAATGTGCGCGGTCACGGGGCCCTCGCGAAGTTGGCGGAGCACGGCATCACCGTTGATGTCGGGCAGGTGCAGGTCGAGCAGGATCAGCGCGGGTTGGTGCTCGCGGGCGAGGGTGATCCCGAGGCTGCCCTGCATGGCGGGGATCAGTTCCACCTCGGGTCGGCGCTCCATGATGCGTTCGACCAGGCGCACGTTCGAGATGTTGTCCTCGATGTAGAGGACCTTGTGTCGGGGGGACTCGGGGGTGCCCGGCTCGAGGCCGTCCGCGGGGGAGACGTTCTTCTCGTACTGGTCGAGGGGCCCATCGACGATCCGCAGTGTCGTCGTGAACCGGCTGCCTTCGCCGTGGGCGGAGCTCACTTCCAGTGTTCCGCCCATGGCTTCGGCGAGGCGGCGCGACAGCGCGAGGCCGACGCCGGCTCCCTCGACGTCGCTGCGTTCGGCGCCGAGTCGTTCGAACGGAACGAACAGTCGCGGAAGTTGCTCCGGGCGAATCCCGGGACCGGTGTCGGTGACGTGGATGCGCAGCTGGTCATCGTCACCGCGCTCGAAGGAGACCGTGACGGAGCCGCCGTCGTGGTTGTACTTGATGGCGTTACCGATCAGGTTGAGCAGGATCTGCTTGAGCCGCTGGCGATCGGCGAGGACGTGCAGCTGTGCGGGCGACGGCCGGTCGGCGTTGAGGCGTAGCCGACGGTGGGCTGCCAGCGGCTGCATGAGGGTGAGGCTGTCGGCGACGACTTCGCTGACCAGGACGGGTTCGGGTGACAGCGGGAGGGTGCCGGTCTCGATCCGGGCGATGTCGAGAACCTCGTTGATCAGGTCCAGCAGGTGCCGTCCTCCCTTCAGGATCTGATCGACCGATTCGGCCTGTGACTCGTTCAGCTCGTCGAGGCTGAGCAGCTGACCGAAGCCGAGGATCGCGTTGAGCGGGGTGCGCAGTTCGTGGCTCATGCGAGAGAGGAACTCGTCCTTCGAACGGTTCGCCGCTTCGGCAGTCGCGCGGGCCTGGCTTTCGGCGGCCGCGAACACCGCGCGCTCGTCCAGCGCCTGTTGCAGTTCCGTCGTCCGCTCCTCAACGAGCGCGAGCGCGTAGGCACGCCGCCGCACGAGCGTCTCCACGAGCACGGTGATCAGCAGCGCGCCGGCTAGTCCGGCGACGAGCGTCGCCCAAACGGCGTTGGCGGACAGGGATCCCACCAGCGGCTGCGGGCTGCTCGCGAGGAGCAGCCATCGATCAGTGCCCACGCTGATCTGCTGGCGGTCGACAGTGCCGGTCAGCGGCAGGTGACGGGTGGTAGTCAACACCAGGGTGGCGGGGTCGGGCCGGGTGGAGGCATAGAGCGCGCCTTCCAGCTCGCTGAACGGTCCGTCCTTGTTGGTGGAGGCGAACCCGTTGTCGCTCAGCGGCAAGTCCTCGTAGAGGACCATGCCGGTGCTGGTGGGGACCGTGAAGCTCAGCACCCTGCCGTCGGGCGTGTTCAGCACTCCCGCGGTCAGGCCGTGATTGCTGGCGGCTCGCCGCACGAGGCTGGCCCGGTCGGTCGACAGGGTGCTGCCGGCTGCCGGCCCGTTGCCGACGGATGCGACGACGACGACGGCCGACTGGGATACCTGCGCGGCGCCGATGGCACGCGCGTCCCCGAGCAACGCTCGCGCGGCGCTGGTGAACTGCGCTGTGGCGCCGGGCTGGGGTTGCGTGGTCAGCCCGAGCACCGGCAACGTTGCGGTGATCCCCTGGAATGCGGTGCTGAGGAGGACACCTGCCTCGCTCGTTCGCGCACGCAGGAGCCGCCGCTGTTCGTCGGCGACGGCTGCGCGCACGACCAGCGACGCGGCAACGGTCATCCCCACGAACACAATGAGGACGATCCAGGAGACCGGTCGCAGCGGGTTACCCACCTTGCGCTTGACCACGAACCCCGCCTCTGCCGTCCGGACGCTGTGCATGCCTATCGGCATCCGCTCGTGCCGACATGAGCGGGATTGTGGCGGCTGGGCCTATAGACGGCGTTTTGCGCGGCCGATAGAACTCAGGTGGAGGTGTCGGAGCAGTTGTCGAGCCGCTGTCTACCCAACTCCATGCCCCGTCAGCCCGCTGCCGCGGAGCGGGACGGGCTCGCGGCACTGGCGCATGATGCCGCGGCGCTCGTGGATGCTGTCGCGCTGGTCGTCGACGACAACGCCGACAACGTGCTCCTGCTGCGCCGGTTGCTCGAGCGTCTCGGTGTAGGCCGGGTGGTCGGAATCACCGACCCGCGGCAGGCCGTTGCGCACTACCAGATGCTCGACCCCGACGTGATCCTGCTCGACCTGCACATGCCGCATCTCGACGGGCTTGCCGTCCTGCACGCCCTGCGCAGGGTGATGCCTACTGACTCCTATACCCCCGTGCTGGTGCTGACCGCGGACGCCAGCGTCGCCGCGAAGGAACAGGCACTCCGGGCTGGCGCCAAGGACTTCCTCACCAAACCCTTCCAGCAGACCGAAGTCGTTCTGCGCGTGAAGAATCTGTTGGAGACACGGGCCTTACACCGCCTGCTGCAGCAGCACAACGCTCAACTGGCAGCCCAGCTTGCCGCGACCAAGGAGCGTGAACGCCGGCTTACCGAACAGCGCGAGGAGCAGCGTCGCCGCATCGAGGAGTTGCTCGACAAACAGGACATTACGATGGTCTTCCAGCCCATCGTCGACCTCACCTCTGGAGCCATCGTCGGCGCCGAGGCGCTTGCCCGGTTCAGCGGCACTCCCCGACGCCCGCCGAACGAATGGTTCGCTGACGCCGCCAACGTCGGGCTGCAGAACGAGCTCGAACTGCTCGCAGTGAGGCGAGCTGTGGGCCAGGTCGACGACCTGCCCGCCGGCACCTATCTGTCTGTGAACGTCACGCCGGACGTCGCTGTTGACGAGCGCCTCGTCTCGGCATTGGCCCCGGCAGTGGGGCGCTGCGTGCTCGAACTCACCGAACATGTTCGGGTCGAGCATTACGAGCAACTGGTGGACGCCGTCGGTGAACTGCGACGCCAGGGTGCCCGGATCGCGGTCGACGACGCCGGCTCGGGCTACGCCAGCCTCCAGCATGTCCTGCGGATCGCGCCGGACATGATCAAGCTCGACCAGCAACTCATCCGCGACATTGACCGCGACCCGGCACGCCAGGCACTTGCCACCGCGCTCGTCTCCTTCGGCAAGCAACTGGGAGCCACGATCACGGCCGAAGGCATCGAGACCCTGCAGCAGCTCGACACCCTGCGGCGCCTGCAGGTGCCATACGGCCAGGGCTACCACCTCGGCCGGCCGCGCCCGCTCCCGCTCCTCACGCTGCCCTAACGGCACCGGCGCCGGCACCGGCATTCCGGATTGCCCTGTTTGCGGAAGGCTGCCTGGCCCTGAGCCGGTCACACTGTTCTGGAGACCAACCGCACGACAGGAGCGTAGGTCTGGCGATGCAGGCCCACGACTACTACTTGCGGGCCATAGTTCGTAGCAGGACTACGACGATTCGAGCCGCGCAGGTGGCGGCGTGACAGGCGGTGACTCCTAGTGGCGACTCCTGTAGGTGAGGTCGCGCTCGCGGCGATGCGTGCCCACGGCGTGGAAACGATGTTCACGTTGTCCGGTGGTCACATTTTTCCGCTGTACGACGCTGCCGTGCGGGGAGCCACCACCGCAGGCACCGTCCGGCTCGTCGACGTTCGCCACGAGCAGAGTGCGGTGTTCGCGGCCGAGGCAACCGCGCGGCTCGGGCGGGTCCCCGGATTCGCGGCGCTCACCGCCGGCCCCGGTGTGACCAATGCCGTGTCCGCGTTGACCACTGCGCACTTCAACGGCTCACCGGTCGTCGTCGTCGGTGGTCGATCACCCGACGCCCGCTGGGGTGCCGGCGCCTTGCAGGAGCTCGACCACCCGGCTCTCCTCGCGCCGGTGACGAAGGCAGCCTGGACCCTCCACGACCCCGCGCAGGTCGGCGCGCGGCTCGACGCTGCCTGCCGCCTCGCGGTGACGCCGCACCGGGGGCCGGTGTTCGTCGACGTGCCGATCGACGTCATGTTCGCCCAGGCCGACACCGCGCCGGTGGTCTCGCCGGAGACCGTGCCGGCGGAGCCGGACGGGGAGTCACTGGCCCGCGCCGCTGAGCTGCTCGGGCAGTCCCAACGGCCGGTGCTCGTGATCGGTTCGGATGTGTGGCAGGCCGGTGCAGAGTTGTTGGCCCGAGAGCTTGCGGAGGCGCTCGACCTCCCGGTCGTCGCAAACGGGATGGGTCGCGGCGTCCTTCCCGGCGGCCACCGACTGCTCGTCAACCGTGCGCGTGGTCGAGCGTTCCGTGACGCCGACCTCGTGCTCGTGCTGGGTGCGCCGCTGGACTTCCGCCTCAACTACGGCACTTTCGGCGACCCGACCAGCCCGACGCCGGTGATCCACCTGGTGGATGCAGCCGACCAGGTCGGGTCGCACGCGCCGTTGGCCGCGAAGGTGGCGGGTGACCTGCGCCTGGCACTGGCGCAACTGCTGGCCCTCACCAGACAGCGTCTGGGCGGGGTGCCCCGGCAGGAGTGGACGGACAAGCTGCGTGCCGACGTAGCCGCGGCTGCGGAGGGCGACGTCGCGCTGCTGGCTTCACAGGCGACGCCGATCCATCCCGCGCGCGTCGTCGGGGAGATCATGCGTCGCCTCGAAGCCGACGGCGTCATGGTTGTCGACGGCGGCGACTCGATCTCCTTCGCGGGCCGCTTCATCGAGCCTCGCCGTCCCGGTTGTTGGCTGGACTCCGGGCCCTACGGTTGTCTGGGCACCGGCGTGGGCTACGCGATCGGAGCCCGCATCGCCCGCCCGGAGTCTCAGGTCGTCCTGCTCCTGGGGGACGGGGCCGCGGGCTTTTCTCTCATGGACGTCGACACGCTGGTGCGCCATGCGCTCCCCGTCGTGATCGTGGTTGCTAACAACTCCTGCTGGGCGATGGAGAAACACCCGATGCGCCAGCTCTACGGCTACGACGTGCTGGCGGACCTGCGCAGCGGGACGTCGTACGACGGCGTTGCCCGTGCGTTGGGAGGTGCCGGTGAGACCGTGACCCGGCCGGACGAGATCGGTGCGGCACTCGATCGCGCGTTCGCCTCTGGGGTGCCGTACCTGGTCAACGTCATGACCGACCCAGAGGTCGCCTACCCGCGCTCGACGACGGGAGTGTGACCAGCCCGACGGTCGAGGTCCACCCGTACGTGCTTCGAAACACTCGGCACTCCGGTGCCCTTCGCCGACGTTGCAGACCTACCGCTATAGTCGCGTGGTGATTCGTACGCGATGCGCAGGGCGGGTCGGGGTCATGATCCCGATGCTCTGCCAGTGCCGCGTCGTGCGCTAGGCGCCGGGCGGATCCTCCTCTCTTTGCGACGTCGTCGCATCCTGCTCGTCACTCGCCGTTCGCCTGAGCGTTGCTGCTGCCACTGACTCTCGTGTACGCCCGCGGACTCTCCCATGCTGTAAGGGATTCTCGTGACTGAAACCCTGCCCGACGCCACGGCGCGGGTACGCCGGCGCTCCGCCCTCGACAAGCCGGCACCCGACTGGGACTTGGTCTACAAGCGCAACTACATCGAGCGGCTCAAGCGTGACCGGCCGCCGCTCGACGTGCGCGAGGAGCTGCCCGAGCTGATCGCGCGCGGCTACGAGGACATTCCCGAAGAGGACATCGTCCGGCTCTACTGGTGGGCCCTGGCTCACGACAAGCCCAAGGTGGGCACGTTCATGGTCCGGGTCAAGGTCGCCGGCGGCCTGGTCAGTGCGGCTCAGGTCCGCGCGCTGGCCCGGATTTCCCGCGACCACGGCCGCGACGAGGCGGAGCTCACCACACGCCAAGGCATCCAGCTGCACTGGGTGGCGCTGGAGCGACTGCCCGACGTGCTCGCCGACATCGAGGCTGCCGGCCTGACGACGTGCGGCGGCGAGGGCGACACCGTCCGCAACATCACCGGCTGCCCGGTTGTCGGCCTCACCGCCGACGAGCCGTTCGACGTCACCCCGGTCATCAGGGACGTGGCGCAGCACTTCTACGGCAACCCCGACTACTCGAACCTGCCGCGCAAGCACAAGTACACGATTTCGGCGTGCACGGCGCAGTGCAACGCACCGGAGATCTCTGACGTCGCGCTGCTCGCCGTCGAGCAGGG
>Ga0070681_10002086_pt1 | contig 18152 bp, 14 predicted proteins | sample KBSC83BmetaG_FD_65650 | JGI IMG/M metagenome (GOLD analysis project Ga0070681, IMG submission 65650) | Corn rhizosphere microbial communities from Kellogg Biological Station, Michigan, USA - KBS C8-3B metaG | ecosystem: Host-associated > Plants > Roots > Rhizosphere | place: USA: Michigan... | reverse complement strand
GCCTGCCCAGAGGAGCGCCAGCCGCGAAGGGCCTGCCCAGAGGAGCGCCAGCCGCGAAGGGCCTGCCCAGAGGAGCGCCAGCGACGAAGGGAGGGATCCTCCGGGTCCCCTTAAAGGGCCCTCTGTCGGGACGATGAGGATCCCTCGCTCCGCTGGGGATGACAAACGGGGCTTGCGTTCCAGCATCTCAGGTCCATTCTCAGGCTGCACGAACACCCGAACGATCTCACACGACAAGGATCTCGAGATGTCGCTACTGGTTAGTCGAACCATCGCAGTTGTGGTCATCAGTGCCGCGACCATCGCCAGCACGGCCGTCGCCCAGAACGCCGTCGGCGCCGACGCGCACCGCACCTTGGCGCCGGCTGCGTCCGCTCCCGGCGCCCTGAAAGAGCTCGACCCCGCCGACTTGTCGTTCTGGAAGAACATCCGGTACACGGCGCTCTCGAATGACGGTAAATGGTTCGCCTACCAGCTCACGCCTAACGAAGGCGACGCCGAAGTCGTCGTGCGGCCGACGGCCGAGGGGCAGGAGCGCCGGTTCAAGATCGGTGAGCCGCCGGCGCCCACGGGCGGGTTCGGCCCACCCGTGAACACGTCGGTTGTCCTTTCCGACGACGCCAAATGGCTCGCCTTCTTCACCTATCCCACGGCTTCCGAAGCCAAGAAGCTTCGAAAGGACAAGAAGACGCTGCAGAGCAGCGTGGTGCTGGTGAACCTCGCGACCGGCGAGAAGCGGGATTTCGAGAAGGTGCGCCGCTTTGCCTTTGCACCGAAGCAGCCAAACTGGATCGCGCTCCACCGGTACGGCCCGGATGGGTCGGGACCGACCGCCGGCTCGGATCTGCTGCTCGTGGACCTTCGCGCAGGCGCAGTGACGAGCATCGGCAACGTCGGTGAGTTCGCGTTCGATGAGGCGGGAACTCGACTCGCGTGGACCGTCGACGGACGCGACGTCATTGGCAACGGGGTTCAGGTCCGCGACCTCAAGACCGATGTGGTCCGGGTGCTCGACAGCGACAAGGCGGTGTACCGCAAACTCACATGGGCCGATAGCGGTCTCGCGCTCGCGGTGCTCCGCGGTCGCCCGGACAGCGCGGCAGCGGATACGTCGTTCTCGGTGCTCGGGTTCACCGGGTTCGCGAGCGTACCGAAGTCGGTCGTGTATACGCCGTCCGACACCGGCGGCTTCCCGAGCGGCATGCGGATCACCGCTGACCGCGCACCGCGGTGGGCCGCGGACCGCTCAGCCCTGTTCTTTGGTCTTGCGGCGAGACGCCTGACGCCGGAGAGCAAGACGCCGCGGCCGGACGTCCGCCCAGCCGCAGGCATCCCGGGCGCAATGCAGTCCACGGCACGCGGCGCGACCGGCGACGACGATGACCTCGCGACGCTCGTGATCTGGCATGCCAAGGATCCGCGCCTGCAGTCGCAGCAGCAGGTGGAGGAGTCGCGCGACAAGCAGTTCACGTTCCTCGCCGAGTACCGAGTCAACGATCACAAGTTCATCCGCCTCGCGACGGACGAGCTGCGCGACGTCACGCTCGCACCTAACGAGCGCTGGGCGATCGGCTCCGACATCCGGGGTTACGAGCGTGCCGGCAACATCGACGGCATGCGCTATCGCGACGTGTATGTCCTCGATACCCGCACGGGCGACCGCAAGCTGGTAGTGAAGAAGCTGCCGAACCGAGAGCTCGTGTCGCCGGACGGCTCGAAGTTCCTGTACTTCGAGGACGGTCAGTATCGTGTCTACGACATGGCGGCCGGGGCGTCGCGCGTGATCACCGAGAATGCACCGGTGAGCTTCGTTGACACGGAGGACGATCATAACGTCGATCGTCCCCCGGTCGCTCCGGTCGGTTGGGCCAAGGACGGAAGCGCCGTGGTCCTGTTCGACAACTGGGACATGTGGCGCGTGCCGGTGAACGGGGCGGGGAAAGCGGAGAACCTCACTGCCAATGGTCGCGCGACCAAGGTGAGGTACCAGCGGCGCGTTGTGATCGATCCTCGGGAGCGAGGCATCGATCTGTCGAAGCCGCTCTACGTCTCCATGTACGGCGAGCGAACGAAGAAGGAAGGACTCGCCGTAGTGAACGTCGCGAAGCCTGGCGCGAAGCCCCTTCTCTGGGAGGACGCGAAGTACGGGTTCGCTCGCGCGCGCGACGCGGAGACGTGGGTGTTCACACGGCAAACCGTCAAGGAATTCCCGGACTATTGGGTGACGACCGCGGCGTTCACGGCACCGCGTCGCCTGACGCAGGCCAACCCGCAGCAGGGCGAATACGCCTGGTCCAGCGGGGCGCGTCTCGTCGACTACGTGACGGACAAGGGTGACTCGCTGCAGGGCGCGCTCTACCTGCCGGCGAACTACGAGCCGGGCAGGAAGTACCCCACCGTGGTGTACATCTACGAGAAACGGTCGCAGTTCCTGCACAGCTACAGCGTCCCTAACGAGACGCAGGCGTTCAACCCGAGCGTCTACACGAGCCGAGGCTACGCGGTGTTCCAGCCGGACATCGTGTACAAGGTGAACGACCCGGGCATGTCGGCGGTCTGGGCGGTCGTGCCGGCGGTGAAGGCCGCGATCGCGACGGGCATCGTCGATTCGGCGAATGTCGCGCTGCACGGCCACTCGTGGGGCGGCTATCAGACGGCCTTCCTCGTCACCCAGACGAACATCTTCAAGAGCGCGATTGCCGGCGCCCCGCTCACCGACATGGTGAGCATGTACAGCTCCGTCTACTGGAACTCGGGCGGCGGCAACATGGCGATCTTCGAATCCAGCCAGGGTCGGTTCAAGGGGAACTTCATCGAGAACTACGACGCCTACATCCGCAACTCGCCCGCCTTCCACGCCGACAAGGTGAAAACGCCGCTACTCATCCTGCATAACGAGCACGACGGCGCCGTGGACTTCAACCAGGGCATCACGTTCTTCAACACGTTGCGTGAGCTCGGCAAGGACGTGGTGCTCCTTCAGTACGTCGGGGAGAACCATGGGCTCGCGCAGCCGAAGAACATGAAGGACTACACCATTCGCATGCGGGAGTACTTCGACCACTACCTCAAGGGTGAACCCGCACCTGACTGGCTGGAGAATGGCATTCCGCGAATCAAGATGGAGGAGCATCTCAAGTCGCGGCAGAAGAAGACCGACAAGATCGCATCCTGATGACCGCCGTATCGAACCGAACTGTCCGCGCGTTCGCGCCCCTTTTCACGCTTCTCATGACGATGGCCGGGTCCGCCGTGACTGCAACGGCGCAGACGCCTAACGGTCGTGCGCGCGCGCGCGACCTGGGGGTGGCGCCGGGCGTGTTTCCGCCCGGCGCCAACAACGCGATCACCGACGTGAGCGGTGTGCTCGTCGGGCAGACCACCGTGACGGTTGGCGACTCGGTACACACCGGCATTACGGCCATTCGCGCGCACGGTGGCAACCAATACCTCGACCGCGTGCCGGCCGCGGTGCACGTCGGCAACGCGTTCGGCAAGTTGGTGGGCAGCACGCAGGTGAAGGAGCTTGGTGAGCTCGAGACACCGATTCTGCTCACGTGTACGCTCTGCGTCTGGAAGGCTGCCGACGCCATGGTCGAGTGGATGCTGGCGCAGCCGGGTATGGAGCGGGTCGGTTCGCTCAACCCCGTTGTTGGCGAGACGAATGATGGCGGCTTGAATGCCATTCGTTCGCGACCGATCACGGCGGAGCATGTTCGTGCCGCGCTCGACGGCGCGAAGAGCGGTCCAGTGGCCGAGGGGAGTGTAGGCGCAGGCGCGGGGACGCAGGCGTTCAGCTGGAAGGGCGGAATCGGCACGTCGTCGCGCGTCGTCCCGAAGTCGCTCGGCGGCTACACGGTGGGTGTGCTCGTGCAGTCGAACTTCGGCGGGATCCTGCAGGTACTTGGTGCGCCTGTTGGCAAGGAGCTTGGCCGCTACGCTTTCAAGAACGAGGTCGAGCGGGAGCGGGGCGACGGCTCGATCATGATGGTCGTCGCCACGGATGCGCCCTTGTCTGACCGAAACCTCGAGCGGCTGGCCGCGCGAGCGATGATGGGGCTCGGTCGAACCGGCTCGTCGGCGTCGAACGGCTCGGGCGACTTCGTGATCGCGTTCTCGACCGCGCCGTCCGTGCGCCGGCGCCTAACGCCAGCCGGGTCGGGCCCCGAACCGCTCACGCGCCAGACGGAGGACGTCACGAACGACGCGATGTCGGGGCTCTTCGAGGCGGTCGTCGAGGCTACGGAAGAGTCGATCTACAACTCGCTGTTCATGGCCACATCGGTCACCGCACGCGGCAGGACCGTTGACGCAATTCCGCTTGATCGGGTTCGCGAGATCCTCAAGAAATACAACGTCGCGGGCCGCTAGACGCGCCGGCGGTACGGTTGTCGCAAGGGCGACGCGGCATGACAAAGAATCAAGTGGTGCTGCCAGCCGCGCTGCTCGGCGGAGGCGTGGGGGCGGCGATCGGGTTCGCGGTCCTGGCGAGGAAGGTCCGCCGGCATCGAACGCGCCACCTCGACGCGACCGTCCGAAAGGCGATTCCGAAACGGCCACGCCGCGCGAGTCGTTTTGTCGCGGAGGCGCTCACGCCGTTGGGCAAATGGTACGGGCAAATGCCGGCGGCAGCGCTCGTGGCGGCCGCGACCTGGCGATCGCGTGGCCCTCGCGCTGCCATCCCGATCGCGTCGGCGTCCGCCGCCGCAGCCTCCCTTGCCTGGCTGCTGGAGCGGGTGATACGCCAACGAACGCCGCCGGCGGGTCGACACTCTCCAACTGAACCGTCCTTCCCGAGCGGGCATGCTCTCCAGACGGGCGCGGTGGCGTGGGCAACCGCGTACGTGTTGGCGCGTGAAGGGCTCGCGTCGCCTGCTCGAGCGGTGCCGGTCGCGCTGATCGTCCCCGGTGTGAGCGGGTTGGCCAAGCTCTGGCTCGACCGGCACTGGTTCACGGACGTCCTGGCCGGCTACCTCCTCGGCGGGGCGATCGCGGCGTCGTCTGCCGCTGCCTATGAGCTGGCGCGGCCGCGCCGGAGGGCCCGGCTTCCCCGTGTGATCGCGAAGTTGGCGCGTTAGGCAATCTCTTGGAGAGTTCCCGTTAGGGCCGGCTTTCCGAACGAGGGGACGCAGAACGCGCAGAACGGCGCTTCGCGCCGACGCAGAGGGACGCAGAAAACTGCTCGGCCGGATCGGACGCCGCTCGCAACGAGCTGGTCTTAATGGGGACTGCCACGGTCAGCTAGTCTTAGTCGCCGCCCGAGGCAGTTCCCCTGCAAGATCGGCTCGTTGCGAGGACCTCTCTCCCCACACGGAGCCCTTCCGCGTCATTCTGCGTCGCCCGCGCGCGAGTGGGCGTTCTGCGCGTTCTGCGTCCCCTCGGTTTGCCGTTCAAACCGACACTACAGCGATGCTCATGATGCCGCGTCGAAATGCCGTCGATTAGCTTTGCGGCGACCTCAGCCCGACTAGGAAACTCGATGCGCGTTCGATCGGCCGCCCTCGCCACGCTCGTGGCGTTTGCCATTTCTCGTCCGCTCGCTGCCCAGTCCATCGCGGATCGCTACCGCGCTGATGCCAACCGCATCATCGACGCGGCGCTGAAAGACAGCTCCGCGTGGAACCGGCTGGCCGAGATGACGGAGAAGTTCGGGAATCGGCTGAGCGGCACGGCGGCGCTCGAGCAGACGATCGACTGGGTGATCGACCGGATGAAACAGGATGGGCTCCAGAACGTTCGCGGCGAGCGCGCGATGGTGCCCGTGTGGGTCAGAGGGGAAGAGTCGGCCCAGATGGTCAAGCCGCGGGTTCAGAATCTTCCCATGCTCGGGCTCGGAGGCAGCATCGCGACGCCTCCGGGTGGCATCACCGCCGACGTTCTCGTCGTGGGCAGCTTCAGTGACCTCACGGCGAAGGCCGCGCAGGCGAGCGGAAAGATCGTGCTCTTCGACGTCCCGTTCTCGAACTACGGTGAGACGGTGCAGTACCGTGCTCGAGGCGCTGTTGCTGCCGCGAAGGTTGGCGCGGTGGGCGCGCTCGTCCGGTCGGTGACGCCGTACTCGCAGCGCACGCCGCACACCGGAGGGATGTCCTACGACTCGACTGTTAGGCGCATTCCGGCGGCCGCGATCACGGTGGAAGACGCCGAGATGATTCACCGCCTGGTGGAACGTGGCGAGCGCGTTCGCGTGAAGCTGACCATGTCGGCAAAAACGCTGCCCGATGCGCCGTCGCGCAACGTCATGGGCGAGATCGTAGGCTCGGAGAAGCCGGACGAGGTCGTGGTATTCGGTGGGCATATCGACTCGTGGGACGTCGGCCGCGGCGCGATGGATGACGGCGGCGGCGTCGTCGTCGCCTGGGAGGCCGTGCGGCTGCTCAAGCGACTCGGGCTCAAGCCTAAACGGACGATCCGTGTGGTGGGCTGGACGAACGAGGAGAACGGGGGACGCGGCGGGCAGGCGTACCGCGACGCGCACAAGTCTGAAGTCGAGAAGCACGTGCTGGCGATCGAATCGGATGGGGGCGTCTTCAAGCCACAGGGATTCAGCTTCTCCGGTTCGGACGCCGCGCTCGAGATGCTCAAGCAGATCGCCTCGCTGCTCGTTCGGATCGACGCAGGCACGATCGTGAAGGGAGGCGCCGGCGCCGACATCGGCCCGATCGTGGCGCTCGGCGTGCCGGGGCTGGGGCTGAACGTTGATGGTACCAAGTATTTCTGGTACCATCACACCGAAGCCGACACGATCGACAAGCTCGACCCCAACGACATGGCCCGCTGCGTCGCCACGATGGCAGTCATGGCGTACATCGCGGCCGACATGCCGGAGACTCTCCAGCGCGCGTCGACGGAGACCCGCTGAGGGGCCGCGAGTGGCCGTCGTTCACGCGTGACACAGGTCGCTTGCGGTGCCGCGGCGGACTGCCCAGCTTCCACGGGCGGAGGTCCAAACACAACACCAGAGGGTGCATGGCGAAGCAAGGTGCGATCGAGATGGAAGGCACGGTCGCGGAAGTGTTGCCGAACGCAACGTTCCGCGTGACCGTCAACGGCGGCCACGACGTGCTCACGACGCTGGGCGGCAAGATGCGGCAGAACCGCATCCGCGTGCTGGCGGGCGACCACGTGACGATCGAGGTCTCGCCCTACGACCTGACGCGCGGGCGTATCACGTACCGCCACAAGTAGCGCGTTACGGCGCGCCTAACGCGCGCGACCGCGGCAGGGTCTCGCCCATGACCATCGTGACGGTCGCGAGGAGGACAGCGCCAACCCTCATCCTCGCGCTGCTCATTGCGGCACCGTCGGCATGCGACCGGCCTGTCCCGCCTGAACCCCAGATCGGGCAGTGGATCTGGTCATCCACGGACTCGGCGTTGTTTGTCGACGCGGCGCGATCCATTCCCAATCTCGTCCCGACCGTATGGATTGGAACGATCCGCGCGTCCCGTGACGGCGAGGTCCAGTCGCAGCTCGCGCTGTCGCCTCGAATTTCCGGACGACCGACTGCCGCCGTTGTCGTGCGCTTCGATGACGGCTTTTCGAGCGCGTGGGCGGAGCAGTCCGACAGCGCGGTCGCGAATGCGGTGGGCCTGGCGCTACGCGGCATGCTGGCGGCGGCGGAACGCTCCGGTGTGACCGTGAGCGAGGTGCAGCTCGACTACGACTGTCCCGAGCGTCTCCTTCGCCGCTGGAGCGCGGTCATTGCGATCCTGTCGCGGGGCGCACTCGCGGGACGACCGGTCTGGACCACGAGCCTCATCTCGCACGTTCGGCACGCCGAGTATGGCGATCTGTTTCGCGCGAACGTCGCCGGCCACATCCTGCAGGTCTTCGACACCGGCGACCGCATGTCGCTGCCATACGCGCGGCAAGTCGAACGGCTCGTGTCACGACAACGCATGCCGTTTCGTCTGGGTATAGGCGCCTTCGAGCGACGTCTGGCGAACGGAGAGACGACCGACCACCAGGCATGGTTCGAGGCGCCGCACATCATGCGCGGGAGCCGGTGGTTTCGTGGCGTCTGGGTCTTTCCCGGCAGCTCATCGTGGGTACACCTGCTGGAGCCGATCAAGTGAAGCGATTCGCCCTCGCCGTTGTCGCGTTGGCACTGGTGGCTGTTCCTGCGCTTCCGTGCGGGGGGCCTGGCGCGGACATCGTGGATCGGCCGCTCGTCCCGGTGCACGACTACCTCGTGCGTACGCTCTACGACGACGACTATGAATCGCACCTGCGCCTCGAGCTGCGGTTTCTGGAGCCGTTCCTTCGAGTGATGCCTGATTCGGTCCGGGCTCTGGTCGCGTTCGCGTACGACAGTAACGGCTATCCGTCCGCTACGGATATTGACACGCTCTCGCGTCAGTACGAACGCGAGAAGCTCGGTGCCGCACTGCATGCGATAGAGCAGGGCGACTATGCGCGGGCTGAAACGGCTGCGCGGCGCGTCGTGAGCGACGTCCTCGACCTGCCAGCAGGCCTCGCGTCACCCTACGCGCAGGCCCTTCGAACAGCGGTCGAAGTCGTCGACGTAGCGCCGAGCCTAACGCCAGGCGACCGGATCGCTGCCGCGCGATATTTTTCCGGCGACTCGGCGACCCTCGAGGCGCTCGCCGCGGGCGGGGCGTTGCCCCAAGTGATCCGCGCCGCTGCCGATATCCGTCGGCTGCCACGAAGTGAGGCGAGTGGCTACGCGGACGCGCACGCGAGCTCGCGCCGTCTCGCATCGCTCCGATTCGTCGCGCTTCAGGAGGCTATGCGCACCGGCATTCCGGACGGGTGGGCGAATTCGGTTCGCGACAGTGTGCCGTCGGCGCGTTGGGATGAGCTCGAGCGGCTGCACGCCGACTGGCTGCGACGATTTGCGAATCACCCGCTCGCGGACTATGTGCGGCTCTCGCGAGTGCGTCTCCTGTACTTCAGGGGCGACGGGGCGCGCGCGTGGGATGACCTCCTCGCCATGTATCCACGACATCGCGAGCGCGTGCTCGGCGAGATGCGCTATCTCGTGCAACAAGGTGTGTTGCCGGAATCGATCGACGACCCGAGGCTCGATTGGTCGCTTCGGACGGCCCTCGTTCCCGAAATGCACGTGACATCCGATCAATGGAGTGCCTACTGGCAGGCGACAGAAGCGCACGCTGGCGAGCCGTGGACGATCGCGATGCAGGAGCGGCTCCTCTGGCACGCGGTCCAGCTTGCCGAGTCGGCGCGATCGCTTCCATCACGGTTCCCGCGCCAGCCCGCCGATCCGACGGCGTTGTGGGCTAAGTTGCGGCTCCTCGCCTTGCTCGAGGCCGGAGATCTGGACGGTGCGACCGCGCAGGCCGACCGCATCGACGCCTCCGACGACGATCTCGGAGCGATCCACATTCGCATCCATCTCCTTCGACGAGACTGGGGGAAAGCGCTCGCGGCTTCACCTCCTGGTGTTCCTCCCACCGCGTACCTCGTTCGCGTCCTCGCGCCGCAGCCGATCGTGGACTCGCTCGCGGCCGCACCGGCATCGCCGCTCGGGGACGATGCGCGCCTAACGATCGCCGGACGAAGAGCCGCCGCCGGCGATTGGGCAGGTGCGAGCCGCTCGGTCTCGGCGACCGATCCCGACAAGGCCCGACGCTGGGCGCACACCGCGGCGCTGGCGGCCGACACGTCGCGGTCCGGTCGCCTCGCGTTCGCGCGTTGGATGCGCGACCAGCACGGCCGGCTGTTTTTCGGCGAGGACACGTTCTGGCTGCGCGGCCTCAACTGGCGGTTCTACGCGCTCGAGCACGACACGACCGATCACTCGGCGCCGCCGCTCCGCCTCGACGCACGAATGCCCTGGACCGGCGCAGAGGAGCGCGCGAAGATCGACGCGCACTTCCGATCGACCACCGAGCTCTATTACTCGCTGCGTGCGTACGCGCGATGGCTCGACAGCGCGACGCGCACGACGCCGGGGTTGGTTGCCGTCGTGCGCGAAGCGGATCAGGTCTACAATCGTCTCGTGAGCTGGGACGAGCGGAACTCGCGTTTCTGGTCTACTGCACTGTCCCAGAGCCCGGAAGCGCGCGCGATTCGGCGCGCCGGCTTGCTGCTCGGGAAACAGCGTTAGGCGATCACGGATTCTGCTGCGGCCCGCGGTAGACGACGCCCCCCTTCATCACCAGCTTCACCTTGCGCACGGTCGAGATGTCGCGCGTCGGATCGCCGTCCACGGCGATGAGGTCCGCGAGCAGGCCAGTCTTCACGGCGCCGATACGGTCATCCATGTGAAACACCTTGGCGTCTATCGACGTGGCCGATCGCAGGACGTCCACCGGCTTCATGCCATAGTTCACGAGGAGCTCGAGCTCGCGCGCGTTGTCGCCGTGCGTGAACACGCCGACGTCGCTGCCGTTGCAGATCGTGACGCCCGCGGCGATTGCCGTCTTGAGGCTCGCCTTCTTCTGCGTGATGCCGGGCGTGTCGGGGTCGACACCGCGCTTCCAGCCCCGGTACGACAAGATCGCGTCGCCGGCAGCGACAGTCGGGCAGAGCGCGATTCCTTTCTCAGCCATGAGCTTGAACACCTCCGGCGTGCCCGCGTCGCCGTGCTCGATCGTCTCCACGCCAGCGACGGCCGCTCGCCGCATTCCCTCCGCCGTGCTCGCGTGGGCCGCGACCGGCCGGCCGCTGCTGCGGGCAATCTCGACGATGTGGGTGAGCTCTTCGACGGTGAACGTCGGGCGGGTTTCCCCGTTAGGCCCCCAGCGATAGTCGGCGTAGACCTTGATCCAGTCGGCGCCTCGCCCGATCTGGTCCCGCACGACCCGCGTTAGGCCCTCCATGCCATCGGCTTCTTCCGCGCCTTGCGGCAGGTCGATGTCGGGCGTGGGATGCTTCGGCCCGTACGTGCCCGTCGCGACGATCGCGCGCGTCACGACGATCATGCGCGGGCCCGGGATGATGCCCTGATCGATCGCTCGCTTGAGCCCCACGTCCGAGTATCCCGCGCCTTCGGTCCCGAGATCTCGAACCGTCGTGAACCCGGCGAGCAGCGTGTTGCGCGCATGGTTCGTCGCGCGCGCAACGCGTAACGCGGTTGGCTCGTGAAGCACCTGGTCATCCCATTGCGTCTCGTTGTAGGGATGCAGCAATAGGTGCGAGTGCCCCTCGATCAGCCCCGGCAACAGCGTCGTACCAGGCAGGTCGATCGTCGTGGTGCCGGCGGGCGCGCGAACGTCCGCTGCGGGGCCGGCAGCGGCGATCTTGTCGCCCGTGACGAGCACGACCCAACCCTCGTGGGGCTCTGCCGTAACGCCGTCGAACACGCGCGCCGGCTTGAGCAGCGTACTCCGCGGAGTCTGAGGCTTCGCATCCTGCGCGGGGCGTGCGTTGGCCTGCGCGACGGCGATTCTGGTGGCAATGGTGCAAGAGAGCAGAGCGACAGCGATTGCTCGGATCGGCGACATCGACGTTCGGTGTGGGATGTGGGCGAACGAAACCGGGACGTGCCCACGATTCTATCGCGCGCGCGGCCGTCGCGCACGCTCGCCACGACTCGAGACTACGCCGGTCTGATCACCCGATAGCGTGCCTGCACGACTTCGTATGCGCCGTAGGCCATGAGGCCGACGGCAACGACCGCGAGCAGTACGTCGCCGAACCGCTGGTGCGCGATGACGCCGAGGGCCTCGCCCGTGTCGGCGGCAGCCTTCGCGTCGTGGGCGATGCCGGCGCGCACCAGATACCACCCGCAGATCCCGAACACGACACCCCGAGCGGCGATTCCGCATCGGCAGACCTGGAGCAGCCACGACCCCGCTTCTCGCGAGAGCGATGTGAGATCGAGCTGTCGGCTCAACTTTGCGGCCAACGCGCGGTAGAGCTGGTAGATGCCGTACCCGGCAACCGCGAGTCCAGCGCCGACGACAAGCCAACGTCCGAATGGTGCGTCGAGGAGGTGGCCGGTCCACGTTTCGACGGCGTGGCCGCGGCCTCGAGCGGCCCCGGTCGCGAGTCGAACGGCCTGCAGGCCAAGCGCGGCGTGAACGATCCCGCGCACGGCGTAACTCGTCCGAATCGCGATTCCTTTGGCGGTCGTGCCGCGGCGTTCCGGGTCGAGGATCGCTTCGATGATCCGCCACGCGGCGTAACCGAAGAGGCCCGCCGCGATGACGACGAGGATCAGCGAGCCGAAGTCCTGCCTGACGAGTGTCGTGAGGGCGCCGCGCGATCCAGTGGTCTCGCCGCCGTTGCCAAGCGCCGATTGAAGCGCCAGCACGCCGACGACGCTGTAGAGCACCGCTTTTGCCGCGTACCCGACGCGCGCAAGCCACTCGATCCACGGCGCCGCAGGCGCGATTGCCTCACGCGCGCCCGCCGTTGTCGTTCGCTGGAAAGATGCGGCGGTCGTGCGCGCGTGGCTCATGCCGCGATGAATTGGCAGGCGGCGTGCCGCGGAGTCTTAAAAGCGGTTTCAAGGGCTCTCACCCCGTGAAACCCCAATCGAGGCAGTGTCGAGACCGCGAGCCGTACGGATCGCGGGCACACCGGTCACGCCGCCTGAAACGATGAACGCCATGACGTCCGCACTCGGCGCGTCAAGCGGTTGGACGTGCGATGACGGGAAGACCACCAGATTCCCGGCAAAGTTGTACGACTGGGGGAAGTACACCGACGAGTAGCCGGGAAGCCCGAGGCGGTCGAGCGACTCCTGCGTCACGAATCCGACCATGCGCGCTTCACTCTGCATGCTGAGGCGCACGAGCACCGGTTTGTCGAACCGACGCTTCTCGCCGACGAACGCGTTCAGCAGATCCTTGGTCGATGTGTAGAGCAGGCGCACGAACGGAAGTCGCGATACCGCCTGGTCCACGATCGCCACCATGCCTCGCGTTATCAGGTTCGATCCGAGGAACCCGATGACGGTGATGAGGACGATCGTGAGCACGAACCCGAGTCCCGGCACCGGCAGCCCGAGCCAGCCGTCGATGCGGACGAACACGACCCAGCACACATAGAGCGTGATCGCGAGCGGTGCGACGAGCACGAGCCCGCGCAGAAAGTAGTTGAGCAGCCTGCGCATGGCTCAAATGATACCGCACTGCTGTCTACCGCGCTTTCCGAATCTCCTCCCAGCTGTTGTAGTATTCCCCACATGACAACGACACATGTTCCTCCGAGCACCACGGAAAAGTCGTCGTCGCCCGTTTGGACGATCGACGCCGCGCGCGAGCTCTACAACATCGAGGGCTGGGGCGCGGGGTACTTCGACATCAACGAGCGCGGGCACGTCGTCGTGCGGCCTGATCGCGACCGGCCCGATCGCGCGCTCGACCTGTTTGATCTCGCGCGGGATCTCGAGGAGCAGGGCGTCGCGCTGCCCGTGCTGTTGCGTTTCTCGGACATCCTGCAGTCGCGGATCGAGTCGCTGAGCGAGCGATTCGAGTCGGCGATCAAGGAGTTCGAGTACCAGGGCGGATACACGTCGGTCTACCCGATCAAGGTCAACCAGCAGCGCCATGTCGTCGAGGAGATCGTCCAGTTCGGCAAGGCGCACGGTGTGGGGCTCGAGTGCGGGTCCAAGCCGGAGCTGCAAGCCGTGCTCGCGCTGAGCGAATCGGCCGATCACATCATCGTCTGCAACGGCTACAAGGACGAGGAGTTCATGCGCCTCGCCCTCATGGGCCAGAAGCTCGGACACGAGGTGTTCATCGTGCTGGAGCAGCTGAGCGAGCTCGATGTGCTCCTGCAGGCCGCGGACGACCTCGGGGTTACGCCGTCAGCCGGCGTTCGCATCAAGCTCGTCGCAGAAGGGGCGGGGCGCTGGGCGCAGAGCGGCGGCGAGAAGTCGAAGTTCGGGCTCAACGCGGCCCAGCTCATGAAGCTCATCGAGCGCCTCCGCTCGTTAGGCCGCATCGATATCCTCAAGCTGATCCACTTCCACATCGGCAGTCAGGTCACCGACATCCGCTACATCAAGAGCGCGCTGCAGGAAGTGTCCCGCTATTACGCGGAGATTCGGAAGGCCGGCGTGGACATCACGCACGTGGATGTCGGCGGCGGACTGGGCGTGGACTACGACGGGACGGGGTCGACCTCCCACGCGAGCGTCAACTACTCGCTTCAGGAGTACGCCAACGACGTCATCTACACGATCGCCGAGATGTGCCGGGATCAGGAGATTCCGATGCCGCACATCATCAGCGAGTCCGGGCGCGCGCTCACGGCGCATCACGCGCTGCTCCTGCTCAAGGTCATCGACGTCGAGTCCCAGGCGGAGCCGCCGCTGCCCGATCTGTCCGAGGACGACCATTCGCTGCTCCATGAGATGGTCGCCGACTACACCACGCTCACGAAGAAAACCGTGCGTCCGCGGAAAGTGCTCGAGGTCTTCCACGACGCGACGTTCGACAAGGAGCGCGCCCACCAGCTGTTCAACAGCGGCGTCCTGTCGCTGCGCGAGCGCGCGATGGCGGAAACGATCTACTTCGCGACCATCAACCGCATTGCGCGGTACGTGAACGGCGACCGCGACACGTATTCCGAGATCATCAACGACGTCGACGCGACGCTCGTGGACCGGTACTTCTGCAACTTCTCGCTGTTCCAGTCACTGCCGGACAGCTGGGCGATCGATCAACTCTTCCCGATCATGCCGATCCACCGGCTCGACGAGGAGCCGACGCGTCGGGGCACGCTGCAGGACGTGACGTGCGACTCCGATGGGAAGATCGACCGGTTCGTGGGGGACAAGTCAGGTCTTCCGAGCCTCGAGCTTCACGACATTCACGACGACGAGGACTACATGCTCGGGATTTTCCTGACGGGAGCGTATCAGGAGATCCTCGGCGACCTGCACAACCTGTTCGGCGACACGAATGCGGTGCACATCCGCATCACGGAGTCGGGCTACGAGATCACGGATCTCGTGCATGGCGACACGGTCACCGAGGTGTTGAACTACGTGCAGTTCGGTGCCTCGAACCTGCTGGCGACCTTTCGACGGAAGGTTGCCGCCGCAAAGAACATCTCTCGGCAAGAAGCCAATACCTTCATTGCCGAATACGTGGCGGGGCTGGAAGGATATACCTACCTAGAAGGGGAGGCAGCTAGGTAGACGGCGCAACAGCGAAACGGCGCCCAACTCCTGACGGTGCCAGATCACCGACGGCGCACAAATCACGAACGGCGCGCGAATCACAGACGGCGCCAGGCGCAGAGTTGGGCGCCGTCTATCAGTTCGCGCCGTCAGTGCTCTGCGCCTTTACTGCCGTGCGCCGTTCCGGCGCTGCGCCCTTACCGCCCGAATCTCTTTTCGACTTCACGCCAATTGACGACGTTCCACCAGGCGTTCAGATAGTCCGGTCGTCGATTCTGGTACTTGAGGTAGTAGGCGTGTTCCCAGACGTCCACGCCTAACAGGATGTCGCCCGCCTTCTTGCCGTCCATGATCGGGTTGTCCTGATTCGGCGTGCTCGTAATCGCGAGGCCGTTGCCATCGCGGAGCAGCCACGCCCAGCCCGACCCGAACCGGCCCGCCGCAGCCGCGTTGAACTGCTCCTTCAACTTCGCGAAGCCGCTGAACGCCCGGTCGATCGCCGCCGCAAGCGCGCCCGACGGATCGCCACCGGCGTTAGGCGCCATGATCGTCCAGAAAAACGAGTGGTTCCAGTGGCCGCCGCCGTTGTTGCGCACCGCGCCGCGGACCGCCTCGGGGACCGCGGTGAGGTTCGAGATCAGGTCCTCGAGACTCTTGTCGGCGAGCTCGGGCGCCTTCTCGATCGCCGCGTTCAGATTGTTGACGTACGCCTGGTGATGCTTGCCATGGTGGATCTGCATGGTCTGCGCGTCGATGCTGGGCTCGAGCGCGTCGAAAGCGTAGGGAAGCGGCGGCAGTGAGTAGGCCATGGTTCGTTCTGGCTGAGAGTTTGCCTAACAGGAGACGGGGAACGGGGAACCGGGAACCGGGAACAATGCCTCTAACGCGAAGGCTCTCGTCGTCAGCGAAGCGCGTGCCCCGAGAAGCAAAAGCGACCCGTTAGAGGGCCTCGGTTCCCGGTTCCCTGTTCCCGGTTCCCGCCTTGCTGTCGCCGGTTCCCGGTTCCCGGTTCCCCGTTCCCGCTCTTCTTTCCCGGATCCATCCGATGATTCCGGGCAGAATCGAGAGGAAGATAACCCCGATGATCACCTTCTCGATGTGCCGGTCGATCCCCGGGACAAGCCGGCCGAGAAAGTAGCCGGTGAACAACATGCTCCAGATCCATGCTGTACCGCCGAGCACGCTGTACGTCACGAACGTGCGGTACGACATCTTTGCTACTCCCGCAACGAGCGGCGCGAAGGTCCGGATAATCGGCATGAATCGCGCAAGGACGATCGTCTTGGCGCCGTGGCGCTCATAGAAGTCATGGGCCCGCTCGACGTGCCGGCGCCGGAAAAACAGCGATTCCTCGCGCGTGAACACCCGAGGGCCCATGTACCGACCAATCCAATAATTCGTGTTGTCGCCGACGATCGCCGCGATGTTGAGCAGAAGCCCGAGCTTGTACACGTCCAGAGGGAACCCCTGCGACGCGAGCAGCCCGGCGGTAACCAGCAGCGAGTCGCCCGGGAGCAAGAACCCGAAAAACAACCCGGTTTCCACGAAGATGATCGCAGTCAGTCCGACATATCCGGCCCACTGGATGAGCGCCGGCAAGTCTCGAAGGCGACCGATCAGGTCCGACAGGAATTCCATTGCGTCCAGGGATAGAGGGAGCGAGCCCGTAGAAGTTCTCGTGTATCGTGACGACGGTCAACGCCAACCCCACGCTCACGTCCGGGAGGTGCGCCCATGTTTCGCCGCGAACACCGCCTGACGACGATCCGCGCGCCCCGGCGTTCCAACCGACCCGCCACGGGCGACTTGGGCGCCGATCGCACCCAGAATCTCGCTCATGGGTTCGAGCAGGCGCTCAGGCTCCCCGAGCGGCCACGAAGCCGCTGGCACCGCGGCGGTGTCAGCGGCCGCACAGAGCACGTGCTCAACGGCGTCTTCGCGACTGTCTTGCTGACGTTCGCCGTCGGATGGACCTGGTCGATCGCGGAAGCGCGCGCAAGTGAAGGGCCACTCGACGACGAAATGACCCCCGCGACGGCGGCGATCGGCGCGGCCCTCACCGACCCGGATGCACCGACGATCGCTTATCTCACGGACGCCACCGTGGAGCTGTTCACACCCCTCCGTGGCGAGAGTGGGCGCCTGCGCGCCGTGGTTGGGCAGAGTGGGCAGCCAATCGCGGCGGACTCGCTGCCCACCGGGGCGTCGATCGCGTACGAGACCGCGGGTGATGGCCGAGACTCCGCGAGAACCGACTCCGTGCGTACCGCTCAGGCGTTAGGCGCGACGCTCGACTCGCTCGCGATCGACTCGGCCCGGGTGCCGCTCGCCCCCGAGGAGTCGGGCGTGTGGAGCACCGCAATCCGCGTGGGCAACGTGCTCAAGCAGGTCGCGGATTTCAGCGTCATCACCCTGACGCCGATCTCGGAACGGCGTCGTGGGCGGATCGGCCTCTATTACATCGGCACGTGGCCGACCGAGCGCGGCCGCCCGCACGCGGGCTACACGACCCCATCGGGATTCATCGAGGTCACTCCGGACAATCAGGACACGCCCGTCTCGGACCACTTCGCGCTCGGCGATTTCCTCACGCACGATCAACAGGGCGTCTGGCCGAAATACCTGGTGCTTGATCTGCGACTCGTCGACAAGCTCGAGCTGGTGCTGCAGGACCTCGAGGAGCATGGCTACTCGACGGCTGGCGTGCACGTCATGAGCGGGTTCCGTACGCCGCAATACAACGTTCGCGGTGGCGATCCGCGTGGTCGAGCGACGCTCAGCCGCCACATGTACGGCGACGCGTCCGACATCTTCATCGACAATGACGGCAACGGGTGGATGGACGATCTCAACCACGACGGCAAGCTGAACATCAAAGACGCCGAAGTCATTCTTGCCGCAGTCGACCGCGTGGAGCTGGAACACCCGGGCCTGGTGGGTGGCGCAGGCGTATATCCCGCGGAAGGTGGACACGGACCTTTCATTCACATCGACGTACGGGGCTATCGTGCCCGTTGGGTCGGAACCGGAGAATGAACATGAGCCCAGACACGGCGGAACTCGCAGGACCCGCGTCCCGCAGCGAAAC
>Ga0070681_10002084_pt1 | contig 18157 bp, 15 predicted proteins | sample KBSC83BmetaG_FD_65650 | JGI IMG/M metagenome (GOLD analysis project Ga0070681, IMG submission 65650) | Corn rhizosphere microbial communities from Kellogg Biological Station, Michigan, USA - KBS C8-3B metaG | ecosystem: Host-associated > Plants > Roots > Rhizosphere | place: USA: Michigan... | reverse complement strand
GTCCCCGCCTCGACGCTCGATTCGCTTCCGGGACGCTACCTCGTGATGCGCGGGCGGGACACGATCAGCGTCTCCGTAATGCGTCGCGGCGATGACCTCTGGCTCTCCTCGTCGAACGATCCGACGAATACCCGTCTGCTGCCTCAGGCAACCGACTCCTTCTTCGACTTGGTCACTGGCGTGAACTTCACCTTCGAGCGTCCCGCAACGAACCCGTTAGGCACGCCGGTCAAGCTCGTGCGCGAGCTCCGCGGGCAGCGCATCGAGGCGGTGCGCGCCGCGGCGTCGACGGCAAGCCGATAGCTACCAAACTCGCGGGATGAGGCGCTTCGTACGATCGGCGTAGCTGACGTACGGCGCGCCCAATTGATTTCGCAGCGCGCGCTCCTCGACGTGAATGCGATAGACGAAGAGCGGCGGCACGCCGAGCATGAGCAGCGCGAGCGTGCCCCAGTTGGTGAAGCAGAGACCGAAGCCGACATAGAGGAGCATCGCCGCGAGATAACTCGGATGTCGGAGATAGCGGTAGGCACCGCGCTCTACCACCGGCTGTTCCGGACGGACGGTGACGTCGCCGCGGAAATCGGCGCCGAGCATACGGATGCAATGCCGTCGAACGAGGCTCGCCGACACCATGACGACCAGGCCGATGACGAACAGCGCCTCACGACGCGTGTGCATCGCGAGTGATGGCGCCACGAATGCCACGATCATGGCACACATGATCACGAACTGCTGCCCCCGGAGGAGCGGTTGGAGCGACGGATCGCGGAGCCCGCGGTCCTTGCCGCGCTGCGCGCGCCGCGCCGCGCGGATGATTCTCGACTCTGGCCACTAGGACCAGATCAACGTGGCCCAGAAGATCGCGCCGAGTGGCCAGGTAAAGGGGAGCGGAGTCATCACGTCGTCATTGTGTCGCCGATCATGCCATAGTGGCGAAAACCGTCTGGGGTTGCCAGACTGTCCTGCCACATGACGAATCGACGAACGCTGTTCGCCATCGCCTGCCTCGGGCTGCTCACCTTCGGGATCGTCTTCACCACGCTCGGCGCCGTGCTGCCCGAGGTGACCGCGCGGTTCGGGCTCGACAAAACGGCGGCTGGATCGCTCCTCACCCTCAGCACGTTCGGCATCGTGGTCGGGTCGCTCGTCTTCGGCCCCATCGTGGATCGCTGGGGCTACAAGGAGATGCTCATTTTCGGGACGGCGATCGTGATCGCGGGGCTCGAGGGAATCGCATTCGCGCCATCCCTGCTCTGGCTGCGCACGGCAGCGCTCGTGAGCGGCTTCGGCGGCGGGATCATCAACGGTGGTACGAACGCGCTCGTCGCCGACATCAGCACAGACGGACGGATGGCGGGGCTGAGCAAGCTCGCGGTCTACTTCGGCTTCGGCGCCGTCGGCGTGCCTCTCACGTTAGGCACGCTGCTCGGCAATTTCTCTTACGCGACGATCCTCGCCGCCATCGGCGCGGCATCCACCATACCACTCGCCGCGACTGCAGTCACGCCGTTCCCGGCTCCAAAGCAAGCGCAAGGATTCCCACTGGCCTCGGCGAAGCGCCTTCTGCGCGATCCCGTTCTGCTCACCTTCGGCCTGATGCTCTTTCTGGAGAGCGGCATGGAGGTCACCGTCGGCGGTTGGACGACGACGTTCTTCGAGGAGGAGCTGCAGACGCCGGATCGTCGGGCACTCGTCTATCTCGCGCTCTTCTGGCTTGGCATGATGCTGGCGCGGACGACTCTCGGCATGACACTGCGACGCTTCGCTCCGACCCGCATTCTCTTCGGCTGCATAACGATCGGCGTCGCCGGCGCGCTCACGGTGGTGAGCACTCACAGCGCAGCTGTGGCCGCGCTCGGCGTTTTCGTCATCGGCATCGGCTTCTCGGCCACGTTCCCGCTGGTGCTTGGGTTGGTAGCGGACCGTTATACTGCCCTCTCGGGAACAGCGTTCAGCGTCGTGATGGTGATGGCGCTCACGGGCGGGATGACGCTGCCCTATCTCACGGGTGTGCTGGGCGCGTCGTACGGGCTGCGCGTTTCGTTTCTCATCGTCCCCGGTGCGCTCGTGCTGCTCGCGATCCTGCTGTCGGTCGTCAGCTCGCGGTCGAGCCCCGCCCCCGCAATCACCTGACTGGCCAAACAGCGCCTACGACAGCCCCAACGAGTGCGCCAGTGAGTCCCCCGACTACGACGTCAACGCCGCCGCCCAGTGCCGCCGAGACCTGGCATGACTCGGCGTGACAGTGCTTGGCGTTGTTGTTTCCGATGATCGCGCCGGCCGCCGCCCCCACCACTAGACCGCCAAGGAGGCCGACGAGAACGTGAGACTGCCTCGTGTGTCCCACAGTGAACGTCGGGCGTGAGACATCGGCGAATTGGTTTGACGGGGCGACGGCTCGCTGCACGTCGCGGAGCTGCGCGGAGGCAATGCGGCTTCCACCCATCGACAGCATTGCAAACAGCAGAGCGGTGCTCAGGGAACGGTGCGCGAGGCCGAACATGTATGCCAAGGGGATAGTGTGACACGAGCGTCCAAGCGTGTAGAATGCACCGATGCGAATGATTCAGCGAGAGCTCTACGAGCAGCTGCGAAAGGAAGCCATCGCGTCGCGGGAGCGGATTTTGGACATCGTTCGTCCGCTCAACCCCGCGAAGCTGAACGAGCATCCGGAGCCTAACGGCTGGAGCGTCGGGCAGGTACTCGAGCATCTTTGCCGGGCGGACGAGCTGTACGCGCTACCGATGGCCGAGCTGCTCCGCCAGACGCGCCCGGATGCGGCCGCGGCAACGCGGGAATGGAAAAGCTCCTTCATCGGGGGGATGATCGCCGGCTCGCTGATCAACCCCAAGCCGATCAAGCGCGGGCCTCGGGCTTTCAGGCCAGGCCCAACGCCGCGGAATGGCGTCGTCGAGGCGTTTCACACCGGTGAGATGCGCTTCGCGCAGGCGTTGGACGACGCCTTGCAATACGACTGGCGCGCGATCCGGATCGGGTCGCCCGCGCTGCCGTCATGGGCGCCGAAGATGAATCTCGGCGACGGATTCCGAATCCACGTCGTCCACGTGACGCGCCACGGCCGGCAGATCGAGCGGCTCGTTAACAAACTATAACTTTTTGGTACGCGAATCACGCGAATGTTAGCGAATTCGATCGCCGCGCATGTCGTCATCGGCGGTTCACAGGCGGACTCAATTTCTTGGGTGCCGCAATGGCGCTGGAATGCCCTCAGTTGGATTCGCCTAAAATTCGCGTGATTCGCGTCCCAGCTTTTCCAAGGCTGACCGATCGTAATCTCAAGTAGTCGCGAGTTGGTCCCTACAGAGAGTCGTATTTAGATCGTCCCGCGGCGCTCAGTGTCACGATGAACTTCCGGCACCCGACCCGTGATCGCGGCGCGAAGCGAACGCCACGCTGGCACTAGAAGGACGAATCCGACGGCAGCGCCGACGGCCCACGACAGACCGGGCCAGACGGCGCTCAGAGCGAAGCCCGCAACGGCGAAGGCAAACGCGAGCGCGACGAGCATCGTCCCGCCGAGCGCAAAGCGCACGCGCTGTCGCTTATCGATGCGGGTTGTCATCGCTCGGCACGATGGGCATAGTGCCGCCAGTTGCGGGTGGTTGCTCGTACCAGAGCAGCATCCAGAAGCAGAAGCAGGCAAAGAGATCGATCGCGACGCCCGCCTCGCCGACCGGCCCCACGTTGAAGCGTACGGTCAAGCGTGGAGCAAAGCCAGCGATGACCGAGAGCCGGTGCCACCAGAGAATCGTCACGTCGAAGTACGGCCCGAGCGTGAGCTGGTAGACCAGGTCGCCCGTACTGAAGCCGACGAGCTGCAGAGCCTGCACGAACAGCGACGGCACCACCGCTTCGGTACGGCGCTTGACCAGTCCGATGCCGAGCAGGATGGACGCGAGCGCGACGAAGATCGCGAGCAGGAGGATCAGATCACTCAGGAATTGATGATCGTCGAGACGTCGATAGAGATCGAGCCAGGTCATCGCCGCAGCGGCGCCGCCGATGATCTGCCACACGCCCACCGCGCGGATCCACCGCGCGGGTTGCAGCAACTCGGCGAGCGGGTTCTCGGGTCGGGGAGTGATGGCAGACGCCATGACTACCACTTGATTCCGGCGCCGCTGTCGCGCTGGACGTGCAGAGCGTAGCTCATTCCGCCCACGCGAAACCACCGGTAGCCATAGGATTCCAGCGCGACACGATGCATGCCGGCCTTGTCGGCGTGGACCTCGTCGTTCACGAGCAAGTTGCTCAACAGGCGGCCTTCGGGGTGATCGAGGGTGAACCGCGCCTCCTGCGGACGTGATGAGAAGTTGTGCAACACGACGACGGAGTTGCCGCGCCACGAATAGCAGATGCCGAGGATGCTCGGGTTGCGGATGGGAAGGAGTTGCCAGCTTCCCCAGCCGATCTCGGGACACTCTTTGCGGACGCGGATCATGCTCGCCGTCCAGTTGAGGAGCGAGTTCGGATCGCGGCGCTGCTTCTCGACGTTGACCTCGCCGCAGCCGTACGGCCCGTCCGAGATCACTGGGCGCACCGAATGCTCCGCCATCGTGAAGCCCCCGTGGCGCTCGTTCGACCACTGCATCGGCGTCCGCGCGCAGTCGCGCTCCTTGAGCCGAAGATCGTCTCCCATGCCGATCTCGTCGCCGTAGCGCACGACGGGAGTGCCGGGAAGAGAGAACATCACGCTATATGCAAGCTCGAGATGAGCGCGCTCGCCGAGCATGGGTGCGAGCCGGCGGCGAATGCCGCGGTCGTACAGCTGCATCGATTTGTCGGGTCCGAATTTCTCGAACACCACCGCACGCTGCTCCTTCGTCAGGCGGCCGAGGTCGAGCTCGTCGTGGTTACGGAGAAAGTGCACCCACTGGGCCGACGGCGGAAGTTGTTGTGTCGCCTTGAGCGCGGCCCTGAGCGGACCGACGTCATCGGAGGCGAGCGCGTAGAAGAGGTGCTGATTCACGAAGAAGTTGAACATCATGTGAATCCCGTCGCCGTGCGCCCCGAAGTACGTCTTGTGCTCCGGCGGCAGGACGTTGGCCTCGCCGAGCATGATCGCGCCGGAGGTGCGCCACTCGAGGAAGCTCCGCATCTGGGCGAGATACTCGAAGTGTTGCGGTGGCTTCCGACCACCTGCGGTAGGCGAGCCCTCGATCACAAACGGCACGGCGTCGACGCGAAAGCCGGAGACGCCGAGCTCGAGCCAGAACCCCATGATGCGCCGGACCTCGGTGCGCACGTCGGGGTTGTCCATGTTGAGGTCAGGCTGGAAGTCGTAGAAGCGATGGTAGTAGTACGCCTTCGCGTCCGCGTCGCGCGTCCAGGTCGTCTTCTGCACGCCGGGGAAGACCATCCCCTGCTTCCAGTTCTTCGGCCGCTCCTTGGACCAGACGTACCAGTCGCGGCGCGCGGAGGACGCGTCCGTCCGCGACTGCTCGAACCATTCGTGCTTGTCGGAGGTGTGATTGACGACGAGGTCGATGAGGACGCGGATGCCGCGACTCTTTGCGTGGTTCATGAACTCGACGTAGTCGCCGTTGCTGCCGAAGCGCTTGTCGACGGAGTAGAAGTCGGCGATGTCGTAGCCGTTGTCCCGATTGGGCGAGGTCTGGAACGGGCCGATCCAGATGGCGTCGATGCCTAACGATTCGAGGTAGTTGAGGCGGCGGGTGAGCCCCTCGAAGTCGCCGCAGCCGTCACCGTTGCCATCCATGAACGAGTCGACGTTGAGCGCGTAGATGACGGCGTTCTTGTACCAGAGATCTTCTATCACGAGTGCTGAGTGGGTTGAAAGTCGCCTCTGGCTGATGCAAGGCTGATTCCATGTGATGCATCACCGTCGTTACCCGCCCGGCTGCTGCGTCGTCGAATACGCCATGGACGAACAGCAGTCGAACCCGCGTTCGCCGGGTTCCGAATCCAACTTCCAGCGCCGCCTTTTCGCAGCGGTGCTCCTCGTCGCCGCAGTCGCGCCGTTCATCCGCACGCTCGCGTTCGGGTTCGTCTACGACGATACGTGGATCGCCCAGCACAACCCCGCGATCGTCGGCTGGCGATCGCTCATCACGCTCTGGCAGCATCCATATTGGACGGACGCGGAGGGCGCGCAGGCGGGCCTCTATCGCCCCGTGCAAACCGCGCTGCTCGCGATCATCCGGAACGCCGGCCACGGTTGGCCGATCTGGTTCCATCTCTACGCGCTCGTGCTCCACGCAACCACGACACTGCTCGTCTGGCGAATGCTCTCTCGTGCCACCGGCCGGTGGCCGGCGGCACTGGCCGCGCTCTGGTTTGCGGTCCACCCCGTGCACGTGGAAGCGGTCGCGAACATCAGCAACAGCGCCGAGCCGCTCGTCGCCCTCTGGACGCTCGCATTGTACTTCGTATTCGTTGGCGTTGCGGATCGCATCTCGTGGCGCCGAGCACTGCTTGCCGCGGTCCTGTTCGCGCTGGCGATGCTCTCGAAGGAATCCGGTGCGATGTCGCTCGCCATTGCGCTGCTCGCCGCCGAAGCGTGGCGCGCCCCTCGCAAAGCTACTCGACACGACGGAGGAAACGGCCCGACGGAGCGGCCGCTCGAGGCTCTCTGGCATCGGTGGCAGCCGGCGGTCATAGCTGGTGTAGTTGCGATTGCCATCGTCGGCCTGATGCGCTCGATGGTGCTCGGCGCCTCCGTGCAAGGCGTGTCGATGGCCGCCGTGGGGATCGAGCACATGAGCGTCCTTGAGCGCATCTGGGCAATGCTCTCGTTAGGCCCGCTCGTATTCGGACTGCTCGTCTGGCCACGCGCTCAGAATCCATATTACGGGCCATCGAGCTTCCCCGTCGGGTGGGGCGCCGCGATCGCCGCCGCGTTGACCATCATCACCCTCGCACTCGCGATCGTGGGTGCCGTCAGGCTCGCGCGTCGCCCGCTGACGACCTCCGGTCGTGACGCCCGGCCGCTGAGCGCGATCGGCTGGATGCTGCTGGCGTTCCTGCCGGCGTCGAATCTGTTCGTCGCGACCGGCCAGATCCTCGCCGAGCGGACGTTGTATATCCCGTCGATCGGAGTCGCGATGCTCCTCGCGTGGGGCATCGATCGCTTCGCTACGGCGATGGCGCATGGCCAGTGGCTCGTGAGAGCACGTCCGCGAGCAGCGCGCATGACGACGGCGTTTGGCTACCTCGCCGTCCTCACGATCTGCGCGCGATTCGCGGTGCTCGCGCAGCGCGGTGCCGCGACCTGGCGCAGCCATCGCGCATTGATCGATCAGATGATCTCCGCAGACCCGCGCGACTACCGTGGCCACTATTTGCTCGCGCTCGAGCTCCGCCGCGGACAGTCCGCGGATTCCATCGCGCGCGAGTTTGCGGCGGCATACGCGCTCTACCCACGAGATCCGCAGCTCAACTTCGACTATGCGCGCTTTCTGCTCGAGCGCCGTCAGTCCCGCGAAGCGGTGCAAGTCACCCGGGAGTTGATGGACGATCCACGGATGCGGCATGACGCCGACGCGATCGCGGTCTTCCTCGAGGCGCGGGGACAGTCGTACGGTGCGGATTCGGTGCTCGTCGCGGCGTCGCGGCTATATGGCGTTGGACCACATCCCACGCTTGCACTCTATCTCGGTCTGGCGCATGAAGCGCGGGCCGAGCGCGGAGCGGCGCTGAACGCGTATCGCGCCGGTCTCCGGCTCGCTCCTGGTGACAGCGTCCTCACCGCGCATATCACGAAGCTGCAGTGACGGAAGAATCTCGCGCAGCCGTCGTCGTCAAAGCAGCTCGGCGACGGTCGCGTAGAGGCGGAGGTCGGCGCGTAGCGTCGGGCGCTCCGCGCGCAGTCGGCGCAATCCAGCCTCGTACTCAGCGTATCACCGAAGGGAATGGCTTCCGCGGTCGCCTGGACGAGGAGCGCGTCCGGCGCCGCCGGCCGCGCGCGCAGCAGCATTTCCATCGAGCGGTCGACACCCGCGACGATCGTCGCCAGGTCGGCGATTGACGCAAGCCAGTGGGCCGTGCCACAACCGACCTCGAGGACGTTCGCACGACCGTGCGCTTCGACGAAGCGGCGCACGGCGCGCTCGACCTGCTCGTACCGCTGGTGCTCGTAGCGTTTGTCGAACGCCTCCGCGACGGCATCCTAGTCGACGCGCGGCAGCGGTTGGTCGTTACGCATGGTCAGAGGCGCTCGACTTCCTGGCTACGGATCACCAGCTCCTGCTGCGCAAAGCGTTTCTCGAGCGTACGTCGATACTCACGCCACCACACCCTGTCGAGAGTATCGGTCATCACCTCGTAGACGACGATATCATCCCGCTTTCGCAGCCCGTCCGACTCCTGCCAGAGCCCCTGCGCCGGCGCGCGGCTGTACGCCGTGAGACCGCCAAAGCGCTCGGTGAGCTCGTCTCGGATGGTCGTGTATTGCTCGGCCGGAAAGGCGCGGCCAGCGTTGTCGTACAGCGGAAGGAGCAGTTGGACGAGGTGGATGCCGTCTCCCGACGGTGAGTCGTTAGGCACTCGGCTTCACGGCGACACGGTGACCGTCGGCGGCGAGGGTGCCCACACAGCACCGTACGAGCCGTTGAACGTCCACGTTCCGGGCACGATGTTGCCCGCCAATCCCAGCTGGCTCACGATGTGGAAGTCGAAGATGAGGTTCTTCGTTTCACCCGGGGCGAAGCGAGTCTCTTCTGGCGCGGCGACGGGTAGAGCGTACCACACGTCGTTGCCGGGTGCCCTGAGGTGATAGCCAAAACCTCCTCTCCGGGCCACAATCGGATAGGGCGCCGGATTGTGCGCGTGCACGGTCATCATGAGGTAACCATCCCACGTACCAGAGCCCGGCGCGTCGGGCACCACGTCGACCGTCACCTCGAGTGTGCTGTCTGACTCGAGCCGCGCAGCCGGATCCGGCGGGGGCGCTGGGCCGGCATCGGTGAGACACTCCTCGACGCACACGACCACGCCGGCGCAGCGTACAACGAACATGTCACGGGGATGCCCGTTGACGCCCGGGCCGAGGAGCGCGTGCAGCATCTCGTGCCTTACCAGATCGCCGGCAGAGATGCCGTCGTTTGCTCCCGTGAGGACGATCTGATCGGTCCCGTACCAGAGGCCGTTCAAGCGGTTCGTGCCCGGCAGCGTTCGTGCATCCGGCACGACATACCACGATATGGCATCGAACGAACCCTGCCTGCCGGAGCACTGCTCGGTGAGCGCCCACCACTGGCGATAGACCGAGGGTGGCGTGAATCGCACTGCACCTGCCGGGAGCTGCACAGCGGTCGGCGAATCGCAGGCCGCCAGTGCCAGCAGCAGCGCGAGGTGCCCGGACGTCGAGGTACAACGCTTCTTCATGCGGAGACGCTAGTTCCCGACGCAGGTCGTGGCAAGGCCGGCACGCCTAACGATGCAGAGGCTGTCAGCGATTCACTTGCGACGCGTTGCGAGTACAATGACCCGGTCGATTTGGTCGCGTGCCGCTGCCGGAATCGTGAGTGTGACAGCCGCGTCCGTCTGGGCAACACCGACGCCAGCGCCAGTGCCCAGGACGGTCGCGCTCACAACCCTGGCACCGAACGCAGGGATTGAGACCACCTGATCGCTCCAGTCGAGGAGGTGCACGAAGACCGTGTCGCCGCGCTGGGTCGTGACGCCCCACGGCCGCGGCGCGATCGGACCGCCGCGCGTGCCGTAGATCGAGGCACCATTCACGCGAAGCCATGCACCTAACGAGTCGAGCCGGGTGGCGGCCTCGGGCTGGATCGTGCCGTCCGGGCGCGGGCCGATGTTGAGAAGGAGGTTCGCATCTCGACCCGCGGCGCGAACGAGATAGTGCACCAGCTCTACGGTCGACTTGAACTTCGTGTCGGTGATGTTGAAGCCCCACGATTCGTTCATCGTCAGCGACGTCTCGAGCGGAAGCGCGCCGATGCTGGTGGTGTTGAACCCCGCGGTGTTCGCGCCGGGAAGGTCCTGCTCGAAGGTCTGCACGTCCTCGCCGGGAAGCGGCGCCTTGTGGTGATTCGGGACGATGAGCGTCGCCGGCTGCAGCCGGTGGATGAGCGCATATGTCCGCTCGAGGCGCCAATCCGCATCGGGCTTGTCCCACATGCCGTCGAACCAGATGCCACCCACGGGACCATAGTTGGTCAGGAGCTCCGTGAGCTGCGCGTCCATGAAATCGAGATAGCGATTCCAGTCGCCGAACTCGGGTCGGCCCGTCGCGTGGCCGGTGCCGCCGCGCGGCCAGTAGTCGGGATGGTGCCAGTCGAGCTGCGAGTAGTAGAAGAAGAGCTTCACGCCCTGGCGCCGGCACTCGTCGGCGAGCTCTTTGAGCGGATCGCGATGAAACGGCGTCCAGTCGACGATGTTGTAGCGCGTCGCTTTCGTCGCGAACATCGAGAAGCCGTCGTGGTGGCGGCTCGTGATGGTGATGTAGCGGACGCCCGCGCGCTTCGCGAGCGTCACCCATTCGCGCGCGTCGAACTTCACCGGATTGAACGCGGAGGCGAGCCACTCGTAGTGGTCGACGGTGATGCCGCGATTCTGCATCACCCACTCGCCCGCGCCGAGCTGGCTGTAGACGCCCCAGTGGATGAACATCCCGAACTTCGCGTCGCGAAACCATGCCCGCGCCGCGACGCGCTCTGCCGGCACTGGTAGCGACTGGGCGACCAGGTGCCGGATCGGAAGGAGCGCCACGAGAGCGAGGATAACCCTGTGAATTACGCGCGATAGCACAGTATGACCGTCTGGTTATTGTTCGAAGGAAAGAGAATGCTTCATATTCAGGCACGAGGATAGCTTTGGCCGCTGAAACCACTGACACTGCCCTGAAACCACTGACTTGCTGCTCTGCAGCGACGCTTCCGCGCGCCAATCAAGCAGCTGCGCTTTGTTAAAATGCCTCGGGAGGCTTCTACCGCTATGAAGCTTCCCGGGGCATTTCAACAAACAAGAGGTATCACCCAGTGCACGGAGATGTCTCGGAGCACGGAGACCGTCAGTGGTTTCAGGGTCGTGTCAGTGGTTTCAGCGGCCATTCTGCTTTGCCTAGCCCCACTGCGAGCACCCCGCTCCGCCGACGCGCAGGTGCTCGACAAGCGTACACTCTTCGCTCGCCAGAACTGGTGGGACAATGGGGATCGGGATTGGTTCGCGGCCCGGATTCCCGTTTTCGAATCGCCCGATTCCGCGATCGACGCGACCTACTACTACCGCTGGGAGCTCGTCACCAAGCACCTCACCTACGGCTCACCCGCCAGCGGCTATACCTTCACCGAGTTCATCGATCGCCCCTTCTGGTCCGGTGCCTTCGGCGCCATCAGCTGTCCCCTTGGCCATCAGTTCGCCGAACTGCGGTGGCTGAACGATCCCGACATCGTTAGGCAGTTCACGCGCTACTGGTTCGAGACGCCCGGGGCGCAGCCGCGCAGCTACAGCAACTGGTATGCGAGCGCAATGTGGCGTCTGTATGAAGTGACGCGCGACAGTGCCCTGCTCCACCACGTCCTTCCGTACATGAAGCAGCAGCACGCCGGCTGGATCGCCGAGCACTGGGACGATGGCCAGCAGATGTTCCGATGGGACGGCCTCCACGATGGCATGGAGCGGAACATCAACTCGCGCCAGACGGACGACATCGACGAAGGGGCCGAGGGATATCGGCCGACGCTCAACAGCTATCTCTATGGCGACGAGCGCGCGATCGCCCGCGCGTCTGCCCTGTTCGGGGACAGCGCCACAAGCCGCGAATTCGACGCGCGCGCCGACGCACTCCGCGCCCGCGTGCTCGACGCACTCTGGGATGAGCGCCGCACCTTCTTTCTCCATCGGTTTGCGCACGACGAGAAGGAGGGCGTGCGTGCGCTGAGCCGCACTTACGAGACCGGCAGATACGCCGGGGATGTGCATGGCCGCGAGCTGATCGGCTACGTCCCGTGGCAGTTCGATCTCCCGCCCGACGGCAAAGGCTATGAGCGCGCGTGGCGCTTCCTGATGGACAGCGCCTACTTCCTCGCGCCGTACGGTCCCACGACCGTCGAGCGCCACGATCCCCAGTTCTACATCTCGCCACGTTGCTGCTGGTGGAGCGGCAACTCCTGGCCGTATGCGACGACGCAGACGCTCGACGCGATGGCGAATCTGCTCAACGACTATCGACAGGACGTCGTGAACGCGACGGACTGGATGCGGGTTTTCGGGATCTACACGCGGACGCAGCGGAAGGACCGCCACCCGTACATCGCCGAGGCGGCGAATCCGGACAACGGCTCGTGGGCGGGACACGATACGCCGTACCACAGCGAGCACTACTTCCACTCGGCCTACATCGATCTCGTCGTGACAGGCATCGCCGGGCTGCGACCACGCGCGGACGACAGCGTCGTCGTCAATCCACTCGCGCCGCCAACGTGGCGCTACTTCGCGCTGGACGACGTCGCCTATCACGGCCACCGCCTGACGATTCTCTGGGACCGCGACGGGACGCGCTACCATCGTGGCGCCGGACTCACGATTCTCGCGGATGGTCGCGTTCTCGCTCGCACCACCCGGCTTGGCCGGCTCGCGGCATACTTATCGCCGGGTACGGCGCCTAACGATTCCACCGGGCTTGTGAATCTTGCCGTCAACAACGGACACGCAGCGTTTCCGTGGACCGGAGTCTCGTATGCCTATCCGGCGAATCCGCCGAACTATCTCGTCGACGGGAACTACTGGTATCACGTAGAGCCGCCTAACCGCTGGACGACGATCGGCTCGCCGAACGCGCGCGACACCATCACCGTGGAGCTCGGCGCGACGCGGCGGATCGCACGCGTCGAACTCTATGTCCTCGACGACGGCGCGGCGGGCCCGGTTCGCGCGCCGGCGCGCTACACCATCGAGCTCTGGCGCGACGGTCGGTGGACCGCGATTCCCTCCCCGCGTCGGGATCCCGCCCGGCCGATCGGCCATCGAGCGAACACGCTGTCGTTTCCACCAGTGGCGACGTCACGAGTGCGAGTAATACTCGTCCCTGACGGCGGAGCGCCTGTCGGGCTGTCGGAGCTCGAGATCTGGGGTTGGATTAGTGACAGCCCGCAACCGGCTCTCCCGCCGCGCGACCTCGCCCTCGCGGCTCACCCATCGGCCTCCTTCACGGCGACCGGCGCTCGCGTCGAGCAGGTGAACGACGGCGCCGTGGCATTCACACGCTACTCGCGCAACCGATGGACGGCACTCGGCACGCCTAACGCGAGCGACTGGGTCGAGCTGGACCTAGGTGCACCGACGACGATCAGCCGCGTCGAGCTTTACTTATGGGGCGACGGCGATCGCATCCGCGCCCCAAAGAACTACATAATTCAGCTCTGGAATGGTACGGCGTGGCGTCCCGCGCGAGAGCGCTCGCGCTTCCCTGCTCAACCGCTCGCCTCGGCGCGCAACGTCGTGCGCATCCAGCCAGCGAAGGCATCGCGCGTTCGTGTTCTCTTCGAGCACGACTTGCCGGCCGTCACCGGACTCACGGAGCTGGTCGTGCTCCCATAGCCGGGCCTTTGTCATCCACTCACTTTCCCTTATCCACGCCGAACGTGAAGACCGTTCGCGAATTGAACGCGTGGCCCGGGCGCAGAATCGTGGAGGGGAAGGACGGGTGATTCGGCGAGTCCGGGAAGTGCTGCGTCTCGAGACAGAAGCCGAAGCGATGTCCGTAGACGCGGCCGCCTTTCCCCGTGATCGTCCCATCGAGAAAGTTGCCGGAGTAGAACTGGACTCCCGGCTGATCAGTGGTGACGTCGAGCGTGCGACCGCTCGTGGGCTCCACGACATGCGCCGCCCGTGCCTGGCCCGCGCCCTTCCGATCGAGGACGAAGTTGTGATCGTAGCCGCCTGCGATTTTGAGCTGCTCGTTAGGCTCGCCGATGCGGGCGCCGATGGCGGTCGATTTCCGGAAATCGAAGGGCGTTCCGGCTACCGACGGCAGCTCGCCCGTCGGGATCAGCGTCGAATCGACCGGCGTGTAGCGGCTCGCGGTGAGCTGGAGAACGTGGGCGAGAATGTCACGCTTCGCGCCGCCGGTGAGGTTGAAGTAGCTGTGCTGTGAGATGTTGATCGGCGTTGCCTTGTCGGTCGTCGCGTGGTAATCGATGGTGAGTCGATTCTCGTCGTCGAGCGTGTACGTCACACGAAGCGACAGGCGTCCGGGATAGCCTTGATCGCCGTCCGGGCTGACGTGCGTGAGCACGACGCCGGCCGAATGCGGATGCTCGAACTGCTGCGCATCCCACACCACTTTGTCGAGCCCGCGCGTACCGCCGTGCAGCGAGTTCTGGCCATTGTTGACGGGCAGCTGATACGTCTTGCCCTCGAGGGTGAAGCGACCCTTCGCGATGCGATTCGCGTAGCGGCCGACGATCGCGCCGAAATAGGGCGAGTCTTTGAGATAGCCCGCGAGCGAATCGAAGCCCAGCACGATGTCCTCGATCGCACCTGCGCGGTCGGCGGTGCGCAGCGAGGTGATGATACCGCCGTAGGTGATGACGTGCAGCGTCGTCCCGCGACTGTTGGTGATCGTGTAGCCATCGACATTGGTACCGTCGGGTAGTCGGCCGAAGGATGCCTTGGTGACGCGAGGCGCAGTCGTCGAGAGTGTGGTCACGGTGTACCCGTCGGCGTTGATAGCGCGAGTCCCATCCGGCGTGGGCTCCTGTGCCGCCCCGGTGTGGGCGACGAGAGCCAGCGAAGCGAGGGCGAGTTTCCAGAGTGCAATTGGCATGGTCGGAATATGTGGCGGTGCTATCGGGTCCGTCTATCGCCGTACCGGCGGCAAGACGAGCGAGAGCGTGGTCATGGTGTAGCGATCGGCGCTCGCACCCGATGTCGGGAAGGTGACGAGCGTGTCGCTCTCGGCTCCGCCGTGCACGATGCGCAGCCGATAGGCCCGTCCAGCGCGGCCCTCGAGCGTGGCCCGATACTGACCATTCACGAGCCGCTCGCTCACCACGCGGAGCGCTGCCGATCGGTCGCCGATTGCGACGTCGGCTCGCGGCGTCACCACTCTCCAGCCGGGGTCGGTATGCTGGGCGATGAGCGTCAACGAATCACCAAGGGTGCCGCTCGTAGAGACGTGGACGTCTCCCGCGGTTGCCTTGCCGGCGCCGGGACCGAGAGGAAATGCCGGCGAGAAGACGACGTCGATCGGGAACGACGCGCCGCGTCGGGTGAGGTCGAGTCGCATGCCGCCTGTCGTCCGACGCAGCGTCAAGTCGACCCTCGCACCGCCGATGACGATGTTGCGCGCGCCTAACGAATCCCAGTCCGTCGGGAGATGCGGCGCGATCGTCAGCGTGCGCGCCGGCGCATCGACCTCGATGCCGAGGAGGCCGCGTATGAGCGGCGTCAACACCATCGACGTCGCGAAGAACTGTTGTGGAACGGCCGTATCGAGCGGCTTGTAGAGGCGGCCCGAGATCACCTCCGGATTTCGGCCGAGCGATTCGTCGAAGGTGGTGCGAGCGATCGCGTCGAGCGCGAACTTGCCCGCCGGCGCGTTGTGATAACGATACTGCGCCAATGCCACCCAGCCCGTGACGAACGGCCACACCGCGCCGTTGTTGTAGTGCAGCGGATCGAAGAGTGGGCTCGACGCCGCGAGTGGACGCGCGCCCCAGTCCGTCATGATCTCACTCGACGCGAGCCGTGCTGCCATCGCCGCGCCCCGCGCCGCGTCGAAGACGTCGAACGACATCGCAGTCGCCGGCCACGCCGTCAGGTTCTCGTTCACCTGGTTGTTCTCCAACAGGGCGAACGCGTACTGCTGCCGAGACGGGAGCCAGAGCTTCGATTCCAGCGTGCGCACGGCGGTCGTCCGCGTGGCCCGCGCGCTGTCCGCGAGCGCGCGATGGCCGAGCGCCTCCGCCATCCGCGCGAACCGATCGAGCGCCGCGACCCAGACCCCGCTGAGATAAACGTCGCTCCGAATGCCGACCTGCAGATCGCCCACCTCCAGCGCACCCGCGCCCGCCGCCGGATTCTCCATCAAGCCGTCGCGGTCGGTGTCCGTCGCGCGCGACCAGTCGTACGCCTTCCGCAGGTTGGGCCAGAGCTCGCGGACGAGCGCCGTGTCCGCTGTCTGCTTCCAGTATTCGCCGAAGGCAAGAATCCAGAACGGCGTGGTGTCGCCGTGATAGAACGCGTAAGGATACTCGGTGAACCACGGGATCTTCGCGGCCGACTGCGAGATCTCGTGTGTGATCTTTCCATCCGCGCGCTGGTACTTGGCGAAGAACCTCAGCACACCCTGTCGGACGTTCGCCGTCTGCCCGACGCCGACCATCGCCAGCGAGTTGATCGCGGCGTCGCCGCCGAAATACCAACCGAAGCCGGGCCTGTCTGATGCACCGCCCGAGAGTCCGTAGCCCGCGACGAGCCCGCAGCCGAGGTCGGGATTGCAGACGTACGCCTCGTCGAGGTTCACCTTCGCGTACTCGACTGCCTTGTCGAGCAACGAATCGGGGCTGCGGAGCGTGAACTGTGTCTGGCGAATACTGTCCGCGTGCGCGACGCGTGCGCGCCATGCAAGCTCCGCAGCGCCAGGAGTCGTTAGGCGGTGATAGATCGCGAGGGCCGAGTCGCGCGGCATCTCTCCGCCCGCGAGGACGATCGGGATGTACGCCGTGTGCAGATCGATGTTGTGGCCCGGGGGCTCGCCGAGTCGGGGCGGCGTGTAGCGCTCGGCTTCCGTGCCGACGCCGAGCACGAGCTCGGGCTGCTCGGCGGCGAGCATGTGCGCGGGTACGTCGGACGCGCGTGTCACCGCCGGCGACCCGAGGTAGGCATTGACCTTTCGCTTGCTCTCGGAGAAGAGAAACGCGCGCGCCGCATCATCCCATACGAGGTACTGGCCCCCGACGGCAGCTGGCCACGCGTAATGAATGTCCGGTGTGAAGCGAGCGATCACGTCCAGCGGACGCACTGCGTCGACCTCGAGCAGCATCACGACCGCCGGCTCGTCGAGCGGAACGAAGACGTGCTGCCTAACGGTGAACGTCTCGTAGGCATACTCGATCGTGACGCCTTCGGGACGTTCGGTGACCGTGCGCGCCATGAGGTGACCGGGCAGCGGCGTCACGAGCTTCGGAACCTGGAACGAGAGCTCGAAGTCGTGCAGCCACTTGATCGGCCACGACCAGAGCTCGAGACGCCCATCCTCGGTGCCCATCGCGATTGCCCGCCGGCCCACGGCGGACACGAACACGCCCGGGCGAGCGCTCCCCGTTAGGCGGAGCGGCGACTCGCCGAGGGTGAAATACGGGATCGTCGTTTGAGGGGTGGCCGGCTTGGAGTCCTGCGCCGCACTGGCGCGGGCGAGCGTGAGCAGCCCGGCGAGGGCCAGCGTACTGTGGGCAAGGGACATGGGCGGGAATATGTTCCCGGACTGTCGATCTGGCGAAGCCCCGTTCGTATAGAGGGCAAACCTCGACCGGAGACGCCCTTCATGAGCAAAATTGTCGCCTTCGTACACCTCACTCTCGACGGCGTGATGCAAGCCCCAGCTCGGCCCGATGAGGATCGACGCGGCGGATTCGAGAAGGGTGGCTGGGCCGCCCCCTACAGCGACCCCGTCCTGGGGAAGGCGGTGGGCGAGAGCATGGGCACGACCGGAGCGCTTCTGCTCGGCCGGCGTACGTACGAGGACTTCTACAACGTCTGGCCGAAGCGGACCGACAATCCCTTCACGGCAGTGCTGAACAACTCACTCAAGTACGTCGCCTCGCGCACCCTCGAGGAGCCGCTGCCGTGGATGAACTCGAAATTGCTGCGCGGCGACGCTGCGGACGAAGTCGCGAAGCTGCGCCAGACGCAAGGGAAAGACATCGTCATCCTTGGCAGCGGCGTGCTCGTACAATCGCTCCTCGCGCGCAACCTCATCGATGAGCTCATGCTCACGATCAATCCGCTGCTGCTCGGCTCCGGCCGGAGGCTCTTTCCCGACGGCGGCGCGCCTGCCACGCTGCGGCTCGTTGATTCCTCTCCGACGACGAAGGGAGTGATCATCGCGAGATACCAACGGATAACGGCTAACGGTTAACGATCAACGGTTAACGGTGAACCGTCCCCCGTCCCGCGTCCCCCGTCCCCCGTCCTCCGTCCCCGTCAC
>Ga0070681_10002080_pt1 | contig 18169 bp, 16 predicted proteins | sample KBSC83BmetaG_FD_65650 | JGI IMG/M metagenome (GOLD analysis project Ga0070681, IMG submission 65650) | Corn rhizosphere microbial communities from Kellogg Biological Station, Michigan, USA - KBS C8-3B metaG | ecosystem: Host-associated > Plants > Roots > Rhizosphere | place: USA: Michigan... | reverse complement strand
TTTTTCTATTAGCAGATTCAACTTTTAGCAGATTCGAAAAACTCGGGCAAAGTACGGGTATTGATTCAGTTCCGTCTCGCTTGGTTGGCAATGACAGAACGATTTGCTCCGATGCGTTCGGCCGAGCATCGGACTCGTTGGTTCCCGTTCATACACTGCTCCTATCCTGTTTTGGATTGGAAGTGATAGATTGGCCCCATGCCAACAGCCGAATTCCAGGATTGCGGTCCAGCGCCATGGATTCGAAATGGCACGGCTTACATCATCTTCGCCTACGACGCCGCACGCACCATCAATCTCGCCGAAGCCGAGCGGCGCGTGCACGAGATCACCGAGCGGCCAACGATCGCTCGTAAGCGGCGGACACCCAGTTATTTCGAATACCAGCCACCTCCGGTCCGCTTCAGTCAGGAAAGTGAGTCGGTTGCCATCGGCAAGTTTGCCACTCGGACCACGGTAGAATTGATGCTTTATGACTTCGGGGCGGTGGCTATCATTTATGCCCTGCCGATCACAGGACCTTTCCAGGAATTGCTTTCCGTTAGCGAAGAATTATACGACAACGATACACTGCTCGCTGATTCGCGGCTGCGGGTTGACCAGCTGTTGAGAGTCATTGGCTCTGCGGCCACTCGATCTCATGATTCCCCTTTTGTCGAGGACTACGTCGTCTTTCATGTCGAGAGTTTCGCGGAACCGTGCGATCTCGATTCATTCTGCGCCACCCAGGCACGCACGATTGCGCAAATTCTCCGCGCCGAGCGCCAACCTCTATCTGCTCAGGAGCTCGATGATGCGCTCGCAGCGCGTGTTTCCTACGGTAACGATGACATGGCGATCGTTGACTGGAACGCGGCGCTGCTCGTCGATCGCGAGGGCGATGATGTTCGCGCCGTGCTCGAATTCGCTAACGTCGAACTGCTCGAGATGCGCTATGTCGATCAAAAATTGGACCGGGCGCTGGACCAAGCTTATGAAACGCTCTCGCGCCGTAGTTGGGGACTGCGGCGCTTTTTCGCCTCGTACGCTGGCGATCTGCGCGCCTTGGCGGAACTTCAGGTGGACAACGCGGTATTGTTTGAAGGCGTCAATAATACCCTCAAACTGATCGGCGATCAGTACCTGGCGCGGTTCTATCGCGTCGTCAATCGACGCTTCCACTTAGGCGAATGGGATGCAAGCATTCTGCGCAAACTTCAAACGTTGGAGAGTATTTATGAAAAGATCTCTGTTCAGGCGTCCAATCGCCGAATGGAATTCCTCGAGTGGGTGATTATCTTCTTGATCGCTTTTTCAATTGTCTTGGAACTAATCCACTGAGTAATGGCCTTCCCGGCTGCACCCCTCTAGCGCTTGCGCACTTATGTTTGTGAGTTTTCTCTCGAAACGTAACGTCGATGGAGTCGCTCGAAAGCATCACCCGTATTGACTAACCGGCACCATGGCATACGATAATCTTGTGTCCAAAAGATCGGTTTCCACATGTGCCCCTTAGGGTTAACGCATCTCATCGGGAGGTTTCCATGAAGACGGCATCGGCTCGTAAAATGGTTTGTTTTTTTGCAATTGCGTACCTCAGCCTCGGCGCTTTTCGCCTCACCGCATGGGCACAAACGATTAGAGATCGCGAAGCCACCGCGCGCATCGTATCGGTTGAAAAAGTCTCGGTCACTGATGGTTCAGTTTCCGGCGAAGTCCTAAACCAGTCAAAAAATACTCTCCGCGATGTGCAGCTTCTGATCCGTTACATCTGGCTCTGGGACAATGAGACGAAACCCGGAAAGGATGACCCGAGCGCGTCGTTCTACTACAACTTGCCGGCTGAAATTCCGCCAGGAGGGCGGGCGTCATTCACCTTTAAGCCATCGCAACCGCTTGCGAAGGCGTCTGGGGGGCACTTCGAAACTTCAGCGTCTATCGCTGGATTTTCTGAAGTATTTTTGCCCAGCCGATAAAAACTGCCAAATTTTTGCTGGCCACACCCTCCCAATCCGCGGCTTTACCATCGTCACGGAAGGGGTTACACACTACGCGCCAAACGCACCAATATGCCGCTTAGGTTTTTTTAATTTGATCAGTTCTCATAAGATCTTTCCCAGACGTCCCAACTATCTGTTCTAGACGTAAAAACTCACTGGCCGCGAACATACATATGGCATGGTGGTTGCGGTCATATGACTGAGAAGCAGGAGGGCGGAATATGGCAGACGCTACTGAAACTAGAATCGGCGATAATTCGGACGCGCAGCAGTTTCTCGATACCTTTCGGCGCAGCGAGTATTTCGAACCCGAAACAGCGCTGATCGCTGCCATTCTCGAAGACGCCATTCACGATTACCGGAAATACCGGTGCGCGCGCGATGCCGCCGGCAAAGAACGGTTTCGCGAAGCCGAAGAATGGCTCATGCACGACCGCAATCCGTGGATTTTCTCTTTCGCCAATGTCTGTGAGTTTCTGGGTCTCGATCCCGAATACGTGCGGCGCGGATTGCGTGGGATGGTTGGCAGTCGGAGCGAACTCGAAAAACCTCATCGACGGAATGCCGGCAAGCGCGCTGCATGAACTGTTGTCGCCGAGTAAGATCCGGGACAGCAGCGAAGACTTTATATGACCACCGATGAAGCGGCTTCAGCGAGACCCGCTTCGGCTCATTCGCGCACGACTTCTTGCGAGGTTTTGTCCTCCCTCAATCCTGTGAAAGTGGTGAGTCTCAAATGCCCGTCGGGCGTCCATTCGGTGAACTCGATCTGAGCAACGAGCTCGGGCCGAATCCATACGCATTTTTTCATTTCTTCTTTCGTCAGCGCCCACGCCGTGCGTTTTTTCTCCGGTAGATTTGCAAATGGACACACCTCAGTCTCAAGAGCCTTCAGTCGTTTGGCAACTTCACGGCGTATTCGTGGAACAAACCCGTTACGTACCTTCGCGGCGTAAATCAATTGGCCATCTCGATAGTAGCCGACAATGACAGCATCGAACGGGTGACCGGGCGTATAGCCGCCGATAACAAACTCTTGTCCCTGGTTGATCTTGTATTTGACCCACGCGCCGCTTCGTTTCCCCGGTTCATAGAGCGAATCTCTGCGTTTGGCGATGATTCCTTCAAACCCGAGTCGCTTGGCAGCCCGGATCAGCTCCGCGGGGACGGTTTCAAATCTCTGCATCAGTTGAACGTCCCCGTCGACATTCGCAAGAGCTTGTGCGAGGAGATCGTGTCGCTCCGAGATCTCTAGATTGATGGTGCTATGACCTTTGTAAACCAGTAGATCGAACGCATAAAAGCGAATTGCGCTCGCTTGCGAACGACGATGCTGGAGCAAGTTAAAGGACATTCGGCCTTGCTGATCCAAAGCAATGACTTCTCCATCCACCAGCGTGTCTGCGGGAAGCGCCGCACAGGCTCGCGCTAGGCCGGGAAAGTCCTGATTGAACAAATTGCCGCGCCGAGACCAAAGCTTGACGGCGCTGTGATCTTTTCCAACGAGACAACGATAGCCATCGACTTTCACCTCGTATACCCAGGTGTGCCGATCCTTTGGCAGTTCGGTAACTGACTTCGCAAGCATCGGTTGGATAAACTTCACTTTGCCCTTGGGCAGCGGATCCAAAGTCTCGTCCGATGCGGAGGCAGTCTGCACAATCGCGTCGGAACCATTTCGATTGCTGTGCCAAACCGCGTCCGCGGCGCCCGCGATCTCTTCCATGCTCCGGCGGCTGAGCGCCGAGGAATCTTCTTCATCGATGCTCGGCGGCGCGACCGAGGCACCGGCTTTGATGCAATACCAGAAGTTGTCTTTCCCATCGCGGCCGGCGTCTTTGACAAGTACCCATTCGCCCTTGAGCTTTTTCCCGCTCAGTAATATGTGGAGTTTTCCCTGCCAATAATTGCCGTCGATCAACTCGTAAGTTCCAATGTCCCAGACCATCACCGTGCCACCGCCGTATTCTCCTCGCGGGATGATCCCTTCAAATCTGGCGTAGTCCATCGGATGATCTTCGACCGCGACGGCAAGCCGCCGCTCGTTCAGCTCGTAGGGCGGCCCCTTGGGCACCGCCCATGATTTGAGTGTACCGCTCATTTCCAGGCGAAAGTCGTAGTGCAAACGGCGGGCGGCATGCTTTTGAATCACAAAGAGCTTGCGGCTTCCCTGCCGGCTTGATTTTGGCAGTGCGGGACCAGGTTCGGGAGTCTTCGTGAAATCGCGCTTGCGGCGATAGGCGTCAAGCGCCTTGGTACGGCGCTGGTGATGAGCTTCCGGTTCTTTCGACATCAGCTCGAGAAACGGCTCCGGCAGTGTCTGCTTCAGCTTCAGCACCGGCGCGAAGAGGTCTCCGATTTTTTTGAGCCGCCGTAGCGCCAAGTCGGGTTCGATAAAGAGCTTGGCGGCGTCGCCTTTTTTGATTGCTTCAGTCAAGTCGTTCCAACTCACCGGCATCGCAACGAATGGCCGGTTCGCCTTGGCTCTCAACGAATACACCGCAACGGTGGATTTGTATTCGGCGTTTTGGCTCCAATCGACGAACACCTTGCCTCTTCGCTTGGCTTTCGGCATTTCCGAAACAATCAGATTCGGATGCTCGCGTGCGAGAAGTTGAGCGATGCTTTTGGCAAACGGCTGAGTCACTTCATAGGTCACGTTCGTGTTGAGCGGCACATGGAGGTGAATTCCCTTTGAGCCGGAGACTTTTACGAATGACTTCAGATTGAGCCGGTCGAGCACATCCTTCACATGGAAGGCCGCTTCACAGGCGCTAAAAATATCGGCGCCTTCCCCGGGGTCGAGATCGAAGACCAACATCGTCGGGCGCTCGATCTGGGGAGCCTTGGCTAAGAAAGGATGGATCTCGAGATTGGCCATATTGGCTGACCATACGAGGCTGGGAAGGTCATTGAGTAGGATGTAACGGATCATCGAGGTCTCGCCGGTGCGTGGAATAGCGAATTTCTTGATCCATGATGGCGTGAATGAGGGCGCGTCTTTCTCATAAAAATGCGTGCCGCCGACTCCATTGGGAAAGCGCTTCATCGTGATCGGCCGCTCTTTGATATGCGGTAAAACGTACGGCGCTATCGAGGCATAGAACTCGATCACCTGGGATTTGGTAAACCGATTATCGGAATACATCACTTTGTCGGGGTTAGAGATCGTCAGTTCTTTCCCGCCGAATTTTTTTGAGTTCTTCATTATGGTTAACTTTCTACAATTTCATAGGCCCACGCGCTAGATCGACCGTGGTTGCGAATGTCCGCATATAGCGCACATGGCATACCCGTTGCTCACCCAATCGCCGAACGACGGGGGAGAGAAAAACCAAAAACCGAGGAGGCTTAGAATATGAGCGTTTTAGGCTGGATCTTATTCGGCTTGATCGTAGGAGTTGTTGGAAAACTGCTGATGCCCGGCCGCGATCCCGGAGGGTTTATACTGACAATCCTTCTCGGCATCGCTGGGGCATTGCTGGGTGGGTTTATCGGACAATCCCTCGGGCTTTACCAGCCAGGTGAACCGGCGGGCTTTGTCATGGCGGTGATCGGGTCGATTATTCTTCTGTTAATCTACCGCTTAGTCGTAGGCAGACGCAGTTATTAGCGCGGCAAGCTAGCGCTCGGTGCTCCCAGCGCCGAGCGCTGACGTTTCGCTTCAGGACAAGAACAAAGGATCGCTACGACTCCCCGTCGTCGTGAAGGCAAGCATCAAGAGTGAAGGAGCCCAGGAGAATTCCAAAAAGATAGCCGAGGGATTCGAAAAGGCCGGGCACGCTGCGCACCAAATGCCAGAAAACGCTGAGGAATATTAGACCTGAGAGAACCATTAGGGGCGTAGGGTAGCAGATTCTCCGAACCAGCACTACTTATTTGCGAGCATCTGCGGACGCCGCATGAACGAGCAATACTGAATGAGCCGTTGAGTTCGTCCAATCTTCTTAGACGAATCGATTCGACACAAATGAATCCGAAACCAATGGAGCGGCATGGGCTTCGACGCGAATTTGCGTCGTGTACATAGAAAGGGACTTCGATGAAAAAAAATCACTCGTGGTTTCCGGCAGTGGCGAGAGGGGCATCGAGTGCGGCCGGTACTCCTGCGATGTTCGCTATCGCCCTGCTGGTCGTGATCGTATGGGCGCTGACCGGCCCTTTATTCCACTATAGCGACACGTGGCAGCTCGTCATCAATACCGGCACCACCATTGTCACGTTCCTGATGGTTTTCCTGATCCAGAACACGCAGAATCGCGACACCCAGGCGGTGCAGCTCAAATTAGACGAGCTGATTCGTGTCACCAAAGGTGCGCATAACTTACTGATCGACCTGGAGGAACTCGACGATGAACAGGTCGAGCAGCTGCGCCGAACCTACGAGCGATTGGGAAAAATAGCGAGAGAAAAACCTAAGTCAGATTAACGTGTGAGAGCGATCGTCGCCGAGCGATTCTAATCATGGCGCAAGTGCCATCGGAGCCCCAGACTAACGGGGTTTGCCGCTGTTCCTGAGCATGCGAGATCACTCGACGACAATCGATCTTCTTGAGCGTTGAAGCGATTTCGCAACACTTTCAAGAACGCGCCAGAGTCGCCATTTACCGGCAATTTCAGGAGCCACTGCCTCCCATAACCGTAGTGGCCCTTTGCTACCGCCTCCAAACGTAACTTAAGTTCCGCGAGTTTGGCAGCAAGCGAGCCCATCGCTTCGGGCCACGATCTCATTGACAAGTGCTTTATTCATCCGATCTCCACCCGACCGGCGGTGCCATCGGCCATTTATCTTTTAACCAACTCGTTTCGACTTGAGCTAAGAGGTCGAGCGCGGACAACGGCCCCGGCAAGATGGTGTATTAAATGGGCTCCCAGATTGCTCTTGTTCGACACCGGCACGTCCTCCGCGAACGACCTCAAGCTCGAATGGATGCTGCCTGATTAGTTCATTTGGTGGTTGATTTGGTGCTCTTTCCTGACGATTTCACGGTATCCGCGGTGCTCTCCGCGAGCTGTAAATGTTCTTTGAGTGTCGGCAAGGTCTGGCTCGCGAACTTTTTCACGTCGGCATCTTTCCCCTTGTCAGCTTCATTCTGAAACTTTTTTATGTCCTCTTTATGGTCGCTGACCATGTCACGCATATACTGGCGGTCGAATTCGGCGCCCGAAAGCTTCGTGAGCTTGTCCACCGTGGATTTGTGTTTTTTATCCAAGTCGGACGAGAGTTGCACGCCCTTGTCGGAGGCAATTTTCTTGAGCTCATCGTTGGCCTTGCTATGATCTTGTTCCATGCGTTTGCCGAAGTCCTTGACCTTCTCGTTGGATGCCTTATCTTGAGCGGCTTTTCCGAGCTCGACTTCCATCATTCCACCTTGAGCCGCTTCTTTGATGAACGCGGAATCTGAGCTGGACAATTTGCTGCTGCTCGTTTTGCTATCGGCAGCCAGCGCGAGCCCTACGGACAAACTCATTGCGAGGACGATGACCACACTTTTGATCAGGGTTGAATTGGACATAAATACGCCTCCTTTTGGGTAAAAGTTTTGATCCTAGCTAGACAACTTTATGAACGCACCATGACGAACGCACCGTGCTTTGCGCCGGACTATTTCTTTTTCCTCTTGCCTTTGCGCGACGGTACCTTTCCCCCCGAACGTCGCGCCTCAGAGAGACCGATGGCGATCGCCTGCTTTCGGCTGGTGACTTTTTTCCCTGAGCGCCCGCTCTTTAACTTGCCTTTCTTCCGTTCGTGCATTGCGCGCTTGACTTTTTGCTGGGCCTTTTTGCCGTATCGAGCCATGGCGCTTCCTTGCTGTGAGTTGGCTGGAATTTCAGCTCAACTCGCCTTACGAAGCCGTTTGCTCTTGGCGGCTTCGAGTTCTTCTCCGAGCTGCTCCAACTCAGACTTGTCGATAATCTTTCGAATCTTCGGAAACATCTTTCCTTCCTCTTCCTCCACCGCGTGGTGCTTGACGTTGTCCTTCAGCACCTTCAATTTCGGTTTGAAACGCTCGCTATTCGGCGAAAGCTTGGCTAATTCGCGGAGCACAGTTTTCATTTGCTTGTGCTCTTCCAAAGACTCGAGAACCATGTCCTTCAATTCCTCGTGCTCCTCCAGCGCTGGATAGAAAATGGTTTCTTCGATACGGGCATGTGTATCCAATTCGTTTTTGATCTCTTTAAAAATCTGCTTGCGCTGCTTTGGGTCGGCTTCCTGACCGCGTTCTAACAGCTGGCTTACTTTCTCATGATCTTGTTTCAGAAGTTCTAACGCATCCATCGTAGTACCTCCGCCGAATAGTTTTGCTGCAGGAAGGGGCAAGAGATGTGCCATTGCCGAAACGAAGCCGCAACGAATCAGGTCGGGGAAAAAATCATTGAGATGTTGCGATTTTTTTAAAGCAGCGAGCCCGCAGTGCCGCATCCGCACGCTGGATTGATTCTACTCTTGTCCTAGTTTCCGGACGCCGAGACTTACACCGTCTCTAGATTAAGACAACTATCGTCTTCCTGATGGTGGTGTTTCAAGTCGCAGCGCATCGATTCATTCAACAACGTACTGCACCTCGAATGGCACTGCGCTTGCTCAAATATTCCAGCGTAGACTTGCTCGAATCGTAGAGCGAGTTCACAGTATAGGTAGAAGGAGCTTGTCATGCAGAGCAAAGCAAGGCTCCTTGGCCATCCAGTTCATCAGATGCTGATTGTCTTTCCTTTAGGGCTTCTTGCCACCGCGGTGATCTTTGACCTTATTCACATAGTCGTGGAGAGCTCGGTCACTGCGACTATCGCCTACTGGATGATCGCTGCTGGGATCATCGGCGGGTTGATCGCGGCGCCGTTCGGCTGGATCGACTGGTTTTACATTCCCCGCGGCACCCGTGCGAAATCCGTGGGCCTTTGGCACGGGCTTGGAAACCTAATCGTGGTCTTACTGTTCGTTGCCAGTTGGTTGCTGCGACGGAATAGCGCCGGCGAGCCAGATATGCTCGCGCTGATTCTCTCTTTCAGCGGCGCCGGGTTGGCTTTGGTGACGGGGTGGCTTGGTGGTGAACTGGTCGACCGCCTTGGAATCGGTGTCTATGAAGGCGCAAACATCAATGCTCCGAGCTCGCTTTCCAGTCAGACGCCGCATGAGAGCCGCGGCTATCGCCGGACCGCGAAAATTTAATCGCGATTGGAATCCGTCGTGAGTGCCGTCTAAGGCTACGCGTGGGCCTCCGCCCAATTGGTGCCACTGTGGATTTCGACGGCTAGCCCGCAACGCAGCTCGGCGGCCCGAGTCATTTCACGCTCGATCAATGCTCGTGCCTCGCTCAGCCTTTCGCGAGGCACCTCGAACACCAGTTCATCGTGCACCGTCAGCAGCATTTTACCGATAGGCTCTGTCCGCAGCGCCGCATCGACATTGATCATGGCTCGTTTGAGGATATCCGCCGCACTGCCCTGGATCGGTGCGTTGAGCGCCATACGCTCGCCTAGCGCGCGCAGGCGAAAATTGGCGGACTGAAGCTCCGGCAGATAACGTCGGCGGCCGAACATTGTCGTGGTAAACCCATCGATCTTCGCCTTTTCCACCTGCGACGCCAAAAATTCTCTCACTTTGGGAAATTGCGCATAGTAGGCTTCGACAAAGCTCGCGGCTTCGTCCATCTCGACTCCAAGCCGCTGCGAGACGCCATAGGTCGACATCCCGTAAGCGATTCCATAGGAAAACTGTTTTACCTGGTTGCGCATCTCGGAGCTAACGCCGCTTGCATCGACGCCATGGATCTTTGCTGCAATCGTCGCATGGAAATCATGTCCCTGGCCAAAGGCTTGGCAGAAGGTCTCGTCCTCCGATAAATGCGCGAGGATACGCAACTCGATTTGCGAGTAATCCGCCGAAACGAGCACGTGACCCGGTGGCGCGATGAACGCCCGGCGAATCTGCCGGCCCAGCTCGCCGCGAATCGGAATGTTTTGCAGATTGGGCGCGCTTGAGGATAAACGTCCCGTCGCCGCTGTGCATTGCTCGTAGGTGGTATGGATGCGTCCGCTATGAGAATCGATGAGCGCGAGCAACATTTCACTAAATCCATTCTTGAGCTTGGCGACTTCGCGATACTCCAGCAATGAGGCGATGATCGGATGCTTGCCCGCCAGTTTCTCCAGCTCCGCCGCATCCGTCGAGTAGCCGGTCTTGATCTTTCGTGTTTTCGGCAGCGCCAGTTTTTCGAACAAAATGCGCTGGAGCTGCAGGTTGGAGTTCACGTTGAACTCCTCGCCCCCGAGTTGTTGGATGGTCCCCTCGAGCAAGACCATCTTTGCGCCGAACTCCGCGTTGAGCTTTTCGAGATAATCGCGGTCGACGAGAATTCCCGTATGCTCCATTCGGGCGAGCACTTGCACCAGCGGAAACTCGAGCGCGGTGGCGAGGTCCCATATCCCTTGTCCCCGGAGCCGCTCTTCGATGATCGGAGCAAGCGCTCGCACCGCGATCGCTTCTCGACATGCGCTTGTTTTTTCGTCAGTTGTGAAGGCCAGCGCACCCTGCTCTCCTGGTTCTGGCTTGCTCTGCTGGTCCGCGTTGATGGACACCCGCAGATAACGTACCGCGGTATCGCTCAGCGTGTAGCCTGAAGCAGCACCCGGGTCGAGCAAATAGGCGCCGATTTTGGTGTCACAATACAAGCCGTCGATTTCGACTCCTGCGGCCAGCGCAGAACGACAAAGCGACTTTGCGTCATGGGCGAGTTTCGCTCGCGTCGGATCCTGTAGACAGCTCCGGAGCCGCTCCATCGCCTCGTCAAAGCGCAGCACGCGCGCCGTTTGGCCTTCATCCGACAGCGCCAGCCAATTTTTGTTCCAGGCGAACGCCAGCGCATGCCCCTCATGAATGTCGGCCTCCGACGTGAATTCCACCATCGAGGTGATCTGCAGCGCGGGCGCGTTCGTCGGCGCATGAAACTTCACCTCGCGCAGACGCTCGTGCAGGCTGCGAAACTCGAGCGAGGTGAAGAGGGTACGCACCGCTTCCTCGTCCCACGATTCGAGCCGAAGTTTGACGGGATCCAGATCCAATTGCACATCGTCGAGCAAATGACCGAGCTCTTTGTTGATGCGCACCTGCTCGGCATTTTTTGTAATCGCTTCGCGTAATTTGGGCGTAAGCTCGGCGGCGTGAGCGATGACTTGCTCGATATCGCCGTATTTGTTGATCAGTTGCGCCGCCGTCTTGTCTCCCACACCCGGCACCCCTGGCAAATTGTCGGAGGTTTCCCCTTTCAGCGCCACGAAGTCAGTCCATTTTTCCGGTAAAACACCGTAGCGCTCCATGACAGTTTGACTATCGTAGCGAATCACGTCCGAGATGCCGCGCCGGGTCATGATCACCGCGACGCCATCGCGCACGAGCTGGAGGATGTCGCGGTCGCCGGTCACGATGACCACCTCGCAACCTTCTTCTCTTGCATGTTTGGTGATCGTCGCCAGCAAATCGTCGGCTTCAACGCCTTCGAGCTCAAGAATGGGGATGCGTAAGCTGTCGAGGACTTCTCGGATAAGCGGCAGTTGCTGTTTGAACAAGTCTGGCGTCGCCGCTCGCCCGGCTTTATATTCCGCGTAGCGATCGACGCGAAATTGCGGCATTCCTTTATCGAAGCAGACCACCACGCCGCGCGGCCGTTCGTCAGCCAACAGTTTGATCAGCATCGCCGTGAAACCGTACACCGCGTTGGTGACTTGTCCCGAAGACGTAACCAGAGTGTCCGGCAACGCGAAAAACGCGCGGAACGCCAACGAATGACCGTCGAGCAACAATACTTTGTGCGTATCGGCTTGTGCTGATACCACCGCGCCGCGTGACGGGGCAGGCTTTTTACTTGACTTTGCGCTCACAGGCCGCAGTCTAACGGTTGGTCTGATCGACGGCAACTGTTACGGCCTTCGGCAAAGCGAGCCGGCACCAACTTGGCACCAGAACCCCCAGTCCTCTTGCCATACTCCGTCGAATTGGGCTAAGAGGAAAAGCAAATTCACCAGAAAATTTTCGGAAAGAGGCAGGGCCTATGGAGTATTTCGAACCTCGATCGGTCAGTGAAGCGCTTTCCGTGCTCGCCAAACATGGCGCAGAAGCCAAGATCATCGCCGGCGGCACGGATGTCATGGTTGATATCAAATTCAAGGAAGAACCTGGCGGCCTAGTCAACATCAAAAAGATCCCGGGTCTGAGCGGCATCAGCGAAAATGGCGTTGGTCTGCGCATCGGCCCTTTGACCACCATCCGCGATATTGAAACCAATGCTCTGGTGCGTGACAAGCTGCCAGTGCTCTGGGAGTCAGCGCACCAGTTCGCGTCGTTGCAAGTGCGCAATACCGCCACCATTGGCGGGAATATCTGCCGGGCGTCGCCATCGGGCGAAACTTTGGCACCATTGCTGGTGCTCGATGCTAAAGCGAAACTAGCCTTTGGCGACGGCGAGAAAAGCGTGCCGTTCGCTTCTTTTTTCCAAGGGCCGGGGAAAAGCAGCGCGGGAAGCACCGGCTTGCTGACGGAAATCGAAATTTCTTATCCGCCTGCAAACAGCAAAGGCGTTTATCTCAAGCATGCCGTCCGCGGCGCGATGGATATCGCCATGGTCGGCGTGGCCGTGCTCATGACGCCGGACAGCGGTAAAAACAACATTCAAGATGTGCGCATCGGTCTCGGCGCCGTAGCGCCGACGCCGGTCAGAGCACCGAAAGCCGAAGCGTTGCTCCGCGGCAAACCGCTGAGTGCGTCACTGCTCAGGGAAGCTGCGGCGTTGGCCGCGTCCGAATCTAGCCCGATCACCGATCAAAGAAGCAGCGCGGAATACCGTCGCTGGATCGTCGAAGCGCTGACACGCAAAGGCTTGGAGCAGACTTGGAAAGCCGCCACCGGCAAGGAGATCGCGTAATGAGTATTACCATCAACACGAAGATCAACGGCCATTCCGTCACGGCGATGGCTGATGCTTCAACCTCATTGTTGGAATTCCTGCGAGACATTTTGGAAATGAAAGGCAGCAAGCTCTGCTGCAACACCGGCGAGTGCGGCGCCTGCACGATCATTTACAACGGTAAGCCGATCAATTCGTGCGTGACCATGGCCGCGGATGCCAATGGTGCGGAAATCACGACGATCGAAGGACTCGCCGAAGGCGATAAATTGCATCCCGTGCAGCAGGCGTTCATCGACACGGGCGCGGTGCAGTGCGGCTACTGCACGCCGGGATTCATAATGTCGGTGAAGGCGTTGTTCGATCGGACCAAGAAGCCTACAGCGCAAGACATCGAGGAAGCCATTTCGGGTAATATCTGCCGCTGCACCGGTTACAATAAGATCGTCGATGCCATCCAACTCGCGGCGCAGAAATTGTAAAAAAATCCGAAGCACGAAATCCGAATCCCGAAACAAATCCAAATGACCAGGAAAGAAAAATTTCTAAATGGGACCATTTCGGATTTTGAATTTCGCATTTCCGGTTCCTGTTTGTTTCGACGTTAAGGAGACATTAGTTATGGCCAAAGCTGAATTCAAAATTATCGGTTCGAGCCCGGCCCGTATAGGCGGAGTCGAGCGCGTCGTCGGGAAGGGCGTCTACGGCATCGACCTGATGCTCAAAGATCAACTCCATGGCGCGATCCTGCGGAGCCAGTATGCCCACGCAAAAATCTTGAGCATCGACACCAGCGAAGCGAAGAGGATACCCGGAGTCCATGCCGTCGTGACCGCCGAGGATGCCCCCAATGTGCGCTACGGTCGTAGCTATATCGACCGCCATATCCTCGCCCGCGGCAAAGTGAGGTTCATGGGTGATCCGGTGGCTGCCGTGGCCGCAGAATCGCTGGCCATCGCCAGGCAGGCGCTCAAGAAGATCAAAGTCGAGTACGAGCCGTTGCCGGTGGTGATCGACCCTGAAGAAGCGACCAAATCACATGCCCCGGTCCTGCACGAGGACATGCCGCTGCCGAAAACGATTCCGGCAAACGCGGGAATAAAAAACGTGTGCGGACATGCGGTCGTGCGCGTCGGCGATGCCGAAAAAGCGATGGCCGAAGCGGATGTGGTCGTCGAGGAAGCTTACGAAACCAAGATGATCCATCCGCAGTATCTGGAACCCCGCATCGCTGCGGCGCAGATGGAGCCCAACGGTCGGCTCACCATTTGGGCCAATGCCCAGGCGCCTTTTCCAGTTCGCCAGGAAGTTGCGAAGACGCTCGGCCTGCCGCTGAACAACGTGCGCGTGATCTCCGCCGGCTTGGGCGGCGGCTTCGGCGGCAAAGGAAGCGGCATCACCTCCGGTGCCGCGATCGAGCCGATCTGCGGACTTTTGGCGATCAAGGCGAAACGGCCGGTGATGATCGTTCTCGACAAAGCGGAAGAAACGATTTCGACAACCATACGCGCCGGCGCCAAGATGTACATCAAGACCGGCGTCAAGAAGGACGGCACCATCGTCGCGCGCACCGGCAAAGTTTTCTATGACGCCGGCGGCTACTCGGGCTTCGGCGTGCAGGCCGGCGGCCGCTGCACGAACATGCTCGGCGGCTGGTATCTGATGCCCAACTGTCACATCGAAGGCTACACGGTCTACACCAATAAGCAGGTGTGCGGTCCGGTACGCGGTCCCGGCGGCCCGCAAGCTGCATTCGCCGTCGAGTCGCACATGGATTCCATCGCTGCCAAGCTCGGGATGGATCCGGCGGAATTCCGACTGAAAAATATCCCGAAAGCCGGCGACAAGATCGTCGGCGTGCCCAAGCTGCGCGACGTTTCTCTGGGCGAGACAATTAGGATCGCCAAGGAAAAAATCGGCTGGGGCAACGTGAAACTGCAAAAAAATCAGGGCATCGGCATTGCCACCGGGTCATGGATCGAAAGCGCCGGTCCTGGCGGCGGCGCCATCGTGAAGGTCAACGAAGACGGCTCCGTAACCGTGCATATCGGCAAGATCGACATGGGCACCATCCCTGGTTTCGGCATCCCCCTGATTGTCGCCGAGGAGCTTGGCGTTCCCGTCAGCGACGTCACGGTGGTCAACGTTGACACCGACGCCAGCCCATGGGATGCGGGCACGGTCGGCAGCCGGGGCATTCTCGTCTCGGGCACTGCATCGCGACGCGCCGCCATCGACGCGCGCAATCAGATTTTCAAAATGGCCGCGAGCAAACTGGAAGCGAGCGCCGACGATCTGGAGATCGTCGACAAACAGATTCGGGTCAGAGGCACGCCGGCCAAAACTGTGGGTCTCGCCGCCATTGCCACCGATGCCCACAACGTCATTGGCGAAGTCATCGGCCGCGGCTATTGCGATAATCTGGAACTCATGGCGGAAGAAAAAGCCCACGGCAGCTCGCAGCCTTTCACGACACACGCCTGCATTGTCGAGGTGAACCCGGAAACCGGTAATATCAAAATTCTGAAATACGTCGCCGTCCATGACATCGGCCAGCCCATTCACAAAGCCGCTGTTGAAGGCCAGATCGAAGGCGCCGCCGCCATGAGCATCGGACAGGCACTCTGCGAGCAGGTCGTATTCGATCAGAACGGCCGCACGATGAATCCATCGTTTGTCGATTACCTAATGCCAACCATCAACATGATGCCGCGCATCGAGACGACCTTGGTGCCTGGTTATCCGGGAGCCGGTCCGTATGGTGCCAAAGGCGCCGGTGAAATCGCCTGCGTTCCGCCGATGGCGGCGATCGCCAACGCGATCTTCAACGCCACGGGCGTGCGCATTTATAAACTGCCGTTGAGTCCCGAGAATGTGTTGAGAGGATTGAAGGCGGCGGGCAAGGCATAGAATCGAAGCGATCTCTTGCGGAAGAATGAAAGGGCGGGTAATTAACCCGCCCTTTCTTTTTTTCAATGCGCTACAATCCAGCCTAAAAAACATCAATAGTCACGCCGTCTGGAACGAGTCATCAATGGCGATCTCGAACTGTTTCTGCCGAGACAAAACATCTACAGCGGAGATTTTTTATGAGAGCAATTATGGCATTCGGGTCATTTCTCTTGTTTCTCATCTTGGGTCCGACGGTCTTCATAAGCGGTTGTGAGCGTAAAGCGTCGTCGGCCCAAAAAACGGAATCGCGGGGTTCAGCCCGGTCCGACCTTTGGCGTGTGTACGATCAGTCCCTTAAAGGAGCCAAGTACATCGATCTGACACACACCCTTACACCATCGATCCCGGTGTGGAAGGGCTTTGCGCCGGCGAAATTCGCTCCGACGATCAATCCTGAAACCGGGCAGCCGTACACTTACAACAAGGATGGCTTCGAGGCGACGCACTACGATTTGCCCACCGACCAATTCGGCACCCAGCTCGATCCGCCGGCGCACTGGGCGCCGGAGTATCCCGCCATTGACGAGCTGCCGGCGACCTATGCCGTGCGCCCGCTAGCGGTAATTTCCATCGTCGATCAGGTGGTCAAAGATCCTGGCTATCATCTCCGGCGCTCCGATATCGAGAGCTGGGAGAAACGCAATGGCAAGATTCCGGGCGGCTCGGTGGTGATGGTGCGCTCGGATTGGTCGAAGCGCTGGCCCAATCCGGCTCTGGCAAGCGAGACCGTTTTCCCAGGCGTGTCGTTGGAAGCGCTGCAATTTCTCCACGAGGAACGTCACATCCTATTTCACGGCCACGAGCCGCTCGACACCGACACCACTCCCAAGCTCGAAGGAGAAGCTTGGCTGATGCACCATGGCTACGCTCAGGCGGAAGGGGTCGCGAACTTGGACAAGGTCCCCGAGAAGGGTTGTTTGATTGCGATCGGCTATCCGAAATTCGCCGGCGGCCTGGGCGGCTACGCGCGCTACATCGCCATTTGCCCGGCGGACTGGAAATACGGCGTGTCAGTAGGCGAAGTTGCCGAAGCGCCCCTGCCCAAGAGCGACAAGATTCTTCAGTGGGACAACAAGCTCGGCATACGCGTGCGCAAATAATGGTTCCATCGTGAGGCCAAGGATCCCGCGAGCGTCCGCTAGCAGGGCGGCGCTGTCACATTGATCGTGCTTGATGAGACCGATGAAACTCCAAATGTCAAAATACAAAGACCTGACCGCAACGATGACCCGAAGTGATCTTTCGTCCCTCGTCGCCAACCCAGCTACCACTTGGTCACGCAATCTAGTTTTTCAACCTGTAAAAGACTTGACCCAGAAACTTGCCCGTCGATGTTGGCGCCATCGCTGAAAGTCACTACTTAACAGCTAAAAGCGGATTTGATCCCCCTTTTTTTCTCGCATGATATCCGACTGAACTTCTAAAACCTCCCGTTGTCGCCCCATTCATCTTGCCATTTACAGAGAATATCGAGTTCCGGGTATTGCTGCCGCATCGAGAGTATCACTGACTCCGGTGGACCCCAGGCAGTCATGAACCCGATGTACGCAATCTTTTTGCTCTTGCTCCATGAAACAGTAGCGACGCAGGCATCCCATTTGGTATCCCAATGCGAGATTGCCCAATCTCGAAAACGCCCGGCCTTGCGCACATGCCGCGGGACTGGGACAAATGCGTGAAAACTAAACCACTGATCACCCTCGAAGCCTGCGCCATCCACAATTTTTCGTTTCCTGGCGTCCTGAGGTTGCAAGTCAATGTGGGCCTTTCGTGCCAGAGTAAGTAACTCATCTATTGTCGATCTCTCACCCTTTATCTTCAGTTCGTTATGGCACCAGGTTGGCATATGAATCCCGTTCCACAAAAGGCAACGGACAGAGAGCGTCCGTTAGAGACACCGGATTCTATCCGTCACGCTCTTGATTGCGTTTATGGAATCGCTCGATGTCCTGCAATTTATGCTCAAAAGCGAACGCGATCAGATCATCACTCCTCCAGTTGCCAGGTAACACTCGCCACACGGTTGTCTTATTAGTGAAAAAGTACCACTCACGAACAGGCTCGGTTGGAGCCCAGTCCACCCGGACCCTTCGACCATCATCGAGATTTTTTGTAATAGTTCCAATGGCCTTAATGCCCAAAACGGATACGAACTTGCCGCGGTTATCGAAGGGCAGATCATGCTTGCGAGTGTAGGACGTCTTGATCGCGATACGGTCACCCGGGCGCATCGAGCGGACGACGTCAAGGTGCTTGTCTCCGTTTCCGCCCTTCCAGATGCCCTCAGCAATGAAACGGTCTGTCTGGTCTTTGTCATTGAAGTACGCCCCAACAAAC
>Ga0070681_10002079_pt1 | contig 18173 bp, 18 predicted proteins | sample KBSC83BmetaG_FD_65650 | JGI IMG/M metagenome (GOLD analysis project Ga0070681, IMG submission 65650) | Corn rhizosphere microbial communities from Kellogg Biological Station, Michigan, USA - KBS C8-3B metaG | ecosystem: Host-associated > Plants > Roots > Rhizosphere | place: USA: Michigan... | reverse complement strand
GGAAAGAATAGCTGGAAGACTCGCGTGGGCTTTCCGTGCATGCTGGTCAATGCTTCGCCCACGCCCAGCCCGTGATGCGCCATCCCGTCGCTTGGCGGTGCAGCGCCAGCGTAATGATCGACCCCACCTCTTTGACCGCCTTCCCGTTCGCCTTGTAGGCATAGTCCGCGGGCTCGACGATGTACGCCTGATCTCCGGTGATGTCGACGTGAGTCGGTTTGCCGAGTGTGACCACGGGATCGGTGATGCCGTGTGCCTTGGCGTCGGTATCGAAGGCGTGTGCCCATTTGGCACAGGCGTCGGCGCCGTGCCATTCGTGCGGTGGGAACTCATCGAGGATGGCCCCTTCGTTCGCGCACGCCGCTGACATTGCGTTGACGTCTCCCTTGTTGAACGCGTCGACGAATTGCCGCACGATCGCCATGACTTCGCTGCGCGGCGACGCCGCCGTTTGTGCACTCGAAGCCAGCGGAACCCCGAGGATGAGAACTGAAACGAGTGTTGCGATGCGCTGTAGCATTGACGTTCTCCTCGGGGGGCGGCCGCCTGGACGTGCGGGTCGAGGATCATCTCCGTGTGCTGCGCGCCTGAGGGTAGATGATCGGGATGCGAGACAATACCGGCAACCGATGAACGGCGCAAATGCTGAGCGTGTGTCGGCGTGCGCCAATAAGTTCTTGCCCACAGGGCGTCGAAGCGTGCGATCCTGATGGCCGGAGCAGGCGAGTCCGCGTTCAGCCCGTCGCTCGACACCCGATTCGGAAGCGTGTCGGCGAGAGCGCATCGAAGAACCACAATGCGCCGTGCGCCGCGTGGCTCGACGAATTATTTTGAAGAGCGTGCGGAGCGGGAATTTTGAGGCGGCTCCGCTTTTCGATTTCCCAAGGCAGAGTTCTGAACCTTCGTAGGTCCTTGTAGACCCGGTAGCTCAGTTGGTAGAGCAACCGACTTTTAAGCTCGGGAAGGGTGCTCAGGTGTGCTCATGGGCACCCTTCTTCCTTTCTACGCTGGCCTAACTCGCCCAACGGTGCTCGTTCGTGCCCACTCGTGCTTGGACAAGTGCTTGGACAGGGGCGTTTTTGGACAGGTTTGGTACAAGTGAAGAAACGTGGGCGGCTCAAGGTTCTTCGGTGACGGAGTTTCGATCAAGGCTTCGTAGTTGCTTGGTTTCTCACACAAAAACGTGGCATCCTTCGAGTCAACTTTACGAACCTTTGAGGTTGCCGATGACCACGCCGAACGCCGTGTCGTTCATGGACAGCAAGATCAACACCCTTTATGAAACCGAGTTAGGCCGCTTAGCGGAAACTACACGCGCTGCCTGTGACGCGTTGTTCGCGGCCATACCCAGCAAGCCCTTCCTCCTGTTCGTCAACCCGCCCACGCACCAGCTGATCTACAACGTGGTGCTACCCGCGGGCCGTATTCAGAAGCTGATCGTCGCCGCGAACAAGAAGCGCGGTGAGACGCGAGCAGAGTGGGAATTCCGCCGCGACAGAGTCAGCCATCTTCGCACGGTTCTCGGTAACGTCTCACTCCCCGCCATCGAATCGGCAGCGGTGCGCAACAGCCTTGAGCATTTCGATGAGCGTCTCGACGACATCAACCGCCATCTCATCGCGTGGCGGGCGGCGTCACCTGGGGAGCGAACCGTTTTGACAGGTATTGGTCTCATAGTGTGGGACACCGTTGCGGCGCCCGAGTCGACCCCTGACCTTCCCCTAGTGCGCCTGGCAGGCGGGCCGCCGAACAGCCTCCCGTTCGTTCCCATACGCTTGTACGCCGCAAGGTCACGTTTGCTCATGCACTGGGATGACGTACTTAACCTTCAGGCGCTTCGAGATGAGTGCGCTGCGATCAGCAACGCGCTAAGCCCTCGTTTCTCGGTTGATCCAAACGCCACTGATCCACTCGTGGTAGCCTAGATCGCTCACACGGTTTATGCCTCGCTCGCCTGACACTAGTGCGCTGCCGCTCGTCGTGTTCCTCCCCGAAGCTGGAGACGGCTACGCCCTGCGCTACGACGTGACGCAGCGTCCCCGGGTCGCGACGGCCGCGTGTACACGCGCCGGACCGTGCAGCCGTTCGCGCCGAGCACCCCGGCGTGGTACCTCTACACCGAGCAGCCGGTCGACGCCGCCAGGATGACTCGCGCGCTCGAACTGCTCCGAGACTTCGTGGCGAAGAGAACGGCTAGGGCGACTAAACACCGTGTGTTAGGCCACGACCCAGCCTCCTGCTTCGTCATTCCTACACGGCACGTGCCGAGCGTAGTCGAGCAGCGAGACGGTTTAGAGCCACGGCGTCTGCCGGAGAATTATCAATGTGGGCGGCCACGTAGTCCATCGCTTTGATGAGTTCGGGCGTGGCTAGGCCAGCGACGATCTCTCGTTGCATCGCTGGTGAGAGCTGACGCAACAACGCCTTGTCATGTTTGATCACGTCGAGAAACTCAGCGAGATGCCTTGGCTCACCGCCTTCAACTGCTGCCGCGGGATAGCGTTCGAGCACCCGCTGCAGCAGGTCGACGTCCTCGGTACTAACGTATGGCTCGCCCTCGCTTTCCATTCCGACCTTCTCTGTGATTGTCTAATTCCCGAAGCACGAGGCGACGGACCCAGGCGCTAACGGTGCGGTTGTCATGCGTCGCGACGCGACGTACGCGCCTCAGCTCCTCAGCCGACAATCACACTTGCACGACGGCACGCCTGTGTTCAGACATAGTTAGACACTATCGCGTGAACGCACCGGCTGCTAGTATCTGACCCAACCTGCGCCACACACCGTGACAGAAGCGCTCACGTTTGACTTCATCACTCAGGCTCCGTTCAGACAATCCCTGGACGCCGATTTGGCCGAGATGCACCACTGCCTGGGTGCGAACGCACACAAGAGCGTTCACGTCATCGCTGGGAGTATCGTCGAGGCACTGCTGATCGACTACCTCATCGAGACAAATGCTGCTGCCAAAGCGGGCAAGGACCCGCTGAAACTCGACCTTGCGCAAGCGGTTGACCTCTGTCGCAAGGAGGGAATCATCAGTGATCGAGCCGCTGACCTCTCCGCAGTGATTCGCGGCTATCGCAACTTGATTCATCCAGGTCGCGCCGCACGGCTCAACGAGCCGCAGCCAGACGCCGCGAGTGCGAGCATCGCGGTCAACCTAGTCACATTGATCATTCGCGAGATGGCAACGGCGCGTAAGAGCGCGTTTGGTCTTTCAGCGGACCAGCTGCTGTCGAAGATCGTACGTGACTCTGGCTCGCTGGTCATTCTGCCTCACCTACTTGAGGACACGAAAGAAGCTGAAAAGGAGCGGCTGCTGCTGCAGCTCATTCCACAAGAATACATGAAGGTTTCACGGGCTGACGAAGACGAGCCGATACCAGATCCATTGCTGTCTCGGCTGGCGCGCGCGTTTCGCCACGTGCTGAGCACCCTCGACGATCGCGGGAAGCAACGCGTTGCGCGGGAGTTCGCGAGGATCGTCCGCGAGGAAGGCGGTGACTACGTGCAAGCGTATGGTACGGCTTTCTTCCGGGGGTCTGACATACGCTACCTTCCCGACGGCGAGAAGAAGATGGTCAAGGCACACTTGCTCTCGATTCCGAAGTTGAGGCTGCGGGCGCCGGAGATTCAGTTGCTTGGCGGCGTCGAAAGGTTTCTCGAGCCGTCTGAGGCGCGCAAGTGGATTGACCCGATTGTCGGGACTCTGCTATCTGGTGAAGCCAGCAAGAACGAAAAGAGCGAGGTGCGCGACTACTATGATGCGGCAATTACGTTCTCCATCTCGCCGGACGTCAAGGCAAAGATAAGAGCACGTCTTGTTGAACTATCCGAAAGATTCCAAAAGCACAGCAAGCTGGCAGAGTCTCTCACGCTCGATACGATGATCACTGACTTAGATCAAGCACGCCCAGGTCTATTGGAAGAAGACGGTTAGGCGAGGCCATGGCCTAACTCGCCACGTCTCCCACGCCTCGGGCGTGATGCCGGGGAAGCGGAAGTGCTCGCGCTTGAACAACTCCCGCAGCCACGCGGCCCGCTCCACGAGGAAGCGCACGCAATAGGTGCCTTCGTCCTCGGTGAGTCCGGCCCCGTCACCCGAGAAGAACGCCGAGGTCCGGCTGTGCAACGTGAACAAGGCGTGGCACAAGCTGCTGGCCGCGTGCGAGCTGCCACGCCACACGATCTACGCCTGTCGGCACACGTTCGCGAGCCACGCGCTCCAGTTGCTGCGGGGCGGGACACCGATCACGGACCTCGACGTCGGCTGGCTGCTCGGTCACAGCAACGCGTTGCTCGTTAGGCGGCGCTACGGCCACCGGCTCGCGTATGTCCAGCCGCGCTGCGAGGCGCTAGACTTCAACGTCGCCGACTGGGTGCACCTGCCGGAGTTCTACGCCCGGCTCACGCGGCTCTACGAGCGGGCCGGGATCGCACCCGGAGCGGCGGCCGGTGCAGATTTGGTAGAAATCTTGGACAAGCACTAGATTGCAGCAGTTCGTAAGTCGTTGTCTCGCTTAGCAAGACCCGGTAGCTCAGTTGGTAGAGCAACGGACTTTTAATCCGTAGGTCGCGGGTTCGAGACCCGCCCGGGTCACTTGTCCCGCAACAACATACGCCACGCGTCTCGTTCAGCGTTCCGATGAGCATGGGACAAACAGTGGGACTATCCGACCTGACGGGCCTTAAGAGCCCCTCCCACAAGTCGGGCCACATTTCCCTTTGCTGTACGCATTTCGTAGCGACGTGTCATCGCCGGATTGGCGTGACGCAGTGCTGCCTGCACCTGCGCCGTAGGTGCGCCGGCATCTGATGCCAGCTGCGCGTACACGTGACGAAGGTCGTGCAGGCGGAGATCGAATCGCCCAATCTCCTTTGCTGCACGCTTGAAATGCGTGCGCAGCCACTTGTAACCGAGCGGCGACGGAACCGCCGCTGTAATCCAGGGCCAGTAGTCGGGATCAACGGCGACGACCGCGTTTGATCCAGCCGTTTTCGTGCCCGGCACCTGAATCGAGCAAGATTCCTGGCGCAGATGCTCTAGGCCTAACGTCAAGTACTCGCCGACGCGGAGTCCGGTGATCACCAACGTAACGTAACAAGGCCGTGCGTACTCTGGAGTGTGCTCAATCAGCCGCCAAAATTCAGTGGCGGTGAGCTCAGGCTCGCGAGCAGCTTCAGGCGCAATGGGAAAAGTCTTGAGCACGGCCCGACGCTCGGGATGCTGCTTGTCCGCGAGCAACGTCGAAAGGAACGCGCTGACGGCTCTGCGCAAGTGATTCCAGTCTGCCGCCGAGCGCTCGGCGCGCCAAGGCTCGGCAAGGCGCGCCCAGTCCACCCGCCGTAGGTCTGCGACGCGTGCATTGTCGCCAAGTATCGCCGAGGCGCGAGTCTTGAGAGCCTTGAAGGACGTGTAGTAGCGATCGCGCCCTCGCTCGCTCTTGCCCACCACCAGCCGCGGCCGCCTTTCCGCCGCCGCCAAACAGGCTCTGAACAAATCCACTGAAATTGAACGTTAGGCCAGTGTAGGCGCCTATGTGGTAACGCTGAGCGGTTTGGGCTGTTAGCATTGACGTCATGCCCGACGTGGCCCCAACCAGTTTCGTAGTTTTGGCGAAGTTCACGCCGCCTACGACTTGAACATTCCGAAAGATTTCGCTGGCAAGTCCGAGATAGTAATTGGAGCCCGGTGATACGAGAGACAGGCCGAAGGTGGGGGCAGGAACAAGATCCGCCAACTCATGTGGCCGCTCCGCATCCAACTTGTGTACGTAGACAGTCAACATTAGGATCGGCTCGATAAGCGGGCTGGCGCTGGTTGTTCCGACCGTCGCTCCTGTTCCCACAGGCCCGTATGATCGACTCGTGATGGTGCTGATGACGACTCCTGTTGCAAGGTTGTAGTACGAGAGGGAGTGAACTTGTGGCAATTGGAGATTGAGGAGACTGAGCGTCTGATCCGAGGGCTGTTCATTAGCGACTGCGGAAGGAGCGATCGCACCGACATCCGTCCACATGATGGTGGTCTGACGGCTCGCTGAACTATTCTCATTGATGGTTGCAAAAGGAGGAACAGGAAAGTTCGGAAGACGTGTCCCGCTCCTTGCACTCGTCTGGGTTGCGTCCTTGCCCACGGCTATAACCATGTAGTAGCTCGCGTTAGGCGGATCGTAGATCACGTCGCCAAGGGAGTACAGAGCCTGCGGCTTCCAAAGATTTGGCTTGTCGCTCACACCTGGCGCTGCCGTGCCGGCATAGCGCCAGAGAAGGTCATTCTCGCGTACGGTATCCGTCGGGATAAAGGTAGAGTGCTCGCCAGAGTGCCCCGCTGGGTCTGGCCATGCGGCGGGATCCTGCTGATCGCCTGTAACGCCTCCGTTAGTCGTTATGAAGTAGTTGCCGTCTCCTTTCCCCGAGGTAATAACGCTACCTGCAGCGTAAAATGTATTTGATGTTGCCACGCGCTGCCTGGAGCGGGACGAGTGTATAGGGCATTTACCGTAAGGGTAGGGATCACATCGGGCTGTAGACGACTAGGCCACAGCAGGAATAGAACCTTCGGTGGATTCGTCTTGTTCTCGCCACCAGCACCAAGTCCAACTCCGCCTTGTCGAACTGGCGCTGGAGTTAGGCTGACCCCTTGCTGGGTGGCGAGGTTTAGGTTGAGAACCTTTAGCAGAGTGACGTTTATCGCCGATACGTCAATTGCAATCACAAGGAGTTCGCCTGCCGTCAGCGGAGAGTCGTCGTCGACGCTCGAACACGCCAACGTGTCCGCCCTGAGTTTTGCTTTGTTGTTTCCAGAGGTGCCGGAAGCTCCATTCGGCTGGCCTGACCCAGTGCGCTGTCGTGCGACCGCGACGTTGCCCAGCGCATCCGAAATGTGTTGTGTCGTCGACGCCTCCAGTACGACGGGGAGGCTGCCAGCAGTGGAGTACACTGCACTAAAGCAGAGGACTCGGACATGCTCAGGTGTCTGCTTAAAGGGCCACGCACCAAGCTGTTGTAACGATTGGGAAAGTGAGTACGAGAGGCCCTGAAGAGGCGACCCGCTACCGCCCGGTGCGCCTCCATTTCCCCCACCTGCTGCGGGCTGTTTGCCGCCAACCTGTGCACCGCACCACGGGGCAAAGAGTAAGCAGACGAGCGGCACGAGCTTATCGAGATGCCTAACGCTGTCACGCACATCGCCCCCTTGGTGGCTAAGGACGAATCTCTGCGAGCTAGACGAAGTCACGATTTCTTCATCGTCTAGCTTACGATGTCGCAGTACGGATGCAAGTACCGTTAGGCAGTTGGGCGCGATTGATCGGATGGCGAACGAGTGCCACGATCACGGCATGATTCGCGACAGGTTGTGCCCAGACGTGACAGGCAGATGGCGGCCGCGTTAGTTACGTGGCGCTGCAAAGCATTGCCAGGGCGCTTGGCGGCTAGCTGCCCGCTAGCACGGAATTGTCCCGCCGGTGGCGTTTTTCAATAGCTGCCAGACTCCAGCCACGCACATTTGTTTGAGATTCGCTTGACACGTTATTGCATAGTCAGAATAGGTCACGCCCGCGTAGACGCATGTCGAAGGGCACGGTTGTGTGGAGGAGGGTGGTTGCTCGATGGCGATCACGGGGGGAATGACAGGTGGGTGATCTAAGGCGTGAGATGGTACAGTGATTGTGATATCGGTCTCGCCCGCTCCGAGCTGAGCATCTGTGCAAAAGACTCCGCCTCCGGGCTTTACGCGGTAAACGCAAAGATTGAACTTGCCCGGACTCGCGTGACGACCAGTAAAGTTGCCATGAGCATCCGGAGTCACGTAATAGCCGTCGGGGGTCCCCGGATGGCCAATCTCCACGCGCAGGCTGTCGAACGTGACGCCCGGGTCGCCCGTCACGACGCCTTTGAAGTAGCCCTGTGCCCTTGCCGTGATTGAGAGCGCCGCAATCGCAAACGCAGCGACAATCGACTGTCGAAAGACGAGGAGTGTCATCGCGGCGTCTCCTTTCGGTAGTGGCCGTGAGGGCTTGTGAGAACGCGGGCTCGACCAAGGATAAGGTCGCGCGATGCGCGCATGCATACCGGTTTGCGACAGGTAGAGTCCTAATTGCGACACGCATCTGCGGAGTGTGGGCTTAGGTCGTGCGGCTTGGTGGCGTGTTTCTCAGCGAACAGTCGCCGCGCCGCATCGCGCTCACGCGACTCCCGTTACGATGTTCGATTCCGCGTCGCCGGCCAATCTCTAACGCTATGACATAGGAGGCTGCGCCGGCTCTGGCCGTGATTGAAGTCGACGAATCCAACCCCCATAACCCTAACTAGAAGCTTCTGGCTGCTGAGGTGTTGCTCGACGGCCTGAGGGGCAATTGCGTAGCGAGAGGCGAACCCGGACGCGCACGTTCACACGATAGGCCGTGGTCTCGATTTCCGGCGAACGCGAGGCGCATCACGGCTCCGACGAGTAAGGGGGAGGATCGGATTCGCATGCGGGGGCGTGGCGATGAGGTGGAACAACGCACCGGGCTTACACCGCGAATCCGCCTACCGTAAGAGGAAAGCAGCCGCAGCCGTTGTGCCCGTTAGCCCGTTAGTCTGGCGAACCGTAGCGGTGCAACACAGTATCTATCCGGTGACCGGCCCGAATGCTCAATTGTTCAGGTGCCCTCTCGGCCGACGAGAAGGCGCGCGCGGAAGCCGCTGCTGCCCGCGACAACCGCAGGGTGTCCGCGTTGCTGCGCCATATCGTTAGACAGGCACTGGCCGCACAGGACTCCCCGAGCAAGCTCAAACACCACGCCGGCGAATCTCGGCCCAACGACCACGCGGAGCCGGGCGCCTAACCGGCGGGTGATCCGAAGCGTCAATGAAGTAGGCCGCAGTCGTCCTCGCGCAGCAACCGGAGGAGATGCATGCACTCGCCTGCCGCACGAAACGCTGTCATCGCCGCTCTGGCGCTGCTGGGAGTGGCATGTGCCCACACTAGGGTTAGCTCCCTCGCGGCGCCGGACGCCGTAGGGGTCCGCTTCCGCCGTATCATGGTCAGTGTCCAGATCAATGATCTGGAAATACGGCGCGCAGCCGAGGACCAGTTCGCCAAATCGTATCAGGGCACCAGCGTCACGTTCGTGCCCTCATACCAAGTGCTCTTCCCGGGAACGAGCTAAACGCCAGAGGAAGCGCAGGCCGAAATCCAGCGTGACTCGATCGACGGCGCACTGTTTATCGTCCTCAACAATGCAGGGGCCACGTCCTATCGGACACCAACGAACACGTCAACGAGCTGCTCGGCTAGTGCCAATTACGGCCAGTGTTACTCGACGACAACGGCCGGCTACGACATCCACAAGCCGTGGGCGTCATTCACTGCAAGCCTGTATGAGACGAGGACCGGCCGCGGTGTCTGGGTCGCGACCGAGAACACTGGCGGCAACGCGTTCGCGCACGCCCGGACGGTGGTGCGGTCGATGGCAAATGCCACCGTTCAAGAATTGGAGAAGGACGGCGTAATCCCTAAGGCTTGATGCGGCGCGCTGGTGCTCGCCAGCCGTTTGCGGACGCAAACGCGTTTCCGAAGCGTTTATTTCCGCGCCATTGGTGTGGCATGAGGCTTTGGTTCGCAGCGCGGACAGTCGCCTTGTCCCAATGCTGGCCCGCCTTGTCGCGTTCGGGGCCTCCTGGCGCCTAGGTGAACCGTCATTTTTGAACTTGCTATTCGACAATTAGGATCGACTCATCCAGCCACGTGCTGGCTAGACCATAGCGTTAGGCATCATCTAGGCTTCTCAGCAACACACGGCCGCGCGGCGTTGCGCAAGCGGATCCGTACTCGCTGCTTCTCTAACGGGGAGAGTGACAATGGCAGCGCAAATTACTCGACAGGCGATTGTTGCTGCGTTGGCCGTCGTTTCACTCTCAGTCACCGCGCGAGCGCAGGCATCGCTCCACGGCGTCTTTGTGGGCTGGCCAGGGTTCACACCGGAGAGACTGAGAGTGAGCATTGACAATGGTGCGGTACAGATAGCTCAATTTGCAATTCCAACCGCTCGTGGCGACTTCGTGTTCGGCGGGATAGGGCCAGGCACGCACAAGATATGTGTCTTCCCGAGACACGGCTCGCAAGCTTGGTACTGCACTAGCAAACAAATCGGAATAGGCGAAAACAGCATCACACTTATCGCTCCTCGCTTGTCTAACAACCCGGCAAGCGGTGTACAGGCGCCTCAGAGCGGCGCGACACAACCGTACGCGAGCGCTGCGCCGCCGATCTCAGTCGGCCGATCGGTAACCGGCGTTGGGCCGCCTGCGACCTCAGCGCCACGACCCTCAGCCCGCAACATGCCAGTACGCGGGGCAAACGTACTCTGATTATGCGGTTACGTGTCAGGCGCACCAACAACAGCAGTGCGTTGCGGGTGTCTGGAAACTCGTGCGAAACGTCGCGGGCTACGCAGTTCCTTGCTAGACGCAGTTCACGCAGTCTGCTGTCGGGCACACGCTCTATCGTCGGAGCATCATCCGCGAGAGATGACGCCTAACTGAAGCGGCGATCCAACGCGCGCGACGAGTAGTAGATCAGTCTGCGACCAGAAGAAACTTCACCGGTATTTTCGGCGCGCAGCAGCACGATGCGGCAGATGAGGGTGACGACTGGCTAATGACTTTCCTGCGTGTCCAACGAGACCGCTCATGCGTCGACGGACAAGTTGCGACTGACGCGGGGAAGAGAAGAGTCGGCATGACGCCGCGCGCGACTCCACGTCGAATTTGACGTCCCGCGCGCCGAGCTGCGTGTTAGGCGCGCTCCGCACGCTTCCCGGCGATTACCGCACGCTTCCCGGTGCTACCGCGACGCAGGAAGTAGCGCTCATTAAATTCCGCATGGTAAACTTGCCCGCACGCTCACCGTTTGCCATGTGTTAGCCTGCACTTGATTGCGCTTCACGAAAGGCTAGCTTGGCATCGCGGGCTCCCGTGCTGAAGCGCGACAATTGAAATCAACATGGCCGCTTCTGATTCGACGCAGCCACTGCGACTTCGCGTCGATCGCCCAATCGAAGGTGCCGCCGATGACGTCCTCCATCGAGCGGAAGCAGCGAACGCATTCGCGCGGCATGTGCTCGCGCTCGATTACTCGCATGGTCTCGTCGCCGGCGTGCTAGGGACTTGGGGCGTCGGCAAGACCTCATTCATCAACCTGGCCCGCCCTGCATTCACCGATGCGCGGGCTCGAGTCATTGACTTTAATCCTTGGATGTTCAGCGGCGCCGATCGATTGGTTGACGCATTCTTCTCCGAGATATCCTCCGAGCTGAAGGCCGTTCCTGACTTGAGCGACGCTGGCAAGGCATTGCAGAAGTACGGCGAAGTCCTGCGCGACGCCGGGTGGGTGCCTTTTGTCGGTCCATGGTTTCGTGGCGCGGGCGTCGCAATGCGATTCGCGGGCACCATTACTGGCCAGAAGAGGGGCATTCATGCCCGCCGCAAGAAAATCGAGACCATGCTGGCAGACGCAAAGAGTCCAATCGTTGTTGTTCTGGATGACATAGATCGCCTAACGACAGCCGAAATTCGCCAGGTGTTTCAACTCGTTCGCCTGACTGCGAGCTTTCCGAACATAATTTATTTGCTCGCGTTCGATCGCATGCGTGTTGAACAGGCGCTCTCAGAGGACGGCGCTCCAGGCCGTGACTATCTCGAAAAGATTATTCAGGTTCCGTTCGACGTGCCGCTCATGTCTGCAGAGCTGCTCAATGCACGCGTACCTGTCGCCCTCGATGCGGCCCTATCAGACGTCGACGTCGGAGAACTTGACGCGGACGTTTGGCCAGACGTGTACTTCGAAATTGTTCGGCCCTTACTCGCTAGTCTCAGGGATGTCAGCCGCTACGCGCTTGGCGTCCGGGAGACGGCGAACGCCCTACGCGGTCGGGTGGCGCTGGCCGACGTACTTGGCCTCGAGGCTGTTAGAATCTTTGCGCCGGACATTTTTATGCGGATTCCTGTTGTCATTGACGCGCTTACTGGAACACGAGAGGACCCGTCAGATCGCGACAGTGAGAACAAGACCGCTATTCAAGAGCTACTGGAAACTGCGGGCCCTCGCGCGATGGTCTTGCGGGCAGTGATCGTAAGGCTGTTTCCTGCGGCTCGCCGATACATTGACAACCACCACTACGGCTATGAAGCGAAGCAGCGCTGGCTCCGCGAGAAACGCGTAGCGCACATCGACATCCTGCGACTCTATCTCGAACGCACGCCTAACCAGCGCCTACGGGCCCATTTTGCAGCTGAAGTAGCTTGGGCGTTGCTCGGTGATCAGCAACAACTGACGAAGTATATGCGATCACTCGATAGTGAATTGTTGGAGGACGTAATCGAAGGCTTAGAGGTGTTCGAAGCTCAGTTCAGGCCGGAGCATGTAGTCGCTGGAATTGTCGTACTGCTAAACCTGTTGCCCGACATTCCCGTGCGACCGCGAAACATGTTCGATATTGGTGTGGCAATGCGGGTGGCACGTGTTGTGTATCGCTTGCTCCGCTCGCTGCCCGATGGTGCAGCGGTCGAGCGAGCCGTGAGCGAGATTCTTCCGCGCCTAACGCTCTTGTCATCGAAGTGGGAAGTAATCGCCGACGTCGGCCACCGTGAAGGGATTGGTCACCGCTTGGTCTCGGAAGACTCAGCCAAACGGCTAGAGGAGAACTGGAGGCAGCAACTTCGTTCAGCAGCGGTTCCCCAATTGGCGCGAGACCCCAATCTTCTTCGCCTGTTCCTTGCGGCGGGAACTGACCTCCCTGTGGGCGAACAACCTCCGGAGCCGCCTAACGATCCGGGGGTGACCCTGGGACTGCTTCAGAGTTCCAGAAGCGAAGCGCTTCGCCAGGAGGTAGGAAAGCGTAATGTTCGCCGAGAGCCTCGGTTGGCATGGGACGCTCTCGAGAAGGTGGTTGGTGGTGCGGCGGTGCTCAACGAGCGGGTGGATACGTTGCTGGCTATACGGGGGGAGATTGATCCCACCTTACGTGCGCTTGTTGAGAAGTACCGGCAGGGTTGGCGGCCAGAGGACAGCTAGCAACGCAAACCGATGTGCGGTTCTCTCGAAAACGCTGGTTGGCTTGTTGCTTTGGGGCTCCCCGCCCTGACGCGGCGAGTGATCGCCGTAGCAACGACAGAACTGCCGCCTAACACAAAGGCTAAAGGCAAGTGGATCACGCTTTCACTGCCATCTTAAGAGCCTCAACAAACGCGCTGGTATCCAGATAGTAGTTCGGATAGGCACGTCGAAGCGCGTCCATCGAATCAACTGACACTAGTACAGCCTGGGGGCCAGGTTTATTACGGATCGCACGCTCCACCTTGAGATATTCCGCATTGGCGCTCGCAAAGTCCTTAGGCCCGAAGCCGGTCACTACTGTGGTCCCCTGTTCTGGGTCCATCACCAGCAGGTAAGTCACCGCGCCGGGTAGATTGGTGGCCCCGTGCTGAAGCACCTGCCCGCAGGTATGGAGAATGTGCCACGCGTTTAGCTGCTGACTTACCTGTCGAAGCTCCGTTGCGATGTCTGTGCGGGTGTTCGGTGTATTCGGGATAAGCGGGCTGCGCTCGCGAAGCGCTATGGCGCTTCCAGCAAGTGCGAAAAAACGCTTCCACGCGTCCGTTCCTACATTTGCTTTTAGAGCCTGCTTGGTGAAGGTCGACACGGTTTCGACGGCTGTCGCCCATGCGTGCTGCAATTGCGAGCGGAGTTGAATCTCGATACGAAGCCCGTTGTATGCCTGTCGATGAGGCGACTTCGTGGCGTACTTGTATACGAAGTGCACGCCCCGGTAACCGTCCTTCTTTGGATTACTGATGTAGTCGTACTCCTTCACGAACTGCGGTCGATCTGCCGGATTTGGATTTTTTGCGATGGTCTCGCGGTGAAGTCGGACAAGCTCATCAACATGGTGCACGGCCGGGAGCACGGCGCGGCAGCCCCCGATGTCCTGCATCTGCGAGAGCTTCATGTGCCTGTGGTTCTGCAGCTTTGTGGAGATCGACTCCAGCCGCTTGAGCCGTTGGGCGATTAGAGCTTCCTCGTGTACGTTTTTCGCTCTGCCGGTCAGCGTCACGCGAAGGACCTGGAGCGGGTAGCTGTGACACGAACGCCAGTTGTTAATCACGGACAAACTTCGATCCAACTCGTCGTACTGCGAATCATCCCATTCGTCGTACCGCCCCGACGAGGCGTAAACCAAATACTCGCCAGCCGCGTCAACCTGGGATCGTGTATGGGCTGGCTCAGACCAAACCACGGCATCCTCCAGAAATTCGCTGGGATGCTAATCATGGCGCAGTCCCACCAGGTGCGTCGAGTATGTTGTTGCCCTAAATTCGTTAGTCCGTAAGTGCGGTCTCCGCGCCGTCGGCCTGAGCGCACGGAGAGATTGCCGCGACCGACAGCAAGTCATCGTGTGCGCCGATCGGCACCCCCGACTACGGCGTGGTCGCCCGTACTACATGACTCCGAGGGTTCAGTCTGGGCGTGTCCATGCGCGCCTTCGAACCGCCACGAGCGAAACCTGGATATCGGAGACGTCTCCGCTCGAGACGCCTGGCACCATCATGTTTGTTTCCTCGACGCCAAGGCCGAGCATCGTGCCGTACGCGTTCAAGCGCGCAGAATCGCCTAACGCTCCCATGCGTGCGCGCGGCAGTTTTTGAATCGGGATAGGGGTGGAAGGCTCGCCACTCTCACCGCCGACACAACCAACCAATTGATTGAGTAAGGCCCACCACCGGGAGGAAGAATGCATCTTTGTGCGCGCGATCTGGCGCCGTAGTCGCTGCCGTGGTTTTTGTCGGGTGCAATACGTCGCCGTCAGTTCCGCACCTCTTCCATCGCGCGCCTCCTCGTGTTCTCGGGTTCAACTCGGCCTCAGTGTTCGAGACAGTGCCGCTGTCTGACGGCGCGGTCTATCTGATCACCGACTCCGGGATCTGGTACGTGCGTGACACGGCGGCGCAAAGAGTTCAACCGACGGAAGCCATGGCCGACAGTGTAGCGGCGACATTCGGAGCGGACTTCGATCTGACGCCGACGATCGATGGGCGCGCGTATGCTACCGCGCCTGGCGGTGCTGGCATGTGGCTTCTCAACGGACCGACAGCGCGACGCGTTCACGACAACGGCTCTGTCAGTCACGCGGGAGTGTCACCGGCACCAGCGCCGGCGAGCTTTTTCTTCGCGCAACTCGTTACGGCGACGGAGCAACTTCGCGCTTGCGAAGACCGCCGCAGTGACAGATACGAGTCGGGCGACGAAGACGATCAATACACGGTTGCGCGCGTGGCGCTCCGTGCCGCTCTGCCCGATCTCACCGTGCGCTGTACGCCAGTGCGGGCGCGCTGCGGCTTCTGAGAGGCAATGAGAGGCTTTTCGGGCCGCGCGGGCTCCTCGCGACGCGGCAATCACCGCGCGCCACGCCCTCTCGTGCTATCCCTGATCCTGTGCCCTAGCAGCGGTCATGCACTCGCCAGCGCACACCGTCGGAGTCGGTGAAGTAAGCGCAGTCGTCGGCGAGGCGGTCAAGGCGACGCCTAGTCACAAATTGCAGAACCGGGTACAGGTTTTAGCGTTTCGCGTGAACGAGCACTTGCAGTCATCTGGGTCGGCGCGGCAGATCGCCCCTCTTGCGGCATGCCGGACATATCGACATGTCTAACGGTAATTGAATATCAACATGGCCACTTGTAATTCGCCGCAGCCGCTGCGACTTGGCGTTAATTGTCCGATTCGAAGGTGCCGCCGATGACGTCCTCCAGCGCGCCTAACCAACGACGGCATTCGCACGGCATTTGCTCGCGCTCGACTATTCGCTGGGTCTCGTCGCAGACTGAGTTACGGGACCATCACCTACTCCACCTCCGAAAGGCCAGGGCAAACATGCGATGCACTATTGTGATTCTTATCGTGGCGTTCGCCCTGTCCACGCCCGCTATGGCACAGGCGTCCGACCGGGACGTTCAGAGCATTCTCTCGGATATTAGCATCTCCGACATCTCGTCACGCACAGTCTATCAGCAAATCGCGAACTACCGAATGGGAGCGCTGCGGATGGCCGGTCTGGCGGCAATTGGGCGCGGCGCATCTGCCTCGTCGGTGCAGAGTGTCCTTTCGAATGCGAACATTAGCGACATCTCCTCTGGCAATGTCTACCAGCAAATCGCCAATTACACGGCAGCAAACGCTAAGATGCTGGGCGTGCTCGCACTGAGTCTTAGGGCAGACGAGGCGGCAGTAAACTCGGTGCTATCCGATGAGAGTATCAGCGACATCTCCTCGCGTACCGTTTACCAGCAGATTGCGAACTACGCTGTGGCGAACACGAAGATGGCTGGCATAGCAGCGCTCGCCGCAGGAGCGAGCCGGCCGACTGTTGATGGTGTCCTCAGCGACGCCAGTATTAGCGATATCTCGTCCCGCACAGTGTATCAGGAGATCGCCAATTACACTGTGGCCAACGCAAAGATGCTTGGTGTCTTGGCTATTGCTCTTGGCGCAGATCCCGCCCGTGTGAGGAGCGTACTGTCTGATGCGAGTATCAGCGATATTTCCTCGCGCAATGTCTACCAGCAGATCGCCACTTACACTGCTGCCGTCGTTAAGATGACGGGCGTGGTGGCATCAAGCAAGATGCGGTAGGAGTGATCGCGAACGTGAAAGGAGGTGCTGTTCGAGATCGCGAGCTGCCACCTAACCACGCGTTGCAGCCGTCAAGCGCGTTGTTGTAGCAGGGCCTCCGGCCCTGTGTCTATGGGATGCGCTTGCAGCAGAACGCTGGCGTTAGCCCGCGCACAGATTCTGATGAATGGCAACGAGAAGAGACGGAGAGAAGAAACTGAGCGTGCGGCGGCCGAGCGACGCCAAAAAGACGACGCACTGCCCTCGTCATGCTATCGACCATGCTGGGGCAGCGCGGCGAGCATCCTGCAGCCACCAGCCGCTCTCACAGTGGGACCAACAGTGGGACTTCCCGCACCACGACGCACCATGTGGCGAGGCAAGCACCACGACGCACACCGTGGCAAGGGAGAGCCCACCGCGTCGCAACAAATAGCTCGCCAGGCGGAATCGTTCTTTTAATCCGTAGGTCGCGGGTTCGAGACCCGCCCGGGTCATCCCCCCAAAAATTCAGTGGAGTGCACTCTTATCGGGCGCGACGCCTTAGCGTCGTGCACGAAACGCTATTCCTTCTCTCCAGTCTCCCTCTCTTGGCCGTTGTTGGGCCGGAGCCGATCAGCTATAGTTCATCTACCGCGACGAAGTCACCAGCGCGGTGGTCGCTCCATTCGCCTGTCGGCGCTCCTGGCGACGCCCGAAAAGCGAGGCCCGCCATGCCCGACATCCAATCTCTGTTTGGCTCGACTTTCCCCCTCGACGAAGATCGGCGCGTGCCTCAGCCGCTTCGTGACGGGAGCGCCGCCGTGCACATCGGCGCGTGGTGCGTGATCAGCATGCTCGCGATCATCGCGACTCGCATGCTCATGTCGCAGTAACAGCATCGGTTCGCTGCACCTGCACGACGACGTCGTGCTGTGCACCGTCGTCCACGAGCCGGATCGCTTGCCCGTCAAGCGACTTTCCGTCGACACTCACGCCCGTGCGGCCCTCTATGTCGTCGCTCAGGCGCACGACGATGACGTACAGGCTCCGGCCGTAGCGATAGTCGATGCGGTACTCGTTCCACTCGCGCGGAACGCACGGCCGTAGCGAGAGCATGTCGCCCTGCTTCCGAAAACCGAGAATCGTCTCCAGGCCCGCGCGATACATCCAGCTCGCGGAGCCGGTGTACCATGTCCACCCACCGCGCCCCACGTGGCCCTCGGCCGCATAGACATCGGCGGCCACGACATAGGGCTCAACCTTGTAGGCTTCGACATCAGCCGCGGTTCGCGAGCGGGTCAGCGGGTTGAGCATCTGGAACAGCTCGAACGCGCGGTCACCGTCGCCCCGCCGTGCCGTCGCGAGCGCCGCCCACACCGCCGCGTGCGTATACTGGCCGCCGTTCTCGCGCACCCCCGGCAGATAGCCCTTGATGTATCCCGGATCATGGGGCGTGCGGTCGAACGGCGGCGCGAGCAGCAGAACGAGTCGCGCATCGCCGCGCACCAGATGCGTGTCCAGGGAGCGCATCGCG
>Ga0070681_10002076_pt1 | contig 18189 bp, 11 predicted proteins | sample KBSC83BmetaG_FD_65650 | JGI IMG/M metagenome (GOLD analysis project Ga0070681, IMG submission 65650) | Corn rhizosphere microbial communities from Kellogg Biological Station, Michigan, USA - KBS C8-3B metaG | ecosystem: Host-associated > Plants > Roots > Rhizosphere | place: USA: Michigan... | reverse complement strand
CTTCTACCAATTGGCGGTGGATACGGGTGTGTTGCTCGTTTCCTTCGAGACCAACGGCCAGCCGAGTGCGGCGAAAGAAGCCGGACTCGAGGCGGGCGATATCGTCATCGAGTTTGACGGAAATCCGATTCGAGGGATTGACGATCTGCACAAGTTACTGACTGACGAGCGCATCGGACGCAAGTATCCGGTCACGATCATTCGTGGCGTGCAGAAGTTGAACTTTGATGTCGTGCCGCGTGAAGCGAAATAGAGAGGATGTCTATCAGTTCCGGAATTCCTGGCTGACCATCAGCCCGCGCATTCCACCATCCATCACACCGATTCCAACGCGACCGAATTCACGGCGGAGGATGTTTGCTCGGTGACCGGGTGAGTTCATGAGACCAGCGTGAGCCACCGGAATGGTTGGCGCTAGCGCAAGGTTCTCGCCCGCGGTCGTGAAGCTAATTTTTGCGGCGTGCATGCGATCGAATGGCGAGAGGCCTTCGGGTGTGTCGTGCGCGAAGTAGCCGCGTGCAAACATATCTGCTGAATGCTTTCGCGCCACTTCAGTCAGCTCGGGATCGGGCGCCAACGGATTCAGACCGTTAGCCACTCGTTCCTGGTTCACGAGGTCCAACATCTGTTTCTCCAAATCAGGACGCGGGCGTGGGTTCTCAACTTTGAACGGAAGCTCGACGCGTTCGTTTGAATCCGGACGAATCGTCAGCAGGTTAAGACTGCGCGCGATCGCTTCGGCAAACACAGGTCTAAGCTGACCTTCGAGCCGTTCCGCATAGACAGCGAGACGGTTCACCAGCGCACTATCACGCGTGCGTTCGCTCAATCCTTCATTCAGCGGAATCGCTAGCAGCAGCGCGGAGATGATCGCGACGATTATCAAACCGTTTACAAATCCCGGTATCACACCCAGCACTTGATTCGCGCGACGCTCGTGTATGTCTTCGGGCAGACGAATGAGCAGCCAGTAACCAATCACCTGGACCACCACACCGACGATCACTGCGATGATGACAAACGCAACCGGCCGGTCCCACACTTCGGACCACAGATCGATTCGTGGACCAAGCCACTGCGCGAAGGGCTCGTAGTAACGCAGTCCTGCAAGCAGACTCAAAACCCAACCCGTAAGATCGAGCACGCCATGAATGAAGCCACGCCGGTAGCCGTTGAGCACACTCAACAGCACCACGATCACCAGCAGAATATCGATAGGATTGATCGCCACGGTCCTTTAAAGATTACTGCAATCAGGAGCAGGTGCAATAGTCACGAGCAGCTGCTCCTGATTTCTTGTATTCAATCCACTCTTTCGCAGTTCAAATTCGCCAATGACAATGAGTTTTTGGACTTTTTCTGTGGAGACAAGGCGTCAACTCAGAAGCAATGTTTGTGTTTTCTCATTGGAACGATAGCTGCATTTCCCACACGCGACTTTTGTCTCCCCTGAATGCTTCCCAAGCATTCCAAAAGCATCAACAAAATCCAACATTCCGTTGACGAATTCTGACAAGAAATTCTCAACGAGTTGATAGCTCGACAGAAGTAAGAAACAGGGAGATCGCATTATGAGTAAACGCAGATTCGGAAGTTTTTCTCTCGCTTCGATTCTAGTTTTAGTACTGTTCGCGCTGACTGGTTATGCCCAGTCAGGCGGCACCACGGTGCGCGGTGTAATCAAAGATCCGCAGGGCAACCTGGTAAGTGGCGCGACCGTTACTATCACCGACCCCTCGAAGAATTTCACTCGCACTCAACAAACCAACCAGGACGGCGCGTACGTGTTTACCGCCGTTCCACCGGGCACATACAGACTCGAAGTCAGTGCAACGGGTTTCAAAACCGCTTCAGCATCGGGTCTGATCGCACTCGTCGACACGCCGACAGTGCGTGACGTGCAACTGGAGATCGGCGCTGTTTCTGAAACAGTTGACGTAACGGCGTCAGCAGAGGCAGCGATTAACACGAGCGATGCGACGCTCGGAAATTCATTCGAGCGCAAGCGCATCGTGGAGCTACCGTTGAATGCCAATAACGTTGTCGGTCTGCTGTCGCTACAACCGGGCGTCAGCCGTTCCGGTTTCGTGAATGGCGGTCGTGCCGACCAGTCGAACATCACGCTCGACGGCGTTGATGTCAATGAACAGCAGGATGGTCTCGATGTCGTAACTGACGAAGCATTCGCGAGTGTGTTGCGCGTGACGCGCGACTCCTTGCAGGAGTTTCGTGTTACGACGACCAACCCGAATGCCGAACAGGGCCGTTCATCCGGCGCGCAGGTTTCTCTCGTGACGCGCTCCGGATCGAATCAATGGCACGGCTCGTTGTTTGAAACACACCGCAACACCGTTACGACTGCAAACGACTTCTTCAACAACGCCGCGGGAGTCGAACGTCCACAGTTGTTAAGAAATATCTTTGGTGGTTCGGTGGGCGGCCCGATCAAGAAGGACCGCGCATTCTTCTTCTTCACCTATGAAGGATTTCGCGAGGCGACGGCCACGTCGGTTGTGCGCGAAGTGCCGCTCCCGACCCTGGGCCAGGGCATTGTGCGCTTTCGGACCGAAAGTGGCGCGAGCGATCCGAACTGTCCGCCGGGAACTCCGGCCGGCGTCGAGTGTTTGACGCCCGCTGAAATCAACGCGGCGTACACCGCGGCGAACGGCAGCAGCCCGGGAATCAACCCAGCAGCTCTATCCGTGCTTGCAGCCGCTGCACAACGCTATCCCGCGAACGACACAACAGTCGGAGACGGACTCAACACTTCCGGCTTCCGATTTAATGCACGCACGCCGACAGAGTTGAACACGTACATCGGCCGCTTCGACTTCAACCTGACCAACAACCAGACGCTGTTCGTTCGTGGCAATTACCAGAACGACACGATTACCCGTGCTGTGTACTTCTCATCAGACTGCAGCACTCCCGGCGACAACATTCAGTGCTTCCCGGATACGCCGCCGCTGACGACGTGGAACCATCCGAAAGGGCTCGCAATCGGCCACGTTTGGACGGTGAATAACTCGATCGTTAACCGTTTCAACTACGGTCTGACGCGCGCGTCATTCACGCAGAACGGTGATTCGAGTGAAAACCAGGTTAACTTCCGTTTCATCTTTTCGCCTCAATCCTTCGCGCGTACCCTTCGCAGGACCACGCCGGTTCACAACTTCGTGGACGACGTTTCCTGGGTGCGCGGCAATCACACTCTCGGAGTCGGCGCCAACGTTCGTCTGATCACCAACAATCGCAGTTCGCTGAGCCCCTCATTCGACACGGCGTTCATCAATCCGTCGTTCTACAACGAATCTGGTGACGTTCTGATCGCTCCATTCTCCGATTTTGCGAGTGGCAGCGATCTTCGTGATGCGCTTGCATCCGTGATCGGGCGCTACTCGCAGTACAGCGCCAACCTCGTGTACAACCCGAGCGGCCAACTGCAACCAGTCGGTACGCCTTCCGAGCGTGCATTTAAGACACAGGAGTACGAAGGCTACCTTCAGGATTCGTGGCGCATGCGTCCAAACTTCACGCTGAACTACGGTATCCGCTGGTCCACTTCGACTCCGGTTTATGAGAAGAACGGGGTTCAGGTCGTTCCAAATGTGAACCTGACGGACTACTTTAATCAGCGTGTTGAGAGTGCGCGGAATGGTGTTCCCTTCACCGATCCGATTTCTTTCATTCTCGGTGGTAAGGTCAACAACGCTCCCGGTTATTACAAGCAGGATTGGAACAACTGGGCGCCGGCAGTTTCGTTCGCCTGGTCGCCTGATCTCGGTCCAGTGTTGGGACGTGACGGCAAGAGTGTGATCCGAGGCGGTTTCCGTATGACCTACGACCGCATCGGCAGCGCGCTCGCAGTCAACTTCGATCTCAACAACCTGGCTGGATTCACTTCGGCGCGTAACATCAACGCCAACACGTTCGATGTGATCGCCGGGGAGCTCGGCCCGCAGTTCGGCGGCTTCAATCCGGACGTCCGCTCGCTTCCCTTCCCGGGATCGACTGGTCCCATCCCGACGAACCTCGTGTTCCCCCTGACGGTTCCGGCTGATGAAGATCAGCGTATCGAGACCTCTCTGGACCAGGGCATAACCACCCCTTACAACTACAGCTTCAACTTTTCCTACGGTCGTGAGCTCGGCAGGGGATTGTCGGTTGAAGCGAGTTACGTTGGACGCTTTGCGCGCAAGATACTCGCTTCACGCGATATCATGCAGCTCAACAACATCCGCGACCCACAGTCCGGGATGACGTACTACGAAGCGATCAACGCGCTGGTGAATTTCAAGTATGCAAACCGCGAGATCACTTCAATCCCGGACCTCCCTTTCTTCAACAACATGTTTCCGTTCATGCCTGAGTGGTGGGGAGACACTTCGTTGACGCCAACACAGGCTGCCTACGCCTGGATCGCCCCGAGAGCTCTCGGTGGCGACAACATCGCCGACTACACATTTCTCCAATTGCTCTGGGACGATAGTCCAAACTGCACGACCTGTCCGTTCGGCGGTGGGCCGGCGAAGTTCAACAACATGTTCTATCAACCGCAGTTCGGAGCGCTCTCAGCGTTCTCGACTATCGCTCATTCCAACTACAACTCATTCCAGCTCAGCTTGCGCCAGCGGCTGAGGGAAGACGTGTCGTTTGATTTCAACTACACCTACGGTCATTCGCTCGACAATGCTTCGGGGTTGCAAAACTCGACCAGCTACGGCACGGCGTTCATCGTCAACTCGCTGGACCCGGATGGAAACTACGCCACTTCGGATTTTGATGCTCGACACATCATCAATGCGAACTGGGTGGTTGGACTGCCGCTTGGTCGCGGCAAGCGATTCCTGTCGAACTCGAGTGGCATTGTTGACAAGGTCCTCGGGGGTTGGACCACCACTGGAATCTTCCGTTGGAACAGCGGTCTTCCCATCACCGCGGCGCCCTTTGACTGCTGTGTATGGGCCACGAACTGGAACGTGCAATCAAATGGCGTTCGCGTTCGACCAATCCAATCGTCGTCAACCAAGGCGGGGCAACCCAACCTGTTCAGCGATCCGCTCGCTGCGTATCGCAGCTTCAGACCGGCTCGACCGGGAGAAGCGGGTGACCGAAACGTGCTGCGGGCACCGGGATACATCTCGCTCGACGCAGGACTGTACAAGTCGTTCAAGATCCGCGAAGGTCACACGTTGCAGTTCCGTTGGGAAGTGTTCAATGTCACCAACACTCAGCGGTTTGATGGTCTCACCATCTCCGATTTGAGTTTGGGCAGAGATCCTTTCCTCGGCGCCAGTAATCCGACTTCCGACTTCGGACGATTCACCTCAACTCAGGCGCCTTTGAATGAAACCAAGGCGGGACGCGTAATGCAGTTCGCGCTGCGGTATACGTTCTAAGGAAGAACATCGGCCACGGATTTCGCGGATTACACGATTGCATAATCCGTGTAATCTGCGAAAATCAGTGGCCGATGCTTCAATTCCTGAACATCTCCAACATAGCGTTAATCGATGACATGCAGGTTGAGTTTGAGAGTGGGCTCAATCTGTTAACGGGTGAGACTGGCTCCGGGAAGTCGATCATCGTAGACGCGCTCGGTGTTTTGATCGGTGGACGGTTCACAAGCGAACTGATCAAGTCGGGCTCGGAACGCGCTTCGATCGAAGGCTTGTTCTCCGTCACTTCGAATCCGGACCTCGAGCTCATTCTCGAAAACGCCGGGTTGGGTGCGACTAATGAACTGATCATTCGTCGCGAGCTCTCTACCACCGGACGCAACAAGATCTTCATCAACAATCAACTCGCCACACAGTCGCTGTTGCGCGATCTGCGTCCGTACCTGGTCGATATTCACGGACAGGGCGATCAGCAGACGCTCTTCAATCCCGAGACACATCTCGAGATACTCGACGCTTTCGCAGGCAATGGTTTGTTGCGTACTGAAGTTGCCGAGGCTTTTCAGCAATGGACCAGGATCCGTCGCGAGCTCGATTCGTTGCGTCACGATGAAGCGGAGAAGTTTCAACTCGTCGATACGCTCAAGTTTCAGATCACGGAGCTTGAACGCGCGCAGCTATCAATCGGTGAGGATGAGCGACTGGAAGAGGAGCGGCGACGGTTGGCGAACGTTGAGAAGCTCACGTCGCTTTGTCAGTCTAGTTACAGCCGTATCTATGAGGACGATGATGCGGCCGTGGTGCGTGTGCGGCAGAGTTTGAAAGACGTCGAGGAAATGGCTGAGTACGATCCGAGCTTTCGCGAGTATCTCGAAGGACTCGAATCGGCGCGCGCAGTGCTCGAAGACCTTTCGTTCACGTTGCGTGATTTCGCGGATCGACTCGAGTTCTCGCCGTCGCGGCTCGCCGAGATCGAAGATAGATTGGCCGAGCTTTCCCGGCTGAAGCGCAAGTATGGCGGATCGATCGCGGCGTCGCTCGAACATCTCGCGCGCGCGGAAGATCGCCTGCGACAGATTGAAACCTCCGACGAACGTGAACGTGAGTTGAACGCGGCGGTTGGTGAAGCTCGAGAGCGATACCTCGAGTTGGCAGGCCGGTTGCACAAAGAACGCGTGCGCGCGGCGAAGAAGTTTGAGGCGGCAGTCGAGAAAGGAATCGCAGAGGTCGCGATCGACAACGCGCGGTTCCAGGTTCAGGTAGCCGACGACGTTGAGAGTGCGGGACAGAAAGGCATCGATCATACCGAGTTCTACTTATCAGCGAACGCCGGCGAGGACGTGAAGCCGCTCGCGCGTGTAGCGTCCGGTGGTGAAGCGTCGCGTTTGATGCTGGTGCTGAAGACGGTGGCGAATGGTTCGCAGTTTCCGCGCACGATCGTGTTTGACGAGATCGATACCGGGATCGGCGGGCGCGTAAGCGAAGCGGTCGGACTTAAGTTAAAAAAACTTTCGCAGACGAATCAGGTGTTGTGTGTGACGCACCAGCCACAGATCGCGCGTTTTGCGGATAGTCATCTGGTGGTCCAAAAAGAAGCGCTGAAGGGCCGCACGCAGGTGAGCGTCGGACGGCTCGATAAAGCGGGGCGCGTCGAAGAAATCGCGCGCATGCTTACCGGCGCCGAGATCACCGGCAGCGCCCGTAAACACGCGAAAGAGTTACTGAAGACCTGAGAACGAACTGTAGGGGCGGCCCTCTGTGGCCGCCCGTGTTTCATTAAGCGCATAACGGGCGGCCACGGAGGGCCGCCCCTACAAGTGCGCCCACGAGTGCCTTTACTTCTTATGAGCACTGAACCAAACAAAGTCATTTATTCGATGGTCGGCGTCAGCAAGTTTTACGACAAGAAGCCGGTCCTCAAAGATATCTACCTTTCATATTTCTACGGCGCGAAGATCGGCGTCATCGGATTGAACGGCTCGGGCAAGTCTTCCCTGCTCCGCATCCTCGCGGGTGTCGACAAAGACTTTAACGGCGAAACAGTCATCTCGCCCGGCTTCACCGTCGGTTATCTCGAACAGGAACCACTGATCGACGACTCGCGCACCGTTCGCGAAGTTGTCGAAGAAGCCGTCAAGGAAACAGTCGACCTACTCAAAGAGTATGAAGAGATCAACGCGAAGTTCGGTGAAGAGATGTCTGACGACGAAATGTCGGCACTCCTCGAACGCCAGGGCGAAGTGCAGGAGAAACTCGACGCCTCTGACGCCTGGGATCTCGATTCACGACTCGAGATGGCAATGGACGCGCTACGCTGTCCGCCTCCCGACACACCCGTGAAGGTTCTTTCAGGCGGCGAGCGACGACGCGTCGCGCTCTGTCGCCTGTTGCTTCAGAAACCCGACATCCTCCTGCTCGACGAGCCCACGAACCATCTCGATGCTGAGTCGGTCGCATGGCTCGAACATCACTTGCAGAGTTATCCCGGAACGATCATTGCCGTCACTCACGATCGCTATTTCCTCGACAACGTTGCCGGTTGGATCCTCGAGCTCGATCGCGGCCAGGGCATTCCGTGGAAAGGCAACTACACGTCCTGGCTCGAACAGAAACAGGAACGTCTGCGACGCGAAGAAAAATCCGAAACCGAAAGACAGAAAACACTGCAACGCGAGCTCGAATGGATTCGCATGTCGCCAAAGGCGCGTCACGCCAAAGGCAAAGCGCGCATCAACTCGTACGAAGATCTTCTGCGACAGGAAACAGAGAAACGCCGCGACGATCTCGAGATTCACATCCCGGCTGGACCACGACTCGGCAACGTCGTGATCGAAGCCGAACACGTCAAGAAAGGGTATGGCGCGAACTTGCTGGTTGACGATATGAACTTTGCACTCCCGCCCGGCGGAATCGTCGGTGTGATTGGTCCAAACGGCGCGGGCAAAACGACGCTGTTTCGCATGATAACGGGACAGGAGGAACCGGACGCGGGCTCGATTCGCAAAGGTGAAACGGTGCTGCTCGCGTATGTCGATCAGAGTCGCACGCTCGATCCGGAAAAGACGATCTGGCAGGAGATTAGCGGCTGCGAAGACATGTTGAAGCTCGGAAATCGCGAAGTTAATTCGCGTGCTTACGTCGCGCGGTTCAACTTCTCGGGTTCGGACCAGCAGAAGAAAGTCGGCATGTTATCGGGCGGCGAACGCAATCGCGTTCACCTCGCGAAGATGCTGAAGGAAGGCGCAAACGTCTTGCTGCTCGACGAGCCGACCAACGATCTCGACGTCAACACGTTGCGCGCGCTCGAAGAGGCGCTCGAAAACTTCGCCGGTTGTGCGGTGGTGATTTCACACGATCGCTGGTTTCTCGATCGGATCGCGACGCACATTCTCGCATTTGAAGGTGACAGCAAGGTGTTCTGGTTTGAGGGTAACTATTCCGACTACGAAGCGGATCGCAAAGCGCGCCTTGGACCAGCAGCGGAAACACCGCACAGGATAAAGTATCGTCAACTCACACGATAAATTTAGCCACGGATGACACGGAGAAATCCGGATTGAATCCGCGTAATCCGTGGCTCAGTTTCCTCACGCAGTGGCGTACTGCGCCGGATCCTGCTTCGCCTTCTCCGCGCACTCATCACAACAAACCGTGATCTCTTTGCCGGCCACGGTCACTTTGATGCCGCCATCGTTGATCGCCCAATCACAGACCGGACATTTGCTGGTGTTCATGAGTTTGTCTCCCTTGAATGAATTAACTTCCGACGGAGAGAGACTACCAACGCACGGCAAAACCGACTTCCAGAATCTTGCTTATTTCGATTTGTGCCGGATCTCAGACGGCGCTTTTCCAAACTCGCGCCGAAACGCATCCGTGAAGTGACTGTGACTGGAAAACCCCAGTTCGAGCGCCAGCGCGGTGAGATCCGAGGCGCCTTCAGCTAATCGCTCGAGCGACGCACGCAGTCGCAGTTGCGTGAGATAACGATGCACGGGAACGCCCGTGTGTTTCTGAAAGATGCGCGCGAGGTGAAACGGCGACACGTTCACCGCCCGCGCGACATCGTCGAGCGTTATGCGTTCGCTCATGCGTGCGGCGAGGTAAGTCCTAGCTGCCTCGGTGCGCTCGACATGATCAGCGTCAGTGCCCTCGCGTTTCGGCTTATGCGCACCGCTGCCGCGATGCACGAAAGCGGACTCGAGCACGTCGGCGACAAGTTGTAACGCAGTAACGTCAGCCCACAACGGCTCGAGCGGATTAGTCTCCGCCGCTTCGAGACGTTGCACCAGCTCCCGGTGACGCCAGAAGATACGGCTGTCGCAAGGTCCCGTCACGAATCGGAACGGCTGTTCGGGATGTTCGTCGATTGACGGATCGAGCTCACGCACGATGTCGTTGAGCACGCGTGGCGAGACAGTGAAAACGGTGCCGCGATCGCCACAGTCGGACGGATGACTGACGCGATACGTTGAATCCCGCGAGAAAAATACCGCCTGGTTTACGTCGGCAGTGACAGCGCGACGGCCAAAGTGACGCGCGAAAGCACCGTGACGCATCAGCACGATGTTGTTGCCGTCCGACATCTCTTCGCCGCCCGGTCCACTCTGCGCGATGTGGCAGCAGTAGTCATACACGCCGAGGATCGGGCTCTCGTAGAGCGGCCGATAAATTATTTCATTATCGCGATCGTAAGGCACAAGTGGTATCGTACTACGCCACCAGATTAGCCACCAAAAAGCACAGAAGGTACAAAATGAATAAGAACAAACCTGTTTACATTCTGACGACTTTGCTTCTGATCGTATCGTCCGCGGTCGCCCAGGACCCGGGCGAGATCAAAAACTTTCTGCGCGTGAACAAAGACTTCTGCACCGGCGGTCAGCCGAAACTGGAACAACTCGCGCAGCTCAAAGCCGAAGGCGTGAAGTCGATCATCAATCTGCGCCAACCGAGCGAGCATCGGGCTGCGGAGGAAGAAGCGAAAGTCAAAGAGCTGGGTCTGCGCTACTTCAACATCCCCGTTGCCTACGGAAACCCAAACGAAGAGCAGGTCGCGGAGTTTCTGAAGCTCACTGACGATCCGGACAACCGCCCGATCTTTATTCACTGCACCGCGGCCATCCGTGTCGGCGCATTCTGGATGATCAGGCGCGTGTTGCGCGACGGCTGGAAGCTCGAAGACGCAGAGGCTGAGGCGGAGAAAGTCGGCTTGCGGGAGAGTCCGCACTGGGTTGAGTTCGCGCACAAGTACATTGAGACACACCGCAAGGCAGCGTTGCCTTCCGAGCCATTAAAGTTCGGCGCGTTCCTGGTGCGTTTCGATCCGGCGGGAACCCTCACACTCGAAGGCGATGGTTGGCCCAAATTTAATGGAAGCTGGAAAACTCAGGGGAACGAAATCGAGCTTGCGATGAGTGGTGGACCAGGCGGCTGCGATGGTCCGGGAAAGTATCGCTTCAACAGCGACGGCAAACGCGTGACATTCGATCTCGTCGCTGATCAGTGTGTTCCGCGCCGCATGATCATCGATCGCAGCACGTGGCTGCCGGCTGACGAGACAGTCGCGAGACTACCACGAAAAATCACGCTCACATCACATGCACGTCCCTCGTCTCGAGCCGCCACGCCAAAAGGAAGCTGGCCGACTTTTCGTGGTCCCCAGGCCTCCGGCGTCGCGGACGGACAAAACCTGCCCGACGAGTGGAACGGAAAGACAGGCCAGAACATTCTCTGGCACACGCCGATTCCCGGACTCGCACATTCAAGCCCGATCGTCTGGGGCAATCGTATTTTTGTGACGAGTGCGATCAGCGGCGATCCGAAAGCGTCGTTTCGTCCAGGGCTTTATGGCGACGGCGATGCGTCGAAAGATCATTCGCGCCATCGTTGGATGATCTACGCGCTGGACAAACAGAGCGGCAAGGTTCTCTGGGATCGAGTCGCGTATGAAGGCGAGCCGCTCGACAAACGCCACATCAAAGCAACATACGCGAACTCCACGCCAGCGACTGACGGTCGCATCGTTGTCGCATGGTTCGGGTCACAAGGCGTCTACGCGTACGACATTAACGGAAAGTTCCTCTGGAAAGTCGATCTCGGGCGGCTCGACTTAGGCGCGTACGACATTCCAACTTACGAGTGGGGCTCAGCGAGTTCGCCAATCATCTGGAAAGATCTCGTGATCCTCCAGTGTGACACGCAAACCGATTCATTCATCATCGCGCTCAACGCGAACACCGGCGAGACAGTTTGGAAAACCGATCGCGACGAGATTCCATCGTGGGGCACGCCGACAGTTGCGACCACTTCGAAAGGCGAAGAGCTGATCGCAAACGCGTCGAATTTCATTCGCGGTTACGATCCGCGCACCGGTAAAGAGCTGTGGCGACTCGGACGCAGTTCAAAGATCACTGCGCCGACGCCGATCTTCGCTGACGACATTCTCGTCATCGTGAGTGGTCGAGGACCAGAGCGACCGATCTTCGTCGTCAAAGCAGGCGCGCGCGGCGATCTCACACTGCCGGAAGGAAAGACCAGCAGCGACACGGTCATCTGGAGTCGCACGGGTCGTGGTTCGTACATGCCGACGCCTTTAATCTATAACGGCATCCTCTACGTGCTCGCGAACAACGGAACGTTTGACGCTTACAATCTGAAAACCGGCAACGAGCTTTATCGACAACGCCTGCCGACGATCGGCAGTGGCTTCAGCGCCTCGCCCATCGCTTCCGACGGCAAGATTTATTTGTCGAATGAAGACGGTGAGATACTCGTTGTCTCCGCCGGCGAGAAGTTCAATCACATCGCGACGAACTCGATGGGCGAGTTGTTGATGGCGACGCCGGCCTTGTCGGATGGAGTGATGTACGTGCGATCGGCGGCGAGTCTCTTTGCAATCGGGCGCAAGAAATAATCCATGACCACCGGGCGAATGGAAGCATTCAGTGATGGTGTGATCGCGATCATCATCACCATCATGGTCCTGGAACTGCGCCCTCCACACGAGACGAGTCTGCAAGGTCTGAGGCCGTTGCTGCCGGTGTTCGGGAGCTACGCGATGAGCTTCGTCTTCCTCGGCATCTACTGGAACAATCATCATCACCTGCTGCGCGCCGCGGAACACGTCGACGGTCGCGCGCTCTGGGCCAACCTGCACTTACTCTTCTGGTTGTCGTTGGTTCCGTTTGTGACCGCGTGGCTGGGTGAGAACAACTTTTCGCAGTGGCCGGTGGCACTTTACGGTGCGGTGCTGCTCTTGAGCGCAATCGCGTATACGATCCTCGTTATCGCACTGCTCGCAACGCCCGGCAATGAACTACTGGCCACAGCGCTGGGCTCCGACTTCAAAGGCAAGATATCGATGGTGATCTATGCCGTGGCGATTCCGGTCGCGTTTGTGAAGCCGTGGGTTGCGATGTTGATTTATATCTCCGTGGCGGCGATGTGGTTGATTCCCGATCGGCGCATCGAGCGGAAGATTACTTAACCCACTCTGCGGCCCTCTGCGTATCTCCGTGATCTCTGCGTTAAAAGGTCATGTGTAACGCAGAGATCGCTGAGGGCCGCTGAGAGCCGCTGAGAAAGATCCGTACTAACGCTGGACCTGCAAATCGCCGCCAGCCTCTTTGATCTCGGGGAAATCATAAGAAGCGAGCGGGAAACTCTGGCACGCGACGACCTTGCTAAGCGGCATTTGAATACCAATGTCATCCTTTAGCTCAGCGTCGGTCGCCACCCACTTCAGGCTCGCGCCGTTGTCCTCTTTGAGTTCGGCGTCACTTGGGATCCAGCCCGTCGCCGGCGTCTGATAAATTCCCCACGTGAGTCGATCTTTTTCCAAACCATTGTCTTCAACGACCAGCAACACACGCTTTCCGATATTACTGCGCACGTTCGAATCGTAGATCTCGCCGCCAATGACGGCGCGATTCTCAAAGGTCGTCATGCAATCAAACCTCGCGTTGACAAACACACCCTCGGTCTTTGGAGTTTCACCACTGTCAGGATCGTCGACCGGAATCGCTACCGGATCGTTGAACGTCATATCACCCGTTGCTTGACCGTCCGCTCCTTCTTTGGCATTGAATTCCACGAATCTCGTCGCCCCGTCTTCGAGTACAAACTTGAACGAACCGGTGGCTGAAGATCCTTCGGCGCGGTGGGCATGTACCAGATTCGGAACTGCCACACACGCGATCAACAATACCAACGCAAAAGCGCCTATAATGCTTTTCATTTGAGAGGTCTCCTCGTGATTACTAAGGTTTTTGGTAGGTCGGTGTATGAGGACTTTGAGGCATCAAAGCCAATTCGCACCACACGACAGAATGAACACAGATAAGCACTACACACTAACGCGCATTTTTGTTGCCTTTCTGGTCACAATTTTTTTGGTCGGGTTTTTGATGCCGATTTGCGACGCGGCGCCGGCGCAGGGAGGCCGAATCACCGGCAAAGTAGTTGCCGATATTCCCGACCAGCGCAAAGCTCTTGCCGGGGTGGTCGTCACTCTGAGCGGTGAACGACTCGGTGATAAGAAACTTCAGAGCGTTAGCGACGTGGACGGGCAGTACGACTTTCCGGGTCTGGTTGCAGGCGAGTACACACTAACGGTTGACTTTTCGGGTTTCAAGAAATATGAAAAAAACCTGAGCGTTCAAATCGACGCCACCGTTCCGCAAGACATTCTTCTCCAGCCCGTGCCGCTTAGCGAAACAGTCACCGTCAAGGAAGATGCAACTGACGCCGTCAAAACAGAATCGACCACACCGTCAGTCATCACTAAACGAGCGTTGCAGGATGCGCCGTTGATCGATTCGAGATTTCAGGACGCACTGCCTTTGCTTCCCGGCGTCGTACGCGGACCTGATGGAACTCTCAATATCAAAGGCACGCGCCCGAGTCAGAGCGGCATTCTGGTTTCGAGTTTGAACGTGACCGATCCGGTGACGGGCGTGCCCGCGATCGAGTTGCCGCTCGAGGCTGTCGACACGGTGCAGGTGTTCTCGAATCCGTATTCGTCCGAGTTCGGAAAATTTGCAGGAGCAGTGACGACGATCGAGACGCGTTCGGGTAGCAATGATCTGCGTTATTTGTTCCTGGGTGTGTTACCGCGTCCACGCTTTCGCGACGGTAAGATCTACGGCCTCGGCGCCGCCACACCCCGCATCGCAGTCGGCGGCCCAATCAAGAAAGACAAACTCTTCTTCTTTCAGAGTCTCGAATATCGCTTCATCCGTACGAACGTGCCGAGCCTCGAAGCACTCGACGAACACCAGCGCGACATCAAGCGCGAGAGCTTCGACTCGTTTTCACGGCTCGATTACGTCATCAACAAAAACCATCGACTGACAGCGAGCTTCTCGATCTTTCCGCAGAAGGTTGACTACTTCAATCTCAACACGTTCAACCCGTCCGGCACGACCGCGAACTTCCATCAGCGCGGTTGGTTCCTCGCATTCAACGAGCAGGCGACGTTCGAGTCAGGCGCGCTGCTGCAATCGAGTTTCAGCGTCAAACAGTTTGATGGCGACATCTTCGGCAACAGCGCCGCGCCTTACGAGATAACTCCGGATCGGGATTTCGGCGGCTGGTTCAATCGACAACATCGAGACAGCCGTCGTTATGAGTGGCTCGAAGTCTTTAACTTCGCGCCAAAGGAGTGTCACGGCTCACATGCGCTGAAAGCCGGAGTGAACCTGAGTCACACTTCATACATCGGCACAGACCGCAGCACGCCGGTGAGCATTTTGCGCGCAGACGGAACGCGTTACCAGTTGATCGGTTTCAACGGACCGGGTGTTCTCGAGCTCGCACAAACGGAATACTCGCTGTTTGTACAGGACAAATGGATTCCGAACCGGCACGTCGTGCTCGATCTGGGCCTGCGTTACGATCGCGACGGCATCGGCCACAACAGCAATTTCGCGCCGCGACTCGGTTTTGTTCTCACACCGACTGGCTCCGACCGCACCGTAGTTCGTGGCGGCATCGGAATTTTCTACGACAAGATTCCGCTCAACGTCGGTTCTTTCGAACAGTATCAGAATCTGCTGATCACGACATTTGCGCCGAACGGCGTGACACTGGTTGATGGACCACGCCTGCTGGTCAACACAAAGCCCGAAGACCTGGAGAATCCGTACAGTCTCGCGTGGAACCTGCAAGTCGATCATCAGATCTCGCAGCGATTGCTGCTCCGCTTTGGTTATGAGGACCGAAGCACGCGCAGAGATTTCGTGATCGAACCAACTGCGAATGCGTTGTTGTTGCAGAACAACGGCCGGTCGCGTTATCGCGAGTTTCAGGCCGTGGCGCGCTTTCGTTTTCAGGAAGGACGCAATATCTTTCTCTCGTACGTGCGGTCGCAGGCGCTTGGTAACCTGAACGACTTCAACACCTACTTCGGAAATCAGAAACATGCGGTGATTCGTCCGGATGAATACGACAAGCAGCCGTTTGACGCGCCCAATCGTCTGCTGTTCTGGGGCGACTTTGCTTTGCCGCACGATCTCGTGCTCACTCCCGTTCTCGACTGGCACACGGGGTTCCCTTTTTCAGTCGTGAACGAGCAACAGGATTTTGTTGGACCACGCAACGAGGGGGGACGCTTTCCGCAACTGATGACGCTCGACATGCTCGTGATGAAGGGACTGAAGATCAAGTTTCGCGGCAAAGAGCACAAAGGGCGGGCGGGGTTCACAGTCTTCAACATTACAAATCACTGGAACCCGCGCGATGTGCAGAACAATATCGCGAGCGGCCAGTTCGGGACGTTCTTTAACAGTCCCGATCGCAGTGTTCGCCTGAAGTTCGAGTTTGTAAAATATTAATCCGTACTAAGGACCATTCAATATGAAAATCCTGCTTGCATTAGTTGTCTCCCTACTTTTCTGCCAAACCATCCTGGCCCAAAACGAAACGCCGTCGAAGTTTGACCCCACGAACTATGGTTTCAATTACGAGCGCCGCACGGTGATGATCCCGATGCGCGACGGCGTCAAACTTCACACTGTCATTCTCATCCCGAAAGGCGCGCGCAACGCTCCGATTTTGCTGACACGCACGCCGTACAACGCCGACGAATTGACTACGCACGCCAACAGCTCGGATCTCGCCTCGATCCTGACCGGTTACGACAACGCCACCGACGTGATTGTCGAAGGCGGCTACATTCGCGTGGTCCAGGATATTCGCGGCAAGTACGGCTCGGAAGGTGATTACGTGATGAATCGTCCGCTGCACGGGTCACAGAACCCGACGAACGTGGACCATTCAACTGACACGTACGACACGATTGACTGGCTGGTGAAAAACATTCCAGAGACGAACGGACGCGTAGGCATCCTCGGCATTTCATACGACGGCTTCCTGCCGTTGATGGCCCTCGTCAATCCGCATCCCGCGTTGAAAGTCTCAGTGCCGATGAATCCGATGGTCGACGGTTGGATGGGCGACGACTGGTTTCACAACGGCGCGTTTCGCCAGCAGGGCATGAGTTACATCTACGATCAGGAAGCGACACGCGCGAACGAGATCAAGTGGTGGACCAGCCATCACGATGACTACGACATGTTTATGGAAGCAGGTTCGGCGGGTGAGCTCGGGCGTCGCCGCGGTCTCCAGCAAGTCGGCTTCTGGCGCAAGCTTCTCGAGCATCCGAGTTACGATGCTTACTGGCGCGATCAGGCAGTTGACAAGATCCTCGCGGCGCAACCGCTCAAGGTTCCCGTGATGCTCGTTCACAGTTTGTGGGACCAGGAAGATATCTACGGCGACATCGCGGTGTACAAAGCGATCGAGCCGAAAGATACGAACAACGATAAGGTGTTTTTGGTGCTTGGACCATGGCACCACGGTCAGGAGATTCGTGAGGGCAGTGCGCTCGGCGCGATCAAGTTCAACAGCGATACGGCGCTGACGTTTCGACGTGAGATACTGCGGCCGTTTCTCGACCAGTATCTCAAAGACGGCGCGCCGAAAGCCGACATCGCACCGGTGACGGCTTTTGAGACCGGCACGAACAAGTGGCACCGCCTGAATGCATGGCCCGGAGGGTGTGAAAACGGTTGCACGATAAAACCGACTCCGCTATATCTCAACGCCCGTTTGAACGCGGCCTTCAATGCGAAGTCGGAGGCGCCGGGTTATGAGGAGTACGTTTCGGATCCGGCGAAGCCGGTGCCGTTTCGCGCGCGGCCGATCGATAACGACAGTTGGTCGCGCTGGCTGGTTGACGATCAGCGCGAGATGTCGGGGCGTCCGGATGTGCTGGTCTTCACGTCTGAGGTTTTGGCTGAGCCGGTGAAGATCAGTGGGCAGCCAATCGCGAACTTGATGGCGTCGACGAGTGGGACTGATTCCGATTGGGTTGTGAAGGTCATTGACTTGTATCCCGCACAGGTTGCGGGACAGCCGAACATGGGTGGTTATCAGTTGATGATCTCCGCCGATGTGTTTCGTGGGAGGTATCGGGAGAGTCTCGAGTTTCCGAAAGCGATTGCTTCTAATGTGCCGCTGCTCTACCGGTTTGCGTTGCCGACGGCGAATCACGTATTTCTGCCGGGGCACCGTATCATGGTCCAGATTCAGTCGAGCTGGTTTCCGCTCTACGATCGCAACCCGCAAACGTTTGTGAAGAATATCTTCTGGGCGAAGCCCGAGGATTACATCAAGGCAACGCAGCGCATCTACAACACACCCGGCAAGGCGAGCTTCATCGAACTGCCGCTGGTGACTAAGTCGTCGTAAGAAGTTTCACCAAGGCCGCAAAGTTTACGCGCAAAGG
>Ga0070681_10002075_pt1 | contig 18192 bp, 17 predicted proteins | sample KBSC83BmetaG_FD_65650 | JGI IMG/M metagenome (GOLD analysis project Ga0070681, IMG submission 65650) | Corn rhizosphere microbial communities from Kellogg Biological Station, Michigan, USA - KBS C8-3B metaG | ecosystem: Host-associated > Plants > Roots > Rhizosphere | place: USA: Michigan... | reverse complement strand
CAGTGCCGAGCGGCCGCTGGGGACGCACAGACCGACCGAGTCGAGGGGAAGCCAGCGGCGCTCGGAGACGATTCCCGGGGCCGCCTCCACGCGCGTGTCGGGCGGTCGCTGCGCTGCGCTGAACAGACGCACCGCCTCGATCATCCGGCGGAGCGCGGCGAGCACCTCGTCGTCGACGACCGCCGACTCGATCTCGGCCTGGTCGACGCGAAGGCCGTCGGGACGGGGCCCGTCGAGGCGTTCGGTCCACTCGAGCAAAGCGGCGTCGCCGCGGGCCCGGACGTCGGAGACGATCGGCCCGACCGTCTCGAGTGCCTCGTCGAGGAGCGCGCCTCTCATGGGACGAGCCGTTCGACCGGAAGAACGAGGATCGACGTGCCTCCTGCCTCCTTGAGGCGAGGAAGCAGCGTCCAGATCTCCCCCGCGTCGACCGCAGCGTGAATCGCGATCTGACCCTCGTCGGCGAGCTGGAGGACGGACGGCGCGCCCATCCCGGGCAGCACGGCCCGGATCGCGGGAAGGTCGTCGACCCGCGCGTTCAGCATCACGTATCGCCGGCGGCGGGCGGCGACGACGCCGGAGAGCATCAGCTCGAGCCGGTCGACGAGGTCGCGCCGCTCCTCGATCGCGTCTCGACCGCCGACGAGCACGGCCTGCGACGCGAGCAGCGTGCCGATCGGCCGCAGGCCGTTCGCATCCATCGTCGAGCCGGTCGAGACGAGGTCGACGATCGCGTCTGCCAGCCCGAGCCTCGGAGTCGCCTCGACCGAGCCCGAGACGTGAACGAGCTCGCAGCGAATGCCGCGCTCGCCCAGCAGGCGCTCGGTCGAGAACGGATAGGCGGTCGCCACCCGGAGGCCATCGAGGTCGGCAAGCTCCCGTTGGGGCGCGTCGACGGGGACCGCGGCGTCGAGGGTGCAACGGGCGAACCCGAGCTCGGCGACCGTCTCGACCTCCACCCCCGCCTCCGCGACGAGGTTCGCGCCGGTGATGCCGAGGTGGACGACGCCGTCCTGCGCGTACTCCGGGATGTCGCTCGGCCGAACGAGGAGGAGGTCCACCGGCGCGTTCGCGCACGGGACGACGAGCGACCGCTCCGTCACCTCGAAGGAGAGCCCCGCGTCGGCGCAGAGCCGCAGCGCCGCCTCTGCCATCCGGCCCTTCGCCGGGACCGCAAGGGTGAGGCGGCCGTCCTCTCCCGCCCGCGTGAACGCCGCGCTCACGACGACGACCTCCTGCGACGGGCGCGGTCGAGCGCGATCCGGTACCCGCCGGTGCCGTGGCGGAGCCATTGCGCGACGCGCGTCACCGTGGCGGTGGAGGTCGGGACCCGCTCGGCGATCTCCACGTACGGAAGCCCCTGCTCGAGCAGCAGCGCGGTCTGCCAGCGATGAGCGAGCGCCTCGAGCTCCGGGAGCGTGCAGAGGTCGCGGAGAAAGCGCTGCGCCTCGTCCCGCGTGCGTAGTGAGACGATCGCGTCGGCGAGGTCGTCGAGACCCGAGACGGGCTCGACAGGCTGGCGGCTTGCCGGTTTGGTCGATGCTCGAGCCATCGTGTCGTCATGTTAGCATGCTAACGTGTTAACACACAGCTTCGAAGTGATACCCGCGATCGACGTTCTCGGCGGACGCGCCGTCCGACTTTCGGGAGGCAGACGCGACGCGGTGACGCTCGAAGGCGGCGATCCCGTCGACCTCGCCAGGCGCTTCGCAGACGAGGGCGCCGGCCGCCTCCATTTCGTCGACCTCGACGGCGCGTTCTCCGGCGTGCCGAGCCTCGAGCTCGTCGAGCGACTGTCGAAAGCCGGTGGCCTGCCACTCCAGGCCGGCGGTGGCTATCGGACGGTCGAAGCGATCGCCTCGGCGCTCGACGCGGGCGCCGACCGTGTGATGATCGGCACGGCAGCGCTCGGACACGGCTTTCTCGACGCGGCGGTGGAGCGCTTCGGCAGCTCGCTCGTCGTCGCCGTCGACGTGAGGGACGGCCAGGTCACCGTCGAGGGCTGGACGCAAGTGTCCGAGCTCACACCAGGCGAGCTCGCGCGACGCTGCGGGGACGTCGGCATTGCCCGTCTACTCGTCACGAGCGCGTCCCGCGACGGCTCGCTCGCCGGCCCCGACCTCTCGCTCGTCGACGAGGTGATGGCCGCGGGAGTCCCCGTGCTCGCGGCCGGGGGCATCGCGTCGCTCGACGACGTCCGGGCCCTCCGCAGGGAAGGCTGCGAGGGCGCCGTGGTTGGGAGCGCGCTCCTCGCCGGGCGCTTCACGCTCGGCGACGCGCTCGCCGTCGCGGCGGAGTAACGCTGACCACCACGCCGCGTCGCGGGCGGCGCCGCGCTCGTCGATCCGCCGTCACACAGTCGACACGAGCCCGGCGCCCTCTCGTTTCACCCCTGTCGATAGCGTGACAGCAGGGACACGGGAGTGCCCCTGGGGGAGGTTGGGCGCCAAGAGGGCCACACGTACCCTGGAGCGATGAGGATCGAGCTCTGCGACGACCGTGGCGACGCCGGGTTCTCCTGGATCGTCGACGAGCCGGCGACCCGCACCTCGCACGCGCTCGCGAGCGAGGGACGCGTCTGGCTCGTCGACCCCGTGCGCGACGAGGACATGCTCCAGCGCGCGGGCAGTCTCGGTCGCCCCGCGGCGGTCATCCAGCTCGTCGACCGGCACAACCGGGATTGCGCGGAGATCGCAACGGAGCTCAACGTTTCCCATCTCGTCGTCCCCGATGCCGTGCCGGACAGCCCGTTCGAGGCGATTGCCCTCACGCGGAACCGCGCCTGGCGCGAGACGGCCCTGTGGTGGCCGGCCGCGCACACGCTCGTCGTCGCCGAGGCGCTTGGAACCAACGAGTTCTTCGCCGCCGGGCCGGAGACCGTCGGTGTCCACCTGCTGCTCCGGCTCACCCCGCCGCGCGACGCGCTCGGGCCGCTCGCGCCCGAGCATCTCCTCGTCGGCCACGGCCGGGGTCTCCATGGACCGGCCGCGACGGACGGGCTCCAGCGTGCGCTCGAGCACTCACGGGGAGGACTGCCGCGCCTCCTCGCCCGGGTGCCGGGGCTCGCCGCCGACGCGATCCGTCGCCGACGCTCGACCTGAGCGGGCGTCACCCGCGAGCGCAGCGGGTCGCAGGAGCCGCGCGGGCCGCCGCAGGTTCGCGTCACGCACAGGGGGATTGACCGGCTCCGCGAGCGGCGCCGCACCGAACGAGCGCCCTACCTGCTCCGCCGGCGGCTCACCGTACGTCGTCGTGCGCTGACGCGGCGTCCGCCCCGCCGAGCGGATCAGCGCTTCCATCGCCTCGGGCGGGAGCTCCTGCCCCCACTCCGACCCGGCCGCTCGCGAGATCGACTCGTTCATCAACGTGCCACCGAGGTCGTTGACCCCGGCCGCGAGCGCCTGCCGGACGCCGTCTGGGCCGAGCTTGACCCAGCTCGCCTGGATGTTCGCGATCGACCCGTGCAACGCGAGCCGCGCGACGGCGTGGAGCAGCAGGGCCTCGCCGAACGTCGGCCCGCGCCGTGCGCGGCCCTGGAGGAAGATCGGCGCCTCCATCGGGACGAACGGCAGTGGCACGAGCTCCGTGAACCCGCCCGTCAGCGCCTGCTGCTCCCGCGCGCGCAGCAGGTGGCGCGCCCAGTGCACCGGCCGCTCGACGTGGCCGAACATGATCGTCACGTTCGAGCGGAGCCCTACCCGGTGCGCGGCCCCGTGCACCTCGAGCCACTGCGCGGTCGTCACCTTGTCGGGGCAGATCACCGCACGGACCTCGTCGTCGAGGATCTCCGCGGCGGTCCCGGGGAGGGACCCGAGCCCGAGGTCGCGGAGGCGCGCGAGGTACGTCCCGAGGTCGAGACCGAGCGTCGCCGCACCCTGCCAGACCTCGAGCGCCGAGAAGGCATGGACGTGGATCCCGGGGACGGCGTCCTTGATCAGGCGGACGACGCCCGAGTAGTAGTCGCCGGTAAAGGATGGATGGATCCCGCCCTGCAGGCAGACCTCGGTCGCCCCTCGCTCCCATGCCTCCTGCACACGCCGGACGATCTCCTCGTCGGGCACGAGGTAGGCGGGGCCGCGGAGGTTCGCCGCGAGCTTGCCCTTCGAGAACGCGCAGAAGCCGCAGCGGAAGTAGCAGACGTTCGTGTACTGGATGTTCCGGGTGACGACGTACGTCACGTCGTCGCCGCACACCTCGCGCCGCAGCCGGTCTGCCGAGGCGAGCACGCGCTCGCGCTCCCGGTCCCGGGAGGCGAAGAGGCGCACGAGCTCCTCCTCCCCGAGCTCCTCGCCCGCGTGGCCGACAGGAGCGGGGTCACGCCGAACGAGGAACGGCACGGAGCCCGGCTCGCCGGGTGCCCAGCGGTCCTCGCGGGCGAGCCCGTGGGCGTCGGCTGCCCGCCGGATGGCGGGCGCCACCGCCGGGTCGGCCCAACGCTCGAGGTCGAGGACGTGCTCCGGGTACAGCGGGAGCCTCGGCGCGAGCTCGAGCCCGCGGGAGCGGCACGCCTCGCGGAGCCGCTCGACGTCGGGCCACGGCGCCTCGGGGTTGACGTGATCCGCGGTCACCGGCGAGACGCCGCCCCAGTCGTCGATTCCGGCGTCGAGGAGGAGCGGGAAGTCGTCGTACGCGAGGTTCGGCGGCGCCTGCACATGCAGGTCGGGGCCGAGCACGATCCGCGCGACGGCGATCGACCACAGCTGCTCTTGGAAGGGTGCATCGGGGTGATCGGCCATCCGGGTCCCGGGCTTCGCGCGGAAGTTCTGGACGATCACCTCGCGCAGGTGCCCCTGCTCGTCCGCGAGCGACCGCAGGGCGAGGAGCGCGTCGAGCCGCTCCTCGCGCGTCTCGCCGATCCCGATCAGGATCCCGCTCGTGAACGGAATCGACAGCTCGCCCGCGAGCCGCATCGTCTCGAGGCGGCGTCCCGGGACCTTGTCGGGCGACGCCCAGTGGGGACCGCCTCGAGCGGCGAGCCGCTCGGCTGTCGTCTCGAGCATGATCCCCATCGAGGCGGCCACCGGCCGTAGCGCGAAGAGCTCCTCGCGCGACATGACGCCGGGGTTGAGATGCGGGAGGAGCCCGGTCTCCTCGAGCACGAGCCGGGCGCAGCGGGCGAGGTACTCGAGCGTCGTCTCGCACCCGAGGCGGGCAAGCTCCTCGCGCGCGACGCGGTAGCGGGCCTCCGGCCGGTCGCCGAGCGTGAAGAGCGCCTCCGTGCAGCCCGCCTCGGCGCCGGCTCGTGCGATCGCGAGCACCTCGTCCTCGCGCAGATAGGCGCGTTCGCCGCGCCGCGGCGGGCGCGCGAACGTGCAGTACCCACAGACGTCGCGGCAGAGCGTCGTCAGCGGGACGAACACCTTCGGCGAGTACGTGACGCGCCTGCCCGTGCCGCGCTCGCGCAGCGCGCGAGCCTCGACCATGAGGTCGTCGAGAGACGTGGAGAGAAGCTCCGCGAGATCTGCCATCGGCGTTTGGTTGTCGCCGGGGCGGTCTCCTCGCGCCGGAGAGGCCAGCATACTCGGAGGGATGGAGCAGCCGACGGTCGTGCAGCACCCCTCCCGCCTCGCGCGGTTGACGCGCTGGCCGCTCGACATCCTGCGCAACCTCTTCCGCGTGGTGCCCGCCGCGATCGACGGCTACTTCCGCCACAGACTCCCCCAGCACGCGGCGGGCATCGCGTATCGCGTCCTGTTCTCGCTCGCGCCGCTCTCGATCGTGCTGGTCTCGATCGCGGGGGTCGTGCTCCGCAACGACGTGCGGCGCCAGCAGGTGATCAACTGGATCGTCGGGTGGCTGCCCGTCTCCGACGAGGGCTCCAGGTCGGTCGAGGCGGCGATCACGAAGCTCGCCAGCCCGACGAGCGCGCTCGGCGTGTTCTCGCTGCTCGTCTTCGTCTGGGCCGCGACCGGAATGATGGCCGCACTCCGGACGGGCCTCGAGGCCGCGTTGCAGGTGGAGCGGCGACGCCCGGCGGCCCGTGCGAAGCTCGTCGACCTCGTCCTCGTCGCCGGCGCCGGTGCCCTCCTGATCGTCGCGCTCGCGCTCACCGTCGTCGCGCAGGTCGTGACGCGGTTCGTCAGCGGCTTCGCCGAGGACGTCGGTCTCGAGAACGGCGTGTTCGGCGAGCTGGTCGGGTTCCTCGTGCCGCTCGTCGTCACGACCGTCGTCGTGATGCTGCTGTACCGGTTCGTGCCGGCGCGTCGGCTGCGCTTCGGCGACGCGGTCGCGGGCGGGATCGTGACGGGGATCCTTCTCCTCGCGATCTCGGCGGCGTCGGCGCTCGTGCTGCAGAACGTCTCGGACCTGTCGGTGATCTACGGGTCGATCACGGTCGTGCTCGTGTTCCTCTACTCGATGTACCTCTACGCGTCCGCGGTGCTGCTCGGGGCGGAGGTGGCCGCCGCCTGGTCGGCCTCGACCGAAGGGCCGCCGGAGCCGCTCCTCGCGCAGGTGAAGCGCGCCGTCCTCGGGCTCTTCGTGCACCAGGACCCTCCGGCGCAGCCGCAGGAACCGCCGGCTCAGCCGCCGCGGTAGGCCCAGAGGCCGCCGAAGCTCCGCCAGCCGTTCTTCTGCCAGCGCTGCAGGAGCATCTGGTCGATCGGGAAGTGGTCGCCCGGTCCGGTCCGGAGCGAGATGCCGGGCAGGAGGAACGGGTTCCCCCGGAGGTTGAGCGACCCGACGACCTGGACGAGCCGGTCGCGCGTCAGGTCGGACCCGGCTCTGCGGATCGCCTCGACCGCCGTCCACGCCGCCGCCATGCCGTACACGTGGTAGACGTCGTTCGGGTCGGAGCCCGGGGCGTAGCGGGCCAGCACCTCGCGGTAGCGCTTCATCCAGGCGTCCTTCCGCCAGCGAGGATCGGTCGGGTCCTTCAGGTACGCGATCGAGATCATTCCCTTGACGACGCGGTTCGCGCCCTTCTCCGACGCGGGGCCGACCAGCGTCGCGGAGGAGGCGGCGGAGCTCGTGACCGTGAGCTTCGGCTTCCAGCCGAGCCGGTTCGCGTACCTGAGCGCCTCGGCCGCCTGCCTGGGGCTCGCCAGCACGGCGAAGACGTTCGCGCCGGACACGCGCAACCGCGCGACCTGAGCCTGGACGTCGGTGGCGCCGACCTCGTAGGCCTGGGTCGAGACGAGCTTGACCTTCGAGCGAAGGACCCCGCGGCGCAGGCCGCCGAGGAGCTCCTGACCGGCGCTGCTGTTCTCGTACAGGACGCCGACCCTGGCGGCACCCTGCGTCCGGGCGAGGTACTGGCCGAGCACCCACGCCTCGGCGGTGAACGTCGGCCGGAGGCCGATCGTGTACGGGTACTGCGCGGGGGCGGAGCCGAGCGCCGTCGCGCCGGACGCTGCGAAGAGCTGCGGCACCTTCTTCTGGTTGAGGTAGTCGCGGACCGCGAGGTTCTGGTCGGTGCCGAAGGTGTTGAACACCGCGAAGACCCCGTCCTTCTCGACGAGCCGCTTCGTCAGCTGGGCCGTCTGCATCGGGTCGGAGAGATCGTCGAGAACGGTGTAGTCGATCCGGCGACCGTTGACGCCGCCCTTCGAGTCGACGTAGTCGAAATACGCCTTCGCGCCGCGCGCGACCGCCGCGTACGCCGACTGCGAGCCCGACAACGGCGCCGTGCCGCCGAGCAGGATCGTGGTCGGCGTGACCCCCGGGTCGTTGGTCGACCGGGCGGTCGCGGCAAGCGCGGCGGTCGCGCCGAGCGCGAGCGCGACAGTGAGCGCGAGCAGCGTGAGGAAGAGCTTTCGTGTCATCGCGTGAGCCCGCGCGAGCCGGTGCCTGCGGCGCCGCTAGGAGCTCGAGCGATGGTAGACGCGACGTGTTAGGAGTCTGAGACGCTCCACGAGCCCCGCGACGCCCATCGGCAGCACGAACATCAGCGCGATCAGGAGGGCGCCGGAGACGACGGACGGGGCGCCGGGTGACTTCGAGACCGCCTGCGACCAGACCGGCAGGAACTGGATGAAGATCGCCCCGGCGATCAGCCCGACGAGCGAGCCGAGGCCGCCGACGACGACGCCGACGAGCAGCAGGATCGAGAGCGCGACCGGGAACGTGTCAGGGTTCACGTAGGTCGTCGCGATGGCGAAGAGCGAGCCCGCGACGCCCGCATAGGCGGCGCTCACCCCGAACGCGAGCGTCTTGTATCGCGGCAGGCTGACGCCGGAGGACTGCGCCGCCGTCTCGCTGTCCCGCACGGCCCGCAGGGCCCGTCCGGCGCGACCGCGGAGCATGAGCCACGCGACGACGTACCCGACGAGCGCGATCGACCAGCAGAGGTAGTAGAGCCAGTCGTTGAAGGAGAGCTCGCGACCGAGGATCGAGACTGGCGTGAGCGACGCCGTCAGCTCGGGGATCCCGAACAGGTTGATGCCCGTGCCGCCGCCGGTGAAGCCCTCGAAGCGCTTGATCACCGCCGGCATCGAGACGGCGATCGCGAACGTCGCCAGGGCGAGGTAGAGCCCGGAGAGCCGCAGCGCCGGGATCCCGAACAGGAAGCCCGCGGCCCCTGCGACAAGACCCGCGAGCGGGATCGTCCAGATGTCCTTGACCCCGTGGTCTGCCATCAGGATCGCCGTCGTGTATCCGCCGATCGCCATGAACGCGCCGTGTCCGAGCGAGATCTGGCCGGTGTAGCCGGTGAGGACGTTGAGGCCGATGATCGCGATGAGGTAGACCGCGACGTACGCGAGCTGCTGCGCGCGGAACGCCGAGACGAACGCCGGAACCGCCGCGACGACGATCGCGAGGACGACGAAGGCCAGGACCGGGACGAACGCCCGCGCGCGCGTCATACCCGGCGGACCTCCGCCTTGCCGAAGATCCCGGTCGGCTTCACGAGCAGGACGACGAGGATCACGAGCAGCGCGACGGGCAGCCGCAGGTCGGCCCCGACGAAGTCGACGTAGGTGCCGATCAGGTTGAGGCCGACGCCGAGCGTCAGCCCGCCGACGACCGCCCCGATCGGCGAGTCGATCCCGCCGAGAACAGCCGCTGCGAACGCGTAGATGAGGATCGCGGCCATGAGGTTCGGGTCGAGGAACACGCTCGGGGCGGCGAGCATCCCGGCGACCGCGCCGAGCGCGGCCGCGAGGCCCCAGCCGAACGAGAGCATCCACGTGACCCGGACGCCCACGAGCCGCGCCTCCGCCGGGTTCACTGCGGCGGCCCGCATCGCGAGCCCGAGCTTCGTGTACTGGAACAGCGCCCACAGCGCGACAACGGTCGCGAGGACGACCACGATCGTGCCGATGTCCGCGGTCGTGATCGCGACGCCGCCGATCTGCGTCGTTCCTGCGGGGAACGGGCTCTGTACGGCCCGCACCTCGCCGCCCCAGATCCACGTGACGAGCCCGTTGATCATGATCAGCAGGCCGATCGTGACGATCACGACCCGTAACAGGGAGCCCTTCTCGTTCGGCCGGATGATCGTCTGGTGGACCGCCGCGCCACCGAGGAACGAGACACCGAGCGTGAGCGCGAACGCCGGCCAGTACGCCCAGCCGTGGTTGGTCGTGAGCGTCCAGGCGATGTAGGTCGAGAACGTCGCCATCTCGCCCTGGGCGAAGTTGATGACGCCGGTCGCGCGGTGGATGAGAACGAGCGCGAGGGCGAGCGCCGCATAGATCGATCCCGATGCGAGCCCCGCGACGACCTGCTGCATGAAGTCGGCCATCAGGCGTCCCGTCCGATGACGCCTTCGGGGCTCTGAGGCGCGAGACACAAGCGAGGCGAGGACGCAGGGAGCGTCCATACCCGACGAGGTATGGATGCGACCGAGGACGAAGGCTCGCGCCGCGGATCGCGGCGCAGAGACCCACTAGATGTGGTCGGACGGGACGCCATCAATACCCGAGGTAGCTCCGTCTGACGGACTCGTTCTCCTGGAGCTCGCCGCTCGTGCCCGCGACCGCGACCCGGCCGACCTCGAGCACGTACGCACGAGCCGCCGTCCGCAGCGCGATCCGGGCGTCCTGCTCGACGACGAGCACCGTGAGACCCTCGCGCTCGTTGAGCTCGCCGACGATCCGGAAGATCTCGCGCACGATCATCGGCGCGAGCCCCAACGACGGCTCGTCGAGGAGCAGCAGCTTCGGCCGCGCCATCAGCGCCCGCGCGACGGCGAGCATCTGCTGCTCGCCGCCGGAGAGCGTTCCCGCCTGCTGGCCCGACCGCTCGTTGATCCAAGGGAACCATCGTGCAACCCGGTCGACGTCGGCCTTCACGCTGCGCTCGCGGCGGGTGTAGGCGCCGAGCCGGAGGTTCTCGAGGACGGTCAGCTCGGTGAACGTCCCGCGCCCCTCGGGCACGTGCGCGATCCCGGCACGGGCGACCGCCTCGGGCCCGCCCCGGAGCGGCTTGCCGCCGAACGCGATCCGGCCGGAGCGCCGGACCGTCCCCGAGATCGCGCGGAGGGTCGTCGTCTTGCCCGCGCCGTTCGCACCGAGCACCGCGACGACCTCGCCCTCGGCGACCTCGAGCGTGATCCCGTGCAGCGCCTGGACGGGCCCGTACCGCGCCTCGACGTCGTCCAGTTCCAGCAGCGCGCTCACGACTCCGCCCCCAGGTACGCCTCGATCACGGCCGGGTCGGCCTGTACCTGCGCCGGCGGGCCGGACGCGATCGTGCGGCCGAAGCTCAGCACGGTGACGGCGTCCGAGATCCGCATCACGAGCCCCATGTGATGCTCGACGAGGAGGATCGTCAGGTCGTGCTCGTCCCGCAGGCGCAGCACAAAGCTCCCGAGCTCCTCGACCTCCTGATGGTTGAGCCCGCCCGCGGGTTCGTCGAGCAGGAGCAGCGTGGGACGGGCCATCAGCGCGCGCGCGATCTCGACGCGCTTCTGGGTGCCGTACGGCAGCGCGGCCGCCGGCCGCGCGGCCACGCTCGTGAGGCCGACGATGTCGAGCGCCTCGAGCGCCTCCCGCTCCCCCACCTCGCGGCCCAGCACGTGACCGCCGACGAGGACGTTCTCGAGGACGCTCATCGTGCGGAAGAGGTTGATGTTCTGGAACGTCCGCGCGATCCCACGGCGGACGATCCCGTGTGGCGGCGTGCGCAGGAGGTCCTTGCCGTCGAGCTCGACCGCCCCCGCGTCGGGCGCGTACAGCCTGGTGATCACGTTGAACACCGTGGTCTTGCCCGCGCCGTTCGGCCCGATCAGGCCGGAAACCGTTCCCTTCGCGACGTCGAAGGACACGGCGTCGAGCGCGACGATGCCGCCGAACCGCAGCGTGACCTCCCTGACGGAGAGGAGCATTGGCGGAGGATCCTAGTGGGTGCTCGCCCGAGGCCCTAGGGCAGCCGGGGCGCGAAGAGCATCCCGGCGCCCGCGGCGCCGACGAGGAGGAGCGCCCCCGCGGCGACGAAGGCCGACGTCACCTCGCGGGGCTTCGAGCGGCGGCCGACGCGCGAGCCGAGGCCCTGGTACACGTCGTTCAGCTTGCCCGCCGTCTCGGCGTCGAACGCCTCGCCGCCGGTGTACTCCGCGATCGCGGCGAGCGTCTCGCGGTCGGGCGGGACGGGAATCACCTGCTCGCGGTCGACGATCGTGCCGCCCTCCGTGCCGAGCGCGATCGTGAACACCGGGATCCCCGCGGCGCGCGCCCGCTCTGCGCCCTGGCCCGGGCTCAGCAGGCCCCGGGTCTGGAAGCCGTCGGAGAGGAGCAGGATCGAAGCGAGCGCGCGGCCCTTGTCGTCCTTCACCGGAGCGTTCGCCCTCTGGTCCTGCGACGGTGCCTGCCCCTGCCCCTGCCGCGGGGTCGCCGTCGTCGTCCGTGCGAGCTCGACGGAGCGCGCGAGCGCGTCGCCGAGCGCCGTGCCGAACGCGGGCTCGAGGAAGTGGATCCCCTGTCTGAGCTCCTCGCGATCGAGGGTCGGCGTGACGATCACCTGCGGCTCGTTGGAGAACGCCACGATCCCCACCCGGAGGGTGCTCGGCGCATGCGAGAGGAAGCTCAGCATCGCCTGCTTCGCCGCGGCGAGTCGCGTCGGCTGCACGTCTTGCGCCCGCATCGAGCCGGAGATGTCGACGACGAGGACGACGCTCGCGCGCTCGTCGGGCGCGCCGACCATGATCGTCGGTCGCGCGAACGCGATCGCGAGGGCGGCGACCGAGGCGAGCAGTAGCGCGGCCGGGACATGGCGCTTCCAGGTGCCGCCATTCCCGGCCACGGTCGCGAGCACCTCGACGTTCGAGTAGCGCACGGGATAGTGGGACGGGCGTCGCTGGAGCAGCCAGTACCCGACAGCCGCGAGCGGCACGAGCAGGAGCCCGAGCAGCAGCGCGGGTGCCTCGAAGCTCACCTCGTCACCTTCGTGCAAAGGGCGTGGAGTTGGAGCTCGACGCGCATATGGCGCGGTACCGATGCGTCGACGCGAGCGCGCGCGACGACCGTGCGGCCCGAGATCGTCTGCTGGACGTCGACGGCGTCGAGCAGGCTCGTGCCCGGTTGGGCGCCGACGTAGAAGGCGTACGCGTGCTGCGCACCGATGAGGCGCGCCCCGGCCGGACAGCTCTGGACGACGCGGGTCGTGCCGCCGGAGACGAGCCGCTTACGTGCAACGCGGCGCTCGATCGGCTTCGCGGGCACGTACGCCGTCGGTACGGTCGTCGCCGTCAGCGCCCTGCCACCGCCGCCGCTCGAGGGGATGCACCCGACGAACGGCTGGAACGTCGTCGTCCGGCGACCCGTCCCCGCGTAGACCGCGGTGAACAAGACCTCTCGCCCGGTGGTCACGCCGGGCGAGACGGGTGCGCCGTTCTCTCCGCGGAAGCTCACGTCGATCGAGCGGTCGCTCACCCGCGCATCGATCCCGGCGACGATGTAGCCCTTCACCGGGCAGCGGAGCTCCCACACCGCGAGCGCCGGGCCGCCGCCGCCGTCGGCCGCCGGGATCGCGACCCAGGGCCCGGTGACCGGCAGGCAGACCTGGAGGCCGCGGCATTCGCCCGCGGCACGGCCGGCCCCGGCGCCAAGGGCTGCGGCAACGGCCGTCGCGGTGACCACGAGCGCGAGGAGCCGCAGGCACCTCACAGCGCCCTCCGGAACCAGAACGTCGAGAACGCGCCGCCGAGCAGCAGCAGGACCGCGCCGCCCGCGGCGAACGCGGACGTGACCTCCACGCGCTTCGGGTCCTTGGCGAGACGGGTGCCGAGGCTGCGGTACACCTCGTTGAGCTTCTCGGCGCTCGGCGCCTCGGCGAACGTGCCGCCCGTGTCCTTCGCGATCTGCTTCAGGGCCTCGGTGTCGGGCGCGACGACGACGCGCTGCTTGAGACCGCCCGGCAGTGGCACCTGGACGGCCGCGTCGCCGGTCCCGAGCGCGACGGTCGAGACCGGGATCCCGAGCTTTCGAGCCTCCTTGACCGCGTCGTCCGGGGTCACCCCGCCCGCCGTCTGGGCGCCGTCCGAGAGCAGCAGCACCGCCGCCGGCGAGCGCTGGCCGGTCGTGGGCCGCTGCTGCTCGTCGGCCGAGGCGAGCTCGACCGAGCGCTGGATCGCGTTCCCGATCGCGGTACCGGAGCCGAGTCGCAGCTCACCGAGCGCGACCTTCGCCGCGTCGCGGTCGGTCGTCGGCGTCAGCACCGTGCTCGCGGCGGTCGAGAACGAGACGATCCCGACGCGGTACGACTTGGGAACCGCGCCCAGGAACTGCTTCGCCGCCGCGTGGGCCGCGTCGAAGCGACTCGGCCGGACGTCGGTCGCGGACATCGAGCGGGACGTGTCGATCGCGAGCACGATCGTCGCCTCGTCCCGCGTGACCGAGCGGACGACGTGGGGTCGAGCGATCCCGACGACCAGGAGCGTCAGCGCGGTGAGGGCGAGGACGAACGGGACATAGCGCCGCCAGCGCGGCGCCGACGGGACGAGGTTCGGGACGAGCGCCGGGTTCGTGAAGCGGCTCGCCGCGCGCCGTTGCCTGCGCGCCGCCAGGACGTAGACGACCACGAGCAGCGGGATCGCGAGGAGCCCGAGCAGCGCCAGCGGCGACTGGAAGCTCACGCGCGCCGCCTGCGGACGAAGACGGCGAGGTCGCGCAGCCAGTCGCGGTCGGTCGTCAGCGCGACATGGGCCACGCCGGCCGAGGCAAGCTCGCGGGCGACGACCGCGCGCTCTTCGGCAGCGGCTTCCGCGAAGCGCGCGCGAAGACGGGCGTCGGACGTGTCCACGCGAAGCTCGCGCCCGGTCTCGGGGTCGACGAGGAAGAGCGTGCCCGCGGGCTCGAGCTGCTGCTCGCGCGGGTCGCGCACTTCGAGCGCGACGACCTCGTGCCTGCCCGCGACCTGGAGCAGCGGGCGGCGCCAGTCGCGGTCCCCACGGAAGTCCGAGACGATCACGACGAGGGCGCGCTGGCGCGCGACCCCGGCGACCTGCCGGAGCGCCTCGGCGAGCGGGCTCGGCCCGGAGCCGTTGCGCATCGGCGCGTCCGAGGGCTCATGGCCGTCGCGGAGCGCGAGGAGGAGCCCGACGAGCCCGGCGCGGCCCTGCCGCGGCGGCACGACGCGGACGCCGTCGCCACCGAAGCCGACGAGGCCCACGCGGTTCCCGCGGAGGGTCGCCGCGTGGCCGATCGCGAGCGTGGCGCCGAGCGCGACGTCCGCCTTGCGGCGGTCGGCGGTGCCGAACGCCATCGACGGGGTCGTGTCGAGCACGATCCACGTCACGAGCACCCGTTCGGCGAGGTGCACCCGGACGTGCGGCTCCGTCGTCCGCGCGGTGACGTTCCAGTCGATCAGGCGGACGTCGTCGCCGGGCACGTACGGCCGGACCTGAGCCAGCTCGGTGCCGCGACCGAGGAGCGCCGAGCGATGATCGCCGGCGAGGAGCCCCTCGACCCGGCGGGCGATCGTCAGCTCGAGCGCCTTGAGCAGCGACTCCGGGACCGCCCCCGGCCCCGGCTTCGAGGGCGTCGGGTCGGTGCCGAGGACCCGAAGAGCTCTCACGCGGCCGCCGGCCTCCCGAGCTCGAGGCGTGGCTGGGGAACGGCTGCGAGGACCGCGTCGAGGACGTCGTCGGCCGATCGCTCCTCGGCGAGCGCCTGGTACGTGAGCACGAGGCGGTGCCTGAGCGCGTCCTTCGCGAGCGACCGGATGTCGGCCGGGATCACGTAGTCGCGCCCGTGCACGAGCGCGAGGGCGCGCGCGCTCTGGACGAGCGCGATCGGCCCGCGCGGGCTCGCGCCGTACGCGACGAGCTCCCCGACGTTGTCGATCCCGAAGGCCGCAGGCTCTCGGGTGGCTTCGGCGAGGCTGACCGCGTAGCTGACGAGACCGGGGTCGACGTAGACGCTCTTCACGAGCTGCTGGAGCTCGGCGAGCTCCGCGAGCGGCAGTACCTGGCGGACTTCGGCCGGGTCGTCGAGCGACCGGTTGACGACCGTGAGCTCCTCGTCGCGCTCCGGGTAGCCGACGAGCACCTTGAGCATGAAGCGGTCGACCTGCGCCTCGGGCAGCGGATACGTCCCCTCGGACTCGATCGGGTTCTGGGTCGCCATCACCAGGAACGGCTGCGGCACGAGGTGCGTGTCGTGCCCGATCGTGACCTGCCGCTCCTGCATCACCTCGAGGAGCGCCGACTGCACCTTCGCGGGCGCGCGGTTGATCTCGTCGGCGAGCAGGAAGTTGCAGAAGACCGGGCCGAGGTCGGTCTCGAACCCGCCCTGGTCCGGCCGGTAGACCCGCGTGCCGACGAGGTCGGAGGGAACGAGATCGGGCGTGAACTGGATCCGGCGGAACGAGCCGCCGAGCACCGATGCCGTCGTCTTGATCGTCAGGGTCTTCGCGAGACCCGGGACGCCCTCGATCAGGAGGTGGCCCCCCGCGACGAGGCAGACGAGCACGCGCTCGAGCATCTCGTCCTGCCCGGCGATGATCCGCTTGATCTCGACGAGCGCCTCCTCGAGCTTCGCGCGTGGCTTCGCGGTCTTGCGCTCGGCCGAGGGCTCGGTGGAAAGTGGCGTCGGCTCGCCCTGAGGTGCGGTGGGCTCGCTCTCCGGTGCAGACATGTGCGCTCCTCGTGTCGACGTCGGACGGCGAGCGGCCCGGGCGGCCCGCCCGTGGCCGGATCCTAGTCTCGCGCCCCGTTCACCCATGTTGCAGGGCCGTTACGACTTCGCGCAACCCATTAGCATCGCGCGCGATGGACTTCCGCGACACCTCCGAGGAGGCGAGCTTCCGCGACGAGGTCCGGACGTGGCTCGACGAGAACCTGCCCGACGAGCTTCGCGGGCACGGCGGCGGCGCCGCCCGCTTCGACGGGCCGGAGGTGCGCGCCTGGAGCCGCGCCCTGTACGACGCGGGCTGGTCGGGCATCTCCTGGCCCGCCGAGTACGGCGGCCGCGGGCTGTCGCCCAGGTTCCAGGCGATCTACCTCGAGGAGGAGGCGCGCGCCGAGGCGCCGCCGCACATCGGAGTGATCGGTCTCGGGATGGCCGGGCCGACGATCATGGCCCACGGCACCGACGAGCAGAAAGCCCGCTACCTGCAGCCGCTCCTCGCCGCGGACGAGATCTGGTGCCAAGGCTTCTCCGAGCCGGGCGCTGGCTCGGACCTCGCCGGGGTGCGCACCGCCGCGCGGCTCGAGGGCGACCATTTCGTGCTGGACGGCCAGAAGGTGTGGTCGTCCTACGCGCACATCGCGGACTTCTGCATCCTCCTCACCCGCTCGGACCCCGCCTCGGAGCGCCACGAGGGACTGACGTACATGGTGGTCGACATGCACGCGCCGGGAGTCGAGGTGCGCCCGCTGACGCAGATCACGGGCGAGGCCGAGTTCAACGAGATCTTCTTCGCGGGCGCTGAGATCCCGATCGAGAACGTCCTCGGCGAGATCGGCGACGGCTGGGGGGTCGCGATGACGACCCTCCTCCACGAGCGGGGGACGCTCGGCTTCGCGCTCGTCGCGCGACTCGAGGTCCAGCTGCGGAAGCTCCTCGCGCTCGCCTCCGACCGCGGCGCGAGCCCGACCCAGCGGGACGCGATCGCGCGCGAGTGGATCCAGCTCCAGGCGCTCCGCGTGACGGCGTATCGCTCGCTCGTCGCGCTCGAGCGGACCGGCGTCCCCGGGCCGGAAGGCTCGATCCTCAAGCTGCAGTGGTCGGAGGCCAACCAGCGCGTGACGGCGCTCGCGCTCGACCTGCTGGGCGCCGATGCGCAGCTGCTCCCGCCGAACGGGCCGTACGGCGGCTACTGGGCGATCCAGCAGCTGCGCAGTCGCGGCAACACGATCGAGGCCGGCACCTCCGAGATCCTCCGCAGCATCGTCGCCGAGCGTGTGCTCGGGCTCCCGAGGTCGCGCTGATGGACCTCGCCTTCACCGAGCTCCAGGACGAGCTGCGCGCCCAAGCGCGTGGGTTCCTCGCAGCGACCCCCGAGCCGACCTGGGCGGCCCTCGCGGAGCTCGGCTGGACGGGGGCCTCGGTCGCGGAGCAGCACGGCGGCGCCGGGCTGTCCTTCCTCGAGGAGGCGGTGATCCACGAGGAGACGGGCAGGGCGCTCCTGCACGCGCCGCTCTGGTCGACGTCGTCGCTGGTGCCGTTCCTCCCGGCCGAGGACCAGGCCGCCGTCGCCGCGGGAACGGCCAGCTGGACACTGGCGCTCGGGCCGCTCGTCGCCGACCTCGACACGGCGACGAACGTCGCCGTGCCCGGCGGCGACACGGTGTGGGAGCTCGTCGGCTTCGAACGCGAGGTGCTCCCGACGAACGACGCGACACGCCCGCTCGGGGTCGTCTCGGGCGGTGAGCCCGGCCGTCCGCTGTTCTCCTCGGAGGCGCTGCCCGCGATTCGCAACCGGTCGCTCGCGATCCTCTCGCTCGAGGCGGTCGGCGTGGGCACGCGCGCGCTCGAGCTGGCAGTCGAGTACGTGAACGACCGCGTGCAGTTCGGCCGGCCGATCGGCTCCTACCAGGCCGTCTCGCACCCGCTCGCGACCGCGTATACCGAGCTCGAGCTCGCCCGCTCGCTCGCCTGGTGGGCAGCGTGGTGCGTCTCGGAGGACGACGCACAGGCCGCGGTCGCGGCGGCTGCAGCGGGCGCGGAGGCTGCGGACGCGGCCGTCGCGACGTGCGAGCGGGCGATCCAGGCCCACGGCGGGATCGGGTTCACGTGGGAGCACGTGCTGCACCGCCTGTACAAGCGCGCCCTCGGGATTCAGTCTTGGGAGGCACCCTCGGCGCAGCTC